>Ga0315277_10009619_pt1 | contig 12335 bp, 9 predicted proteins | sample YL17G05_15_MG_FD_203695 | JGI IMG/M metagenome (GOLD analysis project Ga0315277, IMG submission 203695) | Sediment microbial communities from Yellowstone Lake, YNP, Wyoming, USA - YL17G05_15 | ecosystem: Environmental > Aquatic > Freshwater > Lake > Sediment | place: USA: Wyoming | collected... | reverse complement strand
CAAGGACCCCGTCGCGGCCCTGGATGACGCCGCCGCCAGCGCCAACCAGGCCATTGAGGAGTACAATCAGCGGGTGAGGGACTAGGGCCGCCGCATCCCTCTCATGATCCTGTCAGCAGGGCCGCTCCGTCCCGGACAGAATCAGCACGGGGCCCAGCGGGGCCCCGGCGCACCGCACCCCGGGTCACCGGGGCACATACTGGCTTGTGCTGAGGCGCACTCAGCCGAAACGACCGGGCCCCAGCAAGGAGGTACACTGTGTCAAGGTCCCTCGCCCTCCTGATAGCCGTCTTGCTCCTTTCCCTATCGCTGGCCGCCTGCGGTGGAGGCGGCGAGGAGGAGGCGCCCGGAGGCGAGACCCCCGGCGCCGGGCCGGCAGGCGGCACCGTTACTATCGACCTCTGGCACTCAGAGGCCGCCGCCAACCTGGACACCCTGGAGCGCCTGGCCTCCCGGTACAACTCGTCGCAGAACGAGGTCAAGGTGCGGCCGTCCTTCCAGGGCACCGATGAGGAGCTCATGGCCAAGCTGGTGACCTCTCTGGCCTCCGGCCAGGTCCCCGCCATCGCCTTTATGGCGGAGCCGGACGCCCAGAAGATGATCGACAGCGGCGCCGTCGCCCCGATGCAAGACTTCATTGACCAGGATGACTATGACCTTTCGGACCTGGACCAGAGGGCCATCCAATACTACACGCTACAGGACAAGCTATGGGCGATGCCCTTCTCCTCGGGCGTCCCCCTCCTCTACTACAACAAGGTGACTTTCCGAGAGGTGGGGCTGGACCCGGAAAGGCCGCCCCGCGACCTGGAAGAGGTACGCCAGTACTCGGAGAAGTTCCTCAAGCGGGACAGCTCGGGTCAGGTGGTGCGCAGCGGCATCGCCCTCGACATCCAGGACTGGCCGGAACGCATTCTCGCCGAGCACGACGACCTCTTCGTTGACAACAACAACGGGCGCGACGGCCGCGCCACCAAGGTGCTCTTCGACAATGACACCGGTCAATGGTACTTCCAGTGGTGGCACGACATGGTCGATGAGGGACTGGGCTTCAATATCGGCCGCAACCCCACCTTCGTCGACGGCCTGCTGGCGATGGTGAGCGGTCGCGCCGCCATGACCTTCAGCTACTCGTCTGCGTTGGGTTCTGTGGTGGACGCACTGGAGAAGGGCGCAGCGGGGGGCATGGAGATCGGCGTGAGCGCACTGCCGGGCGTGCCCGGGGGCACGGGAATACCCCTCCCCTTCAGCCGTGTTCTCTGGATCCTCAACGTGCGGCCGGAGCGCGAGCAGGAGGCGGCCTGGAAGTTCGTCAAGTGGCTTATGGAGCCGGAGCAACAGGCCGAGTGGTTCGCCGGCAGCGGCTACCTACCCGTAAGCCATTCGGCCATCGACCAACCGGCGGCCAAAGCCATTGTCGCCAAGTACCCACTGTTTCAGGTACCCCTGGACCTTTACTCAAAGAGCCCGACGACCCCCGCGGCCCTGGGTGCTCTGCTGGGACCCTTTCGGCAGGTCCGCGAAGCCCTCGACCAGGCGGTGGAGGCAATGCTGTCCGGCGCCAAGGACCCCGTCGCGGCGCTGGATGACGCCGCCGCCAGCGCCAACCAGGCCATTGAGGAGTACAATCAGCGGGTGAGGGACTAGGGCCGCCGCATCCCTCTCATGATCCTGTCAGCAGGGCCGCTCCGTCCCGGACAGGATCAGCACGGGGCCCAGCGCAGTCCCGGAGGACCGCACCCCGTGGCACCGGGGCGCATACCGGCCCATACTGAGGCGCACTCAGCCGAAACGCAAGCAGACCAGTAGGCAGGCACGCTATGGCAAGGTCCCCCGGCATCCTCATCGCTGTTCTGCTCTCCTCCCTGGCCCTGGCCGCCTGCGGCGGAGGCGGTGAGGAGGCGACGCCTACCGGCGGGACCCCCAGCGCCGGCACGCCAGGCGGTACCGTCACCATCGACCTCTGGCACTCCGAGACCGCCGGCAACCTGGAGACCCTGGAGCGCCTGCTGTCCCGCTACAATTCATCGCAGGACGAAGTGACGGTAAGGCCGTCCTATCAGGGCACCCACGAGGAGACCATAGCCAAGTTGGTAGCCTCGTTGCCCTCCAGGCGCGTCCCCGCCGTCGCCCTTCTGGCGGACCCGGAGGCCCAGATTATGATCGACAGTGGCGCCGTTGCCCCCGTCCGGGACTTCATCGACCGGGACGGCTACGACGTGTCGGATCTGGACGAGAAAGCCGTCCAGTACTACACGGTTGGGGATGAGCTGTGGTCCATGCCCCTCTGCGGGGGCGTGCCTCTCCTCTACTACAACAAGGTGGCCTTCCGAGAGGTCGGCCTGGACCCGGAAAGGCCGCCCCGCGACCTGGAGGAGGTGCGACAGTACTCGGAGAAGCTTCTAAAGCGGGACGGCTCAGGGCAGGTGGTGCGGAGCGGTGTCGCTATCGACGTCCAGGAGTGGACGGAAAGCGTCCTCGCCGAGCACGGCGACCTGTTGGTGAACAATAACAATGGGCGTGACGGCCGCGCCACCAAGGCGATCTTCGACAACGACACCGGTCGCTGGTTCTTCCAGTGGTGGCACGACATGGTCGACGAGGGACTGGCCTTCAACGTCGGCCGCAACCCTACCTACGCCGAGGGCTTGCTGGCCATCGCCAGCGGACGTGCCGCCATGACCTTTAGCTTTTCTGCTGCATTGCGTTCCGTGGTAGATGCCCTGGAGAAGGGCGTGCAGGGCGTGGAGATCGGTGTCGGAGCACTGCCAGGCGTCCCGGGGGGAACAGGGACGCCCCTCATCAGTGGTCGTGGCCTCTGGATTCTCAACCTGCGGCCGGAGCGCGAGCAGGAAGCGGCCTGGAAGTTCATCAAGTGGCTCATGGAGCCGGAGCAGCAGGCCGAGTGGTTCGCCGGCAGCGGCTACCTACCCGTGAACCGTTCAGCCGTCGAGCTGCCGGCGGCCCGCGACGCTATCGCCCAGTACCCGCTGTTCCAGGTGCCCTTGGACCTCTACCTGAACACCCCCATGACCCCCGCTGCGCTGGGTGCCCTGCTGGGACCGGCGCGGCAGGTCCGCGAAGCTGTCTCCCACGCCGTGGAGGCGATGCTCTCGGGATCTGAGGACCCCGTCGCAGCCCTTGAGGACGCCGCTGCGGAGTCCAACCGGATCATCGAAGAGTACAACCAGAGAGTGCAGGACTAGGCCCTCCCCTTCGTACACGTATCTCGCCCTGGCTACTTGCTGACGCGATTGAGCCGGCCCAGCTAGCTGTCGGCCCTGAGCGCCCAAACACCCCGTCTACAGGGGGACATCGCCGCGGTCGGCGGAGGCCTCGGCAGGACTACGGGCAACGATCAGATCGTGCGCTAGGGAACGGGCTTGCTCCGGCGGCGCCGACGAGGTGCCCTCTCCACAGGCCTGGCAAAGACTTTGGTTCCCTGAGACCAATGGCGCCACTTTGCTCCAAGCTCTTTGCTTGCTCGGGTGATAAGCACCTTCGTCCCGCGGATGGCTCTTTCGCTTCCTGTCTCGATCTCCAACACCATCCCTTGCCCGAGCTTTAGCATCTCTGCCTTGATAGCCTGAAGGTTTTCGTTGATCCTTCCGGCTGCCGTTGGCCGCGGAACCTCTTCCTCCTTGCGATGGGTGATCTTTAGTGGCATCGGATTCCTCCTATCCTTAGTGGCATCGACACCTCCCACATGGTTAGAGTGGCATTCCGAAAAGCAAGAGTCAAGAGAATTACTCACTTCTCCAGCGCATATGAAGGCAAGCTCTTTCGCGGGGCATTAGGAACCTAGAATCCACAGGTATCAGCCCGTTTCTCTTTCCCTACAGGCTTCGTATTTCCTTCGACGCTACGCCGCTGGCCGCCGCCAGAACTAGCGCCACAATGCAGAACGCTGCGATGGCGTGGGCTGTCCCTAGGAACTGGCTGGCCACGAACCCCATCACCAGGGCCCCGAGCGGGTTCAGCCCCTGCGACATCGTGTACAGCGACAGCACCCGGCCGCGGTAGTCGTCCTCCACGTGCAGTTGGAGCAGCGTCTGGTTGAAGGTGGAGAATACCACCAGCCCCATGCCGCCCATGATCAGAAGCAAGAGGGAGAGGAAGTAGTAGCGCGAGAAGGAGAAGGACAGGATCATCGTCATGTAGACCAGCAGGGCGACGCTCGCGATCGCCCCCTTGTGGCGGACATCGGCGAAGGAGGCCACCACCAGCGCGCTCACGAGCGCGCCGATCCCGACGCCCGTCTGGAGCCACCCGTACCCCGTGGAGCCAACGTGCAGGTAGTCCTTCGCCATGAGCGGCATCATCTGGAGGTAAGGGAAGATGAGCATGCTGGGGATCGCCTGCAACAGCGTCAGGCGCAGCAGCAGGCGGTGGCGTTGCATGTAGCCAGCGCCTAAGCGCACGCTGGTGAGCACCGGCTCTCGCTCATAGGAGGGTGCCCGGCTCAGTCGCAGTTGCGCAAGGCTCAGCGTGGCCGCCGTAAAGAACAAGGACTCTCCGAAGAACGCTGAGGAGAGGTTGTACGAGATGAGAAAACCGGCCACCCCGGGGCCCACCACGCGTGCCATGTTATTCACCATCGCGTTGAGGGCTATGGCGTTTGGCAGGTGTTTCGTACCGACGGCGTCAAACACCAGGAACTGGCGCACCGGATTGGAGACGCTGCTGGAGAAGCCGCCGATGAGCGCCGTTATGTAGAGCTGCCACATGGCAATGTGGCCGGTAACGATGAGAACACCGATGGCCAGCGCCAATAGGCCGTTGACCGTGGATGCCAGGCCGGCCAGCAGCCGCCGCTCCACGCGCTCTGACAACGCACCGGCAAAGGGCGAGACAAACAGGACGCTGACGCCACGAATGAACTGCACTAGGCCCAGTTGGAAGGGGGAGTTGGTGAGCTGGGCGACCAGCCACCCCTGGCCGATCTGGTCCATCCACATGGCGAAGCTGGCGGCCACGGTGCCGCCCAGCAGGAAACGGAAGTTGACGACGGCCAGGGAACTGAACGCCTGCGCGACTCGCGATCCCGCTGTGACGGCGACCGGCCCGGCCGCGGTGACCGGCACAGTCGAGCGCTTCACGGAGCCAGGACAACGCCCTTCTTGATCAAGTCCTCGACGCGGGATGGCTCGATGCCAAACTCGAGCAGGACCTCCCGGCTGTGCTGACCAAGAACAGGGGCCGGCCTCTCCAGGCGCATGCTTCGACGCTGCCACTTGACGATACGCCCAGTCTGGCGAACCGGCCCATTAACGGGGTGCTCCATGTCCCACCACAAGTCGTTGGCCTTCAGGTGCTCGTCATCGAACAGGTCGGCTATCGTGAGGCAGGGGGCACAGGGTACGCCCTTCCCGGTCAGGCTCTGAACCGCTTCCTGCCTCTGGCGCGCGGCGAAGAACTCTTCCAGAGCGGAAGCCACATCGCCTTGCAGCGGCGCCTGGAGCAGCGAGGTGACACCATGACGAGCACCGTGCACGAGCGCTCCCCCGGTTGCCTGCACCAGGGCCGTCGCCCGGTCGGCGGTGTGTACAGCCAGGAAGAGCCAGCCATCGGAGCACCTGTAGACGCGGTAGAGGGCGGAGAGGCCGAGGAGATTGGGACCTCCAGGGGGGTCAGGAGGCCGTCCTTGGTAGCGGATGAACTCTCCAGCCTGGGCGGCCATGGCGTTGTTGGCGAGACAGGACTCGACTAGCTGCCCGCGGCCGCTGCGCTCGCGGGCGTGGAGGGCGGCGATGACGCCGTAGGCCGCCATGAGAGCGGTTATGAAGTCGCATACGGCGATCTGGTAGTAGACAGGCTCCTCGCCCTCGTCCCCCTGTGCCCTCATGAGCCCGGAGCGCGCCTGAAGAAGGGGGTCGAAGCCCGGCCATCCCGCCATGGGGCCAGAAGTGCCAAAGGGGGTCAGGGCACAGCAGATGATGCGGGGGTTTATGGCGCTGAGGGTATCGTAGTCTATCTCGAGGCGCTTGAGTACGCCGGCGCGGAAGTTGTCGGTGACCACGTCGGCCTTGCGCACCAGATCGTAGAACACCTCCCGCCCTTCGCTTCGCTTCAGGTCGAGGGCCAGGCTGCGCTTGCCCCTGTTGACGCCCAGGAAACCAAAGGCGAACCCCCGCCAGGGGTCACCGTCCAGAGGCTCGACCTTTATGACATTGGCTCCCAGGTCCGACAGGAGCATGCCGCCGTAGGGCCCGGCATAGATCGTGCCCAGGTCGAGGACCGTGATCCCGTCCAGCGGGGCGCCGCCGGAGGGCCTATCTCCAGCGGAAGGGGCCGGGCCGGCCGTGGGCTGCCAGGGGCGAGAAAGGAGCTCCTGGTTGTGCTGACCCAGCGCAGGGGCGGGGCCGCGGATGCCGCCGGGCGTGCCTCGGAGGGATATGGGGACTCCCATCTGCACCGTAGGGCCGACCTCGGGGTCGTCGATCTCGACTCGCATACCGTTCTGAAGAACCTGCGGATCCTGGAAGTACTCGTCGCGGGTCAGGATCGGCCCGATGGGGACATCGGCCTCCCGCAGGAACTCCAGCCAGTGCTGCCGAGGCCTCGTGGCAAATATCTCGCCCAGGCGATCTGACAGCTCCTGCCGGTCTTGGGGCTCAGGGATGGCGATGGGGGCCCCCTCGTACCGGGGGTCAACCAGGTATTCGTCCAGGCCCATAGCGAGGGCTAGCTTTGTCCAGAAGACAGGCGTAAGACAGGCCAGCATCAGCCATTCACCGTCAGCCGCCCGGTACACTCGATAGGTGGGGAAGGGGCCCTTGGGGTCGCCGTGGCCGCCGGCCAAACGGATCACGTCCAGGAGCCCGAGGGGGATGAGGTAGGTGCTGGTTTCCAGGGCAAAGGCGCCACCCAGGCCTGACACCTCGATGTAGTCTCCACGGCCGCTACGGGTGCGATCGTAGAGGGTAGCGGCAATAGCGCCAGCCGCCAGGACGCCGGTGGCATAGGCGACGACGGGAACGACCAGGAAGACGGGCGATTCGCTGTAGGACCATTGCACGCCAAGGACGCCGCTGACAGCGGCGACCAGGGTGTCGTCAGGCTCCAGGGCGGCCCAGGGCCCTTTCGAGCCGTAGAGAGGGATGGAACAGTACACCATCTGGGGGTTGCGTTGCGAGAGGCGGGCGTAGTCGATGCCCAGTTCCTCGGCCTTGTCCTGAAGGTGATCTACCAGCACTGCGTCGGCGGCGGAAGCCAGCTCCTGGGCCATGGCGCGGTCGCTGCGGCGGGCGAGATCGAGGACAATGCCCCGCTTGCTGCGGTTCAGGACGTGGAAGGCGGGGGTGCCGCGGGCACGGTCGCCGGCGGGGGGTTCTACCTTGAGGACGTCGGCGCCCTGCTCGGCCAGGAGCATGCTCGCGTAAGGCCCAGCGGTGCCCTGGGTGAAATCGACGATGCGGACCCCTTCGAGAGCGCCGGCCATCTTCACCTGAGTCGGGACTGAAGAACGGGCATCAGCACCTTTGGCAGCCCAGACTGGGCGCCCCCCTACCCTAGGAAGGCGACGCGCCATTCGACGGGTGACCGCGCCGCCGTACGCATGATGCTACCTGCAAGCGGGGAGCACAAGGCGTCTCTTGCCGCCCGGATGCGGTAACAGGCGCAGACGGTCTTTGGATTCTCTCAGCCCGCAACTGGACAGGTACACCCGCTTGCATCCAGCGGCCCGTCCCGCTATTCTCACTTGGCTTCGGAGGAGTCACCCTTATGGCTATGACAATGGCCGAAAAGGTCCTGGCGAGGGCATCGGGGCGCGATGCCGTGTCGCCCGGCGAGTACGTGACGGCATCTGTCGACCGCATGATGGCCCACGAGGCATTCGCCGCCTGCTGTGGCATCCTCCAGTCGACAGGCGTCAGCAAGTTCCACGACCCTGACCGCGTGGTGGTGGTCATCGATCACTGGTTCCCAGCCCCCAACGTTCAGTATGCCCGCGTCCACGCGGTCTGCCGTCATTACGCCAAGAAGTTCGGCGTGCGGAACTATCTGGGCCCCGCCGGCATCTGCCATCAGGTGATGGCCGAACAGGGCCTCATCCGCCCCGGCGATTTGGTGCTGGGCACCGATTCCCACAGCACGACCTACGGCGCCCTGGGCGCGGCCGGCGCGGGCATCGGGCTGACGGAGATGGCCTGGGTCCTGGCGACGGGGAGCCTCTGGATGCGGGTCCCGCCCACCATCCGCTTCCGTCTCACGGGCCGGCCGGGCGTCGCCCTCATGTCCAAGGACATCATCCTCCACATCGCCGGGCGGTTCACGACGGAGGTGGCGCAGTACGCCTCGGTAGAGTTCACAGGGCCGGCGGCGGAAGCGATGACGGTCGCTAGCCGCATGACCATGAGCAACATGGGCGTCGAGATCGGCGCCAAGTTCGCCTTCTTCCCCGCCGATGCCAAGACGGCCGAGTACCTGCGCGGTCGTCTCGATGGAGAACCACCCACGTTCGGCCCTGACCCCGACGCCCACTACGCCGCTGGCTATGAGGTCGATGTCTCGCGGCTCGAGCCCCAGGTCGCCTGCCCTGACGACCCCGGTAACGTCCGTCCTGTCTCCGCCGTCGCCGGTACCAAGGTAGACCAGTTCTTCCTTGGGTCCTGCACCAACGCCCGCCTGGAGGACCTGGAAGTGGCGGCGCGGATCCTGCGGGGCTATCGCGTGCACCCCTCGTCCCGCCTGATAGTGACGCCTGCGTCTCGTCAGGTCTACCTCGACGCCCTCAAGGCTGGCTACCTGGAAGCGCTGGCCGAGGCTGGCGCCGTAATCACGCCCGCCGCATGTGGCGCCTGCCCCGGCTCCCACATGGGCATACTCGCCCCCGGCGAGGTCTGTCTCTCGACCACCAACCGCAACTTCAAGGGGCGGATGGGCAGTCCGGATGCCCAGGTATACCTTGCCTCTCCGGCAACCGTCGCCGCCTCGGCAATTGCCGGTCAGATCACCGACCCCCGCGAGCTGTGGGCCGGCACCACGCTGGGATAGGGAGCGAGAAGATATGGTGCGAGTAATCCGCGGCCGCGTCTGGAAGTTTGGCGACAACGTCAACACTGACCTGATGGCCCCCTGGGACACGATTGGCCAGCCCTGGGAGGAGACCCGTCGCCTGGTGCTGCACACCCGACCGGAGTTCGCTGAGCAGGTCCAGCCCGGCGATGTCATCGTGGCCGGACGCAACTGGGGCTGCGGTTCCAGCCGGGAGCAGGCCCCCCAGAACCTGAAGTCATTGGGCATAGCCGCCGTCATCGCCGAATCCTTCGGACGTATCTACTTCCGCAACAGCATCGCCATCGCCTTCCCCCACTTGGCCTGCCCTGGCGTCGCCGTCGCGTTTGAGGATGGCGACGAGATCGAGATTAAGCTTGAGACGGCGCGTATTCGCAATCTCAGCAGAGGTACGGAGCTTCTGGGACAGCCGTACACGCCCGAGATGCTGGAGATAGTGGAGAAGGGCGGCCTCATGGCCCTGCTGAAGGGACGGCTGGAGGCGGGTCGTCTGTGAAACGGGTCGTCGTGATCGAGGGGGAGGATGCGGCGCCAGAGGCCGTACGCCCTTCTATCCAGATTCTGGAGTCTCTCAAGCTACCCATCGAATTCCTGCTACCCCCGGTAGGTCTGCCAGCGCAGGAGCATCTTGGCACGACCTTCCCCGAGGAAGCCCGCCGCGCCATTGACCAGTCCGACGCTACCCTGTTCGGTTCTACCAGCGGCCCCTCCGCGCGCGCCCTGTTCTACCTGCGCTGGGGCCGCCAGACCTATGCCAACGTTCGCCCTGTTCGCTGGCTGCCCGGGTTCCGCAGCCCTCTGGCCCGGCCGGAGGGCATCGATTTCGTAACCGTCCGCGAGAACTTAGAGGACCTCTACGCCGGCATTGAGGGCGACCTGGCGACGCTGCCCAGGGAGTTCATCTGGCGGGCCAGCACCCGCCCCGCCGCTGAGGCGGCGCCTGGACGCTACGCCGTGAAAGTGATCACGGAGGCAGGTACGAGACGCGTAACCGAGTTCGCCTGCCGCCTGGCGGAGCGCCGGCAGAACGAGGGACATCCGGGGAAGGTGACCGTGGGGACGAAGCACAACATGCTCTACCAGTCCGACGGCTTCTTCCGCCAGGTCGCCGAAGCCATCATAGCCGAACACCCCACGCTGACCTTTGAGTCGCTGATCATTGACGACCTCGCCCGCCGCCTGGTCGCCGACCCCCAGTCGTTCGACGTGATCGTGCTGCCCAACCTCTACGGTGACATCCTATCCGACGAGGCAGCCGCCCTCATCGGTGGCCTGGGGCTGGCGGCTTCCGGCTGCTACGGCGACGACTACGCCTACTTCGAGAGCGCGGGGGGCTCGGCACCGGACATCGCCGAAAAGAACATCATCAACCCCACGGCAACGTTGCTTTCTGCGGCCATGATGCTGGAGTACCTGGGCTTTGAGGCGGAGGCCAAACGGCTCGCCGATGCCATCGCCGCCGTCTATCGCGAAGGCACCTGTCTGACCCCGGACCAGGGTGGGGCGGCGAAGACCACCGAGTTCTGCCAGGCAGTCCTCCGCTTCCTGCATGGGGAGCCGGCCTAGGGGCCTCTGTGCGGCGCCCCCGCCTCTGACAGGGGCTACCTGAGAATGAAGTGGGGTATCAGGTCGCAACGCACTGCCTCGTTCTCAGGGGCGAAGTAGCTCCCGCGGGGCGAGGGCCCCTCCAGCGCGAGCCGGGCCTCCTACCGCTGGCCAGCTAGACCATAGCGGGGCTGGGAGACTACAGTAAGGCAGAGCCTCAGGTGCCGGCACCGTCAAACCGGGTCGGCGCGAACGAAGAGCCGGCCCTGGCGTTACGGAGGGAGCATGAAGGCAGCAGTCTACTACGAAGCAGGCCCGCCCAGCGTGTTCCGGTACGAGGATGTGCCGGACCCAGCATCCCATCCAGGTGGCGTCCTGGTCGATGTCAAAGCCGTCAGCATCGAGGGTGGCGATGTCCTCAATCGCGCCGGGGGAGAGCTCGCGAGCAGGCCGCACATCGTGGGTTACCAGTGCGCGGGCATCATCCGAGAGGTTGGCGCGGATGTCACGGAGCACGCGGTGGGTCAACGCGTGGTCGCCATTATGGGATACGGCTCCCACGCCTCGATGGTATCCGTACCGGCAAGCGCAACGTGGCTCGTCCCCGAAGGCATGGACTTGCAGTCGGCTGCCTGCGTCCCGGTCCCTTTCGCTACGGCTGATGACTGTTTGTTCGAGTTCGGCCACCTGAAAGCAGGCGAGACTGTGCTGGTCCAGGCGGGTGCAGGTGGCGTCGGGCTGGCGGCGATCCAGCTTGCGAAGCGCGCGGGAGCGACGGTGCTGGCCACGGCTTCGAGCGATGAGAAGCTAGAGCGGCTAAGGGAGTTCGGGCTGGACCACGGCGTCAACTACAGGGCAAGGGATTTCGTGGCCGCTGTTCGCGAGATCACCGGCGGCCGGGGCGTGGACCTCGTCGTCGATTCGGTGGGCGGCAGGACGCTGCAAGGGAGCCTTGAGTGCCTGGCTTACAGGGGCCGGGCGGTCAGCGTGGGCAGCGCCGGCCGTGATGAAACGCCGCCGGACATCGGGCCGCTGGGCGCGGGCAACCGGAGCTTGACCGGCGTCTCTCTCGCGGCGGAGGCGGTGGTTCAGCCCGAGCGCGTGCGCGCCATGGTCGCAGGCCACCTCCGGGATGTTGCTGGCGGTTCACTGAAGGTAGTCATCGACCGCACGTACCCGCTGTCTGAGGCGGCGGCGGCTCACGCCTACATCGAGAGCCGGCAGGCCTTTGGACGGGTGCTGCTGATCCCGTAGCCGCCGCTTCCCACGGTGGGTGACAAGCGAGCCGGACGAATCCGACACTAGCCTGTTGAGCACGCTCCCTGGCTGAATCGGCTCCTCGGTTATCTCCATCAGTATCCTTGTCCTACAAAGAATCGGCGCAGGGCCAAACCAGGGGTGTTGTGTTGATCGCAGCATAACGCCGACCTAGACTCATCTCGGTTGTAGTTGACATAGCGGAAAAGGCGACAGCGGAGATGCGGGATGAGGGGGCGCTCGCCAATCCTAAGAGCCCTCTGGGATCGGTCTGCCTGCTGTTCCTAAGGCTGGGAGCAACCGCGTTTGGAGGTCCGGCGGTCTACATCGCGATGATGCGCGATGAGGTCGTCTCCCGCCGGCGCTGGCTGACCGACGGCCAGTTCCTCGACCTTCTCGGTGCGACTAACATCATCCCGGGGCCGAACGCGACTGAAATGGCGATCCACCTGGGGCGCGTCCGCGCCGGCTGGCGCGGCCTGGTGCTTTCGGGCCTGGCCTTCACGGCTCCCGCT
>Ga0315277_10009618_pt1 | contig 12335 bp, 8 predicted proteins | sample YL17G05_15_MG_FD_203695 | JGI IMG/M metagenome (GOLD analysis project Ga0315277, IMG submission 203695) | Sediment microbial communities from Yellowstone Lake, YNP, Wyoming, USA - YL17G05_15 | ecosystem: Environmental > Aquatic > Freshwater > Lake > Sediment | place: USA: Wyoming | collected... | reverse complement strand
TGCCGGTCATGGCAGAACACTAGATTGTTAAACAATGCAGGAATAATCATGCCGAACGCTTACATAATAAGGGAAAGAATTTTTCAAAACTAAGGAAGGATGCGATCATGCACAGGAAAACCAAGGTTTGGGCGATGCTTTACGTTTTTTTCATATTCTTCTGGGCTGGGGCGGATGCAAAAGAGGACACACTTGCCGTCTTGCACATTTCGGATATTCACATTTGCAATTTGACCGGATATCATCCGGATTTTGTAAAGGGCCGGCAGCACTACGGCGAGGGAGTGCCGTCCTTCAGGGAATTTTTGGATACGGTCCCCCGAAGCATGGGAGCCGATGCCGTTGTCATCACCGGTGATCTGGTTGATTTTTACGAAGCCGAGACGGAAAAAGGACCCACCCTGGGCACTCAAATTGAGCAACTGGGTCCGATGCTCACGCATGGCCCCGTCCCCCTGTTCCTGACGCTGGGCAATCATGACCTGGGCAGTTATTGGATCGAAAAAAACGATCGATCCATCAAATCGTTTCAATACCATGCCCACGAATCCCGCGCGGCATGGATAAGAAATTTGCCTTGTTTTCAGGAAGGCACCTATTACGCCCGACAGTTCATAGTCGGCAAAACGACCTACCGATTTCTTTTCCTGGATAACGGCTACAGTCTGAAAAATGACTTTTTGCTCGATCCCTCCCAACTGGACTGGTTGTACCATCAATTGCAGACAGCCGCGGATGATCCGGTAATCCTGTTTATGCATAAATATTTACCCGTCCCGGACCTCAACGGCGACGGTAAGGTCTTTACCGAGAAATCGACTTTTATGATCAACACCGAAACCTGCTCCAGGGGATTTCTGAATGCCTTGAACGGAAACAAGAATGTCCGGGCCCTGTTTGTCGGGCACGGGCACGAAAGTGTCAGCGAGCTGTTGTCCTTTCCGGCCGGACACCAAATTCTGCAAACCGAAACGGCTGCCTTCGCCAAGGATCGGCACAATTGGCGGCTGCTGCAATTCACCGAAAATGAAATCATTGTCCACTCCACCGGAGAAAGAAAGATAGAATTGAAACAACCGGTGAAATAGCGTCAAACCCCCATTTTCATTCGAGAGGAATTCCATGAGAAGACGAGTCGCGCTTTCCATCGTTGCCGGGATTTTTTTATCCGGCTTTTTAAACGCAACCCCCCAAAAAACAGGCGAGGTTCTTTCCGCCTGGGCTCCGGGTGGTCTTGATATCCATCACATCAACACGGGCAAGGGCGAATGCGTCTTCTGCCTTTTACCGGATGGAACCTCCCTGCTGATCGATGCGGGAGCGACCACCCGTTCCAAGCCGCGCGTCACCGATCCCCGCCCGGACGGGTCGCGAACCCCGGGGGAGTGGATATCCCGATACATCGACCACATGCTCGCTTGGAATCCCGAAAAGGTCCTGGATTATGCGGTTGTAACTCATTTTCATGACGACCACATGGGGGATATCACGGACGAATCCAAATGGTCCAAAACGGGCAAATACAAACTGGCGGGCATCACCGAAGTGGGGGATACTTTCCGGTTCAAGAAGGTCATTGACCGCGGCTGGCCGGATTACGATTATCCGGAACCGCTCGAATCCCGGATGATGAAAAACTATAGAGATTTTCTGGCTGATGGTCAGACCCGGAACGGTCTTCACGTGGAGCGTTTCCAGCCGGGACGACACGATCAGATTGTGCTGGTGCATTGCCCTGCGGACTATCGGAATTTCGAAATCCGGAATATTGCCGCCAATGGAGAAATCTGGACCGGTGTCGGGTCCAATACAAGAAAATACATCCCCCCCGTCCATGAACTATCCCCCGGGGATCGACCGTCAGAAAACATGTGCAGTATTGCCTTTCGTTTGAGTTACGGCGCTTTTGATTATTTCAACGGCGGGGACATCGTCGGTGTACCCGACGAGTGGGCGCCCGAATGGCAAGACATCGAAACGCCGGTCGCACAAGCCGTGGGCCCGGTGGATGTCAACGAAATCAACCACCACGGATACCTGGATTCCGAAAATGCCTATTTTCTTGGCGCGCTTCGTCCCCGGGTCCACATCCTCCAGGTCTGGTCGCCGAGCCATCCCACTCCGAGAACCCTCCGGCGGTTGCTGTCCACGCGATTGTACCCGGGGCCGAGGGATATTTTCGCCACGAACATGATGGAAGCGAATCAAGTGGTCATCGGTGACAATCTCGAAAAGCTCAAGAGCCGCCAGGGACACGTCCTGGTCAGGGTCGAACCGGGAGGCGCATCGTACTGGATCGTCATCCTGGACGATTCGACGGAATCGTTCAGGATCAACGCGATGTACGGACCTTATGAATCCCGATAGGCATTTCACCCGATGAAACGTTTTGCCAGGATGCTGTCCATGCATTTTTCCATGAAAGGGGTTCGATGTCTTGCCGTGGTTGTTGCCGGACTTGTTTTCCCCGGGTCCGATTTTGCATCAGACATCCCGGCTGTTTTCCCGATTCCGACTGTCCGTCGAATCCCGATAGTTACCGGCTGTTTTTTGATGTGCTGGATGAATACATCGAAGTCATGCGTCCCGGAATGGTTCATATCGGCCACGATGAGTGGCGGATACCGGTTGATGTCTGTCCGCTGTGCAAGTGGAAAGACTACCGGGAACTGTTTGTGCAGGATGTCCGTAAAATCCATATCCTTGTCATGCATGCAGGAAAACGGGACAAGAATTCCTGGCCGGAAGGAAAGACCGGCAAACCGCAGAACGTGTACGGTTACCTGGCCGATCCCGTGGAATGCTCCCGTGACAGCCTCGATTCCAGGTTGTTTTATGCGTATGAATGGAAGAATCCGCGGTTTGGAAAGGCCCTTCAATCCATCCATTTAAAAGGGGCCAGCCCATCGATCCCTTCATCCGGAAAAGCCATTTTGGAAAATGCAATCGTTCTTCTTGCCATCAGCAAGGTCGAGAAAAGACCTCTTCAAACCGTGAAACCACGCGGTGTACCCGCGGAATAGGAGTCTGAGATCCGTGCACGAAGGAAAAGGAAATCGTTCTGTTTTGTGGAAGGGGCTTGTTGTCTTGTTTATGTTTTTCGGTGTTTGCATGGCACCTGCTTGCGAAATTTCAGGAGTTGTCAAGGATGCGAATTCCATGGAACCTTTGTCCGGGGCCAATGTCCTTCTTCAGGGCCTGACGGCGGGAGCCGCAACCGATCGTACGGGCCGGTTCGTGATAGCCGGTCTTGAGGCAGGGCGCTATTCCGTGCTGGTTTCCATGATCGGTTACCGGAGCACGACGCTGTCCGTTGACCTCGGTTCCGAGAAGGCATCGAAAATGCCGCTGGAGATCCGGCTGCAATTGTCAGTGCTGCACATGGAGCCTGTGCAGGTGACCGGTAACCTGCATCGGGACGTGATTGCCACGCCGAGCCTGGAATCGGAAGCATTGACCCTGTCCGCCAGTACGGTTCCGAGGAAACAAATAGAGCGGGAAGCGGCAAAAACGCTGATCGATGCCATGAATTATGTCCCAGGTGCTTTCATCGAATCCAGAGGGCGCAAAGTGAAGCAGTTCTTTTCCGTCCGCGGCCAAAGGTATCCTTATCCCGATTACGCCCTTGACGGTGTCTGGCAGAAAGAATTTCATGAAACACCGTACCTCTTCTCCGCCTCGGATATCGAGAGCATAGAAGTCATGCGCTCCAGCTCGGTTTTGCTGACGGGTCTTTCAAGTATGGCGGGTGTCATCAACATTCAAACCAAGGAATATGAAAAAAGCGAAACAAGCGTTGAATTGGATTGCGGTTCGTTTAACACCCTCCGCGGTCATGTTTCGCACGGATCCAAGGTCAACACATTCTCGTATGCCATCGGTTTGGGATATTTCAAAACAGCCGGCCCGGACGGCAAGCATGCGGCGGAGCAGGTGTCGAATCTTTACGGCAAACTCAAATGGCAACCGGGGGAACAAGTGCAGATCCAAGGCAGTGCAATGGTGTTGAACGGCACTCGGGAATTTGCCACGGCCGTACCTCCCGCCGATCCGAAATTGTGGCTGCAATTGGAAAAATACGATCCCCTGAAAACGATGCTGTTCACCCTGAAAGGAAAGTACACCGCGGGCGGAACGGCTTCGACGGAATTCAAATTTTCTTTTGCGGACAGAAAATCGGCGTACGAAAATTTGGATACGCAGGTCCAAAAAACCTTGATCTATACGGAGGCGGATCGAGAGTGGAATGCGAGTCTGATCCAGGCCTTGTCGCTTGTCCGCCAGAACACGCTGCGGGCCGGATTCATTTACAACCGGTGGATTGCTCCGAACGGGAAGCGCTTTTATTATGGAAAACCGTGCGATACGGAAACGTATTCCGGGGTTCTCGTCGATGAACAGCAGGCAGGCCGATTTCGCATCGATGCAGGATTCCGCTGGGAACGAACGCATCTCAACCGATACGGCGCCTTTGGAATCGATGGCAGCGCCCAGGGATTTGGCAAGGTCAGTCCGATCGTCGATGAATGGCGGAGCCCGATTCTGAACGCCACGCTGGGGGTGGCCTATCGTTTGAATGACCGTGTTTCTTTCACGTTTCATTCGGCAGTGGGGAAAATAGACCCGCGCGAAGGATCCCTGGATGTGAATTTGACCGAGCCAAAAACCGAGACGCAATGGAAAACGGATGTGGGCGTCACGAAAAGGTTCGATCGGTCCGGCAGGGTTTCGATGGTGGTTTACGCGACGGTGCAAAAAAATGCCATCGCGCTCAGCGGTAAGACGCTGTCCGCAAACGGCCGGATCATGGAACTTTATCTGAACCGGGATCAATTTCAGATCGGGCTGGAGACGGAATGGCGCACGTCGGATTTTTGGCGGGGTTTTCAACCGTTCGTCAACGTCGCGCTCATGATCTCCAAAGCCGAGCAGGATCGGACCATTGTCCGCAACCGGGAATACCCTTCGTTCATTGCGAACGCCGGCGTTTTGTGGAGATGGCGTTTCATGGATCTGAACGTTCTGGCAAAATACGTTTCCGCATTTCAAAGCGCCCGTTTCGCCGCCGTTTCGTCCGCTGATCCCTCGGCACCTTACCCGCTGGGAGATTTTTTCACGCTGGACGCCATCCTGGACTGGAACCTCGATTCCGCCCGGCAGTTGAAACTCGTCATCGAATTGCGGAACCTGACAGGCCAACCATACTCCACCGTCGTTGGATACCCCGATTTCGGCAGAAGAATCCTCCTCGGGGTCAGGCAAAGCTGGTAATCCTTTTCGTTCGAGAGGCATCATGGGCAAGAAGAGAAACGGTTCGGCGCCAAAGCCAAATGCACCGCTCAAACGGCCGATGGTTTTTCTGGCGATACTTTTTCTCGCGTGGGCTTACAATTACCGGGCATGCAACGTGCCGGTGTTCCGGTACGCCCTGGAGCAATGGCCGCCGGATGTGTATCCAATAACAGTCTATCACCGTGGAAACATTGACCAGAAGGCATTGGATTTGTTGCAACACAATGCCGTCGACCACGGTTCGTCCGCAAATTGTTCCGTACAAGCGATCGAAATCAAAACCGGAGAAGGAAAATCGGATACGGTGTCGCACGGGATTCGTGAACTGCCCTGGATGGAAATAACGTATCCGCCCAATGCATCCGCTCGGGGAGTGGCCTGGGAGGGTCCTTTCCATTCGGCGAACGTTCAAAAGATACTTCTTTCTCCCGGCCGTTCCTCCATAGCAAAGATGCTGTTGGACGGCGATGCGGCTGTTTGGGTGCTGCTAAAAAGCGGCAACCGGCAAAAAGACGGGAAAGCAGCAGAAACCCTCAGGCGTGGTCTCAAACGCGCATCCGTGGAAATGAAAATTCCTGAAACGGGAGTCGATTCGGCGGGTAATCCCATTCCAGTAAATGATTTTAAAAATTATACAGTTCATTTTAAAATGGTTGAAGTGGCGCGTGAAGATCCGGAGGAAACCGTTCTGGTGAGCCTTTTGTTGGGCATGGAATCCGACCTGGCATATTACGAAGAACCCATGGCATTTCCGGTTTTTGGGAGGGGACGCGTGTTGTACGCGCTTGTCGGTGATGGCATCCAGGAGAAAACCATCTTTGCCGCCTGCCAATCCTTGATCAACTGGTGTTCATGCGAAATCAAGGCACTCAATCCGGGAACCGATTTGCTGATTTCGGCAGATTGGTCGAATCCCTCCGGCGGCAAAATGGTAAAAACGGAAGCATTGCCTCCGTTAACCGGTTTCACCGATTTTATGCCCGAGAAAGCCGAAAAACCTGAACAGCGTGCAAAACCCGGGAAAGAATCCGTAAACGTTCCGGTTCAGGTCAAAACCATTCGGCACGATTCCGTTGCTCAAGCGGAAGTCAAGCGGATTCATGCAAAATCCAACGTCCCGCTTCTGCGCAATTTGATCGTTTTGGCGGGGATGGGCATCGTTCTCGTGGCGATCGCCTCCGTCGTCCTGAAATCGAAGAGGGATAAAAGGTAATCGGAGGGGGGATTCCTTAACCCGGCCGTCGTCCCCTTGGAAAGGCATCTGTCGTATGAGCATTTGGCAGTTGGTCGTCAAAGAAATCCATCGAAGGAAATTGAACTTTATCTCGGGATTGATTTCTGTCGCGCTTTCGGTTGCGGTTCTGGTCGGTTCCTTGACCATGCTCAAGGCCCATGACATGCGGACCGGAGAAATCGTCGCACAAAAAGAAAAGGAAACCCGGCAACGGATGGCGGTTCTCGAGGACGATTACCGTAAAATAATGAAATACCTTGGATTCAACCTGTTGATCCTCCCCCGTGATCAAAAATTGGGCGATCTTTATACGGACGGTTTCGCTTCCCGCACCATGCCGGAAGAGTACGCGACAAGGCTCTCCAAGGCGAACATCGTGACCATCCGTCATCTGTTGCCCAGTTTGCAGCAAAAAATCAAATGGCCCGAAAAACAGCGAACCATCGTCCTCATGGGGACCCGCGGCGAGGTGGCCTCCTCGTACCGTGATGATCAGGAGCCCATTCTGGTGGCGGTGCCCAAAGGCCGCGCGGTCATCGGGTACGAGCTCGCTGCCAGTATGCATCTCCGCGCCGGAGAAAAATTCCGGCTTCTGGGGCGAACGTTCACCATCGAACAATGCAATGAAGAGCGCGGAACGAACGACGATATCACCATCTGGATCGACCTTCAAGAAGCCCAGGGTCTGCTGGGGAAACCGGGTAAAATAAACGCGATTCTGGCGCTGAAGTGCCTTTGCGCGGGCAATGACATCGCTCAAATCCGGCAGCAAATCGGCGCCGTATTGCCCGGAGTCCAGGTTATCGAGCAGGGAACCAAAGTTCTGACGCGTGCCGAGGCGAGAAAGAGGGCTGCAAAAGAATCCGCAGAAGCCGTTACGGCGGAGATTCGCAACCGGCAGCGGATCCGCCGGGAGCAGGAGGCGTTTTCTGCGATTCTGGTTCCATTGGTTTTTCTTGCCAGCGGCATTTGGATCGGTCTCATTTTTTTGTCCAATGTGCGTGAACGCAAAAGCGAAATCGGCATTCTTTCCGCGATCGGTGTCCAATCGAGAAAGGTCTTGTCTCTCTTTTTGATGAAGGCATTGCTGATGGGTGCGGTCGGGGCCGTCGTGGGTTATATCACCGGGACCCTTGGAGGAATGCAATGGCAGGGGATTCGATCCCTGTCCATCGGGTTCGATGCATGGAGGTTCATCCTATCCCTGCTGATGGCGGTGCTCCTGGCGCTTACCGGGAGCTGGATTCCGGCGTTCTTGGCTTCCCGGCAGGATCCGGCCGATGTGTTGAGGGAGGAATAATCCGCCATGTTTGAATTAAAGCAGATTAAAAAAACGTATGTCAAAGAAGGCAAAACCATTCAGGCGTTGAAAAAAACGGATCTGACCACGGAAACGGGCGAATTTGTCGCCGTCCAGGGCCCGAGCGGAAGCGGCAAAACCACGCTGCTCTTGATTGCCGGCGGGCTTTTGCATCCCGACGAAGGTCAAGTGCTGGTGGACGGAAAGGATTTGTACAAGATGAAAACGGACACGAGAACCGGTTTCCGATCCCGGTACATCGGTTTTGTTTTCCAGCAATACCACTTAATTCCTTATTTGAGTGTTTTGGAAAATATTGTCGCGCCCAGCATCGTGCATGGCCGGCATGAACATTGGGACCGCGGCATCGAACTGATCAAGCAATTTGGGCTTCAGCACCGGGAAAACCATGTGCCCGCGGAGTTGAGCGCAGGGGAGAAGCAGCGAACGGCTCTTGCCCGCGCTTTGTTCTTCCGGCCTCAAATTTTACTGGCAGATGAAATTACGGGTAACCTGGATCATCAAAATGCGCAAATCGTTATCGGTTGTTTAAAGGAACACGCCCGACAAGGCGGAACCGTCCTCCTGGTCACACACGACCAAGAAGTGGCTGCTCAAGCCGATCGAATGGAACAATTGCACAATGCAACTTGCGAAAGGAATGAATCGTGAACAAATCATTCATGTCCAAGATACTGGCCCTTTTCCTGTGCTTTGGTTTTATCCTTGCCGCTTCAGCCGATGACTGGCCCATGTGGCGTTACGATGCGGGCCGCACTGCCTGCGGACCGGAAGAACTGCCCCGGGAACTACACCCCCTTTGGGTTCGCCACTATCCGGAGCGGGAGATGGTGTGGGATGATTCATTGAATCAAGACCTGATGCCGTTCGATAAAGTTTTTGAACCGATTGTCCTGGGAAAGACGATGTATATCGGGTTCAATGACCGGGACAAAGTCGTCGCGATCGACACCGAAACCGGCGGCGAGATGTGGACGTTTTATGCCGATGGCCCGATTCGTCTCCCTCTGGCCGGGTGGAAAGACCGGCTTTTCTTTACAAGCGACGATGGATACCTGTACAGCGTTTCAGCAAAGAGCGGAAAATTGATCTGGAAATTCCGCGGAGGACCCGCCGATCGAAAAATACTTGGCAACAAACGGCTCATTTCCGCCTGGCCCGCACGTGGAGGCGCCGTTCTCCAGGGCGGAACCGTTTATTTTGCAGCAAGCATCTGGCCGTTCATGGGGATTTACATTTACGCGTTGAACGCGGAGACGGGCGACGTCGTGTGGCAAAACGAAGGCACCGGTTCGCAGTACATGAAACAGCCGCACAATTCGCCCGCTTTTGCGGGGGTTGCACCGCAGGGGACGCTGGTTGTGAGCGGGGAGAAACTTCTCATCCCCGGGGGCCGTTCCATCCCCGCCTGTTTTGATCGTCGCAACGGTGAAATGCTGTACTACCATCTGGCCAAATACAACAAGACGGGCGGCGCATTCGTCTGCGCCAGTGATCGGTATTTTTTCAACCATTACCGTGACCGTGAGACGGATCTTTACGATCTGACAACCGGGGAGACAATCGGACGAAAGGTTGGCAAATACCCGGTTCTCTCCAATAAAACATTCTACATGTCGGGAGACTCCATTGCGGTCAGAGATGCGGGAAATCCCCTTCGAATACGGTCCGTCCTGAAGGTTGATGCCTCCGGCGATTTGATACAATCGGGTTCACGGCTGTATGCGGGAGGAGATGGGCAGATCACCGCCGTTCAGATATTGGCGGGAGGAGAGCTGAACGTCGCATGGTCGCAAAAAGTAGACGGGAAAATCGGCAGGTTGTTGGCGGCGAACGGCCGTCTTTTTGCCGTAACCCTGGATGGCAAAATCATCGCTTTTGGAGAAAAGAATGTGCCTGTCCGCCCGGTGATTGAAAAAGCAATGCCCTGGCAGCCGTCCGGTGAAAGCGCAGGCCTGGCACGCGACATTCTGCTCCAAACACAGGTGACGGAAGGGTACGCGCTGTTTTGCGGTGTCGGTGACGGGGATTTGATCGCCGCGCTGGCAATGGCCTCGGATCTCCGTATCGTGGCCGTGGACTCCGATGCGGAAAAGATTAACAGGCTCCGGCGTGATTTTGACAAAGCGGGACTTTTGGGGTTGAGGATTCATCTCCTTTGCGGCCTTCCCTCCGAATGTCCGGCGCCTCCGCACATGGCCTCCTTGACCGTCTTTGCGGATCCGGATGTCGACCCGGCGGAGGATCGCGTTCTTAAAAAATGGATCCCCTCCATGAGGCCCTTTGGCGGAAAGGCATGGTTCCCGCTCCGCGGTGCGCGTCAGAAGGCATTCGCCATGGGAGTGGAACAACTCAACGATCCGATGCTGTCGGTACAATTTCTTGAAAACGGGACCCTCCTGAGTAAAAACGGTCCGTTGCCCGGTGCGTCGAACTGGACTCACCAATACGGCAATATTTCAAACACGGTCAAATCCGATGACGAACTGGTAAGACTGCCGCTGGGAATCCTCTGGTTCGGGGGGAATTCCAACATCGAGGTGCTTCCGCGCCACGGTCACGGCCCTCCGGAGCAGGTTGTGGACGGCCGCCTGATTATCGAGGGCATGGACGGCTTGAGCGCCCGAGATGTATACACCGGCAGGATTCTATGGGTCAGGAAATTGGACAGCCTCGGGACCTTTGGTAAATATTACAACGAAACCCATCAGCATGCGCCCCTGAAAGTGATCTCCAACCAGGAGCATATACCCGGTGCAAATGCTGTCGGAACGAATTTTGTCGCCACAACCGATCGGATTTATGTGCTGGGAGACCGTGCCTGTCATGTGCTGGACATCACCACCGGAAAGACGGAAAGGAATTTTACCCTTCCTCAGAACGGCCCTGCCGAAGACCCGCCATTGGGTTATATCGGCATCGCAAACGCCAACCTGATTGTGGGTTCCGGAAAGGTGTCTTTTTCGACAGGGATCTTCATGGATGAAACCGAGGTGGAAAAAAGAAAGACCCTGAGCAAGAAAGACCTTCACAAGCTGGAGGTATTCACCAATTACGATTGGACTGCAAGCAAATCGTTGTTCGTGATGGACCGTCACGACGGCTCTGTCAAATGGAAGATCGATTCCCGTTACGGTTTCATTCACAATGCGATCGCGGCGGGAGAGAATCGACTCTTTTGTCTCGACAAAGTGTCACCGGCACTGGAAAAAAAGTTGGTACGCCGCGGTCTGCCCGTGCCCTCCGATTTTCGCCTTTTGGCGATTGACCTGGAAACCGGGAAAATTGTCTGGGAGAAAAACACGGACCTTTTTGGAAGCTGGCTAAGCTACTCCCGGGAAACCGGCTGCCTTCTGGAAGCCACCCGTCCGTCGCGTGACATGGTGACCGATGAGACAGGTGAACGCATGGCCGTATACCGGGCCTCGAACGGTGATTTGCTGTGGGACAAAAAAATCAAATACAACAATCCGCCGATTTTGCATCACGATCGGATTATCACCGATGATGCGGCCTACAGTCTTGCAACCGGTGAAAAGAAACTTCGCACCGATCCGCTGACCGGCGAGCAAATTCCATGGGCGTACTCACGGACCTACGGGTGCAATTACAACATCGCGAGCGAGTATCTGTTGTCGTTCCGATCCGCTGCCGCGGGATTTTACGATCTGTACTCGGAAGGCGGGACGGGGAACTACGGAGGCTTTAAGTCGGGCTGCACGTCCAATCTGATTGCCGCGGGTGGTGTGCTAAATGCGCCGGATTATACGCGGACCTGCCAATGTTCCTACCAGAACCAAACCTCTCTCGCTCTGATCCACATGCCCGAGTTGGAATATTGGACCACCAATGACTTTTTCTGGAATGGCGAACCGATCCGAAACGTCGGCATCAACTTGAACGCTCCGGGAGACCGGATCGCTCAGGACGGAACCCTCTGGCTGGATTTCCCGAGCGTCGGAGGTCCATCGCCGGATATTCCCATCCAATGCGATTCCCTGCTAACACGAAGGGTGCGCAGACACTCCCTTTCCCTGAAATCCAACGGTTACGAGTGGGTCGCCGCTTCCGGACTGGCAGGGCCGATCGAACTCAAGATCATGCTTTCGAGCAAACCGATGCTCGACGCTTTGTACACGGTTCATTTGCATTTTGCGGAGCTGGAAAACAAGAAACCATCGCAACGTGTTTTTGACGTTTACCTCCAGGGGAACAAAGTCCTTCAGGATTTCGACATTGCCAAGGAGGCCGGGGGTTCGAATATCCCGCTTATCAAATCTTTTCACGGCGTTCCGGTGGTTGACCGGTTCACGGTCCAATGTGTTTCACGCGATTCGACGGGAAAGAATGAACCGATTTTATGCGGCATTGAGCTGAGACGCGAAAAGTAACCGCCACTCCCTTCCTATTGATGAAAGGGGCTCGATTGAGTCAGATTTCTCGGAATGGAATGCGGATCACCATCGATGCGTTCGGATTCTCACGGAT
>Ga0315277_10009615_pt1 | contig 12338 bp, 15 predicted proteins | sample YL17G05_15_MG_FD_203695 | JGI IMG/M metagenome (GOLD analysis project Ga0315277, IMG submission 203695) | Sediment microbial communities from Yellowstone Lake, YNP, Wyoming, USA - YL17G05_15 | ecosystem: Environmental > Aquatic > Freshwater > Lake > Sediment | place: USA: Wyoming | collected... | reverse complement strand
CGTCACGATCTAACGCCCACACGCTATACCGCAATCTGCGTCACGGTCTCTCCGTCTGCGGCCTGAACACTTCCGTCCGGGACAGGAGCCACACGACTATCCCGCTCACGATAACCTCGGGGACAAGGTACGAAGCGTTATAGACCAGAGAATACTGCCAGACAGGCGTGCCTTTCGGCGCGTAGCTCGCGAAAAAGACGATGCCTGAAATCACGGACGCGACCAGCCGGCCCCCGATGCCCACCGCGGTCCCCAGGACCGGGTTCTTCCTGAAGAAGCCTGCCAGCCCAAGAGCGCCGAACGCTATCGGGTAGTCAAGCAGGTACTGAACAGGATGCACGACGAACGGGTCCATGAGATTCCGGATGACGCCGTACAGCGCTCCTGCGCCCATACCCCACTTCGGACCCCAGCGTAACGCGAGGATGATCAGTGGTATCATGCTGCCTGCGGTGACGGAGCCACCCTGCGGCATCCGGAAGATGCGTATCGAGTGCAGCACCCATGCCAGGGCGATCATCATCCCGCTCTCGACCAGAGCCCTTGTGTTACGATTCTTCATAAACCCACCTCCACGGCATAGAGGAATGCCCTGGGAGCGTACCTGCAACAGAAAAGGCGCCTGTAAGGGCGCCTTTTGGCGACTATCGTCCCTACGCAGGAATTACCCCACAGGTTCGACGGGTCAAGGCAAGGAAGCCTTATCTCAGCCTCTCATGGAGAAGCTCCCCGCTTTTGTTTCATCGTACCATGAATGGCGCCGGATTGCCACACGGACAGAACAGGGATTCCGTGATACGCTGGTGTATCGTATACATGTATCGTAGCTCTAGCCAGACCAGGAGATGCCGATGTCCGAGCCAGCCGGAGCCGGCCTTTCGCTTTCCGACAACAGGGCAATACGGCTGCAGGTCATAAACCTCGCGTGGCCGGTGATTGCCGAAACAGTCTTGCAGACTCTTGTCCAGGTCGTGAGCATGGCACTTGTCGGCCACCTCGGCGCTGCCGCAGTCACCTCGATAGGCCTGTCGATGCAGCCCCTCAACGCAGTGTACGGCGTTTTTATGGGTGCCGGAGTCGGAGCAGCGGCCGTCGTCGCCCGCCTCGTTGGTTCGGGGAACCATCGTGAAGCGGGACGTGCATCCGCGCAGGCAATGGTCATGTCTGTCGCGCTCGCGGGAATCGCCGCTCTTTTGATGTTTGCCAGCTCCAGCTCGGTCGTCACCTGGATGGGGGCAGAAGCCGCGATAGTGCCGGAGAGCTCCCGCTACCTGCGTGTGATGATGCCGGGGCTCTTCTTTATGTGGGTGCAGACGGTGCTCACGGGCGCGCTGAGGGGCGCGGGCGATATGCGCACGCCGATGAAGGTAAACATCATCGTTACAGTCCTGAACTTCACGGGAAATGTGCTGCTCGTATACGGGCTTTTCGGGTTTCCGGCGCTGGGAGTCCTGGGGGCAGGCCTGGCGACAACCATCGCGCGAGTCACCGGGGGCACGATGCTCCTGGTGACGTACCTTGCGGGTCGCACGATACTCACCGTGCACTTCCCAGAGGACTTCGCGCCAGACCCCGGGACAATCTCACGTGTGCTGCGAATCGGCATTCCCAGCGCACTGGAACGGCTGATCATGAGCGGGAGCCAGCTCTTCTACGCCCGGATGGTTGCCAGCCTGGGAACGATATCGTACGCGGCGCACACTATCGGCTTGAACGCGGAATCGCTTTCGTACATGCCGAGCAACGGGTTCAGCACTGCGGCGACAACGCTGGTCGGGCAGAATCTGGGGGCAGATAGACCCGATATCGCGGAGAAGAGCACGTACGAGTCCTTCCGCATGGCCGCGATGTTCGTGGGCACGATGGGCGTGGCCTTCCTGCTGTTCCCGGAAGCTTTCATGCGGATCTACACAACCGACCCTGAGGTCATACGACTCGGCGCCATCTACTTGAGGATAATGGCGTTCTGCCAGGTCCACCAGTCGGCGGGCGCTGTGTTCACCGGGGCGCTCAGGGGCGCGGGCGACACGAAGTTCGTCATGTACGTTACCGCCTTTAGCGCCTGGTGCCTGCGGCTCGGCGTAACCTACTCCCTGATTTTCCTTGCCGGCACGAACGTCGTTGGAGCCTGGTGGGGTATGAGTGCCGACACACTTTTCAAAGCCGTGACCAGTGTGATCTGGTTCCGGACGGGCCGCTGGCGGAAGGTCTCCGTGTGAGGTTCCTGCCATAGCCCCACCCTGCTCGCTGGAGCTGGCGCCAACTTTCGCCCAGATGCAAATAAGTTTCATTGTATGATACACTGGATGGGGTAACATGCATTATGTGTTGACCCGCACCTCACGCACAGTTTCCACGCTAGGACGCTCGCAGGGACGACACAAACCCTCTTTCGTGTGCACACGCAAATGGTGGCCTTCCGCTTCTCTTAGAGCGCTGAACCGTAGTTAAGCACGTGCAGCCGCGAACCGCGTCCATTGGGCCCTGTGCCCAGAGGCAGCACGTCGCGGCGAAGGGAGACTCAATGATGAACGCCATATACGCGAGAGCCGCCGATGATGAAAGCGATGAGCTCATCGCGCAGATCGCAAGATGCAGAGAACAGGCCCAATTGCAGGGAAGGTACGTCGACGCCGGCAGGATCTATACCGACGCCGGCAGCTGGAAGCTCGACAACCGCCGGATCGGTTTGCGGGAACTTAGAGCCGACATAGATGAAGGCGAGATCTTGACAGTCTATGTGGACGCTCTGGACCGCCTGGGGCGTGCTCTCGATGTCAAGCCGATGATCGAAGGCTGGAGGAAGAAAGGCGTGAGTGTTGTCATAGTGTCTGGTTTGATACGAAATACTCACCAGTCAGGCGCCAGAAACACAAAGCAGGGAGAGGTGTAGAAGAGTGCCGGATCTTGAAGGGTATTGGTGCCCCTTTTCGCAAGTGGTTTGTGCCGGTGGGGCAGTGGTGCAAAAAGAATACGCTGCCCACATAGGCGTCAAATGCAGATTCTGGGGAGTGGAATACGCCACAGGACAGGGAACCAGGGAGCACCTGACCACAGTCAAGGACACGTGCTTGTTGCAGGAAGCGCTGACGAAGTTCGTGAAGCGATAGACTTGCCGGCGTATCCCGTAGCTGTGGTAGCGAAATGTCAAACGGGGGTGCAATGAATGATACGGATCCACCCTAGAAAACCCCAGGCCATATCCCCTGAAACACTCGCGCGTCTCAAGAAGATCGCTCCTGCGACTCTCGGGCACATGATCACTTCAGGGTTCATGGACACAGCCCTGAGACCCTTGAGCGGTGCAGCGCGGATCAGGTTCGCTGGGTCAGCGGTCACGGTAAAGCCGTACGGCGGCTCCGGTCACATCGCAATTGATGAATGCCAGCCAGGAGACGTATTGGTCATAGACTTCAAGGGAGAAAGGCAGTTTGGCGTTTGGGGCGAGATGACATCGCTCGGCGCCAAGATGAAGGGTATCAGTGCGGTCATCATAGACGGCGCGGTTACGGACGTTTACGAGATAATCGAGATGGGTCTGCCGCTGTACAGCAGGGCCATCACTGCCCTCATCGGGACCCCCAAGGATAAGGCGGGCGAGGACGGCGAGATCAACGGTACGATCATCTGCGGCGGGATTACGGTGCATCCGGGCGATATCATCCTCGGCGACGAAAACGGCATCGTGGTGATTCCTCCCGAAAACGTCGAGAAGCTTCTCGCGGAAGCCGAGCCACGCCAGGCAAAGGAGCCTTTCACCCGCGCCCAGCTCCTGTCCGGCAAGCCGCTGTCCGAGATCTCCAGGAGCGGGTCCAGGAAGGACATTGTGAGAGTCGAATAGCGCTTCGATAGCTCATACAAACCGCGCCAGAACAGCGGCCTACCACGCTACCGTGGCAGGCTGCTGTATTGCGGTCTGGACCTTCCGTTTCTACTCAAACTTACACGTGTCAGCCAACGATGTCTCGTACATTTCTTCAAAACCTGACGCCCGAGGGGATAACGATAGCGAACCGGCATCGCAAGTCACCCCTAAAAGGGGTCTCCAGCAACTCAGCTTCGGTTTCCTGCTCGAAGATGACATCATACTTCAGCTTGGCAAAGCCGGCGCTGCAATAGCACCAGACCGGGGAGATCATCGTGCCGTGCGACAGCAGGGCCTCTCGCGCGAGGGGGCAGTGACAGGCGTAGTACCTTTTCATCACTGGGTCGGTTGCTCGCAGGTAGTCGTCCGGCACGAAGGGTATCTTGGTCACACAGATCCTGTCCCCTGAGCGTTCGCCCGACATGACCTCCTTGTTTGACTTTACCCAGTCAAGCACTCGGGGAGTGATCTCCTGTTCGTAGAAGAGCCTGCCCTGCTTCATATGCGCCTCGAGGTTTTCGATCTTCCTCCTGTGCTCATCATCCAGGAACTCGTCCAGGCCTGAAGATGCGCGGAACCTTTGCTTCATCTCCATGAATGCCTCCGCAGGTATCCCATGCATGTTGCCTGCAAGGACCGACCTGCAGGCGGAAGGATCCAGTAAGCGCTCAAGCCGGCTCACTATGGCTCCAGTGACCGGTGGGTAGTGCTCGGGAGGCGAGCCCCTGGCTGGGACCAGAACGTCGTCGAAGACGCCTTCATGCACCTCGGAACCCGCCATCGCCGCGACTCTTGCCGAAAGCCTCCGGTAAATGTCCGGCACTCCGGCAAGCGGCATGAGGTAGATGGCGAACTCGTTCCTGCCCGCAAAAGCGCAGTAGCGGCTCAGCGCCGCCAGCGTAGCCGGGCTGTTTTCGCGGTCGCAGATCAGTATGTTGAGGTAATCCTTTAGGTCGCCAAGTTCCGACTGCTCGAGCGACCGTCCTCTCCCCTTGATGAATGCTTCCATCTTCCGGATTGCAGCCATTGCGGCGGCGATATCTTCAGCGTTCACGCCCTGGCGCTGTATATACCCCTTGAATGCTTCCTCCAAGGTGATCACCCCGGTTTCATGTGATGGTGACCGGTAGTCACAGTTCAAATTGACGACTAGTCCCGGCTGCGCGGCCGGAGCTTCTCCAGTTCCTCAAGGGTTCTTGGCCAATCATCCTTCAGCAACCTGGAGAGCGACCGGTCCGCAAGAATCCTTCCCCCCGTCTGGCAACCAGGGCAGTAGTTCGCCTCATTCTCAGCATACACGACTCGCTGGACGGGGGCACCGCACACGGGGCATGCCTGGCCGAACTTGCCGTGGACAGCCATCTCCTTCCGGAATGGAGTAACCCTTTCCGGAAACCCGGAACCCGTTTCTTCCCTGAGCCGCGCGATCCATTCCCTGAGCACTTGAGCCGCAGCCCGGTGCAGCTTGGAGATGGCACCGTCATCCAGGGTGCAGGTGAGCACGAAGGGAGAGAGCCGTGCCCGGTGCAGGATTTCGTCCGAGTAGGCATTGCCGATGCCGTCCACAATCGTCGGGTCGGTCAGGGCCCGTTTCAGCGTCCGGCTCTGGCGGCGCAGAGCCGCCGCGAAAACCTCCGGAGAGACCTGCAGCACGTCGACGCCTCCCCGGTCGAACGAGGCAAGCCCCGCGGCACCGGACACGAGGTGGAGAGAGGCACGGTGTTTTGAGCCGGCCTCGGTCAGCAGCAGGCTTCCGGCAGGAAAGTCGAACGCCGCTAACCCCACGCGCCTCGGCAGGGCAGCAGCAGGTGGGCGCCATACCAGGCGGCCCGCGATCATCAGGTGGATGACTGCATAGTGCTCGCCACCAAACTCCATGACAATACGCTTTCCGATCCGCCCCACACTCTCCAGGGCGCGCCCCAGAAATGTCTCAGGCCGAGGCTCAACCGTCCTCAATATGAACGGGCTTCCGAGCCGTAGGGCCTGGAGAGACTGTCCCCGGGCCAAAGCCTGCAGCCGTTCGACATATACGGTGATCTCCGGAAGCTCCGGCACGGCGTATGTCCACCTCGAGTCCAGTCCTCGTGGATCGGATTCTGCGCAATTCGTCACCTCAGGAGTTCAGCATAACCGGCATATCACCTGTCAAAACGCAAGAGCCACTTACGCACCATGGGCATGCCTGCTTGCATTGGCAAGGAACATAAGGTACAGACTACCTCCGGTACCATAGATAACATAACGCAGCGTACCAGGAGGTGTACTAGGTGAGAAGGTCAACTGTCGACTGGATTTCCCGGATCCTGCTAATAATCGGTGGGCTGAACTGGGGCCTGGTTGGGGTCTTCAAGGTCAACCTGGTCTCTGCCATCTTCCGTGAGGGAACGATGGTTACGAACGTGGTGTACGGTATCATCGGTATCGCCGCCATCTACGAGCTTATCCGCCTGTTTTCGCGAGAGTCCGTAGGCGAGAGACGATAGCCCTACGCCAGCCTGGGCCAGGGCTGAGCTCCCCCTCAGCCCTGGCCCTTTCATACCATCGCGGCCCGAGGGTCGAGGCGCTCGCGCCGCCCCAGTGCCCTGTCAAGTGGCGCCAGCGGGTCGTTTCCTCTCCGGTGGTTGGATAAGGTAGACAAGTCGAGAAATCGTGAGAAACTGCCCCAAATCATAAGAACGCGTGCCGAGACCGGTGTTCTTTCACACTAAACCTTCTGTAGTCGAAATATCGTCGCGCCTTCGCGCGTGACTTGCTGGAAAAAAGGTGGTAAAACAAAGCTGGTTCCACTACTTCGTTTGGGGGGCGATGGTGGTGCCGGAGTATAACAAGACAAGCGCCGACTGGAGCGTCACAAGCAAGGTGCGCATTGCTCTCAAGGTTCATGAGGCGACCGAGAATCTCCTCAAAGACCTCAAGGTCGGCACAGCGGCCGGAGTCGTGCATCTCATGGGCAAGGTGCCGGACGACGAAGCACGGCAGGCCGTTGAGAGAGTTGCGCGCGCGGTTCCTGACGTGATCAGCGTGGTGAACGAGCTGGAAGTGGCGTCCTAGATCATCATTGGGAGTTGGAGTCGCGCATCACTGCGGGGCCTTGCGGTGGCAGGGCCCCTTCCCTTCCTGCTCGCGAGGTCTGGAGCCGGGGACCGTCACGAGGGCTCGGCAACACCAACCTGCAAGAACCAGTACCCTTCTCTGAGAGTCCTGGCGCCCTGGCTGATTGCGACCGGTTCTCTGAAGATCGGCCCGTCCGTCACCACCGTATGGTACTCACCAGCCTCGCCGCACGGGTCGATGCCCAGAGACTCAAGCTCATTGAGCACCCGCATGTCCATCGCCCGGCCGAGGTACTCTGGACTGACCAGTCCATCCTTTGTCACCACGATGGTGGCCCTGAACCCGCTCGCGATCAACTCCTTGACCAGGCTCCGGCGCGGGTCGTTCCACAGCGGTTCCACAGCGGCCAATCTCATCGTGCTGCACACCTGTTCCACCCAGTGACGGTGGTGCGGCATGTCAATGTCGCCGAACACTCCAGCGGTCACGCCGGCGTCCCGCATCTCCCCAAGCCCGTCGAGAAACGCAGTCGCATAGCCGTCCCATGAGGCAGCTCGGAATATGATTGGTATGCCGAGCGACCTGGCCTGAGCGCACAACACCTCGCGGGGCAGCCCATGCCCATGCGAGCGTTCGCCTCGCTCATCCATCATCGTGAACAGGAAGGCCGCCAAACCACCGCTTCTTGCTGCTCTGTAGAGCGCAAGACTTGACTCCTTACCGCCGCTCCATGAGACGAAGAAGCGACGTTGATGCAAGTCCTTTACGATGTTTGCCAATCGCGATCGCCTCTCCACGGGCCATGGGAAACTCACCGGAGCACGCCGTGGGGCCTAGTCTAGAGTTCACGGTGCTTGCCGGATGTAGTTGCATGCATTATCATATGGCGCAGGTCGATTGGGGGGATCTCCCATGGAGTCCATTTTCGCATATGGGCTTGCAATCACCTTTCTCATCGCATCTTACCTGAAAGACCGGACAAAGACCAGGCAGGCGTTGCAGAAAGCGTATAGCTCTCTTGAGGGGATCTTGCCGGATTTCCTTGCGGTACTCGGACTCGTGGGACTTGCGCTGACACTGCTGCCCCCCCAGACAATCACGGCGTTGATCGGCCGGTCGTCAGGCTGGGCGGGTATGATACTCGCCTCTATTGTCGGCTCCGTCACCTTGATACCCGGGTTTGTGGCCTTTCCGCTGGCAAAGTCGCTGCGTGACGGTGGAGCAGGCATTCCACAGATAGCGGTCTTTGTGACGACGCTGATGGCAGTCGGATTCGTGACTGCCCCCTTGGAGTCAAAGTACTTAGGGCGCAAGGAGACTCTCCTCAGGAATGGCTTGAGCTTCGTGTGGGCGTTCGTTGTGGCTCTGGTGCTGGGGATGGTGGTAAGATGAGGACCCTGAGACGATACAGGCTGGCCATTGCAGTTTTCGTCCTCGACCTCATCATCCTGGCAGTGCGGCCGGAGACAGGACGAGCAGTCATCAGGGCGACTTTCCGGAACCTGCTCCAGATGGCCCAGTTCCTGCCGGCCATATTCCTGCTCCTTGGACTGCTCGATGTGTGGGTCTCGAGGCAAGCAGTCATTGCAGCTCTTGGGAAAAGGTCCGGGCCGTTTGGGGTGTTCCTCTCCATCGTGCTCGGAGCGGCCGCCGCGGGGCCCCTCTACGCAGCTTTTCCTGTTGCTTCGACCATGCTTGTGAAGGGCGCGTCAGTCTTCAATGTGTTTGTCTTCCTGGGTGCGTGGGCCAACCTGAAGATACCCATGTCTCTTTTCGAGTTATCGTCCATGGGACCAAGATTTGCGCTCACACGCTGGGCGCTGAACGCTATAGGCATAGTGGCAATCGCCACCATCATGCGCCGCCTGTTCAGCGACGAAGAAGTTGCTGAGATGTACAGTAGCCAGAGAAACAAGGAGGCTCCCCAGACGGAAGTGAAGCCGCCGGAGGGGTGAGCCGGTAGTTGTCCCGCTCAATAGCCCTCAGTAACTCTTCCCGGCGCCAGTTCTATGGAACGAAGGATCTCGCCACCGTCGACCAGCAGCGCCTGGCGGAACGCTTCCGTAGAAGGGCACACGTGCGTTGGGATTATCTCGACTCTTTCTCCCGGCTGCGGTACCTGCCCGCCAAGGGAGAAGTCCAGGCTTGCGTGCTCATCCCAGACCTTATCGACGAAGGCACCTGGCCTGTGCTTGATGAGTCCGATCACCTGGCGCAGTTCCTCCCTGCTCCCTGGACGGAGGGGAGATATTTCCACCGTATCGTTTGAAAGAAGCCGCTGCCCGATGTTGGCTATCCCGTGTGAGCCTCTGCGGCTGATCACCGTCGCGTAGATGGTAGCCGCGCAGTCCGCGATGGAAGCGCAGCCGGCCATAACGCGCCGGAGGTCGTTCAGCAAGTAGGTGCCGGGCCTGACATCGGTGATCCCCTCAACTTCCATTTCGTGCTCAGCTGTAGGGGTAGAGCCTGCCGACATGGTGTGAACAGGAATGCCCTGGCCCGAAAGGAACGCGGCATATTCCACAAACGTACGGGCGTTATCTATGGACTGGGCACGCAGCTCCTCACCGCTGAGATGGTGGGAAATGTGTCCAGGGTAGTTCAGTAGCCCGTCGAATTCGAGGTTTTTTGCCTGCAGGATTTCCCCGGTGAGCGATCCGAGCTCATCCTTGCCCCGCACTCCCAGCCTGTGGTTGCCCGTATCCACCTCGACCAGGACCGGGACTTTGACCCCTCTTGACCGGGCCGCGCGGTCGAGAGCCTGCACGGATTCGGAGCTGTCAACGAGCGCGGTCACCCTTGATTCACGAGTGAGGTCCGCAAGTCTTGAGAGCTCGTCCGGGTCCATCACGACGTTCGCGATGAGGACGTCGGGGATGCCGGCTCGCGCCATCATTTCCGCTTCCCATACTCGCGCCACGGATACACCCATGGCTCCCGACTCCATCTGCCACGTGGCTATCTCGGGATTCTTGTGAGTCTTCGTATGAGGCCTGAGCCCTACGCCTTTCGCCCTACACATACTGGCCATGCGCTGCATGTTTGAGTTCATCAGCTTCACGTCTAGCAGAAGCTTCGGTGTGGTAAGGTCCTGGATGCTCTTCACGGAAAAGACACTCCTTCCGGGCCTGACTGCTATAGCCAACACATGCCCGCCCCTTAGTAGCCAGGGAATTCGGCGTGTCTTTCTCCAGTGCCTCTCGCCAGATGCCTTTTCACCAGGCCCAAGGCGCCGGCAGACACTGGGCAGTCCATGCACCAGTTGCCTGACGGCGCCATCCACTTCGTGCGTGAGGTCAGCCCGCTTGCTGGATAGAGCCGCTGCATTCGGCGTGTGGAATCTCGCGTGCCAACTGGCACGCTTTAGAAATGCCCTCAGCCGTGATGCGTTGCCACCGGCTGCGGTACCAGTTCTCCATCGACCGAGGGCATTGGCAACGGCACCCTCGGTGTCAGAGAACTAGCGGGTTGTGGCTTCTTGCTGAGGCCAGCATCTTCGAGCACTCTCTTGAACCAGGTCATCTTCGCACCCTCTATCAAGGATTGGGACTTCATCAATGTCATGTTATGTTTAACGCCGTGCGGTTGTTGATGGTGGTTTGCGGCTTCGCGCCAGAGAAGGTGAGCTGCATAACGGCACCGTATGGGGACTGTGGTGGCGGTAGAACACTCGCAACCCAATGGCCATCACTGGTTAGACGCTACGCAGGAGGTCAGAGCGATGGAGACAAGAGTTCATGGAATCGCGGACGACATCACCCAGGTGATCGGGAATACGCCGGTGGTGCGACTGACACGCCTTACTGCAGGTCTCGAGGGCAGCATTCTCGCGAAGCTCGAGTATCTCAATCCAGGGTTCAGCAAGAAGGACCGCATCGGTCTTCAGATGATACAAGAGGCTCTTGAGTCTCGCCAGCTCAAGCCGGGCCAGCCAGTTGTTGAACTGACGAGCGGGAATACGGGTACCGGGCTCGCGATAGTGTGCGCCGTGAAAGGCCACCCGTTCATCGCGGTTATGTCGAAAGGGAACTCCCTGGAACGTGCCCGCATGATGAAAGCGCTGGGCGCAGAGGTTGTCCTGGTCGACCAGGCGCCGGGTTCACCACACGGCCAAGTCTCCGGAGAGGATCTGGCTCTCGTTGAGAAAGAAGCCCGGCGGATTACCCTTGAGCGGAACGCGTTTCGCGCCGACCAGTTTGTGCTCAAGGGCAATCTTCACGCCCATGAGAAGACCGGCGAAGAGATCTGGCTCCAGACCAGAGGCCAGGTGGACGTCTACCTGGACTTCGTGGGGTCCGGAGGCACTTTCGCAGGATGCGCCTTAACACTCAAAAGAAAGAACCCAGGCATCCGGTGCTATGTCGTCGAACCCACGGCGGCAGCGTATCTTGCGGGAAAGCAAAGCGGAAGGTCGAATCACCGGATCCAGGGCGGTGGCTACTCGATGGACCTGCCCCTGCTGGACCGGTCACTCGTAACCGGCTACCTTCAGGTAAGCGATGAGGAGGCCATGGAGGCCGCCAGAGACCTGGCACGGCTGGAGGGCATTTTCGCGGGATTCTCGTCCGGCGCCAATGTCGCTGCTGCAATGAGCCTCCTCCGCACCAGTGAAAAAGGTGCAAACATCGCCCTGACGATCAATGACTCCGGCCTGAAATACCTGAGCACGGACCTGTTTCAGAGCTTGTGACAGGCGCCGTGCTGCAGGAAAGCAAGAACCAGAGAGAACATCCCGAACGCGGGCCCTGGATGTAGGCGCCTACGTCCACTGTTTGATCAATGACGATATGGAGGTGCGAAAATGGTGAGTTCCTTGTATCGCGGGCGACTTGAGCGGTGCAGCGAAGCCATGCTCGAGGCTTACCGACTACCCGCGGCTGCCCGAAGCCCGATGAAAGATGGCGCCACCCAGGCGCACCGGCGCGTACACAGAAGAACTGAATGGCCAAGACTAGGGATGATAAGGAGGTTCGACAATGCCACAGTGCAACACGATAATGGCACTCGTGCTGGACGACAGGCTCTGCTGCGCGCCAGCCGTCCAGGAGAAGCTTACCGCAAATGGTTGCGTCATCAGGGTGCGTCTTGGTATCCATGAAGGCTGCGAGGACAAAGGCCTGATACTTCTGCATGTCTGTGGTGCAGAGGAACAGGTCAAGGCGCTTGCCGGCGACCTTAAAGAGATCCCAGGAGTGAAAGTGTCTTCGATGCGGGTTGAGTTCTAGTATATCGTTGTTCGTTCCGGGCCGTGGCCGTCGCGCACCGGCGATCGGCAGGACTTGGAGCGCCAGGTGGCACGCACGTTGCGCGTCCAATGGCGGTCATTATCATGGAGTTGGTCGGGATGATTCCCCATGCGCTCCACACGATTCCGAGGAAGTAGCTGTATAGATTCGACCATGTTACGTCCAGCGTC
>Ga0315277_10009614_pt1 | contig 12338 bp, 8 predicted proteins | sample YL17G05_15_MG_FD_203695 | JGI IMG/M metagenome (GOLD analysis project Ga0315277, IMG submission 203695) | Sediment microbial communities from Yellowstone Lake, YNP, Wyoming, USA - YL17G05_15 | ecosystem: Environmental > Aquatic > Freshwater > Lake > Sediment | place: USA: Wyoming | collected... | reverse complement strand
GCCCGACATCGTCGGCGACGCCGCCGTTCAAAAAGGACCGCTTCGCATTGAAGATGTTGCCCCCGGACGCCTTGTCGAGCGCGCGGATGGTGGGCTATACTGGCTCATCGAGCGCCGCCTGAGCGACATGGCTCCTCGGTGTGTGCCGTTCATTCGGCGATACCGCGACCTTTTGACAAGCCCGGCGCTCATTGTTCCCGCGGGCACGCATCGCCGCTTGGCGGAGTTCGTCGAGTGCGATCCGCACCGCGCTCTCTATCTGGACATCGAGACGACCGGCCTTTCGGGATGCCCGCTGTTCCTGGTCGGTGCGATGGAATTCGACGGCCGGGATTTTGTTCTGAAGCAGTATTTCGCGCGCAACTATGCCGAAGAGCGCCATCTGCTGGCCGACTTGGCTGACTATCTGCCGACTTTTGAGGTTTTGGTCACATTCAACGGTCGCGCGTTCGATGCTCCCTACATTCGCGATCGCGCCACCGTTAATCGTCTGACCGTCGGTTGGCCGCCGCGCCATCTCGACCTGCTTCCCTTGTCGCGGCGACGTTGGGCACGGTCGTTTCCTAACTGCAAACTGGGAACTCTCGAGCAACTTGTCTGTCGTCGCCATCGCGTCGAGGATATTCCCGGCGACCAGATTCCGGCCGTTTATCACGAATTTGTCCACACCAACGACGCCTCGAAAATCCGCTATGTCGTCCACCACAACGCCCTCGATCTCCTGACCATGGCCGAACTGGCGCTGTTTATGCTGACGGGACAGAAGGACTGGGACTGAGAACCGTGAGAAGAGGCAAAAGCGGTCTCGCGCGAAGCGGCCAAGTCGCAAAGCGTCCTTGATTCTTGGAGGAATTGTGGTGCAACATGAAAATGATGCACTGGGAAGAAAGCCATCACCTTAGCCCGCATTTCTCACGAATCAATAATAAGGGTGACACACTGTAGCCGCCGAAGTGATGAGGCGGACGCTTTCCCACCCGCCACCTGTCCGCCTCATTACTTCGGCGGTTACAGCGACGGTGAGAAATGCCGGTTAGAGGCTCTTAGTTTTTTGTCCGACCTGTCCGACCTGCCTGGCTCGTCCGACCGACTTCATCCTTCAGGATCTGCAGCCGGATGTTGCGGAACTGGACCTTCATCGGCGCGCCGGCGTGCAACTGCAGCGCAATGATGCCGTCTTTCCGCCGCATCTCCTTATCCTCGTCGGTCATCTCGCACGTCACCTGGCCGTTGAGCGTTTGCACGAAGTGGAAGCCCTTGGCGACGACGCTGCACTCGTTCCAGTCTTCCTTCTTGACGAGCTTCTTGAGTTCCTCCTTGTCGCCGACCGTGCCGACGACCTTGGGCTTGTGGTCGTCGCCGATGACGGCCTTCTGGCCGCGGATGGCGACGATGCCGCGATCTCGCTCAGCGTACACGCCTCCGGTCCATTGACTGGCGGCGTCTATGTCGTACTGGTACCCGCCGCAGACCCATTTGCCCGCCTTCTCGATCTCAAAACTGCGGTATTGGACTCCGGAATTGCCGCCGAACATGCGGAACTCGAAGCGCAGCTCGAAGTCGCCCGGCTGCCCCTTGCGCCAGATGATGAAGGTGTTGCCCGTGGTCGGGTTTTCCTTGGTCGTCTGGCCGGTGACCGCGCCATCCTCGATGCGCCAGAACTTGGGATTGCCGTCCCAGCCGTCGAGCGTCTTGCCATCGAAGATCGGCACGAACCCTTTCTCGGACTCGGCTCCTCGGGCCATGCCGGTTGGCACGCCCAAGGAAACCAGAAGAAAGCCGACCAGAGAGAACCCAGACAATCTCCTTAGTCGCCGAATCAAATGTGTGTGCATGGCATCCTCCTAATGACATGTCATTGCCGCTTCAGGTAATCCTCAACGGCGTTCTTGATCGCATCTTCGGCAAGCACCGAACAATGGACTTTGATTGGCGGCAGTTCGAGCTCGCGGGCGATCTCGATATTCTTGATCTTCCGGGCCTCGTCGAGAGTTTTGCCCTTGAGCCATTCGGAAGCCAAACTGGCGCTGGCGATAGCGCTGCCGCAGCCGAATGTCTTGAACCGCACGTCCTCGATGACGCCTTGGGCGTTGACCTTGATCTGCAATTGCATGACGTCGCCGCAGGCGGGTGAGCCGACAATGCCCGTGCCGACGTTTTCCTCATTCGGCTCAAATGCGCCGACGTTTTTCGGATTCTGAAAAAGATCAATTACTTTTTGGGAATACACGACCGTGCCTCCGGATCACGACTCATGAGACCCGTGGTCGTGGTGGCCATGCTCGCCCCAGTCCACCTTGCTGATGTCAACGCCGCGGCGGGCCATTTCATATAGGGGGGACATTTCGCGCAGGCGGTTGACGACTTTCACGACCTTTTCGGCGACATAATCCACTTCTTCCTTGGTGTTGAAGCGGCCCAGGCCAAAACGGATGGACGAATGGGCCAGCTCGGCGGGAACACCCAAGGCCCGCAGCACATAGGACGGTTCGAGCGTCGCCGACGTGCAGGCCGATCCGCTCGATACCGCCACATCCTCCAGACCCATCATCAGCGATTCGCCTTCGACATAAGCGAAACTCATATTGAGGCAATTGGGCAGGCGGTGTTCCAGGTTGCCGTTGACATAGACCTCATCGAGGTGGGCGAGCAGATCGTTCTGGAGTTTGTTGCGCAATGCGGCCAGACGGGCGCTTTCTTCGGCCATCTCGGCCTGGCAAATCTCACACGCTGTTCCGAGGCCCACAATGCCGGGAACGTTGAGTGTGCCCGATCTCATGCCGCGTTCGTGGCCGCCGCCGTCAATGACGGGCAACAAGCGAACGCGCGGCTTCTTGCGGCGGACATAGAGAGCGCCGATTCCCTTCGGCCCATACATCTTGTGCGCCGAGATGGACAACAAATCAATGCCAAGTTCCTGCACATCTACGGGCACTTTGCCGAGCGCCTGCACCGCGTCGCAGTGGAATACGATCCCGCGTTCTTTGGCGATTCGACCGATCTCGGCGATTGGATGGATCGTCCCGATCTCGTTATTGGCGAACATGATCGTGATCAGGATCGTCTTGTCCGTGATGGCCTCGATCAGGCGCGTAGGATTCACGCGGCCGTCACGCTCAACCGGCAGATACGTGACTTGACATCCCTCGCTCTCCAGCCGCTTGCAGCTGTCCAAAACCGCCTTATGTTCGGTTGTGCAGGTAAGGATGTGTTTGCCCTTTTCGGCATAGGCCCAGGCGACGCCTTTGATCGCGAGGTTGTCCGATTCCGTTGCGCCGCTCGTGAAGATGATTTCCTCGGGTTCGGCGTGGATGAGTTGGGCAACTTTCTCGCGACCCATCTTTACGGCTTCGGCGGCCCGCCAGCCGAAGGAATGCGAGCGGCTCGCGGCATTGCCAAACTCTTCACAGAAATAGGGCCGCATCGCCTCGAAGACCCGCGGGTCCACGGGCGTGGTGGCATGATTGTCCATGTATATTGCGCGTTTCATCGAGATCACCGGCCTCCCGGTCCTTCCGGTTTATTCGCTTTCTCGTTGAACGAATCGTGCTTCCAAAAATCATTCGCGTGGCAATGAAACAGCAAAACCGCTTCTTCTATTATCTTCTCGTCCGGCTTTTTCAAGCTCACAATTCCCCATTTTTCATTACGAGCAAAGCAAAGTCCCTCGAACTTGGTTTCCCTTTCCGGCAGTTCAAGAGGGGAAGAGACGGCTCTTTTTCGCCATGACATAGGCGCAAGTGGTGAAATCTCGCAGGAAATCCGCATGACGGTGAGACCGAGAACAGCGGCTGGTTACCAGCCAGGAGTATGCGTCATTTCGCGCCGCCGGCGGGCTGGGTTGGAATCACGCGCACCCGGCTGACGCGGGCGTTGAGATCGCCCTCCGCTCCCGTATAGTCGCTCACAAACGCAAAGGAGATTCGATTCATGTCCGCGGGCGGCGTGATTTTTTTCTCCTGCCACGACACGGAGTTGTCCCGCCGATCAAAGACGTATTGCGCCATCTGCGTTTTGCCGTCGGCAGCGAGCAAGGCAATAGTGACTTGCCCAATGCGGGAGTGCTCCGCTTCCACGGCAATGGTGTATTCTGTCTTGGCGGTCAGGCTTGTCGCCACGTCGAACTTGGCATTCTGTATGAACAAATGGGCCACTCGATACTGAATGATTCCACCGCTGGTGTTCAGGAAATCGTCGCCGGTATAGTCTCGACCGATGGCGCGAACGCTGACGTCATTTTCCGACCAGCCTTGCGGCAACGTGAGAATGTGTTCTCCCCGCGCCAGCACGAGGCCGTCCAGTTGCTTCACGGGAGAAAAATCCAAGACCAGCGGCGAGGTGGTGGAAGGAGAGCGTCGTGTTGAAATCGTAATGAGGTTTTGGGCGCCAACCTGAAACACAAGGAATCCTTCGGGTTTCGGGGCCACGTCCTTGAGCGAAGATTCCAATCGCACCAGTTGCATATTCTCGATCTCAAACGAACAGGATGCGCTCCGATCCGGAATGTCAATCCGCATGTCATGAATGAATCTCGCCTTCTCTATGCTGGACCGCAGAGGGATAATGTAGTTTTGGGTTCGCCCTGAAAGATCCACCGGAACGCTGAAAGCGTCCAATTCGCTCCAATCCGCTCCATCCGGGCCGTGGCCGGTCCGCGTGTTCAGATAGACCCGCAACGCCGTGGCGGACGTGGGCCCTTTGGGGATGACTTTCAGATCGAATTGAAGGGCAAACGTGCCGTTGCACACAAACGGTTTGCCGTGTCCGCGGGGATAGAGAAAGCCCCGTTTTGCCACATCCGCTTTCAGCCCATTACTGTCTTTGAACGTGGGGGTGCAATCCCACAAACCAATGGGATCCTTGAGCCAATCATACTTGTACACGGTCACGGATTTGACGGATTTGCTCAACCAACAGAGGTCTTTGCGGTCGGGAAAGCCCTGGATCAGAATCTCCGCGAGACGTTCGGCCCCGTCCGAGAAACCAATCCACCTGCACAGCTCCGTCAGTGATTTCCCTTCCGCGATGATCTCCTTGGGATCGCCTCTCCGGATCGCTTCGGGAAACACCTGAACCGCCGTTTCTGCCAGGCGGCGGGCGCTGGCGGGAAAACCGAATCGCTGACAGGTCTCGATAGTGGCTCTCACTTCCGCCATCAGGTCGGATGGGTCTTTGCTCGCTATGGCCTCGGGAAGCGATTGAACCAGTGTTGCTGCGTGGCGACGAGCGTCGGCGAGCTCTGCCTCGCGGTGTTGCTCCAGGAAACTCAACATGGCGGTCTCGGCATCCCAGCCGCCTTTCAGCCGCACGTCGTCAAACCACACGACGGTTCCCGACGTCGCGCCTCTTTCCGCCTGAACCATGATCGAGAGAGCGGCCGTTCGCGTGCTGGTCAGGAAACAGGTTGCCAGGATGTATTCGCCGCCTCCATGAAACGTCGCCACACCGCCCGAAACGACCGAGGACAGAGTGGTCCAGTCCCCGTCCTTTGCGGTTGGCCAAAGCGTCAGGTAATCAATGGGTCTCAGCCGAGCATCCAACGGAACCACATAGGCCCTGGAGGCAACCCTGCCCGCGATTCTCACTCGAACCGACGCTTCGAACACATAGTGGGGTAACGCGACAACCGGCAGCGACAAGGCCTGGAAGTAGCTATCCCGACCTGCCAATTCCACGCGCAAGCGGGCTTGGCCGTCGGACTGATTCTCGCGGTCCAGGCTGATTTGGGGCCGCTTTTCTGTGCCGACGCTCCATCCGTCGGGAATCCCGTTGCCGGCTATTCCATCGCAGTAGAAATCGGCTGGAAGACAGGAGAGCGGAACCGTAAAGGAACTTTCTTTCACGAGTTGGGCGATGGTTCCGCTGTCCGTCTCGAAACCGCCGTTCGGAATGGGGATCGGCTTCGGCGAGGCCAGATGGATTTCTTCAACTGTGACGCCCGAGAACTTCGCCGACGTATCGCTAATGACCGGTTTGATCCCGACAATGGGAAGTGTTTTGAAGACATACCAGCCATGCGACCACCGCTTGCCCAATTCATCGAGCTTCGCCGCATTGAAAAGGGAGAGATTCAGTCTCATTTGCTTGCGGGCAGGGTCATACAAATAGACAGATAGGCCCGCCTGCAACTCTTCGCGGCTTGGCAGGCCGTCCAAAAGGACGGGTTCGTCGCCGCGGCAATGGTCTTCGAGAAACCGGGCCATTCGCTTGAACTCGATACCTTTCTCGGTTCGGTATTCCTTGGACAGCAATGGCCATCCTAGAACGCCAAAGAGAACGATCGCCAGAAAAGCAGTGATCCACGACTCAAGCCAGGACCGTGTTTCGTGCCGCCGCGTTGCGCGAGCAATCCAGCCGGCCACGACCACAATCCCACGCGCCTGCAACATGATGAAGAACGGCAACGCCCAGATGAAATAGCGCGGGAAAGGAACCATGCGAAAACTGAGAAGCGTGATTGCCGCCAATGCGGATAGGAGGAAAACGAGGCAAAGAGCCAAGGTGCGGATGTGTCGTGCGATGCAGCCAACCACTCCCACGAGGACAAAGCCCAGCGTAACGCCAGGGATTGCGCTGGCTTTCAGCCGGCCAAAGAGATTCACGACTACCTGACCACGATCCAATTCCAGAGGGGCTACGGCCAAAACAGTGGTTTTGCCTATTGTTCCGCCGATGACACCCGAATCTAATCCGCCAATAATGCTAGGCAATATTGCCAGCAAACCGGGTCGCACAATGGCATAGAAGGCGCCGTAGATCGCAAGGAAACTGAACCCCCAGGCGGCAAACGGACCTACTGTATGCAGGAGCTTTCGCCCAAGACGAACTTTTCCCTCTGTGTCGTCGCTTGCCCGTGGCCAGAAGAAGGCCAGAATTGCGCCAGCCACGCATTGGAGGGCGGTCACGAAGAGCCCGACCGGGTGGTTGAAGGCGTTCAACAGACCGAAAGCGCCGAATCCGAACCAGTAACGGCGGTCGCCGCCATCGAGACCTCGGAGCAAACACCAAACACTGCCGAGAGTGAAAAATGTCATGTTTGCATAGTGGCGGACTTCCTGGGAGTAGTGGATATGAAATGGGGACAACGCCAGCAAGAAGGCCGCCACCAAGGCCTCCGTCTTCCCGAAACACTGACGGGCGGCCAGATACATGAAAACGAGGCCCGCCGTGCCCATGACAGCCGAGGGCAACCGGAAGAAAAAGTCACCATAGGGGAAAATCAGATAGAAGAGCGATTGAATCCAATACATTACCAAATCGGGGTAGGTGCTTAAATCCGCAAATTGGTAGTCACGTGTTCGGACCGCCGTCGCAACTTCATCCGTCCACAGGCTAAGGTAGGAGAGTCGGTAAAGCCGCACGGACAGGCCCAAGAGGAGAATAGCAAAGAAGATGATTTCGGAAACGCCCGGTTTGAAACCAGGGTTGCCGGCGTTTGGTTTCAGGAGGTTTCTCAAGAATCGAAGACGTTCTTTCATTTCAGCGATTCTGTACTTCGATACCGCGGTTGAAACCCGCCAAAATCAACAAGCCTGTGACAGATGTGCGGTCTGTCAATCAGAAACCTTTCTGGCAGGGATGGCCACGAAGAGTATCCCCCCAAGCAATCCAAGTGCAATCAGGAGCGCAAGAATCCCGAGAGAGATGGCTACGGCAGACTCGGGGGCTACGCCGTATAAGCCCAGGAAGTAAATGAACCCTCCCTCTCGGATTCCGATGCCGTTGATCGTAACGGGCAGACTTGCCAGGGCGAATACGATGGGAACGCTGACAAATATGGCTTCCCATGAAGCGGGGATAGAAAGCGCCTGGGCCAGGCACCAAACCGCCACATTGGAGAGCAGCAAGAGGAGCAGAGAGAGACTCAGACCCACCGCCAAACCGACCGGATGTCGCACCTGTAGGGCGAGGCTTTGCAGCACACGCGCGAACTTTTCCGACCATTTTCCCCACCCTGCCATTTTGGGGCCGATTCGCCCGATCACGCAAACGGCAATAGGAGCGCCCAGCGTGATTCCTCCCGTCAGCAGTGTAATCGTGCCACTGATCCACGATCCTCCGATCTTTTCCCAGCGAAACAAGGCGACGAAAAGACAATACACCATGAGGCAGTATAATCCTGTCCCGCGATCGGCTAGAATCGAGCCGATCGCTGCCGCGCGTTTGGGCGTCTCGAGCGTCACGTCAATCATTCGCTTGAAGTCTCCGCCCACACTGGAGGGAAGGAAAACATTGAAAAAACAGCTGATCAAGTAGTAGCGAAATAGTTTCCAGTATCCCAGATGCACTCCCGCTGTTTTTAGAAATACTTGCCATTTGGTCGTTTTGACGAGAATGGCAAACACCGTGATCAGCAAACTCCATAGAAGCGGCCATGGCTTGCTCCCGCTGAAAAGCCGACACGCTTGAACCAAGCGTGTGGGGCCTACAACTAGCCAGATCAACGCGACGGCTACGGCCAAACGCAGCGTGAAGTGAAAGAGCGATTTAGAGATAGTCTTCATAGATCTTTTGATACTGGCCTGCGATTTTCGATGGATGGAATTCTTGAGCTTTTGCGTAGGCCTTTGCCGCCAGTTGCAAACACATAGCCGGGTGTTCTTTCAAAAACCGGATGCGCTCGGCCAGTGCTCCAACATCCCCAACCGGTACGATGTAGCCGTTCTCGCCATGGATGATGAAATCCGTTTGGCCCCCTTGGTTGCCGGCGATTACAGGCAAGCCACAAGCCATCGCTTCCAGGTAGGCGACCCCAAAGCCTTCATGATGCGAAACCAGGACAAAAACGTGCGGCCGGACTTCGTTCAGAAATGATGGGACGTGCGCCACGCGGCCCACGAAATGGACTTGGCTTTCGATGTCAAGACGTTTTGCCATTTCGGCCAGATGATCCTTCTGGTCGCCCGTGCCGACAACGAAATAATGCACAGTCGGGTCGTTCAGCAGCGCGACTGCCTCTAGAATTGTCTCCAGAGATTTGCGCTTGACCAGACGGCTGACAGAGCAAATGCGGAACTCTCGATTCTCTTGTTCGAGCGATTGCACCTTTGGCAAATTAGAGAATTCCGGACCAAGCGGCGGAGGAATTACCGTAATCGGCTTATTGAATCTGTAATTGGTTTGGCAGCGCTTGGCGATTTCGGTCGAAATGGCCATAACGTGTCGTGCGCGGGTTAACACTCGTCGAACCAGGAATTGATAGAGGCGATTTCGGTAAAGCCAGCCTCTTTCCGTGGGGCTGTATATGTCCGCCCCGATGATTGTGCAGAAATGCGGAATTCCAAACAGCTTGCTGGAAACGTGACCCAGGATGCCTCCCGCAATTACCGCAAAAGAATGGATCAAAGCAATGTCATATTTCCTCGCCAGCGCGCAGACCTTTGGCAACGCAAACAAGGTGTATGACGCCAATGAAATAACTGTCGGATAGAGTTGCGCGGTTCGCCGCCCATAACAGCGGGCGCGGTGGACTTCAACGCCGTTGATTTCCTCGTGGTGTGGCGCCCCCGGACAGGATGAAGTGACAACGATCACTTTGTAGTGCTTCGCGAGTTCCTCACCGATGTCCCGGGTGATGATCGAGCCGCCGCCCGGAATCGGGGGATACTCGTGGTTTAGGACGAGAATATGGGGCTTGCCCTGCGTTGCCCCTTTAGCTCCGTCTGACATGAATTCCTACACCGAGACCTCACTGTTTCTTCGACGGCCTTGCCTATTTCCTGCCGACAGCGAGGATGCTTTTCGTAAAGCAACGAGTCCCCGGACGCCCGTAAAGTGTGTAAAGAACCCGCCACGCAAAGTTCAAACACTCCGCGAAACAGCGGGCGATCCAATGGAGCGGGTTATATCGGTTTGCATAGATGTTTAATGGCAACACCTTGACATTGCGAAACCCAACGACGTTCAACAACTGAGCCAAGCTCTCTTCTGAAAAGAGAATCTCATGCGTCAAATCAATTGCGAGCGAATGAGCCCCGGTGAGGGGATTGGCCGCGTTGGCGGTCTTGATGATGATTCCACCATTGGGCTGCAACGCTTGGTGACAAGCATGAATCAGATCAAAGACCTCGGATTTCGTAAAATGCTCCACAATGTCGTTCAGAACAATAGCCGCGTAACTGTTGGGATAGTGAGAAAGATAGTCCAAGGCCTCGGCGTTTTCGACCGAAAAGCCCCGCGAGAGGCAGTATTGGACAGCCTCCTCGCCGCGGTCTATCCCCCGGCAGTTCTTGTATCCGGAGGCATGCAGGAATTCCAGAAACTGACCCATACCGCAGCCGATGTCCAGAATCGGCGCGTCTTTGTCCGGCGGCAGGTGAGGGAGAAAATTAAGACGATGATACTTCAGCAAGAGCCGGTCATTCGTTTGCACTATCTTGCCCAAATGGGTTGAAACATATCGTTCATAGACGAGCTTTCTGTAGTCCAAAATACCGCCCTCCTGCACCTGTAGGTCGCAGCTCCTTTTGCGCCTTGGATAGGTGGCTTACCTTGTCTTACGTGTTCACCGCGTCTCGTGCCATGTAAAACGACGCCCTTGCGTCCACACGTCCCTCAGGCAAATCGAGATCATGATGGTGGTCCATCATTCGCAGATGTCAACCTGCTTGTCACTGCCCAAGGCCCGGCCGTTCCCGTTCGTGTCTTCGCTCGCGGTTGGAGTAGAGCATCCGATCGCGGCCACGACCGCGGCTGATGTCAGACTCATTTCACCGAATGACGCCGATTTTTTCCAGCAGCTTGAGCAAGGGTCCTCGACTTTTTCGATAGACGTCCACCAGCAGGGGTGGCGCAATCCGCCTGGCTACGGCGGCCCAGGATTTCCCGTCGCGATCCCACCAGCGCCGCTTCCACTTTTCCAATTCCGGCACGAACGGTTCCAAGGAGAGAGAGGAACCCTTGAAACCCAGTCCTACGATGGTGTGGGGAAAGGTTGCAGGACCGGCGGAATCAACCAAACTCTGGGGGAAGCGCCGCAGCAGGCTCCGGAAAGCCTCGGGTGTGAATCGCCAATAGTCTTGCGGGTAGTTATGAATGGGGAAGTCCATCACGGAACTCATCGCAACCAAACCATTGGGTTGCAGGATCCGGAATACTTCCTCCAACGCCCGGTGGGGAAATTCCACGTGTTCCAATGTGTCAAACAGAAGAACGGTTCCGACCGACTCGGACGGAAGGGCGATGTCATGAAGGTCGAGAACCCTGTCCACGCCGGGTCCCTCGCGCATATCACAGCCGACATATTTCCGATTGGGGAACAAGGGCCGAAGATCGGCGATGTTTCGCTGCGCGGGTACGAGAAAGGAGCCGAATTCAAAAATCGGTTGGGAAATCGGCAGGGTTTCGGCCACGATTTCAACAAGCTCCCTGATACACCGGTTCATTTTGCCATCCTTTCACTTAGAGACTGTAAAAAAATGGTCCACGAAGGGCACGAAACGCACGAAGGCTCTTCAAAAACCAAAGAACGGCTTTGCTTCTTCAACTTCGTGTCCTTGGTGTTCTTCGTGGAAGAGCATTTCTTTAGGCGCTCTTCGAGGCCCTGAAAGAATGAAACGCAGAGTTCGCAGAGCGCGCGGAGAAACCTCACCAAGGACTCCATTTCATAAGTTCGGTGACGTATTTTTTTGACAGGATCACAGGATAAATGGGATGCAGGGAAATCCTGTCTATCCTGGGAGCCTCTTTCGCCCCCCTCTGTTTCTCGCCTGCACGAAGGCCAAAGCCAATGCCAATAGCTCTTCGCCAATTGCGGATTTCCTTCTCGGCAGAATGGGGTGCTGATTCAAAAATTCATGTTTGTCCCGCGATGGCTCCGGTTTCATTCCGATACCCATCGAACCGAGATGGACGCACGGAATGCCCTTCGATTTCCACGATCGAATCCCGTGAATCCTGTTATCCTGTCAAAGCACTTTTGTCCTGCTCCCTATGTCAGCGTATTTACGAACAAATAAACTAAGCGAAGAGAGTCGGGCCATTTTCCTCTGCGGGTCCTCTGCGTTCTCTGCGATGAGTTCTTTTCTTTAGAGCTTCTTAATGATCCTCAAAGACCTACGTTCTCTTGAGTGTCTGATAGACTTCGACGATTCGTTGAGCCGAAAGGCTCCAGGAGAATTGCTCCTCTGCCCGTCGGCGAAGCTCACGTCCCAGTTCGAGTCTTCGCTCGCGGTTGGAGCAGAGCGCTCGAATGCCTTCGGCCAATTCCGCTGCGTTGCCGTAAGCCGCATAGACGCCGAGTTCGCCGAGGATTTCGCGGTTGACTTCGGTGTCGAAGGCCGCGACCGGCAAGCCCGATGCAATGTAGTTATACACTTTGCCGTTCGACTCGTTGCGGC
>Ga0315277_10009613_pt1 | contig 12339 bp, 10 predicted proteins | sample YL17G05_15_MG_FD_203695 | JGI IMG/M metagenome (GOLD analysis project Ga0315277, IMG submission 203695) | Sediment microbial communities from Yellowstone Lake, YNP, Wyoming, USA - YL17G05_15 | ecosystem: Environmental > Aquatic > Freshwater > Lake > Sediment | place: USA: Wyoming | collected... | reverse complement strand
CGGCTCAGTAGTCTATATCCCGCAGGCTGTGAACGTCTCGATTGATGGCCAGACCCTCGGCGGGGTCTTCTACGCCCACGACGTGGGCAGCGCCATCAGGGGCAAGCACATCGATATCTTCGTCGGCCGGAAGCAGAACATGGACGCCTTCACCTCAGCGGGAATGGGGAGTGCGAGTGGCGTCGATGTCTACATCCTCGAATAACCGGATCGGTGTCGAGTTGCGAGTCGCCTCGACCAAGGCTCGGTCCAGCCTTTCCCGCCACCATTCCCGGTAAAGCTCCGCCAGTGTGACGACCCGGACCTGGCGCCGGTGCATCCAATCCAGCAGGGCCCAGAAGTCGTCAACCGACCATTCGGTGAAGGCCTGGGGTGAGGGGACGATGCGGTGCAGGAGGATGACCGTCGTCTGGTTCCGGCGGATGTGGCTGATTATCTCCGGCAGCCGGGCCTCAATCCTGAGTTCCACTTCCGGAATCCGGTACGGCTCCACCCAGAGGTTCGGTGTGCCCGGCCCGACGGTCCGGGCCAGCTTGTACCCGGCGCGACGGACCATACTGCGGACTCGGCCATCCATGTACCCGTAGGGATAGACGAACGTGATGACCTCGGTGCCAAAGAGCGATTCGAGCTGGCGTTTGGAGTCGGCGATTTCATGCCAGGCGCGCGTGTTCCCGACCTGCGTGAGCCGTACGTGGGTCAGGGTGTGACTGGCAATCTCGACGCCGCAGGAGTCCATCATCTCCCTGACTTCGCGTTCGTTCAGGAACCGGTCGGCCGGACGATAGGACGGCCTGCCTTCGGTAATGCAGCCAGTAATGAGCGCGAGCGTCATGGTCATGCGGTAGCGCTTGAGCAGCGGGTAGATGTTCTCATAGACTGAGTGATATCCGTCATCGACTGACAGGACTACGGCATGGTCCGAGAGGTCAAAGGTATCGAGCCCCGGCGGAACCGGCAGAGCCGGCCGTGTCAGCTGTGCTGGCAGCAGCAGTAGAATAAGGGGGAGCACGGAGTAGAGATAATAGGCGAAGCTCCCTTTGTTGACAAGAGGTGCGGCTTTGGCAGACTGCTTGTAGGCAGAACTCCTGACGATGAACGGCAGACCATGAGGATTGTCCTCGCCCAGCTCAACCCGGTTGTTGGTGACGTGCCCGGCAATGTCCGGCGCGTGCAGCAGGCGCTGGAGCAGGCCCGCGAGCTGAAGCCCGACCTAGTCGTCTTCTCCGAGCTGATGTTGACCGGGTACCCGCCGCGCGACCTGCTTGTCCGCAGCTGGTTCATCGACCGGGTGGAAGCCGGCCTGGCTGACGTTGCGCGGATTGCGGCGCGGTTCCCCAAGACCGGGATCATCATCGGCGCCCCGGTTCGTTCGCCCGGCGGGATGGGCAAGGGGCTGCACAACGCTGCGATGCTCCTCGCCGGAGGCAGAGAGCTGTTCCGGCAGGCCAAATCTCTGCTCCCGACCTACGATGTCTTTGACGAGACGCGGTACTTCGACCCGGCCGACAAGGTGCAGCCAGCGAAGTTCGGGAGTGAGAACATCGGAGTGTCCATATGTGAGGACGCGTGGAACTCGCCGGAGATGTGGGAAAGGGCGGAGTACGACCGTGACCCGGTGGCCGAACTGGCGTCAGCCGGAGCGACACTGCTCATCAACATTTCCGCCTCGCCGTTCGCGGTCGGCAAAGAGGCGGTGCGGAAGCGGCTGGTTGCGGATCACTCCTCACGCCATCGCCTGCCGTTTGTCTTTGTGAACCAGGTCGGCGGGAATGACGAGTTGGTCTTCGACGGCCGGAGCATGGCGTTTGACCGGCAGGGCAGGCCCCAACTGGTCCTGAAGTCATTCCAGGAGGAACTCGCCGTGGTCGAGACCGGCGCGAGCGGAGCGGAAGGCAACTACGTGGAGATCGACCCGATTGGGTCAATCCACGACGCACTGGTACTCGGCGTGCGCGACTACGTGCGCAAGTGCTCGTTCAAGAAGGTAGTGCTGGGGCTCTCTGGCGGCATCGACTCGGCGGTCGTCTGCTGCCTGGCTGCGGCGGCCCTTGGCCCGGAGAATGTCCTTGGTATCACGATGCCGTCCGAGTATTCGTCCCGTGGCAGTGTTGAGGACTCGCGCCAACTGGCCGAGAACCTGGGGATCGAGTTCCGCGAGGTCGGCATCGCCGAGGCATACCACGCCTACCTGTCGTTGCTCGCGCACGAGTTCGCAGGCCGACAGCCGGATACGACCGAGGAGAATCTACAGGCGCGGGTCAGGGGCAACATCCTGATGGCGATCTCCAACAAACTCGGGCATCTGGTGCTCGCGACCGGGAACAAGAGCGAGCTCGCGGTCGGGTACTGCACGCTGTATGGCGACATGAGCGGCGGCCTGTGCGTGCTGGCCGACGTGCCCAAGACTACGGTCTACGCCCTGGCAAGCTACATCAATCGCGAGCGCGAGACCATCCCGGTGCCAACCATCCGGAAGTCGCCGTCGGCTGAGCTTCGGCCCAACCAGACCGACCAGGATACCCTGCCGTCCTATGACGTGCTCGATGCCGTCATTGCCAGCTACGTCGACGAAGGTTTGTCTGCCGACCAGATCGTGGCAGCCGGGCATGACCGCAAGACCGTGGAGTGGGTCATACAGGCAGTGAACCGCAATGAGTACAAGCGGCGACAGGCAGCGCCCGGGCTGAAAGTCACCAGCCGGGCGTTCGGAACAGGCTGGCGGATGCCGATTGCGGCGCGGTATTGAGGAGAGGGGCTAGGGATTAGGGGCGGGGGGCGAGGAGTCTGGCGAGAGGTGCTCGCGCAGTTCCTTGATGGCTTGGAGGTCGGGCCGCAGATGAAAGGCCCGTTCGGCCAGAACCCGGGCCGCGACTGAGTCCCCTCGCGCGGCAGACAGCACCGACAAGTTGTACAGCGTCGGCACATATGTTGAGTCGAGCCGCAGGGCTGATTCGTAGCATCGCCCGGCGCGTCCGGAGTCGCCGGCGGCGATGAAAAGGCTGCCCAGCCGGTTGAAATGCTCGGCGGTCGGATAGTCGTTGACCACGGCCTGCATCATCACAATCGCGCTGTCGTACTGCCCGCGCAGTTTCAGCCGGTCGGCGAGCTGCAGCCGCGCTGACGGCAGCGCGCTGTCCAGCGCCAGGGCGCGGTAGAGTTCTTCTTCCGCCTCACCCGCTCTTCCGGCTTCGACGAGCGCGTTCGCGCGGCTGAGGTGGAGCAGGGCCGAGCCGGGATGGACGGATATGGCGCGGTCGAACGTGGCCAGTGCGCTGTCGGCCTGGCCCGCAGCGCTGAACGCCAACCCAAGGTCATTGAGCGCGAGCAGCGAGTTCGGCTCCAGCTCATTGGCGAGACGCAGGTTGTGAATCGCGCGGCGGTGGTCGCCCTTCTCACTGAGCAGTATGCCGGCGTGAATGTAGGCGTGAACAAAGCCCTGGTCGAGCCGGAGCGCGTGGTTGTACAGCGCGAGTGCGGAGTCCGGTCGTTGCCCGGCAATCGCGTCGGCAAGGTTCGCGTAGGCGCTGGGCGCTTCCGGCGCTTCGCGGACCATTGCCGTGAAGAGGGTCTCGTTGTTCCTCCAGATTCGCGTGCGCGCCATGGTGTCAACGCCGAGCAGCGCGATGACCACGCCGAGTCCGGCTCCCACCACCTTCCGCGTCTTGACCCGAAATGTGAGCAGGCGCGAGAGCGCGATCACCAGGACCATCACAATACCGGCCGAAGGCAGGCAGAGCAGCCGCTCTGCGGCCAAGGGGCCGATTGACGCGATGTTTGCGACCGGCAGCAGGAAGGCGATTGTCCAGGCATACCCCCACCGGGTTGCCGCGAACCGGCGCTTCAGCGCCAGGAGCGGAACCGAGACGATGAAGAGCAGGGCGAAGAGCAGGTTCTGCGTCGGGACATGGAACGAGTCGTTGGCCGGGTACTTGGCGCGGTGCTCAAACGGCCAGAAGAACATCCTGATGTATAGCCCGATAGTGTTGGCGACGGCCGCGAGCCTGCCCCAGACTCCGACTCCGTGCTCAACCGGGATAGGGACTGGGACCGCGGCGGCACGAAGGAACAAGTAGCCGGCGAGAACCGCCACGGTGGCGAGAAGCAGCAGCCAGTAGCGGCGGTCGTACCTGACTCCGACCAGCAGCGGGGCCAGTGCGACGAGCAAGGGGAAGAGGGCTGCGGTTTCCTTGCTCAGCAGGGCAAGGCCGAACGCAGGCGGGACCCCGAGCCACCACCAGCGGTTATGCTTGCGGAAGGACCGAAGCAGGGCGAAGGAGGCAAGGCCGGTGAAGAGGGCCAGCATGATGTCGGTTCGTCCGGAAACGAACGCGACCGACTCGACGTGCGACGAGTGAGCGGCGAAGAGCAGGCCGCCAAGCAGAGCCCAGACTCCGGAATGGAGCAGTTCCCACAGGACAAGGGTAACCGAGGCCGCGGCCAGCGCGTAGAGCAACAGGTTGACGACGTGGAACCAGTGCGGATTGTTCCGGGAAAGGCTTTGGTCCAGCCAGAAACTCAGCGTTACCAGCGGCCGGTAGTAGGCGGCGCCTGACCCTGTCACCGGCTCGGGGCTGCCCGCCCAGAATCCGCGCGAGAAGATGTCGGCCGGCCGTGAGTGGGCCAGCAGCGAGTTGCCGGCGATGAGCGAATCATCGTCCCAGACAAAGCTGTAGCGTGTGGCGGGCAGGTACAGCGCAGCCGAGATCAGGGCGACTGCCGCCAGTACGACGGTCATGCCCACCCGGGTGCGCAGTTTTTCCTGAAGTGAATTGCCGCCCATCGCCCACAGTCTTGCCGGAAACAGGTACGATGTCAAGCAGACGGACGGTCGGAACGCCAGGGACCAAGGGACCAATTCCACTGCCGCGGCATGCTGCCCGGGGTTCGGGACTAGGGATTAGGGCTGGGGCGCCGAGTGAATTGGTAGTAGAGTTGCCTGATCGCCTCAAGGTCCGGCCGCAGCCGGTACGCCCGTTCGGCCAGTGTACGAGCCGTGGCCAGGTCCCCTCGAGCAGCAGACAGTATCGACTGGTTGTAGAGCGCTGGCAGGCACGACGAGTCGAGACGGAGCGCCTTTTGGTAGCTTTCTCCGGCGCGTACCGAGTCGCCGGTGCTGATGAACAGGTCGCCCAGATAGCTGAAGCCGACGGCTGATGGTCGGTACCTGACCTCGCCCTGCATGAGGGCAATCGCGCTGTCGTATCGGCCGCGCTGTCTGAGCAGGTCGGCCAGCATGGTCCGGGGCCCGGGCATTGTGCTATCGATTGCCAGCGCGCGGCCAAGCTCGTCCGCCGCTTCGTCGGCGCGCCCGGCCGTTGCCAGCACGCTTGCGCGGTTGAGGTGCAGCACGGCCGCGCCGGGCTGCGCCGCGATAGCGCGGTCGATAGTCACGAGGGCGCTGTCGATTTCGCCCGCGTCCCTGAACGCGAGCGCGAGGTTGTTCAGCACCATGTAGTCTTGGTCGAGGCGGAGCGCGTGCTCGTAGAGCGCGAGCGCGGAATCGGGTTGTCGCCCGGCAATTGCATCGGCCAGGTTGGCGTACGCGCTCGGCGCGGTCGGCGCTTCGCGGTCCATTGCCGTGAACAGAGTCTCGTTGTTCCTCCAGACGCGCGTGCGCATCATCGAGTCGGTACCGAGCAGGACAATGACCACGGCCACGCCGGTTCCGGCCATTTGCCGCACGAAGGCCCTTGACGCAACCAAGCGCGATAGCACCGTCACCAGGGCCATCACGATGCCGGCAGAGGGCAGAAACAGCAGTCGCTCGGCGGCAAGCGAGCCGAGTGAGGCGATTGCGACAACCGGCAGCAGGAAGGCGATGGTCCACGCATAACCCCAGAGTGTTGCCGCGAAGCGGCGCTTGAGCGCGAGCAGCGGGGCCGCAATGACAAACAACAGGGCGGCAACCATGTTCGGCGCCGAGACTAGGAATGTGTCACTGGCTTGATACCAGGAGTGGTGCGCAAACGGCCAGAAGAACATGTGGATGTACAGGCCAAAGACATTGGCGACGGCGGCGAGCCGGCCCCAGATCCCGACTCCCCGTTCAGCCGGGATTGGGACAGGGACCGCTGTGGCGCGGAGCAAGAGGTAGCCGGCAAGGACCGCCAGGGTGGCCAGCACCAGCATCCAGTAGCGGCGGTCATACCTAGCGCCCGCCAGCAGCGGGGCAAGCGCGACGACCAGGGGGAAGAGGACCGCGGTCTCCTTGCTCAGCAGGGCAAGGCCGAACGCCGGCGGAACCACGAGCCACCACCAGCGGCTGTGCTTGCGGAGAGACCGGAGCAGGGCGAAGGCGGCAAGGCTGGTGAAAAGGGTCAGCATGATGTCGGTTCGCCCCGAAACGAACGCGACCGACTCGACGTGCGACGAATGTGCGGCGAAGAGCAGGCCGCCGAGCAGGGCCCAGACTCCGGAATGTAGCAATTCCCACAGGACCAGGGTTACCGCGGCCGCGGCCAGCGCGTAGAGCAGCAAATTGATGACGTGGAACAAGTGCGGGCTGTTGTGGGAGAAACTCTGGTCCAGCCAGAAACTCAGCGTTACCAGCGGCCGGTAGTAGGCGGCGCCTGACCCTGTCACCGGCTCGGGGCTGCCGGCCCAGAATCCGCGCGAGAAGATGTCGGCCGGCCGGGAGTGGGCCAGCAGCGAGTTGCCGGCGATTAGCGAATCATCGTCCCAGACAAAGCCATACTGCGTGGCTGGCAGGTAGATGCCGAAGGAGAAGAGCGCGACTGCGGCCAGCACTGCGGCCATGCCTGCTCGTGTGCGCAACCGGTCGGGAAGGGACTTGGTTCCCATCCTCGAAAGTCTTGCCGGAAACATGCGGGAAGTCAAGCAGGCCGAGTGACGAGGACTGGGCGAGGCCAGAAATCAGAAGCTAGAGTGCATGAGTCCAGACACTGGTAGCTGGAAACTGGGAATTGGTAACTCGCGCCTAGCGCGGAGGCTCGTTCCAGGACGCGATGTCGGATAGCGGCTTGCGGGGGCGCTCATTGGGGGAGACGTCTGCGGCCGGATACCCGAGGGCGATGAGCGCCACCGGCCTGTATCCCTTGCCGCTCAGGCCGAGGCGCTTGATCAACGCCCGCCCGTCGTACCAGCCAATCCAGCAGGTCCCGAGTCCCTGCTCGGCTGCGGCCAGCACGAAGTGCTCGCCGCCGATGCCCGCGTCGACCAGCTGCCACTGCGTGCCCTGGACCGCCCCGGCGACCTTGTTGATGAGCAGGTTCTCCTTTATCAGCAGGCTGACGAGGACCGGAGCGTTTGCGAAGCGTTTTGAGGGTGCGTAGGCACCGCGGAATACCGCATCGGCCAACTGCGCCTTCTTGTCCGGGTCGTCGAACACGACGAACCGCCACGGCTGCATGTTGTCGGCCGAAGGCGCGCGCCGGGCTGCCTCAAGGCAGAGTTCGATCTTCTCACGCTCCACCGGCCGGTCAGCGAACCGTCGCACCGACTTCCGCGCCAGACAGAGCTTCAGGAACTCAGAATCCATATCGGGAAGAAGTCAAAAGGCAAAAGCCAAGAGCCAAAAGGCAAAACGATCCTCACTTCTCACTTTCTGACATCGTCCGTAATGAGCCTCGGCAAAACCTCTCCCGCCTTGCCCTGAAGGTGCACGTCCACGACCGAGCCGAGCCCGGTATCACGCGGGTTCACGTCAACGACCATTGCCCCGGCCTCGCGCGCCTGCAGCGCCCACTGCACGATGTACCCGAACGTGGCCTCGGTGCCCACGATGAGGCAGAGGTCAATTCCTCCCTCGAGCAGGTAGTGAATGATTTGCTCGACCGGTTGCCGCGGCAGTTCCTCACCAAACCAGACGATGTCTGGCCGCATCACTTCGCCGCACATGCAGATCGGTGGGTTTTCGGACAGCGGCACTTCGCGGTTCTCGAGCACGGTACCGTCGCGCTCGCAGCGGATGCGCCAGAGCGAGCCGTGGATGTGTACGACTTCTTTCGAGCCGGCCTGCTCGTGCAGGTCGTCGACGTTCTGGGTCACGATGAACACCCGCCGGCCCGGCTGCGCCATCGCGGCCAGCGCGACATGGGCCGGGTTGGGCCTGGCTGGGGCCATGTTGACCCGGCGTTCGTCGTACCACTTCCAGACTCTTGCCGGGTCACGCTTGAACGCCTCGCGGGTAGCGTAGTCGAGCGGGTTGAATTCTCTCCAGAGGCCTTTCTCGTCGCGGAAGGTCGGGATGCCGGACTCGGCCGACACGCCCGCGCCGGTGATGACTATCACGTTCTTCGCCTTGGCGAGCCGCTCACGCACCAGCGCGATCGGGTCGGTGTCTTCAGGCGGCACGATACTCATCGGCACGGCCTGATTCTAGCTGTCGGCCAATGGGTGTCAATCAGTCGGAGTTGAAGGTCTCACGCCTTTCTTGACTCCTCTCACCAGTTTCCTACCAGTTTCCTAACATGCCTTGCTGGGTGAAGCGTGGTTCTCCAGTGACCAGCCATTGCGAACGGGCCCTCCGGCGTGAAGCCGCAGGCAGGATGATCTTGGGCCCTTCCGCAAGAGCTCGGACGTATCGTGTTCAAGCCACGGTGGCGCTGGGCAATCCAATAGTCGCAGGTCCGACTTGTCTCTCGGGGAGAGCTTCTGATTGTGTCTGGTCTCAATTCGACGACTGCGAAGTGTTTGGGGAATAAGCCTCTACGCAGGGGCAATGGTCTCGATCGCATGCTTCCGGCCAAGGTCCTGAAAGGGGCACTTCTCTTCCTCACCCTGTGCTTTTCATTGACGCGGTTTGTGCATTCGAATGCGGATTTTCCTCTTGGGATCACGTGGTCAAGCGTGCTTTACACCGACGAGGGGGATTATGCAGCATCGGCGACCAGGCACGTACTCACTGGACAGTGGTATTTGGCGGGAGACGTAAACAAGGCAGTATATGCGCCTGTCGGCCATGTTCTACATCGAATATCCTTCGCTTTGTTTGGGCTTGGTCTGTCCTCTGTGCGTATTACTATTGTCGTCTCATTTCTACTCCTTGTGGCGACAACAGCATTGCTCATACGCCGAAGCTTCGGCGACTACGCTGCACTGCTGACAGCTTTGCTGCTGACAAGCAACTACGTAGGTTTCGCCTACAGCCGCCTGGCCACGATGGACTTGGTGGCGACGTTCTTTGTGGTTGCCAGCCTCTATGCTGCGGGAGGCGTGAAAGGGAAGAGTGGGCTGCCCAGACTACTGGCAGCTTCCTTCCTGCTCGCACTCGGGATGCTAACCAAGCTCAATGCTGTACTGGCGGTTCCCCTGTTGGCGTTTCTTGCCTGGCGGAGCGGCTCCAGCCTCAAGGAACGCATTCTGTTCTTGATTGGTTCTGGACTGGTAATAGCAGTTCTCTATGGTGGCTATCGGGTTGTCACGAGCATTCTGTTTCCCGATGATTATGCTGGCTACAACCTAGACACCGTTGGCAATATCTTTCAGACCTTCCACGACTGGGCACGGAACGTTCCTCGCAGAGTATTCGTGAGCGTAGAACAGCTTGGAGAAGGTTTCGTGGACTTGTCAGTGCTCCTCGCTGCTCTCACTTTCGTGATCTCGAAAAGATTCCGCAGGGATCCGCTGGTCCATCTGCTGGTTGGCTACATAGTAGTTTGTGTCGGTATGCTTTCCCTCACCGCTATGAACCTCTACGTTACTACCTTCCACTGCTCGTTCCTCTTGCCGGGCTGTGTGCAACGGCGTCCGTCGCACTAGTTGATAGACTACGCGAAATGAGGCGGTCTGCTGTCGCAATCATGCCTATCGCCCTCGTGGCCGCGACCTGCTTGGCAGACGGTTGGCGGATAGTCGCCTATATGTCAAAACCGAGTTACTCCTTCCATCACATGGCACAAGCGGTTGGAAAGATAATTCAGGAACGAGAAGGCACCGTCCATGGAGTGCTGTTGTTTGGAGACATAGCCAATTCCGTGTCTCTCGAGACTGGCACTAATGCAGTCAATGGTCTATATGGTTCGGACATGGTTGGGAGGATAAGGGAATGTCATCCCCAATACGTGATTGTGCTCACGTCCAATGTCCTGGAGATTGTGGCGTCCGAAGGTGGGGAGGCCACCAAACTCGGTGCGTGGGACGTCTTCGGCAACTATTATGCCAACGGCGAGCAGGTGCGACTGTATTCGGTTCGGTCGCCGGGTGAAAATGCTTTGCCGGCGAGACTCCATGGGGAATTGCCCCGGCGATGTCCGCCCACGTCTTGCTTCGTCGCTACGACGCCAGCGATCGCCTGGCGCTCTCGCAGTCGGTCTCAACTTCGTCCTCTGTCATTTCCACCTCGGACCTGCGTGCGGGCATCTACCTTCTCAAGGTCCGCGTTGGCACCAAGCACAAGGACCTCAAGCTCGCGGCGCGGAACTAGCTAGCAGTCAGCAGGTGTGAGTCAGCAGGGGCGGGCTTCGGCCCGCCCCTGACTCGCGGTGCCAAGGTTGCTGCCATGAAGCGAGAGGGTGGCGGTGAGGGTGACCATTGGACTCGCGCTTCGGCCGTGACGTGTAGCCACGCGATTCCAGCCTGCGGCCAAAGTCAGTCATCGAATCACGCCGCGAACCGCGCCGCAAACCACGGTCGGAATTGCCAAGAGAATCGCTATCGATGTCGCCTGGCGAGTCGGTCTGCAGGTCACTTTGCGAACCGGGCCGAGACTGAGAGCAGCAATCGAATTGGAGGTCAACATGAAGGCCCCGGTAGAATTCGGGCCGGGAACCAGCGTCGGATTCGCGGCCCGACTCCCGGTCCCACTCGCGACCTGACTCACCCTGAGAACCGTTCCCGGGACGGTTCCCATGGTGGTTCTCAAGGCGTTGTTTCAAGCCCCTTTCAAATAGACAATCGCGCTAACTCGCAGCACTGCAGTGAGTTATCAGGATGACCCATTAGAAGAAGACAAAGATCCCTGAGCAAGTCGGGCTTCGAGGAGCGTATGACCATGTGAAGGGCCCAGCTCGAACGGCGCAGCCGGGCCGGAAGGCAAGGATGTCTTCACTCGTCGTGGCTTGTGGTGAGTACAACATAGTGAGGGCCGGTGCCGAACCAGCCCGCTGGTCCGCGAACGACTGCTAACCTGGAAGGAGTTCCCATGTCTGGTCCGAATCAACGGCTGATAGCCTGGCGGATAAAGACCGATGCCGGTAGGATGAAGCAGACGCTTGATGCCCTGCGGCCGGACACGCTCAAGCACTACGAGGCGGCGGTGGCCAGCCTCTGCGAGATGGAGACGAAGGCGAGACAGACGCTCAACGCGGCAGGTGTGCACACCATCAAGTACGTGCCCTACCTCAGCTATGCGCGGCAGCTCCGTAAGCTCTCGCGGCAGCAGGGCATGTCGGGCGAGAGCTTTGCGCTCAGGGCCGAGGTGCTGCTGCAGAAATGGGCCGCCCGAGGCCTGGACTCTGCTGTCCTGGCCCGCATTCGGACCGAAGTCTTCGACGTCGTCGCTCCCGCGCCATAGGGCGCGGGATGGCTGCCAGTGGCTCGCTCCTGACTCGAGTACTTCCCCCTCGTGCTGACGACAGTCATTGTCAGGGCCTTTGACAGCGGACCGCGGCCGTCTGCCTGCCGCGTCCGCTGGTCGACGTTCTGACTTCCTGTGGCCGACACAAGGCTTCGTCTTCTTGACTTTGTGTCACACTCGTCTATCTTGTTGCAGCGTGAGCATTACTGCCCCGCGCCCCAGGAAGCTCCATCTCTCGTCGGCCACCTATCTGACGACTCGGTTCCTGCCCGCCTTTCTCCCGCTGACATGAACGGCCCTGACGCAGTGGGACGCGAGACCCGGAGGACATGGCTGGTTCTCGCACTGATTCTCGCACTGGCCGCTGCGCTCCGCGTGCTCTCGTTCCGAGGTTATACCTCCCACGATGCGTCGGCCTACGCCCAACTCGCCCACATGATGGTGAGCGGTGGGTTCAAGCCAGGCATGATGTGGTTCTTCCCGGTCTTCTCGGTGCGGGTCGGGTTGTTCGCACCGGTCGCCCTTGCTTTCAGACTCGGCGGCGTAAACGAGTTGATGCTGACGCTGTACCCGTTCCTGCTCTCCATGCTCAGCGTGCTGCTCGCGTACTTCGGCGCCAGGGCGGTTTTCGGCATCCGCGCCGGGCTGATTGCCGCCTGCCTGATGGCGCTCCTCCCGATTGATGCACGGTTCGCCTCGCAACTGCTCCCGGACATGCCCGCTGCCCTCTACATGAACGCTGGCGTCTTGCTTGTATATGCCGGCTCCCGACAAGAGACGGTACCTCGCAAGCTTGCTTCCGGTGCCCTGGCAGGCCTTGCCCTGTTTGCGTCATGGCTGTGCAAGGAGACCGTGCTTTA
>Ga0315277_10009612_pt1 | contig 12339 bp, 7 predicted proteins | sample YL17G05_15_MG_FD_203695 | JGI IMG/M metagenome (GOLD analysis project Ga0315277, IMG submission 203695) | Sediment microbial communities from Yellowstone Lake, YNP, Wyoming, USA - YL17G05_15 | ecosystem: Environmental > Aquatic > Freshwater > Lake > Sediment | place: USA: Wyoming | collected... | reverse complement strand
GATAGCGACCGTTGTCGCTGCCCTCCAGAATTCGCCTGTAGAAATCTAGTACAGCTTTGTGTGTCGTGATGTGGTTCGCCCTGACTGAATCCAACGGGAAGATCCCTACTCGTCCGGGCTCGGCACCAAAATCAGCCGCATCGATGAAAACTACCGGAGCTCTGTCTCCTTCAGCAAGATGGGAGACCAGTTTTTCCCACTCGCCTTCGGTGACTGCCCTCTCATAGCCCAAGGACTTGAGTCTCTGGGCGATGACGATACCCGACCCATCGTCCGATCTGTCCAAGTTTCCAAGACCGATGAAAATCGGGCGCGTGGCGCTCTCAGGCTTTGAGGCGCTCTCAGATTTTGTGGCGCGCTCGGATCTTGGGACGCTCTCAGATCTTGAGGCGTTCTCGGTTCTCGGGGTGTTCTCAGTTCTCGAAGTGTTCTCAGTTCTCGGGGCACTCTCAGATTCTGCCTCTTCAAACACGGAGGACAACTTGACTTTCCAATCCGGCATCTCCGTTCTTTTCACTTCAACCAGGTGAGCCGAACACGATAAGCATGGGTCGTAGGATCTGGCAATTGTCTCCAGAATCACAGTCGGGTCGTTGTTGAAACTGGCCGGCAGATTCTCTGCCGCCAGTCTGAAGTACCTCTCGATGTCGTCCAGGTTCTGGGCGGTCGGGGTGATGATGTCTGCCTCAGCCACTCGGCCGTCTTTAATACGATAATGGTGATATAGCGTTCCGCGCGGAGCCTCGACCGCCCCTGTCGCTTCACCGTCTGACCGTGTGGCGGACACGACGGGAGGATCTGGCAGCGAGATTATCTTGTCAACCAGGGCGGGCACTTCTTCGAGGCAATACACCATCTCTATTGCCTGGGCCATTATGTTGAAAAGTGGGTTCGTCTTCCATCTCGGCCCGTAGTATTTCCCAAAACACTTTCCGGTTTCGCCGGTCAGTCTTTCACCCAGCAAGTTCGCTCTTGCAAGTGCACCGACCGAGAAAGGTTTTCCCTTGTAAAGCGACCGCTTCGCGAACGAATGAGGCACAACTCTCTCGTTGGTCAACTTCTTGTAGTCTTCTATGCTCAGCTCTTCCTTCGATGAGAGGAGAACCGTGTCGCCGACAAATCCGAATTTACCGTCTTCGGGGTTGCAGGCGACGTAGAGCGTGTCTGACTCAAAGAAGTCAGGTAGAGAGAACGAACCGACAAGGTCAACAGCCGTGAGGGCCTGGGGAAGCAGTTCTTCTGCCAGTTTCTTGATCTCTATCAATTGCTCTCTGGAGGGGAATCGGCCAAAACCGCCTATGATGGGATTCTCACCGTGTATCATTCTGTCTGACGTCGTGGCCATTATCAGATTGCCGAATTTTTTTATCTTGAGAGCGAGTCCCACTTCATTCTTGAAGTCATCTAGCAGTGCAATCGCAGAGGGACGATTCACAAGGTCCGGCAGCGAGAGAAAGAAAATATGGAGGGAGTGGCTCTCTATCATTTCACCAAGATGCATCAGTGTTCGAGTGAGCTGAGTCTTGGCAGGAACCTTTATTCCCAAAGCTCTCTCCATGGCTCTCAGGGCGGAATAGCGGTGAGACAACGTGCATATCGCGCAAATCCGGCAGACCAGACTCACGTCTTCTGCGGGCGTTTTTCCAATGGTCAAGCTCTCTATCAGCCGCGGTCCCTCGAAGACGTTGAACATTACGTTCTTTACTCTTCTGCCTTCCATTTCGACCAGAATGCCGCCGTGTCCTTCTACCCTGGCCAACGCTTCAATCTCGATCTTCATTTTTATTCTCCCAGTTGAACATTCCTTCTCTGAGCCACTTATTCTTCTCTATCTGTAGGCTATTTCACTTCTCCGAGTTGTTTCAGTTGTTCAACGATCTTCTTGCCGCCGAAGTTTCTCATTCTTGCCTTTATGTCCTCGGGTTTGAATCCCTTTTCCAGAAGAAGGTGATACTGAGCGAGAAGATTCGCCTCTTCGTAAGGCCCCCAGCAACCCACACAGGGGATATTGTAAGTAGGACATGCTGCACCGCATCCGGCAGCGGTCAGGGGACCGAGGCAAAGCATGTTTTTTACCAGCAAGCACTGGTTCTCTTTCCACTTGCATTCCATACAGACCGGGAATCCGTATAGTTCCGGGTTGTTGCCGTTGATAATACGCGTAAAGGCAGGGAAGAATTGCTGAGCGTCGATTGGGCATCCCGGGATATAGCCGTCGACCTTGACGAAATCATCAATCGGTCTGGATTCGAAAGCCTTGCCGACGGAGATCTTGTCCTGCCCATACACTTTCTTGAACCTCTCTTCCCATCCTCCGAGCCCCAGCTTCATTGCCTGGATTCCGCCGAAACAGGCACATATGCCGATGGCGAAGACCTTCTTGCTTCTCGACGCTATCTCAATCAGCTTTTCCTCTTGCTCCTCAGTGGTGATAGAGCCTTCTATCAGGGCCACGTCCAGTTTTTCCTCCACGTTGTCTCGCTTTGCCATCAGGAAGGACGAGACGTTTACCACCGTGAAGAAATCAACCAGTTCGTCCTCTGAATGAATGATCGCCAGGGCGTCACCGGCGCAGCCGGTGAATTCGTAAATTCCAACTTTCAAATCGGTTCGTCTCATAACGTCTCCCTAGATTAGCTCTCTCATGTGAAGAACGTCCCAGTAAGAGAAGACCGGACCGTCGAGACATGTATATATGTAGTCGATCGCGCAGTGTCCGCATTTGCCAGTCCCGCATTTCATCCTGCGCTCCAGAGTCATCAGAATCTGATGCTTTGGAATGTTGAGCTTGAGAAGTTCCGCAATCACAAAGTTATACATGACCGGAGGGCCGCATACTACTGCGTACGTATTGTCGGGGTTGACGTCCTTCACCTCGTCAAAAAGGCAGGTGACCAATCCGACGCGGGCGGGCCATTTACCTGTATCGTCTGCGTCGACCGAGAGGTGACACGATAGATCGTCTCTCTCGCACAAGCTGAAGAATTCATCCCGAAATAGCATTTCGGCGGGCTTCTTGGCCCCGTGAAGGAAGTAGACCTTTCCAAACAGCTCCCTGTTATCCAACACGTAAAGCAGTAAAGAACGCAGGGGCGCAGCACCCATGCCGCCGACAACGAATATCAGATCGTGGCCGACCATCTTGTCCACAGGGAAGCCATTCCCGTAAGGTCCTCTCACTCCGATATTGGAATTCTCCTTCAGTCTGAACAGGGCCTCCGTGACACTTCCCATTTTTCTTATGCAGAATTCAAACAATCCGGGTCGTGACGGAGAGGAAGAAACGCAGAACGGAGCTTCTCCGGTTCCGATTACCGAGACCATCATGAACTGCCCAGGCAGATACTTTATCGAGAAGGCCTTGCCGGCATCAAGAGGTCTAACCTGGAAGAGTCGCACGTCGTCCGTAAGATTGTACCTTCGGACGATCCGCATCAACTCGGGCAAAAAGGGATTACATTCTGTTTGTCGAGCATATTCGATGCTTTTCATTACTCCTCCTTCTTTAAGGCGAGTCTTTTCCAGAAGGCGTCAACAGGTTCGCCTCTCAATGCTTGGGCTACAGTCTCGACATTTATGCTCACCGGGCAGGTAAGGATGCATCTCCCGCAGCCGACACACGCGTACTTCCCGAAGGCCGATATGAACGCCTGGAGTTTATGCGTGTACCAGAGTTTCAGGCGGTCTGATCTTTTCGCGCGGAAATTGTGCCCGCCGGCGACGAGCGAGTACTCGCGGAGCATGCAAGAATCCCAGAACCTTCTTCTTTCACCCTCGTCGTTGTGGACGTAGAAATGATCGGAGACGTTGTAGCAGTTGCAGGTCGGACAAACCATGGAGCACGAAGCGCAGGATAGACAACTCAGCGCAAGCTCTTCCCACAAGGCGTCGTTGTATTTGAGCTCCATGAGGTCGGCCAGTGCAGTGAAAGGAATGTCGAGCTTGAACTGGCCGTCGCGCCAGTTCTTCCAATCGATAAACTTCTGTATGTGCTTAACCTCGAGCTTTTCTTCAAACAGCTCTGGCTTGAGTCTGAAGAGATCGTCTCCTTTACTCGAGCCAATCCACATGAGGAAGAAATCCCCAAGATCAGTCAGGAACAGGTCAAAGCCTTCCTCGATAATGTGCGTGCGGGTAGAAAGGCAGAAGCATTTGTCATCCGGTATGCAAGAGTGTCCTATGATTATCGTGTTCTCTCTTCTGGCAAGCCAGTAAGGGTCCGGGTATTCGCGCATAAAAAGCTTGTCAAGAATCAGGATGCCATGGATGTCGCAGGGATGAAGGCCCAGGACGATCTTGGGAGTAATTCCGGAGAAATCCTCGAGGTACCCGTGTTCGCCAAACTTGAACATATTGAAATTGGCTGGATGGAAGAACACCTTGGGCGGGATGATGGTCCGCGTCGCATCTAGTGCCAGCTCGGAGAATCCATTCACCTTTTTGTAGTTGTAACTCTCCATTTTTGTTGCGGGGCCGTACATCTCGATATTTCTCTCATCGTTTTTTACCGGTCCCCAGATTTCCCCTTTCTGCTTGATGACGTCAACGAACTGCGGCAACTTTTCTTTAGCGATTTTTGCGACTTTCATTCTCTCTCCTCATACCTCTGTCAAGAGACAAGAACGTCGGCGGCCGACTCGAGACGAGGATGGCCGGATGCCAAGTGTGGGCTAGGCAAAACGAACTGATGTAACGACGGGAAAATTCTCATGAAAACAACTTCCTTACTAAACTCCAAGACCAAGTATGATAACCCCTGGACGGTGATTTTGCAAGCAACTCTTGGGGCGTGAAGAGGAGACTGGCAGTTGACGTCTCGAATTCTCGCATCGAGCGCGGCCGGGCGAATGGGAAAAGCCAAGGGCTCACAACGGCAAAATAGGACATTCTTACTTTGCCAAGAATAGGACATTCTAATATTGCTAGTACACGGACGATGTCGCCACTTGCTTTCTGTCGCTCTATTGTGAGAAGCTTTTCAGGAAGCTGCGAGCGTGTCAGACAGGAAAGGCGCGGCTTGGCCGTCCTAAAGCTCGACTATGTTACTGCGCAGCGAACGTGACTCTATGGCCAGAAGAAATCAGCAAGCAATCGCGCAAGAACGGTTGTGTAAAGCGCAGATCCAGGTGCAGTTTTCAAAATATGACTCATGGATCGAGAGTAAGGAGGTCAATTAGGCAATGAAAAGAGGAATTGGATTTAGCGAGGCACGCGCCTTTGTCCTTATCTTGCTGCTCTCTGTCGCCGTTTTCTCATGTCTTTACGCCTACGCTTATCCCGCAGTTTCGACCGGCCTCGCTGCCGAGATTGAGGAATTCGAACTGGTCGAGAGCGTTCCCGTTGAGACCAACCTGGACAACACGGATATACGGAATACTCACGAAGTCTGGCTGGAAATGATCGAGGGTGCAACGAAAACCCTGGAGTTTGAAGAGTTCTATGTTTCGGACGCCCCAGGCGAACCACTGGAGGAGATTCTGAACGCAATCGTTGACGCGGCACAAAGAGGCGTTCGCGTTCGTTTCGTCGTTGATTCCAGGATGTACCAAACCTACCCTGAACGACTCGACTGGCTTTCTGAACAAACGAACGTAGAAGTGCGAAAGATAGACATGGCGAGCATCGGCGGAGGCGTGATGCACGCAAAGTACTTTGTCGTGGACGGAATGCAAACCTTTCTCGGAAGCCAGAATTTCGATTGGCGTGCTCTCAAACATATTCACGAGATAGGGTGCAGGGTGCGAAGCAAAGAGCTTGCCAGGGTTTTCTCTGATCTCTTTGAGCTCGATTGGAAATTGGCTGGACGTTCCGGCAAGGTGGGGATGACCGAACGCTCCGGCAACGAGGGGGTGATTGGTGGATCGGCTTCGCCGACCGTGTCAGCACCGGGTTCTGGCACCAGAAAAACGAGTGCGACCGATTTGCGAAACGAAACCGGTATCGGTCGGACGGTGCAACAGAAGTACATGGTTCACAAGAAGTACCGGATGCCGCTCAAAGGGTGTATAAACTTACCATACCCACACGGAACAAACCTCTCAAGGGAGAGCCGCAGAGAAAGCGTACAGGTCTGGCCTGTTTACAGCCCAGTGGGCTTCATCCCTGATGAGAGATTATGGGACGAGCAGAGAATAGTGACGCTCATCGACAGCGCCAAACAAGAAGTAGACATTCAACTTCTTACCTACTCTGCCATTTCCGGGAAGGAGTATTATCCCGAACTTGATAATGCACTGCGAAGCGCTGCAGCGCGCGACGTTTCTGTGAGACTCCTTGTGTCGGACTGGGCAAAGGGGCATCCGCAGATAGACTGTCTAAAAAGCCTTGGCGTCATTCCAAACATACAGGTTAAGCTGAGCACAATACCCCAGTGGTCGGGTGGTTTCGTCCCCTACGCCCGCGTAGAGCACTGTAAGTACATGGTCGTGGACGGGAAAGACTCTTGGATCGGCTCAAGCAACTGGGAGAAGGGCTATTTCCATGACTCCAGGAACGTGGGACTTGTCGTGAAGAGTAAGGCCGTGGCGGAAATGCTCCGCGAGGTTTTCTACAAGAGCTGGGACAGCGAGTACGCGTATGCGATCAGACCCGAGATGGAATACGTGCCTCCCGAGAGAGCGGAATAGTCGGTCGTCAGACATTGTGTGCATTTTCGACTTATCGTCACGTTTTGATGGTCCCCTGTTGTGTCAAAATAAAAAGTATCTGAACGGCCAGCCCTTGCCAAAAGGGCACAAACGTGCTATAGTTAATATGTTGTAATGAACTAAAATAAGCTGTCTCCGACCCGTCCGCATTTTCGTTTCTTGTGAGCACCTGCACGAGCTGCCGACAGCTACAGAATCCCTTCTCGGTTCTCCCCTTACTAAGGAGGTGCGTCATGAGAGCGTGCCGAAGGAGACCCGCACCATCTTGCTCTGCGTGCCCGAATTTCCTTTCGCGTTCGTCGCCCTTCACAAAGTTACTGACAACCCGTTCCTCATTACGTGCCTACGCCAGAGTCAAAGAGTGGGACAGAGTTGAGTCAACGCTCCGGCGAGTAGCCTTGGGCGCAGTCACCTGTCTACGCTGGAGTCAACGACTGTGGCATAACGGAGTCAACGCTCTGGCGAGTAGCCTTGAGCGCTACTACGAGGTGAGTTGAAATGAAAGAGGTCTTGATGGTCTTGATCGTTGTCCTGGTTGCAGCCGTCAGCATCGCAACCATTGCCGGTGCCCGGGAGCTCGAACGAAAAATCATCGTGCCCGATGACATGTTCAGCAAAGCCGACCATGTAAGCACCGTCGGTGCAATAAGCAGCGTCTTCGGTGTGTGCCAGGCGACAGGCGATACGTTCTACTACGGCGGAACCGTGATGGGACCCGGCGGTGTTCCATATGCCGGCGAGCCTATAGGTTCGGGCTGGACCAACCGGAATATGTGGACGTGGAGCGCAGACGGGTTCAACGGAATTCCTCACAGCGGTCTCAACATGGACGGCTGGGTAGGGGTTGATAATACCACGCAGGTGGGGGAGTACTTCCACGTTGTCGACAACGTCACGCTTGGTGCTAGTTGCGTCATCGCCGGCACCAGGTCTCTTTTCTGCGGTGTCAGTAATCAGCAGAGTAAGGACCTGTGCTACGCTGACCAGAATGGGACCGGTTACGGCAACAACTGGCGTCAGACAGTGGTGACAAAGAGCTTCACCTACAATGCCGGCAACCAGATTACCCTTGGCTATTCATACAAAAATCAAAGCGAAGCCGGGTATGACTTCACGGATGTGATATTGCAGACTTATGACACGGCGGGTGGTAAGTGGGTCGATCTTTCTACGTTGGCTTCGTATACCGACTTCTTGAACGGATCTGCCTCTATAGATGTCGATTCGTACCTGGCGGGCAAGACCCCTCCGGTCCAGTTTCGCATCAAGTTCGCCTTCGAAAGCGACGGCGGCTACTCTGACGAGGACGGCTACATCGACATTAAGACGACCTGTGGCGCTTTCCTGCTAGACGACTACTCACTCAGCGGTGACGTGAGCGACACCGAAGACTTTGAGAACGTGGCAATAGGCGGTCTTCCGGCTGGTTGGGAGAAACTCGCGGGAGGCAGAAGTGTCGGCAATTTTGTGAGAGTCGAGCACCTGAATGATCAAGCGATCGGACTCGATCAGGATCCTTGCGTGGCAGCAGTTCCTGGACTGTGTGAGATGGCCGACAGCGTGATCGTTATGTACGATCCCTCCGCTCCTCCCAACTACCCCCACCCTTGTTACCAGGATAATTATGCTGTTTCGCCGATCATAGATTTCTCAAACCACCCCGGTCTAGCCGGCAAGCTCTTTCAGTTTGAGAGATTCGGCAACTTGCCGTTGTCCTCGGGTTCCGGAGATTACGTGTTCATCTACTGGCGGATCAGATACACACCTAACTGCTCCCCGGGCACTTGGACTGAGTGGGTTAATAACAACTACGTTATCTACACTCCAGAGGGTACGAGCTGTAACACACTTTCATTTGATGTCTCCTCATACATGCCTTGGAATGCGCAGCAGGCCCAGCTGGCGTTGGGGGTGCTAAATGATTGCTGTGGCTGGGTTGATTGGGGAATGGAATGCTCTTACGTGAACAACATCACTCCCTACTACGACAATGTCACTTTTGCCACGTATGGGTCGGAGGAAGCTCCTTACATTAGCATGCGAGTGTTCGACTACTGGCAGGACCAGTTCGCCGAGGACGGGACGCTCAATCCAACAAGCACCGCCGACAGCAGGACACCGAATTATCTGAGCAACCTCTATCCCCCCATCTACGGAGACACGCTGACCTGCCGTGGCGATGCCGACAGCATGGAAGTATACTTCGTGTTCCGTTTGGCAAAGGTCGGACCCCGGCAGCCAATGACACATCCTTTCTTCACCACGTGGTTTCCTTACACTGCCCGCGGCGGTTGGTTTGAGGCGAGGATGGACACTTCAGAGATTACAAATGCCTGGGGCACGGCCACAGCCCCGTATCCTGGTCGTTGGATGTGCGCATTCCATGAGCAGGATTTGATTACACTCGCCAATGGTTTGGCTGAAAACACGGAGGTTCTGCCAAACAACCTCTTTGTGCCTGGCACCAGGATTGAATATTTCGTCAAGTCGAGGTATTTGGGCTCGGCCCTCTGGTTCATGCTTCCCGACACCACCGGCGGCAAGTACGAAGAGTTTGAGATTCTTCCGATGATGCGCGACGACGGTGCGGGAGGACTCGAGTGGCCTTGTCTGATTGTGGCTGATCATTTTGGCGGGATGGGCAACTGGTCTGAAAGGAACTCAGACAGGATTGCGCGGCATCTCAGGGCGAACAACTTTGATTTTGACATGTTCAATAAACTCGGTCCCGTGAGTGATCTCAGGAATGGCATTGGTCGTACGGCGGCGAATCCCGGCCAGACAGGTGGCCCCGGGACTCTCAAGTACAACTGGGGTCCCGGGGCTACGCTTGCCCAGTTCCTTGCGTACACGCATTGCATATTGAACGCCGGTCCACAGCTCAACAACAGCATGAACCAGTCGGATGTTGACATGGTCAATAGCTGGCTCAACCTGTACTCATCAAGCGGCCGTTTCAAGTTCTTCTGGTTGAGTGGAAACCAGGTGGCAAGGTGGCTGAATTCGTACGGGAAGGCGTTTCTGAACAACACTCTGGGCGCTACCTACGTTCACAGGAACTACGCCGAACAGAACAGTGATCGTACTTACTGTTTGCCGGCGAACGGTATTGCTGCTGGGCGGATTGTCTGCGGAGAGCCGGAGTCATACGTGATTCGAGCCAACGGTTGCCCCAGAGCGGTATTGGGTCCTTCTGTACTTGGCGTTTCAACAACCCAGGGCCCCAGCGGAGTTGCTGAGATTGAGTATGACTCTCAACCGACGAAGCGGTACGCGGCCGTGAGTAATCTCGTCAACGTGGTTGGTGGTGCGAACTACAAGACCTTCACCGAGGGTTATGATTTTTGTCTTATGCGGACGAATGGTTCCCAGGGACCGCTTGCCTGCGGTACGGACGATTTCCTGACGGCGTGGTTGGGCTCCATCCTTGGTTGGGGTAACTACAATGCCGGCACTGCGTGCAACGCTAGTGGTCCCATCTCCGTAGATGACGGCGGCACGTCGCCCCCACTTCCTGTTACTTCGCTCCGTCAAGCGTTTCCCAATCCGATGAACCCCGTTGCCAGGATCAGGTACACGGTAGGGACATCAGGGATGGTGTGGTTGAGGATATATGATGTGAGTGGTCGCGTGATCAGGACGCTCGTGGCGGAGACCAGGGAAGCGAGGCGGGAACCATACGAGGTTAGCTGGGACGGGACGGACGATCGAGGGGAGAGGGTCTCCAGCGGAGTGTTTTTCTACCAGCTTGAGACTAGCGGTTACAGGAGTGCCAAGAAGATAGTCATTGTCCAGTAACGTGCGCTCGCCGTCACCTGATCTGCGGAATAATTATCTAAGCCGTCACCTGACTCCGTAATACCGACGGGGTGAGACTGTGACGACAATCAGCGACACCCGTAACAACCTGTTCCTTCGCCCCCCTTAGGTCCCCTTGCGTAATACACTCTCAGCGGTAGAGTGCCTTTATGCGACCCCAGGTCGAGTCCTGGTTGACGACACCTATGGCCCACCCGCCGCACGGGCTCTGCGATGACTCTCCAAGCCCTAGCGGATACAACTGCCCTGTTTCCACTGTCACCCAGACTTCTCCGAAGACCTCGCCCGTCTGTGCGTCCAGCACCCGCACGAGATACGTCCCGGGTGCAACGTCCACTATGGTCATCGAGAGGTCGAAGCAGCAATCGCAGTGGCATGGCCCGACCGAGAAGGTCTCAGTTTCGAGCAGGTTCAACGTATCCTGTGCAGAAACCAGATCAAACTGAATTGTTGCACAACAGTTCCATTGAGCCTGATTGTGATACACCTGGATGGTGTTTCCGATTGCCTGGGCCCTCACGGTGTCACTACAGGGCGGTTCGCCTCCCTGGGCAGCAATACTGAAGACCAGCAAAGAGGAGACAACCAGAAAAACAGCAAGGGTTTCCTTCCCCATGTTTCTCACCCTCTTTCTCTTAGGCAGGAGAAAACGCCAATGGCAAGGGCATCTTTACCTGCTAAAAGTTAACAACCGTACAACAACAAAGTCAAGTTCAAAATTGCGCGTTGAGAATCGTGAAGATGTGAATAGTCTATTCTCTTGCAGTTTGATGAGTTGGGAGCGGTTAGATTCAGATCTAAAAGTCAATGGAATGAAACATTTCCGTTTTTCCCACGAACGGCATATTCTTGCTTTTGCGGATAAGATCCTGCGGATAGCCTCTTGCAGTTACGCTCGCAATCTTGCTGATACCCCTGGCTGATACCCCCCAGCGAACAGCGACGGCCAAGATATCGATCATGACAAGCAAGAAGTACGACAAGCAAGAAGTACGACAAGCAAAAAGCACTTGACCGAATGGGGATTGGATGGTATAATGTCAAGGTCTTGGATTCCACGCTGAAAACATTTTCACCCACTTGGCATCCAGACAGCTATCTGCTCTTTTTAACCTACCGTGGCGAATCTACAAGGAGGAGGTGTATCAATGAAGCTTGCTATCGTCGTTTTGGCTCTGTGTTTTGGCGTTCTCTGCATGGCTCTGCCCGTGAGTGCGGCATTGGTATGGAGTGCGTTCAACAACTTTAACTACTCCTATACCGTAACCCCGGCTGCTGGGGAAGCCATAAAGGACTTCCATGTCTACGCTGGAGTCAACGAGTGGGACATAACGCACTATCAAAACTTGATCATGCCGCCGGGCTGGAACTTCACGGTAACGCAGCTCCCGGCCGCAGTTGCGCTTACATGGTGGACCACAGGTGCCCCGCTGCCGGTTGGAGTTGCGTCTGCGTTTGGTTTCACGCATTACTGCGCTCCGTGCTGCCATTCATGGATTGTGACTGGTACGGGTACGTCCAGTCCCTACGATCCACCGCTTGATGGGTCTTGGAACCATCCTGAGGAACCGTGCAACATTCCGCCGGATTTTTCGGACTATTGTCACGGGCCGGGCCTGGTCGTTGCTCCCATTTATCCTGAGCAGACGCCAGTTGGTGACTCGACCTGGGGCCGTATCAAGACACTTTATCGCTAGTCTTGAGTCGTACCTAACGGGCTAAAAAGTAAAGGGGTGAGAAGCCCGTGAAGCTTGTCACCCCTTCCATGAGGAGGAGGTGTATCAATGAGATTTGTTACAGTCGTTCTTCTAGCTCTCTGCTTTGGCGTCCTCAGTATGGTTCTGCCCGCGAGCGCGGCGAATGTGACGAGTTC
>Ga0315277_10009610_pt1 | contig 12339 bp, 9 predicted proteins | sample YL17G05_15_MG_FD_203695 | JGI IMG/M metagenome (GOLD analysis project Ga0315277, IMG submission 203695) | Sediment microbial communities from Yellowstone Lake, YNP, Wyoming, USA - YL17G05_15 | ecosystem: Environmental > Aquatic > Freshwater > Lake > Sediment | place: USA: Wyoming | collected... | reverse complement strand
TTCCACCGTCCAAGGTTCTTCAATGCCCAACAAGTAACGGTAAAGTTCAGTGTCTTGCATGGCTCCAGCCCTCCTTGGAGCCATTTTACCCTAAATTGGCACCCATTAAAAACCCGGAAGAATCAAATATGAATTTCTGAATAAACATGATGTTACTTCAACAAAATGGAAAAAACTGCGTCCCTCCGATCCGTATTATTTCTTCGAAGAAAAGGATTTCTCATCGCAGGAGGTGTACAACAAATTTTGGTCTGTGCAGAACCTATTCATCCAATCTTCCAGCGGCGTGACAACTCATCGGGACCATTTTGTAGTGGGATTTACAAAAGAGGAAATCAAACAAAGGATGAGAACATTTGCCAGTGATTTGCCTGATGAAATAGTAAGGCAGGGACTGGATTTAAAGGATACCACTGATTTCAAACTAAAAGAAGCCAGAGAGAAGTTGAAAAAAGAGGATTGGAAAGAATCAATCTTGCCGTATTCTTATCGCCCCTTTGATAATAGATATATCTGTTATATGACTGAATTGATAGACAGAGATCGACATGACGTAATGCAACATTTTGCAAAAGAAAACCTTGGGTTGGTCGTTATGCGGCAATACCTTTATGAGCCTGTCAAAATTTATAACTATATCTTCTGCGTCGAAAAGCTTTCAGACAGGAGACTTTTTATCAGCAATAGGGGCGCTGGGATTGTCTTCCCGCTCTATTTATTTCAAACAAAAGACAATCCTAAAAAGAGGTCTTTTAGCAGTGTTATGATGCTCTTTGAACCAGAGGCAGATTACGGAGTGAAAAAATCTAACTTATCTGCTGAAATTATCGACAGCTTATCGAAGGCTTTTAAAAAGACTCCCTCTCCTGAAGACATTTTCTATTACATCTATGCGGTCCTTTATTCCGAGACATACAGGGCAAAATATGCAGAATTTCTGAAAATAGACTTTCCGAGAGTTCCGTTTACAAAGGACTATAAACTGTTCAAGAAAATGACTGAATGCGGTAACTGGCTTGTTGATTTGCACCTGCTTAAATCACCGGAACTTGATTCACCAGTTGCGAGATTTCAGGGTAAAGGAGACAACAAGGTTGAAAAGATAAAATATGGACAAGGAAAATGTTTTATAAATAATGACCAGTATTTTGAGGGCATTTCACCTGAAGTCTGGCAATATCAGATTGGAGGATATCAAGTTTGTGATAAATGGTTAAAGGACCGTAAAGGTCGAATCCTTTCACTGGATGAGATCAGACACTACTGCAAGGTTGTTACTGCGTTGGATAAGACAATAGAAATTCAGAAGGAGATTGATAGTCTCTATCCCGAAATAGAAAAAGAGATAATCGAATTCAAAAATTCAAAGAAAGAATAATTTCATGGAGCTAAAATCTAACGTTGGATTGAACAAAGCATTGGAAGATATAAAAAATGGCAAAGTATTTCCTGTCTACCTGATTTGTGGGGATGAGAATTATATCATTAAGGAGGCTACACAAAGCTTAATAGCGGCTATTTTACCCGAGAAGGATAGGGAAATATGCTCAGAAACTATTGAGGGTGATGAAGAAAATTGGAACAAGATAATCCAATCACTGAATACCTATCCAATGTTTGGTTCAAGGAAGGTCATCGCAGTGAAGGATACTAAAGTCTTCTATTCCAAAATCATGGTTGAAAAGATAATAGAAAAAAGCATGGAACAATTTGAAAATAATGATATCAACGAAGCTATCAGACTATTTAGAATTACCCTTGGCTATCTAAAGATCAAAGAGGTTAACGAAATAAGTGATAAAAAATGGGTTGAGCTACCAGGATTAGGCAAAGATCAAAAAAGTCAAACATGGCTAAACAGAATGGTGGAAGAATGTGTAAATCAAGACCTTAACCCTGTTCCTTACGAGGATAATTCAGATAAATTAGACAAAGTTCTCAAGAAAGACGAGGATGGGAAGGGAATACCTCCCAATAATATTTTGGTATTGGCCACTGAATACGTAGATAAAAGGAAAAAACTTTATAAAACGATAAATGATATAGGGACCATCATTGATTTTTCGATCCAAAGAGTGAAAAGAGACTCGGCGGATGTTGAAGATGAGCAGAGGAGAGCCTTATTGCAAAGGGCTACTGAATTATTGAAAAGAAGCGACAAAGTATTTGCTAAGGAGGCTTTTGGTACTCTTGCGAATAAGACCGGATATAATATGGGAATATTCTTGAATGAATTGGAAAAGGTCGTTCTTTCCGTAGGGGATAGAAAAAGAATAGAGGTTAAAGATATCGAGGAAGTTGTAGGAAGAAGCATAGAGGATTCCATCTTTGACCTTCAAGAAGCTATTGGTCGAAGAGATCTCGAAGGGGCGATGCTTTATTTAGCTGAGCTATTGGGACAGGGAGAATTTTATTTAGTTCTTTTACAAGGTATTGCCAGAGAAATACGGCGCTTGATTGTAGCTAAAGAATTTATTGAAAATGAATTAAAGGGTAGATGGAATTCCAAAATGGATACAGAAGCCTTTAAGAAATTTGTCTATTTCCCAATGAAGAGAAAGGAAAAGGAAAGTCAAAAAGAAGAGCAAAAGAAAAGTGGTTCCAATATTTTTAAGCTACCCCCCAATGTTTTATTGGAATTATTAAAGAATTCGGAAAATTTTAATAAGGAAGAGCTATACCGTTTCATTAAGCTGCTCGCTGAAACAGACTTAAAGACGAAAACCATAGGGGTGTCCCCTGTCCATTTACTGGAGAAAGCATTGATAGAAATCTGCCTGGACAAAGAAACCAACAAAAGGGTCGCAGGTATTGAATTGTAAAAGTTAGTGCTTACTTTAACAGGCAATGTCAAATGCCATAGAGACTTCTTCCTCCTGAAGTGATATATCTCTGAGATCGTAACCTTTTAGAAGTGCGGATCTTGGCAAGCTGTGTTCAATTTATGGAGGCTGATGCCACCCAGACAAGTATGATATTTTCCTGTGGACTTCCTCCAGAAATCGTGGAGAAGGGAGAAACGATTACTTTGAAAAGACCGGATAGTTAAAGAATTGTGACTTTCAACTTCTTGTTGGTATCCTCCCTCGATGGGATTTCCAATCTGCCCCACCTTTCAACCACAAATAAAGGACGCTCTTTTGTGTATTGGCATGGATATTTTGAGCCATTCAACGGGAAGTTAGGAGATAAACTTCTGAATTGGAAAGCCTACCTCACAATGGGTATTGAAGCAAACTCCTGATTGAACCTGTTGTTTTCTCATAGTATAATTTAGGTTAAGAAAGGTTTAGCTGTTGCACGGGATTGTTCCTGTCCTGATACCACTCAAGACTCCAGGCGGTGAGGATGCTCTTGCCGACGAGTTCAGTTCTGGGGATCACAAATCGACATTACTGAGCGCAAGCAGGCGGAACAACAAATTCTTCAATATCAGGAGCCCATCCTGCAGAAAATCGGAACATGAGCTGGGTTACGGTCATCTGGTCCATGATCGCGTCCGCGTGTCTCACGCTGGCGGCGGTGCATTTGCTGGTCTGGTGGCGGCGACGGGAGGCGTGGACTCATGCGCTCTTCGCACTGTCGGCGGTGGGAACGACCCTCTCGGCGGTTTTTGAGTTGTGGGCCATGCGGGCGGAGACGGCCGTGGAGTTCGGCGTGGCCCTGCGGTGGGGTCATGTGCCGTTCTGGGTGTTGATGATCTCGCTGGAAGGCTTGAGATTCAGTCCTCGCCCTGCTGCGTGACGCAGGTAAACGGTTTCTATGTCAGATTACCCCTGAAACAGCGTTAGACCAGAAAAGCCTTAAGGATCTTTCCCGTTCTGGATGTATCCTTGTGGGCGTTGGGTTGGAGTCAATCCGTGCGCAGAGTTTGGCTTTTCTGGGTAAGCCGTTGCGAAAGGATCCCAGGGAAGTGGTAAAACGAATACCGGATGCGGGCATGGCGTGTTACCTCAATCTGGTTTTTGGGAGCGATGGTGAGACCTCAGATATTTTCGAGGAGACATTGCGATTCCTGGAACAAACACGTTCTGTCGTGGTTTCTCCGCACATTCTGACGCCTTATCCGGGAACAGTGCTTTACACTTACTTAGCTCAACGAGATCGACTATTATTTAAGGAGTCCGATTTCCCCAAAGCTTGGGCGTTCTTCGACTCCAAACATGTGACGTTTCTCTCAGACCCGATGACTCCGGACGAATTACGAGAAGGGTTTGGGATGTTTGTCAAAGAGCTTTTCTCACTTCGAAAGACGCTCCGGCGAGCACCCCGTAAATTCCTCGGGACAGCTTTGCTCTCAAGCCTATTAAAAAATGCCTGGTAGTTTTTTTAAGTGAGGATGGACGAAGAGAATAAATCTAATGGCTATCCAAAACCGCTTTCTTTTGGCCTTTGCCGCGACACGGAACTGGCATCTTTTAAATGCTGATCCGCTCCTTTCTCAGAAGAAGCTTCTGCTTCGACTGGTGAAAAGAAGCAGCCAGACAGCCTTCGGCAAAGCCCACGATTTCAGTTCGATTCGAACAAGTCGTGATTTCCTAGAGCGGGTGTCTCCGAAATCTTATGATGATTTCAGGCCTAGTATCGAGGCTATCATCGCAGGTGAAGACGATGTGCTCTTTCCGGGGAAGCCTGAGTGTTTCGGGATGACTTCAGGAACGGACGGCATGCCGAAACTCATTCCCTTGAATCGTGCGATCCTCAGGAGAACACGGAGCGCGGCATTCGACGCAGCACTGCTTGGCGGCTTGGTCCATGGCTCTCTATCCTGGAAGCATGGCAAGACGCTGTACATTGGTCCTAGAAAAGGGCGACCACTGGGTCAATGGACAGTCTATGCCGAAGGCACGGCGTTTGCCTATCTGCAACCGTTCAGCAGCAGATTTGTTCCTTCTTACCAAGATCTGCCTGAGCAAGGAGACAGCCCCAATTTCACTTGGTTTGCAGACCTTGTACGCCGTTACCGGATTACGGTGATCGCCGGAAATCCAATAGAAATCGTCGCCTTTGTACTCGCCACGGGCATCGTGCTACCGGACGTGCAAATCGTCTTCAATTGTGGCTACTGGGCCATGGATCATGCACACATTTATGAATCAGCCTTCCCCAATGCGACGGTGGTGGATGTTTATAGCTCGAATGAAGGGACGTATGGTCTGCCACAATCGACAGGGGTGTTTCTACTTAATTATCGCCGGGTGTTCTTTACGTTTCTTCCTCTTGACAAAGAAGATCAAATCGCAGAACTTGAGAGTGTGGCTCTCAACCAGAAGTACAGGCTTTGTGTTACAACTCCGGGTGGGCTGTGGAACTATCGGACTGGCGACGTGGTTTCTTTCATCAACCGCAGGCCTCCAGTCATAAGACTTCACGGCCGAGATTCCCGGAGCCTTTTACTGGAAGGCGATTGGCTTACTGAAGACGAAATCGTAGCCGCAGTGCGTAGAACCCGCATCCAGAGTTTAAAATACTTCCTGACGTCTGAGAGTGATTCTGAACAGAATCGAAGAGGGTATATCCTCTACCTTGACGGCGAAATAGCGGATGCGGAAGCGGTAGATCGTCATTTGTGCGAGTTGAATTCGACCTACGCACGCCTAAGAGCTTCAGCTCACTTAGAACCTTTGACGGTGTGTCAGACGTCTAATACGACATCGGTACGCGCAAAGCCGGCTCGGATCAAAAAGAGTGTCTAGAAATGACATGAATGTCTGTAGATGACTGCTTGGGCTTGTCATCCATTTCCGAAGGGGGATAAACAGGACACCCTAGGTTTATCACTCTGGGATCAAGAGAGCAGGAGTTTGTGGACTATATATCCTGAAAAGGTTTGATACACATTTGGGAGGATAGAATGAAACGCATCTTTCATCAGTCGCGCGCAAGTATCTGTCCCACTTGCCACCGCACACTGATAGCCGACCTGGTTGAGGACGAACAAGGCGTACATTACGAGAAATTTTGTCCAGACCACGGGTCTTTTACAACGCGCATCGCCGCCGATTACGAATGGTTAAGCAGCTTACAGCAGTTTGCGGCGCAGACGATTACGCCGGCGAGCCAGCAGACCGCAATTGCAAGAGGATGTCCTATGGACTGCGGAGAGTGCGCTGGACACCGGCAGAAATCAGCCTTCTTCCTCTTTGAGATTACCAATGCCTGTGATCTCAAATGTCCGATCTGTCTTGGAAATCCGGATGAACGTGGGCACTTTGTGTCAATGGGTGAGATGGAGTCTATGGTTAAAACCATTCTGGCGTATGCTGGACCAGGGCAAATCGTCACGCTGGGCGGCGGAGAGCCAACCGTGCACCCTGAATTCTTTGACTTTGTCAGCCTACTCAAGGAGTCCGGGTTCGAAGACATCTGGGTGTATACCAATGGCCGGCGCATTGCGAATAATCCTGACTTTGCCCGGAGAATGGCGAAAGAAAACCTCTATGTCGTGTTGCAATGGGACGGCTTCTCGGACGACATCTATGCAGTACTCAGAGGAAAAGCTCTTATGGATGAGAAGAGACAGGCGCTGGAGCACTTAAAGAGCGCTGGTTCGAAAGTCGGCCTGTGCCCGACCATCGTTGCCGGTGTGAACGATCAGGAGCTTGGCAAACTCTATGAGATGTTCCTAACCGATCCCTCCATTGGCACGTTGGACGTTGCGACCATGGCTTATGTGGGCAAGGGCAGCAGCTTCGATCAGGGGAGAGAACATCGCATCACCGCCCAGGACATCCTGATCGGTCTGGAAGTGCAGAGTGGTGGAACGATTCGGGCTTCAGACTTTTCTCCAGTGTCGTTCTCGCATCCTGAGTGTTTGCAGATTGCTTACCATCTGCCTCTGCCTGCAGGCGGTTTCATTCCGCTGAAGCGGTTTTTGGACCCCCAGGACTATCAGGCCCTCATCTTAAATAAACCGCTTTTGGTGTTGAACGCCGAACTTGAGACTGTCTTCCGCGATGTGGTCAATAGGCTTTGGGCCAGTGGCAAGAAGGATCCGGATACGGTAAAGGGGCTGGCAGCGATTCGTCATCTCATTGAGATGTTATTTCCGATTGGGGGTGCGCTTTCCCCTGAGGAGTTCAAAGCCCGCAGCCAGAACCTCGTCAAAGTCGTGCTCGTCCATTCCTATATGGATGGGCTGAACTTCGATGTGGGACGCGCCAAAATGTGCATCAGCCGCACGATGCTCGCTGATGGAAGGCTGATGCCGACGTGCGCGTATAATGTCGTACATCGGAATTTAAAAAGTATCACGCATTGATCACATGGGATTTTCAAAATTCATCAGATTACAGGCTTTTCTGGCCCGATTAGCCTGGGGGGCAAACCGAACCCATTCGGACCCGTCGGTGGTTGAACACCAAGAATCGTTACCATCGGGAACACGCATGGTCATCTACCAGCATTACCGCAGGAAATTGGCTGCTTGGGTTGCTGTCCACGGGGTAACCATCAATGGTGGACAGGATCCACGGCTCATCCACTTTGCCCGCAGCATGGCGCACTTTGGGGTCACCTGTGTGGTTCCGACTATCGGAGGACTCGCATCCTGTCGATGGGAGGCGTCCGACCTGGACGAACTTGCGAACATCGTCACCTTCACCGCCGATACCATTCAACAACCGGTTGGATTGGTCGGGTTCAGTTTCGGCGGAAGTTACGCGCTCATCGTGGCGGGTCGTTCTGAGGCGTTAAAACACATTCCATGGGTCATCACGTTCGGCGCGTATCATAACTTAGCAGATGTTTTGGAAGGATATGCACTGAACCTGAAACGGGAGCCGCAGAACAACGCGGAATGGGACGAGACCATCTATCAGCGGCTTGCGTTTCTCTACGGGCGGCGTGACGCTCTTCCCTTTCCCCAGGAAGTTTGGCAGGAGGCCGAAGCGCTGCTCAAACGGTATTGTTCAGAAGCGTCTTTTGAAGAAAAGTTGCGTTTTTATGATCGCTATCTCCATGATCTCGATACCGAAGTATTCAAGCGTCTTCCGGAGCCGGAGGTGCTCAACAAACTTTCCCCCGCAGGCAATCTGGAGAATCTCGATTGTCCTGTGACGCTCATTCACGACCGTAATGACCATGCTGTTCCCCCGGCACAGGCAGAGCATCTTTTCTCTGAACTTGAGGCTCTTCCTAACAAGAAACGACACCGGCTGGTCTTGACTTCGCTGCTGTCGCATGTATCCTCATCGAATTTGATGAATGTACCTGAACTGATACGGCTCGCCAAAGCGCTGTCGCCACTGATGCCGTGATTTAACACAGCGATATATGACGAGGGATTTGCCATTGTGATATTCTCTTTGTAGCCGCAGGACTTCGGGGTGAGCTCAGTCGAACGCTATAGCCCGCGATAAATAGAATGAAATTCCATGGAAATAACGCAGCCTGAAGGTTGCGGCTCCCAGAATCATTCATTTCGGGGATGATTGGCTTCGTCCATATGGAAACTGATTTGCCAATCACTGCACCAGTTTATTAGGTTTTGTTGAAATAACCACATGATCTACCGCTTGTTGGGATAGGTTTATACCGAAGGGAAAAATAATTGAAAGAATTTTTGAAGAAGCACCGGTCATTCATTCTTAACATCTACCTGTTCCTCAATTTCGCCGGGTGGGGTATCTGGCAGACTTACCAATACCATCTCAAGGGAACGCTTGGGTATGTGGAGATCAGTTTCACCATTCAAAGCCTGCTTGTAGGAGTCATCATTCTCATCCGTAAGCACCATCAGGCGTTTCACACAAACGGGCTGCATCAAGCAGTTGCGATGATCGCCTTCTGTTCTGGGGCGGCGTTTATCGGACAACCAGCAACAGGAAACCCACTGGCAAACCATATTTCGCAGGTCGTTATTTTTTTTGCGAATGTGCTCGGTGTCGCTACGGTGGTAAACCTCGGGCGCAGTTTCGGCATCTTGATCGCGTTCCGGGAACTCAAATCACATGGTCTCTACGGAATTGTCAGGCACCCGATGTACGCAACGGATATTCTCTTGCGCATTGGCTTCCTGATCAATCACACCAACCTTTTTACCGTCATTGTGTTCATTATCTCGACAGGGTGTTATGTCTACCGGGCGATCCTCGAAGAGCGATTTCTCATTCGGACACCGGGGTACCGGGAATACATGCAACGGGTAAAATACAGATTTATCCCGTTCGTACTATAAGAAATGTTTTGGCATGAAGACATGTCCCATCCCCCTTGACCAAACTGGTTTTCTAACCCGGAGGTTTTTGTTCTTTCAGGCGGTGAATGAGTTCAGGATAAAGACCTTGCCATGCCGCATAGCCGCCGTAAACCACCCGCACTGCGGGATGGCCGGCTTTGGCCAGCCGATATCCTGCGGAAAATGAAAAGATTCCCGTTCCGCACATCATGATCACTTCCTTGTTCCAAGGAATGTGTTTGATAAACCTCTCAAAATAGATGTGGGACCACTCCTTCGCTCCTGGTATGGTAGGAGAGAGCATTCGCTCATAAGGGAAGCGGAGATCGATGAGAAAGGTCTTCTCAGAGCGGATTCGCTCTTCGGTGAGGTGCTGAGGATCGAGGTACGAAAAACCTTCGGGATCGCCTTTAAGTATTTCTTTGAGGGCAGCAAGAAAATAGCGAACATCCCCGGGCTTCGTCGTTGCGCCCATGCTGATGCGAATAGATGAAAGGGCGTCCTTCTCGCTCAATCCCATGCCCAGGAGGACGTGGGAAGGCTCAATGCGGTCTGCTGTGCAAGCTGAACCGATCGATACACTGATCTCATAACAATCAAGCCCGGCAAGGATTCGAATGCCCTCCTTCCCCGGAAAAGTGACATTGATTGTCCCAGGAAGTTGCCGCTCTGGAGATGCTCCATTCACCCTGATATCGGGCAGGATCCTCCTCAGACCCTCAAGGAGTCGTCTTCGAAGTTCCCATAGCCTGCGCAGTTCGTATTCCATTCGACCCCGCGCCAAGTCCGCTGCTGCTCCCAGACCAATGATCTGGTGAATGCCTTCCGTCCCCGCCCGTAGCTTTTGCTCCTGGTCGCCCCCATAGACCAGAGGATTCCATTTCGTGTTGCCGCGCCAGTAGAGGGCCCCTGCTCCTTTGGGGCCGTTGATTTTGTGGGCTGTCAGCGTGAGGAATTCGCAGTCCAGTTCATCCACGTTCGTCCGGATCTTTCCATAAGTCTGAACGGCATCGGTATGAAATGGAATTCCGGAACTTTGGCAGATCCGTCCGATCTCTTCGACAGGCTGAATCGCGCCGGTTTCGTTATTGCCGTGCATGATCGAAACCAGGATCGTATCCGGGCGAATGGCGGCTTTCACATCCTCGACACGTACGAGCCCGTCTGTGCCGGCGGAGAGGTAGCTAACCTCTCCGCCCATCTTTTCGACCTGTTCGCACGCTCCGAGAACGGATTCGTGCTCGATCTTTGATGTGATGATATGGCCCTTCCCGGATTCGGCAAATACCCCTTTGATCACTGTATTATTTCCTTCTGTACCGCCAGACGTAAAGATCACCTGTTCGGGTCGGCAGCTGAGAAGAGCAGCAACAGATCTCCGGGCTTGGTCTACCAGACCACGCGCAGTACGTCCATGGGTGTGAAGGGACGATGCGTTCCCGGGGATTTTCTTGAGTGCACGCTCCATGGCTTTTCGGACTTCCTTCGCAACAGGCGTGGTGGCGTTATGGTCGAGATAGGTGTTTCGCGTATAGAGAATCATCGCTTCCTCCTCAGAAGATGCCCCGCCAGAACCGATGTCTCTTCCACTCCATGTGGCGTGTCTCCTCTGGAAACCGGGAACGGACCTATCCCCCTTCCCTCCTCAGAACATTGTGGACACAAGCAGGGATAAGTTTTCCATCAGGCTGTGGGTAGGCTTGGCAGCACCGCCGGACGCGTGCGAGGTCAAAGGTTTCTGCATCCTGGAACGCATGAATGAAGATCGACTTTACCTTTCGCTCTGCGAGCGTGAAGGCTTCTCGAGGGTCAAAAGACCCACAGGAGGTCTGGGACATCTTTTTGAGGATGTTGCGAAGCGTCTCGAGGACGGCCTTGCTCTCCGGAACCGCTCCTGACGGGCCGCTCCAGAGGTCGTAGATCATTTGTTTCAGTCTTTCGTGTTCATCCAGATCGAGTCCAAAAATGACACGGTTCGAGAGAGAATCCATCAAGGTGGCCGCATCTGTGAGCCTGCTTATGGAGACGACGCCTCCACTGTCGAGCATGAGATAGAAGGCCAGGCTGAAACAGAACGGATGGCTGCAGGGCAGAGGCACAAAGTCTTCCACCTTGACGGCCGGATGGTCTGCTTTTCCAAGGAGGTGGATGACATCGGGTACGGTGAGGCGCTTTAGCTTTTTGCGCATGTCGGCGCCGCGGCCCACAAATGCTACAGGTTGGACCATCAGACTGACCACATGGTCCTGTCCGAAGAGGTAATCGAGCATTGCAGGAAACTGGTCGTCATTGACCCCTCCTGCAGCGGTCATGGTCAGCGATGTGGTTATCCGGCAGTCTTTAAGCATGTAAAGGATCTCAAGTTTCTCCCGAAGAATTGGTTTTCCGCGAAGGTTTTCATAGATGCTTTCGTGGAAGCCATCAAACTGCAGCGAGATGACAATATGGCGCTTGTGGAGTTCGTGAAGGAGACCGGGTTCGTCCAGGAATCGGAGGCCATTGGTGGAGAGGCTGACCCGAACAATCTCCTTCCTTGAAAGGGCCTCGTCAATCATCTCAAGAAGCTGCGGATGGAGGAGCGGTTCACCGCCCGACAGATTGAGGACATCGATCTGGCCTTCTGCTTCAAGGATCACATCGAGGAGGTGCCGGAACTCATGAAGCGAAAGATCTCGTTGAGGTGAAGTTCCCTCTGAATTTCTGCCTGAGGCATTGATGCAAACAGGACACGCAAGATCGCAGCGAGTGGTGATTTCCACGATTGGCATACAGAGGTGTTGCTCATGCCTCTCGCAGAATCCACAGCCTTCTGGGCATGGGATCTTTGCGTCGCCGGCAAATGCTGCTGGATTCCATGCGGGTTTCACATACCTCAGTGTTCGGAGGTAATGAAGAAGATCACTAGAGATGAAGACCCTGGACTCGCCGTGGTGAGGACAGAACTTATGAAAGTATACCTGCCGCCCGTCGCTGAGGACCTTTGCGGGAATGACAGTTCGGCAGGTGCTACAGGTTGATTGAGTCACACCCAGAATTTCCATCAATGCCTCTTCACCGAGACATAGAACTCTCGGAACTGGCGGATCCGTGGCGGCATGTATAAAGACTCGACGGAGCCCCGGCATGAGGTCCAACATTGCGCGCAGCTTCCCTTCTTCTGC
>Ga0315277_10009609_pt1 | contig 12341 bp, 10 predicted proteins | sample YL17G05_15_MG_FD_203695 | JGI IMG/M metagenome (GOLD analysis project Ga0315277, IMG submission 203695) | Sediment microbial communities from Yellowstone Lake, YNP, Wyoming, USA - YL17G05_15 | ecosystem: Environmental > Aquatic > Freshwater > Lake > Sediment | place: USA: Wyoming | collected... | reverse complement strand
GTTAGCTTGCTTTTGTGAAGCAGCTTTTTGAAGACTTTGAAATTGATCTCTCTGAACATTTGAGTGGTCTTGTAACTGAAGTTCCCTAGAAATCGTGATACGGTTTCCGGTTCTTTGATCGAAATGGCAAACTCATTGATCAGGGGATCATTTTGCAATAGTTTCAGCCTCTCCAGTTTGTCAATTCCTATAAAGTGGCCGCACAGCATCGTTTTGATATGATTCATCTTGATTTTGTTGGCTGATTCATTATCAAACACAAGGTCGGTGTCAATGAGTTCAAAAATACCGTTGGCCTTTGCATTTTCGAACAAAAGAAATAGGCCCGCATTTGACGTCAGATTCCTGGCTGCAAAATCAATTTTATTGATCATCACAATTAGTCCCTTTTCATGCTTGTTTTTTCTCCTTCAAATTTTAACATGCCAGTTTTGTGCATTCACCCAATGGGTGAAAGCCAAACTTGACAAAACTCTTTTGTTTTCAGGCTGGAAAGGCAGGGTGGATATTATTTTTGGATAAAGTGGGGGATATGGGCTTGTTTTTTGCTTATATTAGGCACAATACACCCTTGTTATTTGCTTTTTCACCACCTGAGTGGGAGAAAATAATATGATGCATTTATCCTGGCTGAAAAGGTTGTTTTTTATGATTATGTGACGTAGAATGCGGGTATTACATATTTCAGATTACTCATAGCGAAGAACGCTACGACCAATTGCATCTACCCGACTACTCTCCACACCTGATATAACCCGAGGCGGTTATTCTCACCATCTGAGAGGAAACTGTCGATAACTTCAAAGCCAGCCTTTGCAGCCAGCTCTTCCAGCTCGGGCTCGGAAAAGTGATGCACATAGCGCAAGCCTTGACCACCCTGGCGCCAATCCAGCAGGTAATCACCGGGGTCGACCTCCTGCTGGGATAAGGCAATCAATCCCCAGGGCTGCACCCGGGCTTTAAGGCGCGGGCTGTTGAGGAACTGCCATTCCGAGTGGATGAAACGCCCTTCAGGGGAAAGCAGTGACCTGACTTTGCGCAACACCTGCAGGCGCAGCTCCACCCCAGGTAGGTGGTGCAGCACGGCAAACGCCAGAATGACATCATAGGGGTTATCTGTTAATGAGACTTCCCAATCTGGTAAGGCCAGGTCAGCCTGCAGAAAGCGGAAATTGGGTTGCTGACCGGCTACAGCCTGCTCGAGTAGGGAAGGTGAGAAATCCAGGCCGGTATATTGACCGATGTGACCGCGATGAGCTAGCCGACGTGCCAGTTCACCGTTACCACAGCCCAAATCCAACAGGCTGGCGGAGGAGTTTATCTGCTCGAGGATGCGCAGCACACCCGATTGCAGGCGGCTACGGGTGGCAGAGAACGGTAAGGCGAAGGTCTGGTAGAATTGCCGGTTGAGGTCGAGCAGGCGCGAAAGCGTGGTAGGATTCACAGTGTCAGGATTCCACTGGTATTATAGCTTAATCAGCTTGTTGACCGGTAAAAGCAGGTATGGACCGAGAGAATTGGTTAAAGTCGCGACAATATACACCCGAGATGCTGCTACAGGCGAAGCAAGTGCTGGAGGAGGTACGTCGCGGTGCCACATTTGAGAAGGCACTACGCAGGCACCCCAGCCCAGAAGGTGGATACCTGGCCAAACACGTGCTGGTGGCAGCCTACCGCCAGCTGACTGAGACAGGCGAATGGATGCCTGACACGGCGGTGCTTGAGAGCATCCGCATGAAACCGGTCCGCAGCCTATCGGGGGTGACCACCGTGACCGTGCTGACCAAGCCCTACCCCTGCCCGGGCAAGTGCATCTTTTGCCCGACCGACGTACGCATGCCGAAGAGCTACCTGCCTGATGAACCCGGAGCCCGGCGCGGGCTGGAGCATAACTTTGACCCGTACGGGCAAGTGGCGAGCCGCTTGCAGGCTCTCGAAGCCGTCGGGCACCCGATTGATAAGGTGGAACTGCTTATCCTGGGAGGGTCGTGGTGCGCATACCGCCGCGATTACCACGAATGGTATATTCGGCGATGCTTTGATGCCTTGAATGGCAGCGAGTCTGCCAGCTTGGAGCAAGCGCAGGCACTCAATGAGACTGCCCTCAGCCGTAACGTGGGGCTGGTCATCGAGACCCGTCCGACGGATATCAAGCCAGAAGAGCTGGCCTGGTTACGCAGGCTGGGGGTGACCAAGGTGCAAATGGGGGCGCAAAGTTTGGATGATAGCATCCTGGAACTCAACCAGCGTGGACATAAGGTAGCGGATACGCAGCGTGCAGTGGCTTTGTTGAGGGCGACAGGGTACAAGATCGTGCTGCATTGGATGCCGAACCTGCTGGGGGCCAGCCTGGATTCCGACCGGGCAGATTTCGCCCGCTTGTGGGACGACCTATGCCCGGATGAAATCAAAATCTACCCGACCCAGCTGCTGGCGAATGCGGAGCTGTACGAGTATTGGCGCCGGGGTGAATATACCCCCTATACCACCGAAGAGCTGATCGGGTTGATTGCCGACTTAAAACCGACCATCCCGCGCTACTGCCGGGTGAACCGGGTGGTGCGAGATATCCCCTCGGTGAATGTGGTGGAAGGCAATAAGCGTACCAGCCTGCGCTTGGACGTCCAGCACGAGATGCAGCAACGCGGCACGCGCTGCCAATGCATCCGCTGCCGTGAGGTGAGGCAGCAATCTGTGGAAGCCGATACCCTTTGCCTGGAAGATTTGGCTTACTCTGCGGGAGGGGCAGAAGAGCATTTTCTATCATTTGTGACCCCCCGAGACCTTCTGGCGGGTTTCCTGCGCCTATCGCTGCCAGGCGATGGCTCGCCTGCCACGGGACTGGACGACTTGAACGGAGCAGCCATCATTCGTGAGGTGCATGTGTTTGGGCAGTCGCTCGCGGTGGGTGCGGAGCAAAACGGAGCTGCCCAACACGCCGGGTTGGGGACTGAGCTGCTCCAGCGCGCTGAATCCATCGCCATCCAGAAGGGGTTCAAGCGCATGGCGGTCATCTCGGCGGTGGGGACGCGCCTGTATTATCTGGAACGCGGATTTGAGCGTGGGGAGCTTTATCTGGTTAAAAAGTTGAACAACTTGTGACACTTGGCACATGTAGAGGGGGATAAGCGTCCCTTGTGATAAGGTGAAATATTTGTCACAATACAATGGCTAGAATCTCGCTATTCACAACACACATCAATAAGGAGGAATTTTGCAATGAGTTCAAAAGGTGGTTCACGTCCATTTACCCCATCGAAGCTTAATTTACGCTTCCCCGTCCCTTCAGATATCGATATTGCACAGGAGGCCAAGCTCAAACCCATCTCAGTGATTGCAGAGGAAGTTGGTCTGCTGCCCGAGGAGCTCGAGATGCATGGCGAGTTCAAAGCCAAGGTGCGCCTGAGTGTGCTGGAGCGCCTCAAGGATGTACCGGATGGCAAATACATAGAAGTTACAGCGATCACACCCACCCCGCTTGGCGAGGGTAAAAGCACGACCATGATGGGCTTGAGCCAGGCATTGGGGGCATTCCTTGGCAAAAACGTGTTCACCTGCATCCGCCAACCCTCACAAGGCCCGACCTTTGGCATTAAAGGTGGTGCCGCAGGTGGTGGGTACAGCCAGGTGGTCCCCATGGAGGACTTCAACCTGCACCTGACCGGTGATATTCATGCCATTACGGCAGCCAACAACCTATTGGCAGCGGCAATCGATGCGCGCATGCTGCATGAGAGAGCTACACCTGACGATGAGAAGTTGTTCAACGCCTTGTGCCCGCCCGATAAGCAGGGTGCCCGCCGGTTCTCCATATCCATGTTGCGCCGGCTGAAGAAACTGGGGATTAATAAGACCGACCCGAACGAGCTGACCTCGGAAGAGCGCAAGCGATTTGCCCGACTGGATATCGACCCTGAAAATATCACCTTCCGGCGTGTGGTGGATACCAATGACCGTCTCTTACGCACCATCACTATTGGGCAGGGACTGGACGAGGCAGGTAATGAGCGCCAAACCGGTTTCGACATCACGGTTGCCAGCGAAATCATGGCAATCCTGGCACTGACCAAAGATCTAGCAGACATGCGTGACCGGATGGGACGCATTGTGATTGGTACCAGCAAGGCTGGCGAAGCCGTCACCGCGGAAGACCTGGGTGCGGCGGGTGCAATGACGGTCTTAATGAAAGACGCCATCATGCCCAACTTGATGCAGTCGTTGGAAGGCACGCCGGTTTTCGTCCACGCAGGTCCGTTCGCTAACATTGCCCACGGGCAGAACTCGATCATTGCGGACCGCATTGCGCTCAAGCTGGCGGATTACGTGGTGACCGAATCAGGCTTTGGGGCTGATATCGGCATGGAAAAATTCTTTGATGTCAAATGCCGCACCTCCGGGTTAATCCCCCAGGTGACGGTGATTGTAGCAACGGTGCGAGCGTTGAAGATGCACGGGGGCGGACCCAGGGTGGTGGCAGGCAAGCCGCTGGATTACGCGTATACGACTGAGAACCTGGACCTGCTACGGGCAGGTTTGGGAAATATGCAGCACCACATCCGCAACGCCAAGAAGTTCGGTGTAAATGTAGTTGTGGCAGTCAACTCTTTCAAAGATGATACCGAGGCTGAAGTGGAGCTCATCCGCCAGGCAGCCGTCGAGGCCGGTGCGGAAGACGCGGTCGTCTGCCGCCACTGGATGGAGGGTGGTAAGGGCGCCATCAAGCTGGCAGAAGCGGTTATCAAGGCAGCTGAGAAACCCACCAATTTCAAGTTCCTGTATCCGCTTGAGTGGTCAATCAAAGAGAAGATCGAAATCATCTGCACGCAGATCTATGGCGCGGATGGGGTGGATTATTCACCGGAGGCTGAGAGAAAGATTGAGCTCTACAACCGGTTGGGCTTCGATAAGCTCCCGCTGTGCATGGCCAAAACGCACCTCAGCCTGAGCCATGACCCCGCCATAAAGGGCGTACCCAAGGGATATAAGATCCCCATTCGTGATATCCGAGCTTCGGTGGGAGCAGGTTTCCTCTACCCGCTGCTGGGAGAGATGCGCACCATGCCGGGTTTGCCAACCCGCCCTGTCTTTTACGACGTGGACCTGGATCTGGAAACCGGGCGTGTCTTAGGCCTGTTCTAACCCAATTAAATTGCTAGAGTGGGCGGCGAATACGACCGCCCACTTTTTATTTAATATTCGTTTTCAAGGAGGAAATGTGACTAAGGGATGATCGGGGATGATCTTGGATGAGATGTGGACATAATCCATGAGTGGCTTATATACAGATCAGTCCATCGTTTTAAGGAGAGTATGTATCTCAATGATGCTACCGAACAAGCAGTGATAGCACCATCGCCAGTATTACCATGACGCCAATCACTCCCATCACGATCTGCTGTGTTCGCAATGAACGTTGCTGTCCTTTGGAAAGCACTTTCTTTTTCGCCATAACTTGCTCCTTACTGGTTTCCGAGGTTAACCACGCTAATTATAAAACATTGTTCATCTAAATTGCTGAATAGTTGCTTAAGAGATACTTCTGGTGATTAGCGATCTCAACTTGCGCGAAGATTCCAATCACTGCAAAGGGCGATTTAAAGACACTTTCTGCCTTGGCTCTCTCATAATGATTCTTTTACTGCCTGGGCTAAATTCAAGGTCATTCCTTTGACCGATTGAATATCTTCAATGGAAGCCTCCCGGATGGCTTCTATGCCGCTAAAATGTGCCAGTAATGCTTTTCGGCGGGTTGGGCCAATCCCGGGGATCGAGTCTAAAACAGAAGCCACTCCGGCTTTATCACGCCGGTTGCGGTGGGAGGTGATGGCGAAGCGATGGGCCTCATCACGAACCCGCTGGATGAGATATAAAGCCTGCGAGTGGCGCGGCAGCAGGAGGGGTTCGGATTTTTCCGGGATAAACAGCTCCTCATTTTGCTTGGCGAGACCCACCACAAAGAACTTACCGGTCAGCTCAAATTCCTCCAATACCTTGACTGCCCGGCTGAGCTGACCTTTCCCGCCATCGACAATCAGCAGGTCGGGTAAGATGGCAAAGGCGGGGTCGGGCTTTTCACCCGGAGCTTCAGCCAGTTCCTGGGCGGCTTTCCAGCGGTTGAAGCGGCGGGTCAGGACTTCTTCCATGCTGGCGAAATCATCCGGACCCGTCACACTGCGGATATTAAATCGCCGGTACAGGTTCTTCTTCGGAACGCCCTGACCAAAGACCACCATGCTTCCAACCGCGGCAGTCCCCTGGGTATTTGAAATATCATAACATTCGATCCGGTTGGGGATGGCAGGCAGATTTAAGAAAGTCTTGAGCTCACCCAGTGACTGTTCCTGGCGATGCGTATCTGCGTGCCATTGTGCCTCCAATGCTTCAAGCGTGGCACTGGCGTTCTCAGCCGCCATTTGGATAAGCTCTTGTTGTGGGCCTTCACGCGGGATGCGAAGCTCCACTTTCTTGCCACCGCGTTTGGTATTCAACCATTCGCGGATGATATGCATTTCCTCAATCTCTTGTGGCAGCAGAACCTGAGCAGGGACGGAGGGGGACTGGTTGTAAAACTGCTTGATGAAATCCCCAATCACTTCCTTGTCGGGTGTCTCCTCAGCCCCTTCCATCAGGAAATATTCACGCCCGATCAGCTTGCCATTGCGTATGAAGAACACCTGTAAACAGGCTTCACCATCTGTGCGTGCCATGGCAATGACATCAGAATCGATGTAATCGCTGGAGACGACTTTTTGCTTCTCCACCACCTTTTCTATGGATTGGATTTGATTACGAAGGGTGGCGGCGCGCTCAAACAGCAATTCTTCCGCTGCCTGGCCCATTTCGATACGCATGCGTGACACGATTGGCTCAGTGTGTCCTTCCAGGAATTGACCCAGATCATCGATCATCTGGCGGTATCCTGATTGGTCAATTTTCCCAATGCAGGGTGCGCAGCATAATTTAATATCGTAATATAAACAGGCGCGCTCATCCTTCCCGGTGATCACACGGTCACACGTCAGGTATGGAAAGATGTGGCGCAAGACATCCAAGGTTTGATGCACCGCCCATACACTGGTATAGGGACCATAGTATCGTGAGCCATCCTGAACCATCTGGCGCGTCACCGTCAGCTTGGGAAAGGGGTCGTTCCAATGAACTTTGATATATGGGTAGCTCTTATCATCAACCAGACGGACATTGTAGTGGGGACGATATTTTTTGATCAGGTTCATCTCGAGGATCAACGCTTCGAGCTCGGAACCGACCAAAATCCACTCGATTTCCGCAATTTGGTTCACCAGCTTGCGAGTCTTTCGATCTCCCTGGGCGCTGGCGTGGAAATACGAGCGCAGACGGTTGCGCAGATTAACCGCCTTACCGACGTAGATCACTTTGCCATCCACGTCTTTCATAAGATAGCAGCCTGGTTTAAGCGGGGCGGTGTCTAAAATTCCTTGAAGATGTTCAGATAATTCCATCGGGCATAGATTTTATCACTGTTGGGGTCGGGGGATAAGGGGAGGTCGGTGTTTCAACAATCTCCCTTCATCCTGTGGAGTATTCCGGGTGTTGTATAATAGCGCCAACCGATGTGTGGTTCTGTGTTGTACGAACAAAAGGAGTTTTCGATTGGATAAACCGCTTGAGGTCTTGGTGGGTGAGTTATTACGGATGCGTGGGCTGCGACTAGCAGTGGCTGAATCCTGCACGGGAGGTCTGATTGGTCACCTGTTGACCAATGTGGCTGGATCATCCACGTATTATATGGGTAGTGTGACTGCATATGCCTATGAAGCCAAGGTGCGCATCCTGGGGGTAAGCTGGGATACCCTTGAGAAATTTGGGGCAGTAAGCGCAGAAACTGTGATCGAGATGGCACGTGGTGTGCGTACCACCCTGGCGGCAGATTTTGGAATTTCAGTCAGCGGGATTGCTGGTCCAACGGGTGGCACGCCAGATAAACCCGTGGGCACCACCTGGATTGGGATCAGCTCACCCAAAGAAGAGTATGCAAAGCAATTTCTCTTCCAGGGTAACCGGCTTGCTATCAAAGAACAAGCTGCCCAGGCCGCGTTGCATCTTTTGGCAGAACATTTGCAGAAAGTCTATGTCTGATGAGGTCGGGGTTAAGATCCAGTATTTGTCAGTCTCGAACGTTTATAGATAAGATCGAATCATGGAACCCATCGAAGTTACCGCCCGTTTTGATGAACAAGGCATGATCACCCCCCTGCATTTCACCTGGAAAGAAGACATTTATCGGGTGGAATCTACAGGGCGGCGCTGGCTGGATGACGTTGGTCAGCATATATTGGTCATGGTTTCGAGTGGGCGGATCTATGAGTTAACTTTTAAGCGCAGCGAGGGGCGTTGGTACATCGGGCAGGCTGGACCAGACCGTATGGTTGTATGAGCGCATGAGTCGAAAACTAATTCATCTTAGCGTAGCATTTGCAATCCTCCTGCTGGCATTGTTTGGGAGTTCGATGCGCAGCCGTGCTCAAGCGGGTGATCCCTATGCCCTGATCGATGCCGTAAATAACCTGCGCGCCGCCAATGGTTTGCCTGCGTACCAGACAAACGGCATATTGATGTCCATTTCACAGGCCCATAGTGATTACCAGGCTGCAATTGGCGTAGTCACTCATACCGGGTCGGGTGGAACTCGTCCCAGAGACAGGGCGGCGGCCGCAGGCTATGGTGGCGGGGGGACGTTTTTTATTTCAGAGAATATTGCCGGTGGGAATGATCTATCCGTGGATGGGGCAATTTCGATGTGGCTTGGAGATGACCCACATATCCAAACCATGCTGGGAGCCAGTTATCAGGATATTGGGGCAGGGGTGTCGGTCTCGAATGGTTTCGTGTACTACACGATTGATGTAGCTTACGTGGCGGGTGGCGGGAACTACAGCCCACCGGCCACCTCCAGGCCTGGTGGACCGACCGCCATACCCATCTATCTGGTCCGGACTGCCACGCCCAATCCGGATGGCTCGGTGGTGCACACCGTCCTGTCTGGTCAGACGTTGATCGGGATTGCCAAGGCTTATGGGGTACTCGTGGTTGAAATCAAGGATCTGAACAACCTGACCAGTGATACGATCTATGAGGGTGATAAGCTGCTCATCCACCTTGCCAGTACACCCGGCCCAACAAGTACAATCACCGCCACCACTACCCCCACCCGGGCTGCGACACCAACCCGCAACCCCACTAGCACACCAACTCCTTCTGCTTCTCCTGTGGTCACACCAACGGAATCCATACTGGCCTCTAGCGCCGCGCAGGATGGACCTCAAAACGGGTCAGACCCGGTGGGAAACATCCTGGTCATTGCAATTATAGGTCTGGCAGCGGGTGGGGTGATTCTGATGGTGGTGGGTAGTATGCTCAAACGTAGCCCAAAGCAACCGGGGGGTTAAGCCTCACGTGGTACCCACAGGGTTTGCAACCTGCCATCCGTTGCTTCACTTAGCTCCTGCCAGCTTGAGATGGGCAGGTCCACCACTGCCAGGGCGGCAGTTGCCATGTGTTCGCTTAGATCGGTGAGCAAGGTTAGCATTTCTTCCACGTCGGGGTTGTGACCAACTACCAGCACTCGCCTGGCATCATCTGGAAGGCAGTGAAGAATGTCCAGGTAGCAGGCAGGGTCGGAGAGATACAAGTCTTGATATAAGTCGATTTGACCTTCAAATCCGCACTCTTCAGCCACTGCCTGGGCAGTATCATGCGCCCGACGGGCGGTCGAGCTGAGAATCAAGTTGGGAATAAGGTCGTTTGCTTTCAAGTAAATGCCGACTTTGGGAGCTTCCTTTTTACCGCGTTTATTCAAAGGCCGGTCTTGGTCAGATTGCTCAGGCTGTTTCCAGCTGGATTTAGCGTGGCGTAAAAGTAAAAGCGTCTTCATATATAACCGTCCGAAATACCATGCTGTCCCATTATAATAGGTTCTTAGATTTTTATTAGGGAGAAGTTATTTAGTGATCCGGGCACTTATTTTCGATTTTGATGGCTTGATCCTGGAGACCGAAGGGCCTTCTTATAAATCCTGGGAAGAGGTTTACCAGTCTTTCGGGCTTGCATTGCCATTTTCAACCTGGTCAACCATCATTGGTACCACGCAAGGCGAATTTGACCCCCGCATTGAGCTACAGAAGCAGGTGAAAGATCGGGTGGATTGGGATGAGATTGAATCCCGGCGCCAGGCGAGCGAGCAGGCAATTATTGAGGCACAGTCTGTTCTGCCTGGGGTGGAGCAATATCTTCACGATGCCAGGCATTTGGGTCTAAAAACCGGTCTGGCATCCAGCTCGTCCTGTAATTGGGTAGTAGGGCACCTGAAACGGCTGGGTCTGGTGGATCACTTTGATTGCATCTGCGCTTCGGATGACGTTCAGCATACCAAACCCGATCCCGAGCTATACCAGTGTGTTCTCCGTGGGCTGGGCGTGAGAGCAGATGAAGCGATTGCCCTGGAGGATTCACCCATCGGTATCCAATCAGCCAAGCAAGCCGGTGTATTTTGTGTCGTCGTGCCCAACCCCCTTACCAGTCAGCTTATACTCAGTCAGGCGGACTTGCTGCTAGGCTCTCTGGCAGAGATGTCACTTGAGCAGCTATTGAATAAGGTCAATGCCCATTAAACACAGAGAGCCGCTTCGTGAGCGGCTCCCCGGCGCGCTGCAGCATCCTTATCCAATCAGGAGGAGGGATGCCGCAGCGCTGTGTCTTATACTATCACTTGACATGGCTGACATCACCTCCTATATGGTGGGATAGCTTGGGAGGGGTGGTTTGACCACCAGATGATGGATGTAGTATCACACAAATTCATGCCAAAGTCAATGGATAGTGCACGGCTTAGTGCATGGGTTATAATAGTTTTTCGCTCTCGAAAGTGAGGTATTCATGGGATTTCATGGCGGTGGTTGGTTTTCATTTCTAAGCTCAATGGATGAAAAACCCAAAGTCACGCTTGGTCTGCTTCGGCGAGTATTGGGTTATTCAAAACCGTACCGCTGGCAGCTTGTTTCCATGCTGGTGTTGATCCTATTCTCAACAGGGCTGACTCTGCTGACACCACTGATCCTGCGTGACTTGATCGATAAGACCATCCCCTCAGGCAACCTGTCCAGGCTGATCCTCCTTGCAATTTCATTGCTTCTTATCCCGGTGGTGGGAGGTGCCATTGGCGTGTTCCAAAGGCGCCTGAACGCTACGGTGGGTGAGGGGGTCATCTATGACCTGCGGGTGGCATTATATGCCCGCTTACAGCGCATGTCGCTACACTTCTTCACCAATACCAAGCTGGGTGAGCTGATGAGCCGCCTGAACAATGACGTGGTTGGCGCGCAGAACGCCATCAGCAATACCATTGTCAGTCTCATCACCAACATCATCCAGGCAGCGGCCGTGCTGGTGGTCATGCTGACCCTGGAATGGCGGCTGACGTTAATCAGCATCGTCATCCTGCCGCTCTTTATCCTGGCTGCCCGGCATATGGGACAGAGGTTGCGCGATATTTCCCGCCAGCAATTGGAAGCCAATGCTCAGATGAACGCCACCATGAACGAAACGCTCAATATTGGCGGGGCATTGCTGGTTAAGCTGTTTGGGCGTACCGTGACGGAGGTAAAGCGCTTCGAAAGCCGGGCTGCTTTGGTTCGTGATCTTGGTATCGGGCGAGCGTTGCTGGGAGCCATTTTCTTTATCATCATCGGTTTGGTGAGCGCAGTCGGGACTGCCCTGGTGTACGGTATTGGTGGTTATCTGGTAATGCAAAAGACATTTACTATCGGTACGATTGTTGCGTTTGGGGCTTACATGTCCAGTTTGTACAGCGCTCTGCAAGGGCTGACGAATGCACCGGTGGATTTCGCCACGTCAGTTGTCAGCTTTGAACGCGTCTTCGAGGTGATCGACCTGCCGCATGATATCCTGGAAAAACCGGAGGCGTGGGTGTTGAGAGAAGTTCGGGGTGAGCTTAATTTTGATCATGTCACATTTAAGTATGACGTTGAAGGAAAAGCACTGCTGAGCGATGTGAAGCGTTATGGCAGGATGGATAATGTCGTTGCTGCGCTTTCGGGAGGGCTTCAAGAACCAAGGGGTAAAACCTCCTTGCGGGGTGATGGTCACGATGACATCGACGAAGAAGAGGTGGCTCGCAATCAGGCACGCTTGAAGGCGCTTGATAATGTCAGTTTTATTGCCAAGCCCGGGCAGCTGGTGGCCCTGGTTGGGCCGAGTGGGGCGGGAAAAACTACGCTGACTTATCTGATTCCGCGCCTGTATGACCCCACTGAGGGGCGTATCCTGCTGGACGGTTACGACCT
>Ga0315277_10009608_pt1 | contig 12342 bp, 5 predicted proteins | sample YL17G05_15_MG_FD_203695 | JGI IMG/M metagenome (GOLD analysis project Ga0315277, IMG submission 203695) | Sediment microbial communities from Yellowstone Lake, YNP, Wyoming, USA - YL17G05_15 | ecosystem: Environmental > Aquatic > Freshwater > Lake > Sediment | place: USA: Wyoming | collected... | reverse complement strand
GATGTCCTGCTGTCCGAGACGTTTCAGCCCTACGGCATCCATTATTGCGGAAACGACATGCACAAGGTCGGGCACGAATTCGCCAAAATCAAAAAGGCCTCCTTTTTTGACGTCGGATGGGGATCGGACGTCAAGCGTTGCCGGGAAGCGCTGCCGGATGCGTTCTTCAGCCTCCGCCTGAGCCCCGTCCGCATGAAATCCGAATCCGCCGACGATATCGAGCGCGACATCGAACAGGTGCTGCAGAATGCAGGGCCTTTGGACAAGGTCGGACTCTGTTGCATCAACATGGATTTTGAAACACCCGACCGGAATATCCGGAAATTGTTCGAAGTCGCCGAACGGCATCGCCGGTCCGCCGCTTCATGAACCCGGTTTCCGGGCCCGGACGATCGTGGAAAATATAAAAAATCATACAGGACAGGAGGATCCGGTTTGAACATCCGTTTTCGCCATGTGCTGATGGCCCATTGCACGCTCTTTGTGGCATTGCGCGCCTTTGCCCAGGTTGGTTTGTGGAGTTCCGCGGGTGAGCTGTCGCTCAAGCCCATGGAAGGCGCCTCCTGGCTCGCGGTGAAGGCGGCTGCTGACGCGGCGGATCCCAACGGGGCCAACGTTTCGAACCAGGACAGCAACAACAACGTCGAGATTCTCGCCGCGGGCATTGTGTACGCACGCACGGGGACGGCGTCGTACAAAGCCAAGGTTGTATCCGCCTGTGAGAAATTGGTGAATGCGGGCAAGCCGGTCGACCGGACGCTGGCCTGGGCCCGCGAAGTCGGGGCCTACGCGTTGGCGGCGGATCTGGCGGGATACAGGACAGCCGGATTTGAGGGTTGGTGCCGGAACATGGCGGAGGTCTGGAAGGCCGAGGACGACCGCACGCTGCTCTCCATGTTCAAGCAGCGTCCCAACAATTGGGGGACGCAGGCGTTCGGGACGCTGTGCGCCCTGTACGGATTTCTCCGGGACACCGTCCGGTTGAACGAGGTTCGGGAGTACTGGATCCGGTCGGTGGTCGGGCCGAAGCCTGCCGAGCTGAGTTACGGGAGCGATTTGACCTGGCACGCGGATCCGGGCAATCCGCGGCTGATCAATCCCAAGGGGGCAGTCAAACAGGGATTGATTATCGACGGGGTTCTGCCGGACGACATGCGGCGGGGACTCGAATCGGGGAACAGTTTTCGGATTCCGCCCCTTTTCACCAATTACATCTGGGAAGGCCAGCAGGGGATCGTCATGGGGGCGCGGATTCTCGAGCGTTTGGGCAAACCCGTTTGGGCGATCGCCGACAGCGCCATTTACCGGATGGGGTATTGCTATCAGGTCCGGTACTCCAATCTTTTCGGAACGGAGTGGAAGGCCCAGGGTGACGACGCGTGGATGCTGCCGTTTTACGACGACGCCTACGGCACGCAATGGTCCCAGAATCAGGAGCGGTTGTGGGAACACGGGAAGAACACCGGATGGCCCTATGTGGTTTGGAAAGGGGATGCCGGGTCAGGTGTGTCGGAAGAGAATCGGTTTTCTCACGGTTACGGACTGCACCAGAATTATCCCAATCCGTTCAATTCCAGCACGGTTGTGGACTGTTCCGTTTCGCAGCCGTCGGATCTGAACGTTGCCGTGTACGACGTTTTTGGAAGGAAGGTCAAGGTGCTGATGGAAGGCCATCGTTCGGCGGGAACCTACCGTTTGTCCTGGGACGCGACGGACTCGGAGGGAAATCCGCTGCAGAGCGGCATCTATTTGTGCCGGCTCCAATCGGAACACCGTCACGAAACCAGACGCATGCTGTTTATTCGATAACCCGCCCAATCCGAGGTGAAAGTTGATGCAGAAAAAAAACGGTTCTCTCCGGATACTCGGTTGCACCGCACTGGGTCTGCTCGGTTGTGCCCGCGGGAAGCTCGATTTCCAATCCATGCGCAAGACCGATGCGCACGTGCACATTCGTTATTCAGGGCCCGAATTTATGGGACAGGCAACGGCCGACCACTTCAGCGTCGTCGCCATCGTCACGGACCACTACGCGATTCCGGAGCAACAACGATGGATCAATGTCCAGAGGACGGTGCATCCCGCATCCATCGCGTTCCTGACGTCTTTCACGGTGCAGAATTGGGACCTTCCGGATTGGCGGGAAAAAACCATCGCAGGCCTGAAATGCGATTTTGACCGAGGCGCACTGGGGGTGAAGGTCTGGAAGAACCTCGGAATGGACCTGAGGGACAAGAACGGAGCCTTCGTGATGATCGACGATGCCCGGTTCGATCCGATCTTCGACTTCGTCGAATCGCGGAACAAAACGCTGACCGGCCATATCGGCGAGCCACACGACTGTTGGCTTTCCCTCGATCGGATGATCGCCGGCAGCAACCGCCGGTATTATGCAAACAATCCGCAATACCACATGGCCTTGCATCCCGAATACCCGTCGTACGAGGACCAGATCCGTTCCGTGTCCAACATGCTGAAAAAGCATCCCAACGTGCGGTACGTCGGCTGCCACCTGGCCAGCATCGAATGGAACCTCCGGAAGCTGTCTCAATTTTTGGATGCATTTCCCAACGCGGCCGTGGATTTGGCCGCGCGGGTGGACGATATCCAGTACCTCGATCGGACGGAACTTCGGAAATTCTTCATCCGGTACCAGGATCGGATCCTCTACGGGACCGACCTGGAAATTCACGAAAGCAGGAATCCCGCGGACATCGTCAAGCGCATGCGCAAGACATGGACCGACGATTGGAAGTATTTTTCGTCCGATTCGCTGGTGAACGTGTCGGGGAGCGATCCCCCGGTCAAAGCCGGGGGATTGGATCTTCCCGAATCGGTGCTGGGGAAAATATACCATGGCAACGCCGTGAAATGGTATCCCGGAATTAAACCATAAGGATCAGACATGAAACCGTGTATCCATTCGAGCATTCTGGCCGCTTTTTTTCTGGGTCTGGGTGTTAGGTCCAATCCCGCCGCCCCATCGGATCATCCCCGACTCCTGTTGAATCCTGAAAAAATCAAATCCCTGAAATCCGCGATCCTCACCGAAACGCAGCAACGGCTTTGGGACCTTGCCCGGGAGCGTGCCGATGCATTCTGCCGGCTAAACATTCCCTCCATGAATAACGCCGACAACCGGTACCGTTACATCGGGGATACGATGCCCGTTCTGGGACTGGCCTACCACCTAACCGGCGAGCGGCGGTATGCGGAGGCGGCCATCCGATGGATGAACGCGCTGTTGAACGTTCCGGATTGGAGGGGAAGTCAGAATCTGGGACGGTCTTCCTGGATGGTGGGATGCGCTTTTCTGTACGATTGGCTGTATCCGGTTCTCGACCAGGGCCTGAAGGATCGAATCCGGGCCCGGCTCGTGTCCGAAGCGGACCGCATCGTGAAACAGAATTTTTCCTACCGCCTCCTGAGCAACCATTGCCTGATCGAAACCAGCGCCATGGGCCTGACCGGCTTCGTGCTGGAAGGAGAAACGGAGGAGGCAAAGGCCATTCAACGGAAGGCTGCACAATGGACGGAACAGATCATCGCCCGTGCCCCGCTCGACGGCTCCTGGGTGGAAGGGGTCGGTTACTGGAAATACGGCCTGGGGTATTTCATCCGCTACCTGGAGGCATCCAGAACGGGCGGATGGAAAAATTATTATCCCGCCTACGACTGGCTGAAGATCACGGGCTTTTTCCCGATTTATTTCTCGCTCCCCGGTCTGCCCCGCAACTCGTTCAACTTCAGCGACTCCCAGATCGGCACAGACGTTCCGCCTTTCATCCTTTACCTGCTGGCTTCCGCCTACGGCAACGGAACGTTTCAGGATTTCGGGAACCGGATGCTTCAGAACACGCCGGATGCTTTCCATTGGCTCGACTTCCTGTTGTACGATCCCGGCATCCAGCCCCAGGACTATACCCGGCTGCCGGTTTTCAAGCATTTCGCCGACAACGGTTTCGTCGTCATGAGGACCGGCTGGGAGACGAATGCCGTCGCCATCGGATTCCACTGCGGTCCGGCACCCGGCCGCCGCAACCAGAACGATCCCGAACTCATCGCCAGGCGCGGATTCGGACCCGGCCACATGCATCCCGACATCAACAGCTTCAGCATTTTTGCGTACGGGCAATGGATGGCCATCGATCCCGGATACACCCATTTGAAGCAGACCCGCAACCACAACACCGTCCTGGTCAACGGTTTTGGACAGACCGGCGAAGGTGCGGAATGGCTCGATTACCTGGCCTTCGAAAAACGAAATCCGGCTCCCGACATTCTGAGGGTGGAAAGCAATGCCGACTATGACTATGCCATCGGCGACGCCGGGAATGTCTATCCGGATGAGGCGCAGCTCGCGACGTTTCGCCGCCACCTTCTGTTTTTGAAGCCGGATGTCGTCATCGTGGCGGACGATCTGGAGGCGAAAGCATCTTCGAATTTCGAGTGGCTTCTCAACGCCCACGGTCCCTTCTCCGGGAAAGGAAACACCCTGCACGTGGACCGAAACGGAACACGGATGGTCGTGCATCCGCTGCTGCCGGCATCCTGCCGGATACGGACGATGGAACGACGTTTGGATGCGCTGGATGTCAAAGGTTCCATGCAAACGCTGACGTTGAAAGCCGACTCCCTGAAAAAAACACGGTACCTGGTTGTTCTGGACATCTTGAAAGACAGCCTGGGTGCCGCTCTCGATGTCCGTTTCTCGCAAAACCGGCTGACACTCAGAAAAGGAAACGCATCCTGGATCCTGGGCCTGGTTCCGTTCGAATCGGTTGTCCGGGCGTCGGATCCGGTTTTCATCGTGGAGAAACCAAAACGCACGTCCGATGCCGATTATTTCTACGTCCGACCCGAATGAGGGTCCCGATGAATTTTGATACCATGAGAAATTGAAGGAGTCAGAGCATGTCCAGAAAAACGTTCATGCGTTCGATCGCCTGCCTGTCGGTTCTCGCTTCGATCCGGCTCCATGGGCAGACCGTAGATGCGTTCCCCGAAATTCCCCCGTCGGTTCTGCCGCCCGGCAGGATGGAGGCCGGTCTTGAACAGGATCCCATGGGAAGCAGGCTTTTTCAGACCACTTCCGCACGGACTCAAATCCAATTGGGCGGTTTCTGGGATTTTGTAACGGACGCCGGCGGCATCGGGGAGAAGAACCGGTACCCTGAACTGTTCCCGGATCCGGAAACCTCCCTGTGGGTTCCGGGTACCTGGAACGCAATTCCCCGCTACTGGCAGTACGAGGGACCTGCCTGGTTTCGCAGAACGTTTGCCGTCCCTCGTGACGGGCATGTGCGCATCCGTTTCGGCGGAATCTTCTACTGGTCGAAAATCTGGCTTGACGGAAAGCCTGTCGGCGAGCACGAGGGCGGGTACAACCCTTTTGATGTCGTCGTGACCGACGTCAAGAAAGGAAGGCATTCCATCGTGGTGCGCGCGGACAACCGGTTGAACGACGTGACCCTGCCCAAATACGGAACCGATTGGTTTCCCTACGGAGGGATATTCCGCCCGGCCTATGCGGAAATGGTCCCCTCCGTCTACATTGACGCATTTCAGGTCATCCCGACCGAAATCAATCCGGAACGGGCAGGATTGTACGTCAAGGTGTTCATTAAAAATATCGGCAACCGAGAAGGCAATCAAACAATTCGATTCGCCGTGGACGGGAAAATCCTCTATTCGGGCGTCCACCGCATGACCGGGCAAGACCAGACGGTAACCCTGAACGCGGTTTTGCCCAATCCCCGGTTGTGGTCTCCCGGCGATCCGCACCTCTACGGCGCGAGGGTGGTTCTCGGGGAGAACGGCGACGACCAATACGACCGGTTCGGAGTACGGTACCTGACCGTCAGCGGAAATCAAATCCTGTTGAACGGAAAGCGCCTAAAATTGATGGGGGCCAACCATCACGACGACCATCCGGATTGGGGGGCTGCATTGCCTGCGCACATCATCCGGCAGGACATCGAAATCCTGAAACGGATGGGCGCCAACGCGGTCCGCGGGCATTATCCACCCGGCGAACTGTTCATGGATTACTGCGATCAAAACGGCCTGTTTTTCATGAACGAAGTTCCGTCCTGGCAGTACCGGCCGGAGCAAATGGCCAATCCCGTTTGCAAGAAGAAGATCAAGCGGCAATTTGACGACATGGTTTACCGAGACATGAACCGTCCGAGCGTTTTCAGCTGGAGCCTGGGGAATGAATGGAGGGAATTCGAGAAATCCTACAACGACATCAAGGAATTGGTTGACCATGCGCGATCCGTGGATACAACCCATTTCATCACCTTCATCACCGGTGGAGCCCACATCGATCGTTCCATCGATCTTGTGGATATCGTGTGCACAAACTGGTCCACGTACCAATGGTATTGGGATCCGTCGTTCCGGGATGAAGACTCGGGAGGAAATCCCGTGTCCACCGTTCTGAGCAGTGAAATTGCCGGAGTCAGCATCGGCCAGTTGCAGGAAATCCAAAAGCATTTTCCGAAAAAACCGGTCATTCTGTCGGAATTCGGAGCCGCCAGTTCCCAGGCCGGATGGCACAACTGGGGCAACGTCAAGTGGAGCGAGGAGTACCAGGCGAGAAACGTGTGGGATTCGGGGAAATACGCCCTGGAACAGGATTGGATTTCGGGCGGATGCGTCTGGCAGTTCTGCGACACCCGGGCGGTCCCCATGCGGATGCTGGGACCCAGGTTCAGGGGGTGGAACGCAAAAGGAGTTGTGGACGCCTACCGTCAGCCCAAGATGGCCTTTTACAAGCTGCAGGAGCTGTTTCATGCCCATGCCCGTACGGAATGACGCGGCGGTCGTCCAAATCCTGCTCGCATTTTTTCTGGTTTCGACTCCTCCGGCAAGGCCGGTCATGAACGACAAGGTTTTTTTCGATTCCATCAACCTTCGGTATCCCGGGATCGAGGCGGTCCGATCGGCACTTCTGTCCGGAGACACCACGCTGGCAAAAGCGAAACTGCTGGAATATTATCAGAAACAGTCTTCCGTGCGGTATTTCGAATTGAGCGGAACGGGCAGCGTCTCCGACGCCGATCGGAACCTCAACCAGGAATTCAAGGTGCTGGATTTATGGCAGAACTGCAAGGACGTTGACGGCACGCTGATCGACTGGACCAAGGCCGCTTCCGACGCGGAATGGCACTGGCAATTTCATCGGATGAACTTTCTGACCAATCTCGCGAAAGTGTACGGAAGAACACCCCACGATGAAAAATACGCCCGGGGCTGGATGGCCATTCTGATCGACTGGATCCGTGAGAACACCCCCGGCTATCCCAGGACCCTCGACACGGGCATCCGGCTGAGAAACTGGGTGGACTCCTACCAATGGTTCATCCCGGCCTATCGATCGCCGTCGATCACGGCGGAAGACCACACCACCGTTTTAAAGAGCCTGATCGAGCAAAGCCTTTTTCTGAAAAACAATTGGCGCAGCACAGGCAACTGGGGAGCGGATGAAACACGCGGGCTCGGAGCCGTGGTGGTGATGTTCCCCGAATTTCTGTTTTCACCCGGCGGCGCCTGGGATGGTTGGCGGGACCTGGTCCTGGCGCGCCTGCAGCACCATCTTTCCGGCGACTTCTATCCCGACGGCGTTCAATTTGAAACCAGTCCCAGCTACCACAGCCTGGAATATCGCAATCTGTTCGCGGCCTATCAGCTCATGAACATGAACGGGATAGCCCTTTCTCAAGAGCTGTTGAACCTGTTTATCAGACCGCTTGAATTCATGATGCACATTCACCGGCCCGACGGGCTGCTTCCCCAGCTCTCCGACACCGACCAGGAAGGATTTCTGGATGACCTCCGGGCAGGGGGGGAGGCATTCAATCGGCAGGACATGCTGTACGCCGCCACCGGCGGGAAGCAGGGGATTCCCCCGCTACAAACCTTCGCTCCGTTCCCGGACGGAGGGTATTTTGTCATGCGAAGCAGCTGGGGGCAGGGGCAAACCGGGTATCGGAACACCCAGTACCTGGTTTTCGATACGGGCTCCAACGAACCTTGGCATGCGCATTACGATATTTTAAATTTCGAAGCGTACGCTTTCGGCAACACGGTTGTCAAAGATCCGGGCAGGTACACCTACAACACCGCCGGGGGATGGAGGGACTATTTCAAAAACACAAGCGCCCACAACACCGTCGTGGTGGACGGTGGAAACCAAAATGCCAAAGCAAAAGGATCCGCTTCCTGGGAAACCATGCCGGGCTACGATTACGTGCGCGGATCTGACGACGACGCGTACAAGAACATCCGGCACCAGAGGAAGCTGTTCTACGTCAAGCCCGAATACTGGATCGTCTCCGATCTCCTCACCGGCAGCGGATTCCACACCTACGATTTGCTATTCCATTTGGATCCGGCCTACCAAAACAACGTCGCGTTGAACGCCGACCGTTCGATCCGGACATCCCACTTTTCAATCCTGCCCGCGGATTCGGAGGCCTCGGTTCAGATTGTTCCCGGTTACGTTTCAACCCATTACGGTATCAAAAAGGATGCCCCGATCGTCAAGTATTCCAGGCAGGGCACGGTCCCTGTCCATTTTGAAACCGTGGTGTATCCGTTTTCCGGTTCCGTTCCATCCATGACCGTCGGAAAATTTGAAACGGTGAACGGAAACGGCCGGCGCCTCCCGGATACGGACGCCACGGCCCTGAAAATCAGGTTTCCCGACCGCACCGACGTGTTCTGCATGAATCACTCGGGGGAAGATGCATTGATCTTCGGCGATTACCGGTTCAAAGGCGAGGTTGCCTATGCGAGGGAAAACGCGGCCGGTGCCCTTGTGGACGTCGGAATGGTCCGTGGATATTCCCTGATGAGACGGGACACGGTCCTGGTCCAGACCAACGGCATCCGTGCCAATGTCAGCCGCAGTGCGCATTTGCTGTCCATCCGGGCTGAGACCAAGGGAGATTTTATAGTCTGGGCGCCCGGGGTGGATTCCGTCCAGGTCAACGGTGAAGGTGTTCCGTACCGCCGTGAAGGAAATCATGTCCTCGTGGGGCTGACGTCCGCTGTCGCGGAACCGCCGCCGTTCGGCCGCGGCGCGAACCAAATCCATCTGTTCCAGAATTATCCCAATCCGTTCAATGGTGAAACCATCATCCATTACAGCATCCCCCTGGTTGACCGTGTTCGGCTGGAGATCTTCGATATCCGGGGTAAAAAAATGACCAGCCTCTTCGACGGGATGAAGGCTTCAGGCAGTCATTCCGCAATCTGGGACGGCAAAGATGTTCTGGGGAACACAGTCACCAGCGGCATTTACCTGTGCAGAATCCAGGCCGGGTCCCATAACCGAACCATGCGGATTTTATTGATCAAATGAGGCGGTCTGCCGCTCAGGCAAAAACCCCGACTCTTTCGGGGGTGTCCAAAAAGTATGATTTCTGATCCGCTCATGCTGAGTCATTATTCCATAAAACGGAATAATGACAGGCTCTGTCGAAGCATGAGCGGTAAACATTCAAGTTATCGCGCTTCGACAAGCCATCGTCGCGCATCGCGGGACCAGCGCGATCGGCATTTTACTTTTTGGACACCACCACATTGTCGCTTTGAGGAAAAAACCGATGAAGCATATTACAAGATTCCGATGGCCGCCCCTCGCGCCACCAGGCGCGGCATTTTTGTCGCACCTGATTTTTTTGAGTCTTTGCCATTCCGGCTTTCGTGCGCAGAACGCTTTCCAACCGCCGGATACCCTAAAGGCGTTCGCCCAAGTCCGCGACGGCTCGAGCCCCGCCGACGCCATCGACCTGAACGGCCCCTGGAAATTCAAGGCCACGGATCATGACGATTGGGCGGACGCCCTGGTTCCCGGGACAGTCCAGCTCGACCTGCTTAGGAACGGCACGTTGAAGGATCCGTTCTACCGCGACAACGAATTCGAAGCCCAATGGGTGGAACAGAAGGAATGGGAGTACGAACGTTCGTTTGCCGTCGATCCCGAATTCCTGTTGCACGATCGGATTCTTCTCGAATGCCGCGGTTTGGATACCATCTGCGAATTGTTTCTGAATGGTGCTCCTATCGCCAAAACGCAAAACATGTTTGTCGAGTACGAATTCGACGTGAAACAGTTTCTTCGAAAGGGGACGAACGTGATCCGGGTGGTTTTCCGCTCGGTTCTTGAATGGAACCGCCGGCAGGCCGAAGCCGAACCCCGCGTGACCTGGTTCCGGAAAAGCCCGACGACGACCGACGCGATGAAAGGGCTGCTCTTTTTCTCCAGGAAGGAAGCCTCCGACTTCGGCTGGGATTGGGGTATCCGGCTTCTGTCCTGCGGCATCTGGAAACCGATCCGTCTTGCCGCGTACGATGTCGGAAGAATCACGGCCCTGGGGGTCAGGCAGGATCTGACACATCCCAAAGAAGCCTTTCTGGATGTGACGGTCGACGTGGAGGCCTATCGAAAAACCACCTTCCAGGCCGAAGTGAACATTTTGTTCGAGAACAGGAGTCTTTCCAGAATCAGCCTGCCGGTGGCGGACGGCAAAGCCAGGGGCCGGATACGGATTTCCAACCCGAAGCTGTGGTGGCCGAACGGGTGGGGGGAACATCCCCTCTATACCGTGAACGCGGAACTGCGAAACGCCGGAAAGACCGTTCACGAAAGGCGTGTCCGGATCGGTCTGCGCACCGTCACCATCGAGCGCGAGAAGGACGATCGCGGCGAGACCTTCGCCCTACGGGTGAACGGATCGCGAATTTTCTGCAAGGGCACAAACTGGATCCCGTCCGACGCCCTGCCCAACCGTTTGACCGAGGGGCAGCACAAACACCTTCTCGGTTCGTGCGTCGAGGCCAACATGAACACGATCCGCCTTTGGGGAGGAGGACTCTACGAGCCCGATGTGTTCTACGAGTTCTGCGACGAGAACGGGCTTCTGATCTGGCACGACTTCATGTTCGCTACCGGACCGTACCTGGCCGTGGAATCCTATCTTGAGAACGTGCGCGAGGAAATCCGCAGCGTTGTCCTGCGCAGGCGGCACCATGCGTCCATTGCCCTCTGGTGCGGAAACAACGAATCGGAATACAACATGGCCGGCGGCCAGAATTGGCTCGCGAATTTCCCGACCGTTCAATGGGCCGATTTCGACAAAATTTTTTACGAAACCATTCCCCAAACGGCCGCGTTGTACGATCCCGACCGTCCGTATTGGCCGAGCAGTCCCCGCAATCCGCTCGATCGCGAGAAAAAACGGCCCGATTTTGAAACCGCATCCGGAACCGTCCACACATACGAAGTGTGGGGAGGGGAGAAGCGTTTTTCCGCATACAACGAGATGGGGAAATACAGGTTTGTCGCCGAATTCGGATTTCAGTCCCTGCCGCATGCCGAAACGGTTCGCGCGTTCACCGCTCCGGAGGACCGGTATTTTCCTTCGTCCATTCTGGATCACCACAATCTCACAGGGAGGAAACCCGCCCAGAACCAGGGGAACGTGCGCATCGCCACCTTCACCGCGGATCTGTTCCGCATGCCTGCGGGTCTCAAGAACTGGATCAGTGTTTCCCAGATCCTTCAGGGGGAGGGAATAAAGATGGGATGCGAGGCGCTCCGCCGCAACTATCCGAATTCCACCGGCTCCCTGTACTGGCAGTTGAACGACAACTGGCCGGTCATTTCCTGGAGCGGCATCGATTATTTCGGCAGGTGGAAGGCGCTGCATTACATGGCCAAACGGTTTTTCAGTCCCGTTCTCCTCAGCGGTGTCGTTAAAAGCGATTCTGTCCTGGTGTACGGAACCAACGATCGCCTGCAAGATGAAGCGGGCGCATTGGAATGGGCCCTTTCCCGTTTTGACGGTACCGAAATCAGGCGCGGATCTGTCAAGGTTTGTCTCCCGGCGAACCGCAGCATTCTTCTGGCCGGATTGGACTTCTCAAAGGAAACGGGTGAGAATCCGGAACTGGTCACCTACCGGAAAGACAGTTACCGAAACCGAAAGCAGGTCTACCTGGCGATCCGGTTCGTCCAGGGAGACAACATGCTTTCATCCAACGTGGTGTTCTTTGTTCCGCCCAAGTATTGGCCGCTGGAAGAACCGGGAATACACTATTCCATCACCCGGGAGCGGGGACAACATAAAATCGTTCTTTCGGCGGAACGGTTTGCCGCCTTCGTGGAATTGGGTTTGAAAGACGGTTATGCAAGGTTTTCAGATAACTTTTTCCATCTGCTTCCGGGGGAGTCCAAGACCGTCTTCACCGTTTCCAGTGAAATCCCGGAAAACGAATTCCGGAACCGTTTTTTCATCAACAGCCTGATCGATACCTATTCCAGGTATTCGG
>Ga0315277_10009605_pt1 | contig 12343 bp, 16 predicted proteins | sample YL17G05_15_MG_FD_203695 | JGI IMG/M metagenome (GOLD analysis project Ga0315277, IMG submission 203695) | Sediment microbial communities from Yellowstone Lake, YNP, Wyoming, USA - YL17G05_15 | ecosystem: Environmental > Aquatic > Freshwater > Lake > Sediment | place: USA: Wyoming | collected... | reverse complement strand
CAGAGCCGAACTGGAAGGTCGCAGGGAAGGAAGAGGCCTGAAGGAGTGATGGAAATGGAGACCGCACAAGAGCAGCTTGGCGAAGTGGTTCCGCACGATGACCCGAACACCGTACAGCTTGAAATCTACAGAAACTTGCTGAGCCCCGAGGGAAAGCCGACGGGCTACCTCAGACGGGTGGGAACCCGGAGCCTCAGCGACATCCTTGAGGACCTGATAAAGAAGCTCAGGGAGGACTACAAGGAACTCGACTACTTCGGGTTCTCGTCCGCCATCGAGAGGAAGGACAGGGAGCAGGTCACCTGGCCCGAGAAATGGCGCTGGATAGCCTGCTATGCCGTGACCGGGGGCAGCGAGGGGCACTATATCCATGTGGAGGTGGTTCTTTCCGACGACACGCGTATATTGGTATTCATCGGAAAGACCTTTCAAGGTATGGCCCATGCGTTTAGGATTGCGAACAAGTGCGCTATGTTCCTGGGAGCATGAGGGACCACCAATACAAAAATTCAAATAAAGACAGGAACAATAGAGGTATGGATATGGTAAAAGTCAGAGACCCCTGGCATCCGGCAACCGCGCCGAGCGAGAACTTCAATCCGAACCATCCGGCTCCGAACTTCACGCAGAAGGACGCTGATGAGTTCTTCGGCCCGCTGGAGGACCTGGAATTCGAAGAGTTCCGCAAAGAGGGAGAGCGAATAAGACAGGAGCGTATCGAGGATGCAAAACGAAGGAAAGCCGCCGGTGGAAACCCTCGTTACTGATTGCAAGCTTTCAGGAAACGAGCTGAAGGACGCACTCAGGGTATTCCTTAGAGAGTACGGCGACGGCCTGCCTGAATCCGCAATTGAGAAGGCGGTATCCGACGAAGTTCTTGGGAAGTGGGTATATTACTGCGACCCGAAGAACCCGAAGGAACTTGTTGCGGGATTTCACTACGAGAACAACGACTGGTACCTTTGCACCCTCAAGAACGCTGCGGTGCGGACTGAAGACCGCGAGAAGGGCATCGGAAGGAAGCTCTATAAGGACACCACCGATAAAGCGAGAAGAGACCCGAACTGCCATGTGCTTGCTGCGGATGTCACATTCGATAATGCGAAGTCCATCAAGCTCTTCGAGAAAATGGGATTCAGCAGGACGAACCGCTTCTGCTGGGCTCCGAACGAGAAACCGGCCGATATGCTGCACTATGTGATTTTCCCGTCGGATGGCGGCGAGTGCAAGTAATCGAGCAACGAGGTGAGAGAGATGACGAACAGCACGAGAGATATCGAGATTGTTAGAGAGAGGTGAGCACCATGGTATCAAAAGCACTTAGAACGAAGCTCCGCGAGTACGGAGCGACTGTGAGCAGAGATGGCAGGACGCTGAGGCTGGCGGCGAACGTTGGCAATACGGGGGGCCCCGCAGTGGAGTACCGCGTGGCACTCGATGGGACGGTATCGCGCCGGGCACCCCCTGAAGAGGTGTGGTATCTGGTCGCCCCGGACGAGATGGTGCGGGGGGTCCTGTCCATATGGCTGTCCGAGCCGATACCGCTCAAGGGCGGGAAAATCGGTGTGGACCATGAGAGCATGACAAAGAACGAGATATCCGAGGGGAAGAAAATTCCAATCGGAACCATCTGCGTGTACTGCGGGAGCGGTCACCCCATAGGGAAAGAACGCGAGTTCGAGGCGTGCTTCGGCGGGAATGTGAAGCTCCCCATACAGGACTTCAGGGTAGCAGCCAAGATAGCCGAGGCTAGGGAGAAGTTCGAGAAGGAAGCGACCTTCGAGAGCTGGGACCCCTACTTCGCGCTCGTATGCCCTGCGTGCGGGACTGTGGTGGGTGTACTGACCAGGAAGGACTTGTCCAGTGAGATGAAATGACGAGAAAGAAATGCTTCGGCGCATCCGACGACGAGTGCGGGGAAGAATGCGAGCATTGTTCCGATGCAAACGATTGCGCAATTGAGGCAGAAAAGAGGGCAAAGGGAAGCTGAGAGGTGAGCACATGGAAGAGACCTACAAGGGATTCACAATAAAGTACGAGGAAGAGAGGGAGCAGTTCATTGTCAGAGTAGAGGACGAGACCCTGAGGGCTCCGACCCTGAGGGGACTGAAGAAGAGAATAGACGACCGCCTTGAGGCTAAGGCGGGCTTCAGTCACTTCGAGACCTACTGTACGGATAACTGCGCCACCCTCAGGAAGGTGCGCGTGACCTCCATGGATAGAAAATCCTTTAGTTATGGAAGCGTAATTAGGGCTCGGGTAACGTATCTGGAAAAGGATGGGGATTTTTCCGCCACCCGTTCCGATTGCGATATTGAGCACCTGCTCTCGACCTCGACACCGAAGGCTACCATAGATAAGGTACGCGACCTCATCGCTCAGAGGGATACGCTCGACAAAGAAATCAAGGAGGCCATCGAGAAGCTCCCGAGACTAAAGATGGAGGAGATTTACCCGAAGGGAGTACCGCAGGAGAAATAGGGTAGAGACGCCCGAGAATAATCCTTGGTCACAGGAACACTTTCAGGCATCTCCACGATACCTATATATGGGGGGATTGCGTATAAATCTAGCGGTCACAGGGATACGGCGATGGGATGCTAAAAGGATGCAAATGCGGAGTGGAAATCTGCCCGGGCTGTGGTAGGTCTCACCCCAAACTTGGGGTATTGAAAGGATGTAAATTCAATGGTGAAATTTGTCCTGCATGTGGTAAGCTTCATCCAAAGAGCACTGGTGAAGACAACCCGTTGGCTGGGGCATTTGGCCCCCTCAATCCATTCTTCGGTAGGACGCATAGTGAGGCCACTAGGAAGCTGATATCAGAGAAGAATAGGGGGCGAGTGTATGATGAGGCAACTCACAAATTATGGAGCCTGCAAAGAAAGGGAGCTAATAATGGGATGTACGGGAGAAAGCATAGCGCAGAAACTCGTGACAAAATACGCCGGAAGGCGCTTGGTAGAAGACGTAGCCTCAAAGAACGAATGGCAATGTCTGAGAGAACTCGTGGGAGTAAACATTTTAACTACGGAAAACCAGCCTTCCCTGGTGCTGGAAGGGGGATTGGCTCCTTTTGTCTCAAAAGCCATTGGGTTCGGAGCACGTGGGAGAGAGAAGTCGCAGACCTTCTTTTCCTATTGGGAATCGAATACGAATATGAACCAAAATCATTTGAACTTGGTAACGACCACTATAGACCCGATTTCTATCTGATTGTGGAAAGGCTCTGGCTTGAAGTAAAGGGATATCATACGCCACGGTCCGATGAGAGAATACGCAGATTCCGTGATGCGGGAAACGCAATTGTAGTGATTGATGAATATAGAATTGGAAAAATAATGGATTTGATGGATGAGATATATCCCGAATTTATATATCATAGAAAGGTCGGTGAGAGATTTGGTATCCACAAAGAGATTGTTCAGAACAGGTAATGAGCTGTGGAGGCAATTACTGAAGGAGCAACACGGCGAGGATAGAGACATCGAATCGCATCGCGGAATCATCGAATTGATGAAGAATCACCGCGATGCATTCCTTCTCCCTAACGGCAAAATCGCATCGGAGCGCCGCATCTTCTTCGTAGTTGATGGCGACTACATAGAGTCGTGGAACAACGGGTTCCCTTGGGTATCCATCGGAGACTTTGAGGTAGTAGGCCAGGATAGCACGGTCGTAAAGGGTTCCCGACGTGATATGGAAGATAGCGTTTCCGGCAAGGAGGTCGGAAGGCTTCAGATATTCAGGCTCGCAAAGCTCCTATCTGACGGCCGGCGCGACTTCGAGGTTCGATTTCACTGCAAGAACTACGATGGTGCCGAAGCTAGCCTCCGTATCTTCAACTGGAACGAACTCGACGGCAGCTATGAGGTCGAGAAGCTCCCTGAGAAGGTCGAGGGCACGTGCTGGAGGATAAACTGTGAGCGACAAATCAATACCGACGAGCTTCAAGAGTACCTGTCTGAGCAGCTCAGGTTCTTCGATACCGGCATCGACTATACCTTCAATGGCAAGGAGCACCTATACAACCCGCCTACTAAGAGCGAGCGTGAAAAGCAGCTCAACTTCAATAGGAGGATTGCGCTGCCGGATAATATCGGGACCGCCTATGTGAACTACTACGGAAACGGCGACTTCAAGGTCTACAATTTAGGCATCAAGCTCCGGACTGCGCTCGATATAAACGTCGGCGGCATCAGTGGGACCATCGTGACGGACAAGTTCCTTCCCGAGGATTTGGGGCGCGGCTCTCTGATGCAGTCGGACGAGGCAGTGAGTGCCGTCATAGCCACCATCAGGGTCTTCGGTACCGAACACCTTATAGATAAGCTCGCAACAAAGACCGGTGCGGACCTTACAAGCTCGGAGCTGGACTTCCTCCTCAAGAAGGCACGGCACGACCCCGACCTGCTCAGCAAGATAGAAACGAAGCTCATCATCCCAAGGGGCAACGGCGCTTTCACATCTATCTCCAACATACGGGATATGCAGGGACGCGGGCGCACCATTTACTGGGCGTCCGGGGAGCCTCAGATAAACGACAAGGCCATGGTAGGCGGCATGAATGTCGTGGCATACAGCATGGCATTGGAATCGCTCTTCAAGAACCAGTATGAAATCGGGGGGATTGAGAACCTCGATGACCTTCCGGAAGCCAAGCAATGGGAGCATGGGTTCAAGATATACGAGACTCCCGAGGACATCCAGAAGTTCTACGATGAGGTCATGAAGCCCTGGCTTTTAGTGGGGATGAAGGACGGTCTGGGGAGCGACCAGGTGCCCGAACTCAAAATAGGGTACGCCGGCAAGACCGTAGGAGGGTGGACGAACACCAAGACCTACATCGTGATAGAGAAGGGCATCGTGAAGGACAATATGGTACTCTACAACAGCGCCACCAGCGAGCTGACGAGGCTTGAGTTCCTCCGTGACTCTATGGTCCTCGATGTCATGATACATGAGATTGCCCATTGGGGAGAAGGTTCCGACAGCTTCAAGATAACCCTGCATAGCGAGGAGTTCAACACGATGCTGATGAGGGTCAAGTACGCCATCTACAGCAAGATGGACAAAACGCTCAAGTGTCTGTTGAAGGAAGATGTAGATATGGCCTTGTGGGTCACGAACGTCAAGACCAAGACCGGCAGCGACGGGATGCTTTTGTATTCGGTCGCCATCCCCAGAGAGCACGCGGCCAAGCTGGACCTCAAGCCCACGAGCGTCCTGACCGTAGCTATCAAGACCGTGAAGGACGACGATACCTTCTCAAAGAGAGGGTTCTCGTCCAAGAGCAACGGTGAAAAGAAGGACGAAGAGGAGTAGAGCCTAATATATACAGGAACCCCGAATAGTAGAGCGAGCCTAGATAGAAAAGAAAACCGGGAAGCATCAGCGCAAGCCGACATGAACCAGAAACCCAATATAAAAGTGCGAGCCGTTATATAAAAATAAAACCACCAATAGGGAAGCGCGCCAAAGATTGCGAGAAGCCCTGAGTAGAAAGAGCGAGCCGGAAGATTCGAGAAAACCACCGTATACTAGCGAGGTGTTGAAAATGGACGAGAACGAGGATATCGAGTTTGAGGATGAAGAGACCGAGAAGAAGACGAGAGTGAGAGCCGCACGATACCAGTGCAGGCAGTGCTGGTCCAAGGGCCGGCAGGAGTACAAGTCCGATACCGAACCTGCGCCCACGATACCGTGCGAGTGCGGGGGCAAAAAGGTGCTGAAGACCGAGACGGGAGACCTATTCCTGTTCAGGCTTCACAATGAAATCCAAAAGACCCGCGTTCAGTGCGATGTCAGGCTGTCGCACCTGATGAGAAGCCACAGGAAGGACGAGCGCACCGAGGGTGTCTCGAAGAAAATCAAGATGATTGAGGACGAGATAGCGAGGGAAATCGAGAAGACCGTGGACGGCACGAAGCTCTGGGAAGACTGGGCCAGCATGGTCAAGGGCCTCGGGAAGTATTCCTTGGGCAAGCTCATGGCTGCCGTGGACATCGAGTGGGCGGGAACGGTCTCGCAGCTCTGGAGGTTCGCAGGCTTCATGCCTGGAGAGAAGCGCGAGAAGGGCCAGGTCTTGCACTTCAGCATGGCGTTGAAGACGCACTGCTGGAAAGTGGGCACTAGCCTGATGCGCGCCAAGGGCCGGTACTATATGTACTACTGCGAGCAGAAGAAGCGCTACGAGGAGCGCTTTACCGCGGAAGGCCTCAAGATAGTCGCCGGCAAGAAGGGCGGCGAGAAGGAGGGCGAGATTTCCAAGGGTCACATACACATGATGGCCTTGAGGAAGATGATAAAATTATTTCTTTCTCATTTTTGGAGCATCTATCGCCAGAGCGCCGGGCTGCCGGTCACGAAGCCCTATGTGAACGACCAGCTCAAGCACGACACCTATTACGAGCCCTTCATAGACGAGGGCATGGAGATAGTGAAGCCGAAGAAGTCGAGGAAGAAGACAGCAAGCCCTTAAGGTTGAGAACCCCAATTATTGAGAGCGAGCCAGTGAGTCAAAGAACCCCACCCAGGCCTAGCGAGCCAGTAGTATAGAGAACCCCTAATACAGAGTGCGAGCCAGTAGAAGAAAGAAAACCGCGTTGTGTGAGCGAGTAGCCGCTGAGTGCAATAAAAACATAGAGAGCAAGCGAGCCACCTAAGCCTAGAAAACCAGATTAGACGAGCGGGCCTTGGGTTTTGAGAAACCCCTAATAATAGAGCCTATGCAAGCCAAGTTCTTCGAGAACCCCAAAGTCCTTGAGCGAGCCGGTGACCTGAAGCACCCCATGATTAAATAGCGAGCCTGCCCCCCCAAGGAAACCATGCATGAGTAGCGAGCCGTGTCCGAGAAGGAACCCTGGATGTACAGGCGAGCCAATATCCACAAGGACCCCTGTATCAAAGAGCGAGCCAACATCTACAAGTAACCCACACCACGAGAGCGTCAGGCCCGAAGGACTTAAATACAGAATCCACATAGGAAACAATGCCGAGAGGCGAGAACCGAGGAGTCGAGAATATGAAGCATGTACAGTACGAGTTTGAGATGTGCAGAACCGAGGAACACGAGAACGAGACGAGGTGATTGAAATGGAAGCTGATATGAGAAGGCTTTTGATAATGAGGACGAACTTCTCTTCGTCTAACCAGCGAACGGAGACGAGGAAGATAGATGATATGCGTGAGGAGATGACCTTCAGGTGGACCAAGGAGGTCCGGTCCAAAATCGGCGAGGTCCGCAACAAGTTCATGAACAAGCTGCGCAAGCCGGCCCTGAACTTCTACGGGCTGCTGGTCATCCGCGAGCGAGACCGCGACGGGCTCTCAAAAGTCGCAGAGGAGGCCAACACCGAGATGCAGAAGATAGACCAAGAGCTGGGCGCTCACATACAGTTCATCCCGCTGTACCTTGAACAGGAGGCCAAGGGAGAGGTGTACCAGCAGGTCCTGGGCTCCATCCAGGCACGTATCTACGGAGAGCTGTTCATGCGCCTGAAGGAGCTTGCGAAGCTTGAGGAGATACCGAAGCAGAGCCGCACGGCTTTGATAAAGCTCTGCGACCGGCTCCACACCTGGAACGTCGTGGACGACCCGAATGTCGCCAAGACGCTGGCGGACGTGAAGCTCCAGTTTGAGAACGATGTTTTCAAGCCGGTGCTCGAAGACCTCAAGAAGGAAATAGACAGCCTGAAGGAGCGCGGGGCCTTCATCGAGTTCGATGAGCCTCAGGCAGCTCCAACGACGACGGACGGGTGAGCGCCATGCCCTGCTATCTAAAGTCCATCAAGACCCTCGTAGTGGACCTGAAGAAGGTCATAAAGGTAAACGGTCGCGAGCCCACGAAGGCAGAGCTGAAGGCTGGCCTGAAGGAGCTTCTGAAGCAGGGCACCATCAGCGCCGCCAAATACTCAGAGCTGACCTCCAAGATAGACGCATGCGTCGAAGTGAAGGGACACACGCATACCCATGAGAAGATGTTCGCTTGAGGTGATTACATGGAATTCAAACAGAACTTGGAATTGCATATAAGGGCCCGATACCCGGTGCTCTATCTTACCACGTACGAGGAGGGACGGATAGAGCGGATACTCGGGGAGATAGCAAAGGAGCAGAAGAAGCGCCTGGTTGTTTGGGCTTCGACGACCGGCTTTGTCGAGGGCGACAAAGTGATAGAGGAGACCGCAGCGGACCTCACCGAGGCGTTCAAGTCCATCGTGGCTGACTCCCAGAACAACGGCAAGACGCTCTATCTCTTCAAGGACCTCCACAGGAAGATGGCCGAGCCAGGTTCCGTCGTGTACCGACTGGTGAGGGACACCGCACCCAAGATAAAGAAGTCCAAGGTCACCATCATCCTCATGTCTCCAATGCTGGAGTTCCCCAAGGAGCTTGAGAAGGTCGTGACCCCTCTTGATGTCCCGTATCCGAACGCGAGCGAGTTGCGGGCCGTGCTGGAAACGCAGGTTGCTGGCGCTCAGAAGGCTGTCGATGGCATCGTGATGCCTGAGAACGGCGAGATGGAAACCATCCTGCGAAGCGCTGCCGGGCTCACCGAGGAGGAGTTCGAGAACATCGTCTCCAAGAGCCTCTTGCAGTATCGCAAGATAGACCCGAGGGTTGTGGTCGCTGAGAAAGAGAGCACTATCCGCAAGAGCGGGCTCGTGGAGATATACGAGCCTATCGAGGGGCTGGAGGATGTCGGCGGTCTGGAAGAACTCAAGGTGTGGACAATCAGATGTTCCAAGTCGTTCACCCAGAAGGCCATCCAGTTCGGTATTCGCCCTCCGCGTGGCGTCTTCCTTGCGGGAGTTACAGGATGCGGAAAGACCCTGTCGGGCAAGGCGATGGCAAGCTTCATGAAGGTTCCCTTCCTGATGGTGGACCCAGCCAAGATACTCGGAGCCTATGTCGGGCAATCGGAACAGGCCCTCCGGCAGCTCTTCAAGCTGGCGCGTGCCGTCGCACCCTGCATACTGTTCTTCGATGAGATGGAGAAGATGATGCCGCAGGGTGTACAGGGCGATTCAGGCGTATCCTCGAAGCAGTTCGGTATGCTGCTGACGGAGATGCAGGAGTGCCCAGCGAGCACGCCGGTTCTCTTCGTCATGACGGCAAACGACCCACTGAGATTACCTCCTGAACTCTGGACGCGTTTTGACGCAGTATTTTTCGTGGACCTTCCGACGGTGGAGGAGCGCATTCAGGTCTGGGCCGTCCAGATACGCAAGCCGAAGCGTGACCCCACGAAGTTCGACCTCCGGGCCCTTGCTGAGGCCAGCGAGGGGTGGACGGGCAGGGAGATGGAATTTGTGGTGAACGATGCCCTGAGCCGCGCATTCGAAGCGGGTGGGGATTTGGAAACGGAGACCATACTCTCGGTCCTGAAAGGGCGGCAGCCTATCTCAGTGCAGCGGAAGGCGGACATCGACAAGATGCGCAACTGGGGCAAGGACACTGCGATGCCGGCGTCCAGAAAGGCCGCAAAGGGTTCCGACGAGAGGAAGCTTGAGTTCTGAGGAGGTGGGGCATGAAAATCGCAAAGAAGAAGGTGCCCCTGAACTTCCTCATTGAACTCCCGATACCGAAGGCCTATCTGAACATCCTCTCCGACGAGGACCGCCAGTGGCTCTACGACATCAGCAGGAATAAAATCACTTGGGACAGTGGATACAGCGTCACCTATCTCTTCCAGCTCGAAGACATCTACAAGCTCAGGACGCTCTTCCAGAAGTACGATGTAGTCCTTACATACCCGAAGTCCGCAGTCCTCCGCAAGTACGGCCTCAAGCATTCCTCCGGCGATACATTAGATATTGCGGGCGAGGGCGATGCCTTCGTATGCACGCAGATGATGCCGGACGGTCGCGTCGAGACGCACATCATACCGAAGAACATCGTCTGGAGGGTCTTCTATAAGGTAAAGAGGTACTTTGAAACACATCAGGACGAGGAATCCGTCAGGACCCCCGTGCTCTGGAAGCTCCTCTGCGAGGAATTCGAACTCAACAGGTACTTCGACAGGACCGGAAAGTTCCACTCGAACTCCTTCTTTGGTGACCGCAAACAGTATTTTTACTTTGCATACTACCCATTAAAGGTGCTGGACCGCATAAGGAAGATAACCTACAAGGGGAAGATGGTGTCGATGAGGTTCGATGATGAACGAGAAGAAGCCGGAACGGTTCCTGTGCCATCGGTGCAGGAAGAGCTTCACTAAGGGCGAGCTGGTTAACGGGACTGACTGCCCCCAGTGTCTGTATCATGTACGGGTCGATAGGGTCTGCAAGAACCGCTCTAGCACCGCATGTCCGAGATGCAAGAAGCGAGATAGGTGCACTGAGCCCAGCATATCGGCCCATAGCTACGAGAAGCTCAAGGGAATCGGGATGTTGTATTAGAGGTGAGAAGATGACGACAATGAAATGTCCGGAACCCGTGGATGCCTGCAAGGGAGCACGTTGCAAACACCTGGGCCCCCGTCAGCGACTCCCCCCTAAAGAGGGGAGCTTGAATGGTGGATAAGATGCGAACGCAGACTAGACCAAGCGAGAAAGCCGCTACGTGCGGTGGGCTACGAAGAACGTCCGGACGCCTCCCTAATCCGGACCGCTTCGGCAGAACCACTAAATGCCACGCTGGAAAGCCAGCTAAGCCCGCCGTACATGGTCGAAGGGAAATCTTACCCAGCGTCATAGCTGGGGCCGGGGTAATACCCCAAACTAGAGTGCCCGTCGTGGACAAGGCGGGGAAGCCGTTGATGCCGTGTCTGGCGGTACGAGCTAGGAAGCTGCTCGACACCGGCAAGGCAGTCGGAGCGTGGAACAAGCTGGGTATCTTTTACATCCGGCTGAAGGTATCGAAGGAGCCGAAGAACCAGCGTTTGGTCGTAGGCATCGACCCTGGGAGCAAGTTCGAGGGCTACTCGGTCGTAGGAACCAAGGACACCGTGCTGAACATAATGTCCGAGGCTCCGGACTGGGTCAAGAAGGCTGTCGAGACAAGGCGCAATATGCGTCGAGCTAGACGCTTCCGGAACACTAGGCGTCGAGAGTGTCGGTTCGACAACCGCCTGGCCGGGACGAGACGGCTCCCACCGTCAACGAAGTCGCGTTGGGATGCGAAGCTCCGTATCGTCACGAAGCTTGCGCAGATAATGCCGTTGACTGGCGCGGTCGTCGAGGATGTCAAGGCGGTCACCAAGAAAGGGCAGCGACGCTGGAACGTCAACTTCAGTCCGATAGAGGCTGGCAAGGAATACCTGTACAACGGCTTGAGAGGACTAGGATTGGAATTGCGTCTGAAGCAAGGCATGGAGACTAAGGAAGCTCGCGATGCGCTCGGCCTCAAGAAGATAAAGTCCAAGTCGAGGCCGGTCTTCTCAAGCCATTGCGTGGATAGCTGGATACTGGCGGCTTCGATGTCTGGCGCAAAGATGCCAACGACAAAAAACCTCTACTATCTGACGCCACTCCGATTGCACAGACGGCAGTTGCATATGTTCGAACCCGCAAAAGGTGGTCTTAGGAAAAGATACGGTGGTACTATGTCGATAGGCATCAAGCGTGGAACGCTAGTTGTGCACTTGAAGCACGGACTATGCTATGTCGGAGGGAATATGGACGAGCGCCTCAGTCTGCACAGCGTGTCAACTGGAAAACGGCTCTGTCAGAATGCCAAGGTCTCGGACCTCAAGACACTGACGAGAATCGCCAACAACTCCCAATTCCTCCCCGCCCTGAAGTGCGGGGTATCCTTGGGGGGCTTTCTATGAGAAAGCTAGGGATTGTGACCCGAACAATCGCCCCAAGGGGTCCTGCGTGATACCATGCGAGGCGTGTCAAGACTTAAATAAGAAGAATTCGATATAGGGACAGTTCGAGAACCGAGGTGGTACATTGGCCGAGGAAGTCAAGATAGTGTACTTGGAGAAACGCCGGGAAGGAGAGCAGGAGAGAGCCATAAGGGGAAGAGTAATCAAGGAGACTGACGACTTCATTACCATCCAGCGCGATGACGGGGAGTTCTCGATTTCAAAACGAGTCATTACGCGCATAGAGAGGCCCAGGAAGCGGTCTGCCCAATCCGATGAAAGCGACTGCGATGGTGAGTTCGATGGCGAGTCGTATAGGTAGGTGAAAAGATGTCCGAGAAGACTGAGAAGCCGAGAAGCGATGAGAAGCCAAGGTACGAATACTTCGGGACCCCCGAGGGAGACCCTAGGAAGAACAACCGAATGTTCATCAAGTGTCTGTCCCTAAAGAACGAGGTTCCCAAGGTCATAGAGTTCGTCGAGGCCGCCATAGAGAAGGGCGCACTTGTGATAGAAATCAAAGCGCCC
>Ga0315277_10009604_pt1 | contig 12343 bp, 9 predicted proteins | sample YL17G05_15_MG_FD_203695 | JGI IMG/M metagenome (GOLD analysis project Ga0315277, IMG submission 203695) | Sediment microbial communities from Yellowstone Lake, YNP, Wyoming, USA - YL17G05_15 | ecosystem: Environmental > Aquatic > Freshwater > Lake > Sediment | place: USA: Wyoming | collected... | reverse complement strand
CGGCTTGAAATCGGGGAGATACCTCTTGACCTGTTCCTCGTCCCAGTACTCGACCGCCTCGATCACGTGCGTGACGATGAAACCGTCGATATTGACCATGACCGGAAGGGACACGGCGGGGTCCTCGCCGACGCGATACGCGAAGAGGACGTGATCGAAGAGCTCCTGCCCATTATCGGCGAACACCTGTATCCAGCCGCAATCGCGAACCGACATGACGTCGGTATGGTCGTTCCAGATGCTCAAGGGACCCGACAGCGACCGGTTCGCGAGGATCATGACGATGGGAAGGCGCATGCTCGCCGCGATGAACACGATCTCGTTCATGAGGGCCAGACCCTGCGCGCTCGTGCAGGTGAACGTGCGCGCGCCCGCGGCGACGGAACCGCAGCAGACGCTCATCGCGGAATGCTCCGACTCCACGGGGATGAACTCGGCGTCGAGCTCGCCGTCCGCGACGAGCTCGGCGAGGTGCTCCACGATGTGGGTCTGCGGGGTTATTGGGTACGCGGCGACGACGTCGACGTTCGCCATCTTGACCGCGTCGGCGGCGGCGATTGAGTTCTCCACACCGACGCGCTTGCCCATTACTCGGCCTCCTCGACCATCTTGATGCAGCCCGTGATGCACTCCTGCGCGCAGATGCCGCATCCCTTGCAGTAGTAGAGATCGGCTTCGAAGTAACCTTCAGCGTTCTTGTGGATCGCGGCGTCGGGGCAGAAGATGTAACAGACGCCGCACTTGATGCATTTCGTATGATCCCAAATGGGACGGATGGAGCGCCAATCGCCGCAGCGATACTGCGACGCGTTGCCCGGCTCGCTCACGACACAACCGGGTTCGATGTCCTTCCACCCGAGATCAAGTTCCGATTTCGGCACGGGGTCTCTCTTTCAAGCGGAATCGGCGGGGAGATTAGATCCTCCCCGCCCACTCCGCGCAACAAATCGCTTACTGGCGCTCATCGAGGAGATGCTCGACGACGTGCGGATCGGCCAGGGTCGTCGTGTCGCCGACCTCGGTGCTTCCCGTCGCGATGACCTTGAGGATTCGCCTCATGATCTTACCGCTCCGTGTCTTCGGGAGCGCGTCGGCGAACTGGATCTTGTCCGGTTTCGCGATGGGTCCGATCATCTTCGAGACATGGCTGCGGAGCTCTTCTTTGAGCTTGTCGCTCTTCTCGAAGCCGCCGGTGAGGGTGACGAATGCGTAGAGCCCCTCCCCCTTGATCTCGTGCGGCATCGGCACGACCGCCGCCTCGGCGACCGCCTCGTGGCTGACGAGCGCGCTCTCGACTTCCATCGTCCCGATGCGGTGGCCCGAGACGTTGATGACGTCGTCGACGCGGCCCATGAGCCAGAAGTAGCCGTCCTCGTCCTGCCGGGCGCCGTCGCCGGTGAAGTAGACGCCCTTGAAGCGGCTGTAATACGCATCCACGTAGCGCTTGTCGTCTCCCCAGATTGTCCGGAGCTGCCCCGGCCATGGCTTCTTAATGACGAGGTAACCCCCCTCGTTTCGCTCGCACGGCTTTCCGTCCTCCCGCACGACCTCCGGGAATATGCCCGGGAAGGGGAGCGTCGCGGAGCCCGGCTTCAGCGGGAACGCGCCAGGGAGCGGCGTGATGAGAATGCCGCCCGTCTCCGTCTGCCACCAGGTGTCGACGATCGGGCAGCGCTCCTTGCCGATATTGCGGTAGTACCACATCCACGCCTCGGGGTTGATCGGCTCGCCGACCGAACCGAGGAGCCTGAGGCTCGAGAGATCGTTCTTTGCCGGCCATTCCGTGCCGTCGCGCGCGATCGCGCGGATCGCGGTCGGGGCGGTATAGAAAACGCTGACTTTGTGCTTCGCGACGACGTTCCAGAAGCGGTCCGGATTCGGGAAGTTGGGCACGCCCTCGAACATGACCGTCGTCGCGCCGATCGAGAGCGGACCGTAAACGATGTACGAGTGTCCCGTGATCCAGCCGATGTCGGCGGTGCACCAGTAGACGTCCTCGTCCTTGATGTCGAAGATGAGCTTCGTCGTGAGGGACACGAAGGTCAGATAACCGCCCGTCGTATGGACGACGCCCTTGGGCTTGCCCGTCGTGCCGCTCGTATAGAGGATGAACGAGATGTCCTCGGCTTCGACCTGCTCCGGCTCACATGAGTCCTTGGCCTTCGCCATTTCCTCGTGCCACCAGACGTCCTTGCCCTTGTTCATCGCCACGTCGAGACCGGTCCGCTTCACGACGATGACCTTCTCGATCGTCGGGCACGCGCCGAGAACCGAATCGGCACCGGTCTTCAGAGGCACGGCCTTGCCGCGGCGGTAGCTGCCGTCCGAGGTGACGAGGAGCTTCGCGCCCGCGTCGATGATGCGGTCCTTGAGGGATTCAGCGCTGAATCCGCCGAACACGATCGAGTGAATGGCGCCGATGCGCGTGCATGCGAGCATCGCAATCGCGAGCTCCGGGATCATCGGAAGATAGAGGTTGACCCGGTCCCCCTTCTTGATGCCGTACGTCTTGAGGACGTTCGCGAACTTGCACACCTCGCGGTGGAGCTCCTTGTAGGTGTACTTCTTCGCGTCGCCGACGGGCTCCCCTTCCCAGATAAGAGCGACCTTGTCGCCCTTCTTCGCGAGGTGCCGGTCGAGGCAGTTGTAGGAGATGTTGGTCTTGCCGCCGACGAACCATTTCACGAAGGGGGCCTTGCTGTGATCGAGAACCTTGTCCCACTTCTTGAACCAGTGAATGATCTCGGCCTGCTCGGCCCAGAAGCCCTCAAGGTCCTTCTCGGACTTGCCGTAGAGCTTCTTGTACTCGTCCATGCTCTTCACGTGGGCCTTCTCGGCGAAGCCCTTCGGCGGATTGAATACCCTCCGCTCATCGAGCATGGAAGTGATAGTTTTCTTCTCCTCTGCCATTGCAACCTCCTGTGCGATTGGGTCTCGTTGGGTTGATTCGCGTACTATTGAACAAAATCAAAGCGCAAGCATTAAGACTTTTCAATTTATTAAGATATTCCGTTCTTGTCAAGATATTATGCGCCCGAAAGGGCGGGGGCGAACTACCCCGGGGAGGGGCTTCGCTCGAGACTCGCGCGCGACGGGCGCACGAATCCCCCTTGACAGAAATCTCTGAAATATTAAACTATCAGGGAAAACTACATGGCGTCCCTATAGCTCTTTGAGGAGGTAGAGATGGATTTCGTCAAGAACGCGATCGGCAGAAGAGTGCCGACCGAAGTCAACGGCGTGAAGAAGCGCCCCTACAAGGAGGCCTTCGATCCCTCGTACGGCGAGACCTGGGCCGGGAGGCCCGGCAAGGCGCGCATGCGGCACGGCGCCACCAAAGTGACGACGCTCGACGAGGTCGTCTCCCTTCTCAAGGACGGCGACTGGATCTCCTATCCCCACTACTACCGTGAAGGGGACCACTGCCTCAAGCTCGTCGTGGAAACGCTCAAGAAGCACGGCAAGAAGAATATCAAGATCCTCGGGAACGCCTTCTTCGATGTCTGCGTTCCGTGGCTTCCCGAAGCCATAAAGGATGGCACAATCGGCGGTCTCATCGGGAACTGCTACCGCGAGATGGGAAAATACCTCACCGCCGGCGAGTTCCTCCCGTGGGTCGTGACCGGTGTCGGCCACGGGAACCGCGTCCGCAAGTTCCACACGGGGGAGATCAAGGTCAAGGTCGCCTTCGGCCCCGTCCCCGTCGCCGATCTGTGGGGCAACGCCAACGGCCTCCTCGGGAAGAGCGACCACTGGGTCGGCCCGCTCGGACTCTTCCTCGCCGATACGCTCTGGGCCGAGAACACGTGCCTGATGGCCGGCGAAGTCTCCGAGCACTACGTCTTCCCGCGCTCCCTTTCGATGTGCGACGTCGACTACGTCGTGAAGGTCGACAATCCCGGCGACGCATCGGGCGTCGGTTCCGGGACCCTCGACATCGATAAGATCAGGGCGAACAAGTTCAACTCGGAGATCGCGGCCCAGGTTATGAAGGTCATGGAATCGGCGGAGGTGATCTTCGACGGCTTCAACTTCCAGGTTGGATCGGGCGCGGGCCTCATCGTCCTCGACGAGCTCCACAAGACGCTCAAGGCGAAGGGAATCAAGGCGGGGTTCGCGATCGGCGGCTGCTCGTCGCTCCACGTCGACATGCTCCAGGACGGCTGCATCGCCAATCTGCTGCACGGCCAGTGCTTCGAGCCGTCCGAGAGGGTTATCACGTCGATGCTCCACGACTACAATCACCACGAAATTTCGACGGGCGAGTACGACGACATGGCGAACAAGGAGAACGCGGTCAACATGCTCGACGTCTCGGTGCTCACGACCCTCGAGATGGACGTGAACTTCAACGTGAACTCTATCTGCGCGGGCGGGCGGATCGTCGGCGGCATCGGCGGCGCGCAGGGAGTCGCGGCCGGTTCCAAGATGACGATCATGTTCCTCCCCATCGCGACGGGGAAGGAAGGCAAGAGCTTCCCCCGCATCGTGAAGGACGTGTACACGGTTTCACTGCCCGGCGAGGTCATCGACGTCGCGGTGACCGAGGAGTACGTCGCGTTCAACCCGAAGAGCAAGAGCCCATATATGGCGGCGCTCAAGAAGAACGCGAAGGCGCACGGCCTCGGCGTCGTGACCATCGAAGAGCTCCACGACCTTTCGGTCAAGAAAGCGGCGGAGATGGGAAAGACCCCCCCGTTACTCGAGCCGACCGACACGCCCGTCGAGGTCATCGAGTGGCGCGACGGCACACTGCTCGATACGCTCTTCAAGCCGGCGGCGAAGAAGTAGATTCGGCGAGGAAGGCCGCGATGCGGCGGCGAAGCTCGTCGCGTATCGTTCTGAAAGCGGCGAGCCGCTCCCCTTCGGGACCCTCCGCGGCTGCCGGGTCGGGAAGCGCCCAGTGCAGTCGCCGGGCGGTGCCGAAGAACACCGGGCAGACCTCCTCGGCGCACAGGGTGATCACCGTGTCGATCTCGGCCGCGGGGACTTCCGTGACGGCCTTTGATCGATAGCCGGAGATATCGATACCGATCTCGCGCAGGACGGCGACCGCCTCCGGTCTGACCTGCGCCGGCTTCGAGCCTGCCGACCAGACACGAATTCCCGGCGAAACGAGTGAGCGGGCTATTCCCTCGGCCATCTGGCTGCGCGCCGAGTTGGAGACGCAGAGAAAGAGGATCCCCTTCATCGTCGATCTTTCCCGGGCTTCCGCCCGACGACGCGGACGCTTGCTACCTTTCCGGCGATCGCTTCGATCGCGGCGTCGATTCTTTCGCGAGGGAGCCCCTTCCCGCCACAGCACGGGGCGTCTTCCCCAACGAATTCGGAGACGAGAAGCGCGGTGAGCTGCTTACGGTCGTACACGAGTCGATCGTTGACGGCTACGTCGGTGAGTCCCGCCTTGCGGAGACCGTCGAGGTATTCCGCCTCGGGTATGGCTCCCGTGATGCAGGCCGAGTACAGCGCTCCGAGCTCGATCACCCAGGCGGGCATCGCATCCGCGACGATATCCGAGATGGAAAACCGTCCGCCCGGCTTGAGCACGCGGGCGATCTCGCCGAATACCTTGTGCTTTTCGGGAGAGAGGTTGATGACGCAGTTCGAGATGACGAGATCGACGGTTCCCGGCTCGACGGGTAGATCCTCGATGAGGCCCTCCCGCACCTCGACGTTCGCGAGGCCGGCCGCCGCGGCGTTCTGTATCGACCGTTCGATCATGGCCGGAGTCATGTCGACGCCGATCACGCGGCCCCCGGGGCCGGCGAGCTTCGCCGCGAGCAGAAGGTCGATGCCGGCGCCGGAGCCGAGATCGAGCACCGTGTCCCCCTCGCGGATCGCGGCGAGAGCGACGGGGTTCCCGCAGCCGAATGAGTTTACGACCGCATCAGGAGGGAGCGCCGCTATCTCTTCACGGCTGTATCCCGCGAGCGTCGCCGCGACACCCTTCGAAGCGGGGCCGCCGCAGCAGCCGCACCCGCCCTCCGGCGAAGTCGGCTTCTCGACGGCGCGCGCATAGGTCGCTGAAACATCCTGCCGTATCTTGTCCGCACGTTTCATGGCGCTACCTCCCGCACCCGTGCCCCTCGCCGTGGTGGCCGCACGCATCGGCAGGGGTCACTTCCTCGAGCTTACCGGCCTTGAGAAGCTCAACATTCTCGCCGATCGATCGCGGCGCCGAGCGGTACACCCGCATGCCTCCCGCTTGCAGTTTGCTCAGGGCCCGCAAGCCGATGCCCCCTATGACGATCGCGTCTATGCCCCGCCCGTCCAGCGCGGCGAGCGGATGACACATCCCGTGTTCATGAGCATTATCCGCATTGCGTACGATGTCGGTGGCACCCGTGTCGGTGTCGTGGATAACGAAATGCGTCGCCGATCCGAAATGCACGTGCGGCATTCCCTCGAGACCTTTTTCTTCGACTGCGGGAATACACACTTTCATGGGAAACCTCCTTGCGCTCTATCCTCCCACGCTGCTACTCAACCGAATATCTCCTTCATCATCGGTCCGAGCATGGTCCTCACGCCCTCGGCGAGCCCCTCGGCCTTGATGAGACTGACGCAGCAGACATCTCCCGCTCCGTGCGGCCCGTGCATGATGACGGCGAGCTTGTCGCCGGCCTTGATTCCGGCCTTCTCCCGGATCTCCTTCGGAAGCACGAGCTGGCCGCGATCGTCGACCGAGACGACCGCCTCGATCCTGCAGCAACCGAATCCACCCATCATACCTCCCCGCCCGGAATGACATCCCTTACTGGTTCTTTTTCCATGCATCATGGCAACAACCTCCTGTGATTCACATATTCTGATAATTCAGAATAATATGAATATTATGAATTGTCAAGAAGAATTGAAGCCCTGCGGGCATGGCGCATCCGCGATGCTCCATCCTCTCCAGGAGTCAGCCCCGCGCTTTCGATAGGAATCAGGAACAAGGACTATTCACTTGACACAATTTCAAGCAATTGCTAGCCTCTGTTCATTCCTGACATGGATCCACGACCTCATTTTGAGGAGGGGCTTATGCGAAGCGTTTTGCTTTGTTTCTGCTTGCTCAGTTTCATTGTCACAATTTCATTCCCAATCCTCGCACAGGAAACAACCGGTCGGCTCGAAGGGCGTGTCCTCGACGCCGCGGGGCAGCCCATCGCATACGCTAACATCATGGTGACCGGGCCGGGTCTCCAAGGCACCCGCGGGACGTTGACATCGTCCCAAGGACGGTTCCTGATGCTCGTGCTTCCTGTGGGAGAATACACCGTAAGCATTTCGCACGTGTCCTACCAGGAGAGGAAGTTCGAGGGCGTGCGCATCAGGCTGGGACAGACAAGAACGCTGGGAGATGTGAAGCTCGAGGAGCGCATGTATACGACAAAGGAGATTGTGGTCGAAGCCGAAGCTCCGCTCATCGACCCCGCCTCGACATATATGGGCGCTAACATTTCGTCCAAAGAATACGAGGCACTGCCCATAGACCGTAGTTACCAAAACATGGTCTCGCTCCTTCCGCAGGCGAACCAGAGTTACCTAGGGGATCCCGTGAACATGGCAGGTTCCACGGGATTTGAGAATCGCTACTTTGTCGACGGTATTGACGTGACCGATTCCTACCGCAGTTGGGGCGGAGCCAGCCTTCCTTATAACTTCATTGAGGAAGTGCAGGTCAAGATGGGGGGCTATGAAGCAGAGTATCGCAGTTCGCTCGGGGGCACGGTTGACGCAGTGACGTACTCCGGCGGCAACGAAGTAACGGGGCAGGTCTTTGGCTTCTTCACGAACAACATGTTCACTGGCACACCGCGAAGCCTGCCGGATGCAAAGGAAAGAGGAGATTTCTCGCTCTATGACGTTGGGTTCGGCATCGGCGGGCCGATTCAGAAAGACCGACTCTGGTTCTATACCGCCTACAATCCCACTTTCAAACGCGAAGACGTCGAGATGATTGGCTGGGGACTAATCAATGACTGGAGGACGACACACAGCTTTGCCGGCAAGCTGACTTGGAGAGCGAACAAACACAATACAATCACATTCACCGCGATAGGTGATCCAAGACGGGGGCGTTTCGTGTATTTGCCTAGGGTCCGTCCTACGGCCCTCGATCCCCTTCTATATCAGGTTCGCGAGGGAAGCCTCAACTTCATGCTGGATGGTCGTCATTTGATACGCGAGAACCTGTTGATTGAGTCTTCCATTTCAAGTTCGACATGCGACAATGATTTCATTCCCGAGACGGAAGCTGGGAGGGTACTACCGTGGTTCACTGACTCGACGGGGAGCGAGTCCGGCGGCGGTGCTGAAGTCGACGACGTGCGGAGCACCGTGACTATGCCAAGACTGAAGCTCACATGGTCAAGAGGCAGTCACGAGATCAAGACTGGCCTGGAATACAAGGAGACCGGCTTGGACTTCGACAACCAAATGAAGGGGCTGTTTCAGAACCCAGACAACAGTTTCACCGCCGCCTACTGGGTAATGAAGGGACATGTCAGTAATCGCATTCCTTCAGCTTTTCTCCAAGATTCCTGGCGAGCGAATGACCACCTGCGGCTCAATGTGGGAATGCGTTGGGACGGACAGTACCTCATCTCGTCAGAGGGAAAGGTAGCCCAGAGAATCCTCGACCAGTGGCAGCCCCGTGTCGGCTTCGTCTATGAACCGGGCCGCTCCAGGGGTCAGAAGATCTTCGGTTCATTCGGGCGCTTCTATCAGGAGCTGGCGACTTCCGGGATACTCTGGCACTATAACGCCGCCAATAGGAGTTTCGACATCCACTACGATCATAATCCGCTCATCGATCCCTCAGGAGGGGACACGGTCATTACGGGCACCGGCGCGATACAGCCGGAGAACCCTGACTTGGAAGGCCAGTACTTCGATGAGTTCACGCTCGGCTACGAGCGGCAGGTCGGTGAGAATGCCAAGCTCGGTGTACGCGGCGTCTACAGGACGTTGCGTCAGGGGATAGAAGACTGCTGTACGCCTACGGGGTGCATTTTTGGCAATCCCGGCAGCGGATCCCTGAGCGCATGGCCCCATATGAAACGCAACTACAGTGCCCTGGAACTGAGCTACCAGCAGGTCATGGGCGAGCGACTGTCCTTCCTAGTCTCGTACGTCCTTTCTAGGACGTACGGCAACTATGAAGGCCTCTTTGATTCGGAATATGGCAATATGTGGGTCAATGCGACGGGGCTATTCGACACCCCGGAGCAGTTGATAAATGGAGAGGGTCTGCTCCCCAACGACAGAACGCATGTTTTCAAGTTGTCCGGGAGCTATCGGATCGCTGAGGGCCTGACTCTCGGCGCCTTCAGTTTCTTAGAGAGCGGAACTCCACTCAACGAGTGGGGGCACGACTACTATCCCGGGGCCCCGCCTTGGGGGATCATTCTCCTCCGCCAGAGAGGATCGGCCGGCCGCACGCCTACTATTTGGGACTTGAACCTGCGTGTCACCTATCAACCGCCCTTTGCCGCGGCGGGACGCTGGCGCCCGAAGATGGTCGCCGACTTCCTCCATCTTGCCAGCCAAAGGCGACCGGTTGGATATGACCAGACGCACTACTTCGGTGTCGATGCTGAGGGCAATCAGAGCGATCCGAATCCGCACTATGGCCAGCCCAACAACTGGCAGCCGCCCATGGCGGTGAGGCTGGGAGCCGAAGTGCAGTTCTAGGCGGAGCGGCTCGTAGAGGCAAGCCTCAGACAGCCACCTGGTCAGTGGAACGGGACGCTTGGCACGCGATCAGGACTTGCTTTTCGGATAGTGAATGAGCTCAAGCAGCTCCTGCCACCGTGGGTCAGAGCGTAGGTCGTCGAGGTAAGGTTCCGTCGGGAATTGTAGCATCTCGGGCCAGCGTTCCTCGAGCCCCTTGCGAAGCCAGGCGAAGGCGTCGTCTTTCTTGCCGAGCCCTGCATTGAGCGCGGCCATGTCACAGAGATTCCAGCGCTTGCCGGCATCCCACTCCAGCTGCTTCGCGGCAAGGTACGCAGTAGCCCTGTCCCGGCTGCCCAACTTCGCGTAGATGAAGGCCTCTTGAAACCCCGGGTTCGGGTTAGCGTCACACTCGGCGAGGGCCTCCTTGTACATGCCCTTCAAGTAATAGGACATCGCGACCATGGCGTTCGGCCCATGGTAGCCGGACATCTCATCGCTCTTCCGAAAATGGGCGATCGCATCATCGTAACGGCGGCCATAGAAAGACATCCAACCCATGTCCCCAATAGCGCTAGGTTCCAGCGGCTGTAGGTCGCAGATCCGCCGCTGGATCTCAATCGCTTCCTCGACGCGATTCGCAGCATAGAGGACCAGTTTTCGTTGCATGAGTATCTCGGTGTTATTTGGGTTGAGCTCGACGGCGCGTTTCGTTGCGGCATCGGCCCCCGCCCAGTCCCAGTCCCAGTTCAGCCTGATGCTCCCGAGAGCTGCTTGCGTCTCCGCCAGTTGGTCATCAAGCGCCAGGGCCTTCGTGAGGGCGGCCCGCGCGAGCGGGGCAACCTGAGCGGGTGTAACACCGCTAAATGCCTGGATCGTGTAGGCATTAGCCAATCCGGCCCAGGCGGCAGCCAGCGTTGAGTCCATGGCAACCGCTCGGCGGTAGCACTCCTCCGCCTCCTTGAGCTTCCAATTCACTAGAAACTGCCGGCCTTGGAGGTAGAGCTCATAGGCCATGGGATCAGCGCTTCGCGCCACTGCGAGCCGTGCGTCATTCGTCGCGGTGAGTCTTGCCTTCAGAGCCCCCGCGACCTCCCGGGCTATGCGGGACTGAAGGATCATGATGTCCCGGGGTTCTCCGCTGAACGTGTTCGACCAGATCATCCGATCCTTCGCCGCATCGAACAGCTTGGCCGTGATCGTGATCTGATCCCCGACCAGCATCAGCGAGCCCGTGATCAACGCCTTCACTCCTACCTGGCGGCCGATTACCGGAAGCGGCTCGTTGCTCCCCTTAAACTGCTTCATCGTCTGGTCGGAGATGATCCTAAGGGAACCGATCGTGCCCATGCATGAACTCAACTGCTCCGTGACCCCCTCAGCCCAGATATCCTTCGAGGGATCCCCCGAGAGGTTGGCCAGGGGCAGGATGCCGATCGAGTCCATGGCCTCTGCGCGACCGGGCCAGAACTTCAGACCAGCCCATACCAACCCAGCTATGACTATTACAAGTGCGCCCACAGCCGCCGCCCGCTGCCAGGGCAACCAGGATCGCCAGAGGCGCCGCAGCCCCTTCGCAGGTCTCGCCTTCCCCGCGGGAAGGGCTTCACTGTCCTGCGCGAGCATCCGCACGTCAGCAACAAACTCCTCTGCCTTCTGGTACCTTCTCGCCGGATCCTTCGCAAGCGCCTTCGCTATGATCCCATCAAGACCAGCTGGAATATCTGTTCCTTCCCCTGCGAGAGGCACCGGATCCTCGTTCAAAATCGAGTACAGCAGTGCCGCCTCGTACTCTCCCCCGAATGGCGCCCTTCCTGATACCATCTCATATAGCACCACACCCAGCGCCCAGATATCACTGCGAGCATCCGCCCCCACCCCCTTCACCTGCTCCGGCGACATGTACGCCACCGTCCCCATCGTCGTCCCCGTCCTCGTGAGCTTCGTCGTCCCCGCCACCTTCGCGAGGCCAAAGTCCATGAGCATCGGCCGCCCGTCGGGCAGAAGCATCACGTTCCCGGGCTTGATGTCCCGGTGGATGATCCCCTTCGCGTGAGCGGAGGCGAGACCCTCTCCCACATGGCGGGCTATCGCAAGCGCCTCATCCAGCGGCAGAGGCCCATCAGCGAGGCGTTCCTTGAGGCTCCGCCCTTCAATGTAGGCCATGGAGATGAACGTTCGCCCTTCAGCTTCCGCAATCTCATAGACCGGACAGATGTTCGGATGAAGGAGCGCTGCAGCGGCTCGCGCCTCGTGCACCAGGCGGGTACGATCGTCTTCGGTGGCTACCGAATCAGGCGGCAAGAACTTGAGGGCAACGGTGCGGCCGAGGGTGAGGTCCTCGGCCTTGTAGACCACACCCATCCCTCCCTCGCCGAGCTTCGAGAGGATGCGATAGTGGGAAATCGTTCTTCCGATCATAGCCATCCTAAGGAGACTGACCAAAAACCCCACCGATGTGCGAAGTCTACCAGAATCTCCCAAGACCAGTCAAATAAGCGTCTCCGCAAGGAACCGAGAAGACCGAGTCCTCACTTGACACAATTTCAAGCAATTGCTAGCCTTCGTTCATTCCTGACATGGATCTGCGACCACATTCTGAGGAGGAATCTATGCGAAGCGCATCGCTTTGTATCCTTTCGCTTATCCTCATCGCTGCAGCCTCATTCCCTCTCCTCGCCCA
>Ga0315277_10009603_pt1 | contig 12343 bp, 13 predicted proteins | sample YL17G05_15_MG_FD_203695 | JGI IMG/M metagenome (GOLD analysis project Ga0315277, IMG submission 203695) | Sediment microbial communities from Yellowstone Lake, YNP, Wyoming, USA - YL17G05_15 | ecosystem: Environmental > Aquatic > Freshwater > Lake > Sediment | place: USA: Wyoming | collected... | reverse complement strand
AATGGCCCATCTTTTAGTCCGGGCCCAAAGAAAGAAGCCACTCCATCAGGCTTCATAATAAAAGGGTAGACCCCAGTAGTGCCCATGGGTGGAACGGCATTATCAGGAATGTCGCCTATCCATTTCTTTTCTGCTGCATCCCATTTAAGTAAAGGCCGCTTTGGATCACGCGGGTTTCCATCCAGATCCACAGAGGCCCGGTTGTAAATGATCCTTCGATTGAGTGGCCAGCACCAGGACCACTCGGGATAGAGCCCTAATCCAGTTGGATCGGTCTTCTTTCGACGGGCAGCCATATTGCCAGCCTCTGTATAACTTCCGGAATAGAGCCAGTTGCCGCAAGAAGTGGTCCCATCATCCTTTAGCCCAACAAAATTGGGCATTAACTTACCGGTAGTGAGATCGTAACCATTAATCTCTTTCGCCACTTTATGGATATCGAAATGGCCATTGGTCTCATAATCCCACTTCAAATTCAAAATCGGTTCAGGGAAAGCCCCTTTATCTTTCTTATAGAGGGCTTGAACCTTTTTAAACAACTCATACATGATATCCCCATCGGGTTTTGCATCACCAGGGGGATTGGAGGCCTTATAGCGCCACTGCATCCAGCGGCCGCTGTTGCTGATACTGCCTTCCTTTTCCATGGAGGCTGCACAGGGTAACTGGAAGACTTCCGTCTTGATTTTCTTTGGATCCATGCCAGGGCCTTTCCAGAAGGAGCCAGTTTCATTGTCAAAGACATTGACATTGACCATCCAATCGACCTTGGTTAAGGCCTGACGGACCTTTCCAGCATTGGCTGAACTACAGGCAGGATTCATACCCCATGCAAAGAAACCTGTGAAAGTCCCTTTATACATTTCGTCAAAGAGGTTCAGCCATGAGGCGTCCTGCCCCTGATCGAGCTTGGGCATCCAACCATACCCGAAGTCGTTCTCCTTTGTGGCCTTCTCTCCAAATAAGGATTTGAGATAGCTTGCAACGTATTTTGGTCGGTTCTTCCACCAGTTAACACTTCGAGGATCTTTGGAAGCCGGAGTGGTCTTATTATAATCCGCAAGCGTTGCCAGATGAGCTTGTGGAGTAGGTAAATAAGCCGGCCAGATGTGGAACAGGAGGCCCGCATCAGTTGAACCCTGAACATTTGATTCTCCGCGCAAGGCATTAACGCCGCCACCGGCAATACCCATATTACTGAGGAGGGTCTGAATGATGGACATGGCACGGATATTCTGTACCCCTACGGTATGCTGTGTCCAACCCATGGCATAAAGGACGGTCCCAGCCTTATCTGGAGCTCCGGTCGAGGCATAGGCCTTATAAACCTTTTCAAGATCGGCTGCAGGGGTTCCTGTAATCTCCGTCACTTTCTGCATGGTATAACGTGAATAATGCTTCTTGAGAAGCTGGAAGACACACCGGGGATCCTGTAAGGTCATATCTCTTTTTGGAATTCCCTGTTCGTCTTTTTCTAAGACCCACGTCGATGCATCATAGGCCCTCTTCGTAGGATCATAACCTGAGAAAAGGCCATCATCGAAACTATACTTGGGGTTAACAATAAAAGAGGCGTTGGCGTAGTTTTTGACGTAAAAATCATCAAAAAGATTGTTGTCCAGGATATATTTGATCATTCCACCCAGGAAAGCAATATCTGTCCCTGAGCGGAGTCTGGCAAAAATATCTGCTTTCGTGGATGTTCGGGTATACCTTGGATCCACATGGATGAAGATGGCCCCTTTATCCTTGGCCGCTTGGATCCATTTAAAGGAAACCGGGTGGTTTTCAGCCACATTGCTACCCATATTCAAAATGACATCGGCATTTCTAAAATCGATATAATGATTGGTCATTGCACCGCGTCCGAACGACTCTCCCAGAGCCGCTACAGTAGCGCTGTGTCAGATACGGGCCTGGTGCTCAATGTAGATGAGACCTAGTGACCTGAGGAAGTTTGCGTAGAGCCAGCATTCCTCATTGTCAAGGGCTGCGCTTCCAACCGAAGCAATGCCATTCGTCCGGTTCACCACTTGTCCTTTGGCATTCTTCTCCATGAAGCTTGCATCCCGACTCTTTTTAATATTGGCTGCAATCTTATCCAGTGCCCATTCCCAATTGACCGCTTTCCAGGCATTACTGTATGGAGCACGATAAAGGATCTTGTTGAGTCGATTATCATTGACGGCGATCTGATAGAGTGAAGCCCCTTTAGCACAGAGCGCCCCTTCGTTGATAGGGTTGTCCGGGTCCCCTTCAGAATTGATCACTTTTCCTTTGGCATCGGTATGGACAATGATTCCACAGCCGACCGAACAGTAACAGCAGACCGTGGTGGTTTCCTTTGCCCCTTTAATCCGGAGTTCCTGGGCATAGGATTCTACAGGAGAAAGATCGAATCCCAGGCCGCCCATCACAGTCCCTGCGGCTGTGGCACCAGAAATCTTTAAAAAACTTCTTCGCGTAATCTTCATAGATAGCTTTCACCTTCCTTTCTTAAAATTTTTGAAACGGGAATCTTATTCATCCCCCCCTTCAACCCGTTTGGAAATTTAATGGGAATAAGGTATTTAGATGGCAGCAGAACATTGTGAAAGGTAACACAATTAAATTATTTGTCAAGAAAAAAAATGCAAATGACAACTTGTTTTGATGGGCGTTAGCAAAAAAAATAGATTGATATTCTAAGTTCTCTATGATATTGAAGAATTTAAATTGATCAGGAGGGTGGAAACCAAGATGGATAAAGAGCTGATGGAATTTTTTGAGCAGAGGTTAATGGTTTTTGCCAAAAGAGATGATGTGGAGAAACTGAGGCAGGAAACCAGTGCAAACTTTCGTAAATTAAAAGAGGAGAATAAGGCGCTTATCCTTGGATGGATCGAAGGAATTAAAGCGGAGATGGAAGGGTTGAGAAAAGAAGGCAAAGTGGATATCGATCCCATCCGTGAGGATATTAAAGAAGAGATGAAAAAACTCGAACTGAAGATTCAATCCACACTCTTACAATCGATTCAATCCATAGAGTCATCCCTCGAGAAGATGAAAGAGGAGACCAACTCATCCATCCACCAGTCCAAGCAGGAGATAGGTTCAAGCCTTCAGGTAACGAGAGAAGAAACAAGTGCCACCATTCTCCGCTCGGGACAGGAGATGGCTTCAAGCCTCCAATTGATCAGGGAAGAAGGAAGAACGAATCTCGCTCAATCGAGAGAGGAGACTAAGGTTGATCTCAACCGGTTAGGAGAAGGTGTTGGGAACCTGAGCGATCAGATCCGGAAGACGACCGAAGAGATCATGGCATTAAATGAGAAGATCAAAGAAGGATTTAATGAGGTGAAAGAGGAGTTAGGTTCGATGATTAAGTTCTCTTATGCCGATCTGGAGAAGCGGTTCGGCACTCTGGAGGCCCGCGTCAAAGCCCTCGAAAAACTGGTTTTGCCTTAGAACAAGGCCTGGACAAATTCGGTGGCGTTGAATTCTTTTAGGTCGTCTATTGCTTCGCCTACTCCGATATACCGGATGGGGATTTTCATTTCCTCCGTAATTCCTACGATGATCCCGCCTTTGGCTGTTCCATCCAGTTTGGTCAATGCAATTCCTGTGACCCCGATGGCTTCGTTGAAAAGTTTGGCCTGAGAGATGGCATTCTGGCCTGTCGTGGCGTCAAGAACGAGGAGGATTTCGTGAGGCGCGCCCGGGCATTCCCTCCCGACAATTCTTTTTATCTTCTTCAACTCTTCCATCAGATTGACTTTGGTTTGGAGCCTTCCTGCGGTATCGATGAAGACCAGGTCCGTATTCCTGGCCCTTGCCGCATGGATGGAATCGAAGGCCACAGCCGAGGGATCGGATCCCTTGGATTGTTTGATGAAGTCTGCTTTGACCCGGTTCGCCCAGATCTCGAGCTGTTCAACCGCGGCTGCCCTGAAGGTGTCGGCGGCGCCGATCAGGACCTTCTTCCCCTGGGATGAATATTGATGGGCAATCTTTCCGATCGTCGTCGTCTTGCCCGCACCATTGACTCCGACCACCATGAAGACAAAGGGTTTTGTTTTGGCGAAATCGATGGAGAGGGGTTTTTCGCCCGAATGAAGCATCCGGAAAATCTCCTGTTTGATAAACCCTTTAACTCTCCCCGGATCCTGAAGGTCACCCCTTTTGAGGTCCTGCCGGACGCCCTCGATCAGCTCAGTGGTTGTCTTAACCCCTAAGTCGGCTTCGAAGAGGAGCGCCTCCAGTTCATCGAGAAGGTCCTGATCGATCGCCTTTTTCCCAAGAAAGAGGCGGTCGATCTTTTCGACAAATCCCTGATGGGTTTTGAAAAGGCCCTCTTTTAATTTTTCAAAAAAACCCATATGTTCATCTCACCTACACCTAATTGATTCCGATACTAACACCCTGATAGAGCAAAATCAAATATCGTCCCCAGTCAATGAGGACTATACGCAAAAAAGGCGAGGTTATAAACCTCGCCTTTTTTATTGGAAATATCTGCTGAATCTCAATAATATGGCTTAGTCCGACCCGGTCAGCCGGATTTAAAAATTTAAACCGTTTCCAAGAATTCAGCCGCAGTCACAATCCCAATTCCCATATAAACTTTTAGCCTTAACAGGTGGTTGTCTCCGGAAACGATGTATTGGGCTTTCCCTTCTAAAGCGCACTCCAACACCTTGTTGTCCGCGGGATCACTTTTTATGATGTTGATCTTTTTCGTCGGCTCAACGATTTCACAGTAGTTTATGAGTCTTGCCAAGAGTTCCTTTTTTTGTTCTTCGGAGATAAAACCAAATTTTGGTCTTTCCATTACTGCTACAAATTCCTTCAGCAATCCAGAGCTTTCAACCAGCAAATATTTTCCTGACAAGCAGGCTTCCAAAATCCTTCTGGGCTTACTGTGCTTCCAGCCAATGGCAGAGATTATCGTGTTCGTGTCCAACACGATCCTGATCATTTTGGGGCCCTGACCTTCCTGATCTCCCTCTTTACCTGCTCAGGCGTGATTTTTGCTTTTTCAAACTTTCTGGCCACTTCGTCCAGCAAACTTAATAGCTTCTTGTCAGATTGCGCACTCCTAAGTCTCCGAAGGATAACGCTTTCCCGATCGTGCACCAGCAAGAACTTGTCCTGCTTCTGCAAGCCCATCTCCTCCCTTATGCTCTTGGGAATTACCAGCTGGCCTTTGCTCGATATTGTTACGACTTCAATCATGTTCATGCCTCCAAAGCAGTTTGATGATCACAATTTTAAGTCCAAACTTACAGTAAGTCAAGACTTATTAATAAATATTTCTTTTTTCTTTCACGAAAACCTGTGTGAGGACAAACAACTTGGTGCCAGGCATCGGTCATTCGGTATTGACAGGACTATCTTCCTTTGATAAAGAATTGGCATGGCTCGTAGAAAGGGGGAGTTGGTTCTATTTTTTAAAAACTACACGCAACGGCAGATAACAACAAACTAAAAGATTAACAACCAGATAGTCCGGCATTTATTGTGACCTTGACCACGATCCATAATTACACTTGGATGGAAGGATGATTGGGGGAGAGTCATAATAGGGGTTGAAGAATAATATTGTGATATAATAATATTTATGATACGGATGACAAAAAGGCCTGAAGATATTTAAGGGGTCGCAATGAACGAAAGAACACAAATAGAATTATCTAAAGACAAGATAGCTTCATTTTGTAAAAAACACCACATTCTGAAATTGTCCCCATTTGGCTCAGTCCTGAGGGATGGCTTTGGACCTAACAGTGATGTAGACGTGCTGGTCGAATTTGAGCGAGGCCATGTGCCAAGTTTCTTCCGCCTTTTCGATATGGAGGATGAATTGTCCGTTCTGATCGGAGGACGAAAAGTGGATCTCCGAACCCCTGAAGACATGAGCCGATACTTCCGACAGAGCGTATTAGCTACGGCGGTGGTTCAATATGCAGCGTGATGACACCTTCCGCGCCCTTCACATCAACCTTGATATCGTATGGGATACTGTTTTGGAAGATCTCCCTCCTCTCGTAGCCGACATAGAAAAAATCATTCCCTGTGATGAATTGCCTTGAGGAAAGCCATAGAAAATCAAAAGGCTTTGAATCTTGAAATAACGCGACATAAAGGGAGGATGCTCACACCAGCAGATAACACAAATTGGTGCCAGGCATCGGGAATTCGGTTTTGTTGCTTCATTGATACTTTTGTTTTGGGTACTCACTCTAAATTAATGTGTTAGGAAAATGTAGGAAATAAATGCCCGTGGGCAATAAAAGAAACAGGAAGCAGAAGAATGGTGGCGACCGTATTTCTCGCAGGAAATTCTTGAAACTCACTGGATCGATCATTATTGGAGGTGGAGTATTATCAGAATGGGTCTGGTTAGACGATGGTTTGGCAGCAGTTCCAGCCTCCGAGGGATATCTTCTTGTCGATATAAAGAAGTGTCAGGGTTGTCTATCCTGTATGCTTGCCTGTTCTTTGGTCCATGAAGGGACAGAAAATCTTTCTTTAGCCCGAATCCAGATCCTCCAGAATTCATTTGAGAAGTTTCCTGACGACCTCACCATGGCCCAGTGCAGGCAGTGTGTAGAGCCTCCCTGTGTCGAGGCCTGCCCTGAGAAGGCACTCTTTGTAGATAAGAAGCAAGGGAATATCAGGATAATTGATGTGAAGAAATGCATTGGCTGCAAGTCGTGCATTCAGGCGTGTCCCTATGAACCAGGTAGGGCATTGTGGAATCCTGACAAAAAACAAGCCCTGAAGTGTGATCTTTGTTCTAACGCTCCTTTCTGGAATGTGAAGGGTGGGGTGGAGGGAAAACAAGCCTGCGTGGAAGTGTGTCCTCTAAATGCAATTCAGTTCACGAAGAAGATTCCGACTCAGAAAGGTGATACAGGATACAAAGTAAATTTAAGGGGAGAGAGTTGGAAGAAGTTGGGATATTCAATGGATTGAAACCAAACAATGCAAGGTTAAGGTCAAGGTTGAAGTTTAGATTAAGGATTTGAGTAGATAATTAAGGATTTGAGTAGATAAAGGATCAATAAATGACGTGAGGTCCCAAGATGAATGGATACACGGGCAAGATCCTGAGAATCGATCTTACTGATAGAAAAATCTCCACTATTGACACTAAAGACTATGAACAATGGGTTGGAGGTCATGGGATGGGATCAGCCCTTTTTTGGGATCTCGTTAAAGATAAGACGATAAATGGATTTGATCCGAGAAATGTCATTACGATCATGACCTCTCCGCTCTCGGGGACCCTGGTCCCTGGAGCCTCTGCGAGAACAGAGGTTCAGGGGATCGGTATTCAGTCCTCTCCCATCGAATGGTTTACGCGGAGCAATTTTGGGGGGAGATTCGCTCCCATGCTCAAGTACGCGGGATGGGATGGGATCGTGATTGAAGGGAAGGCGGATAAACCGGTCTGGATTGACATTAGAAACGAAGAAGTAAAGATTAAGGAGGCTCGCCATTTGTGGGGACTGGATACCTGGAAGACCCAAGAGGAGATCTGGCGGGAGGTAAGCGGCCGGGGATATGGTGACTGGGTGGAACTGGATTCAGAAAGAAGAACTACTCAACGCCCTGCAGTATTAACCATTGGTCCTGCCGGAGAGAACCTGGGCCGAGTTGCCTGTCTCATCCACGATGCCGGGAACGCATCGGGCCAGGGAGGATTTGGTGGCGTCTGGGGTTCCAAGAAGTTGAAGGCCATCAGTGTTGTTGGAACGGGTAGCGTCCAAATCGCGGACCCAAACGGTTTGATGGAAGCAAGGCTATGGGCTCAGAAAAAATATTCTACGGATCTTAACAATTTAGATGCCTCTTGGGTTGCACGGTTTGGCCGGAGAAAACCTCAGAATCTTTATTGGGATAGGCAAGAGCAGGCGAGGCTCCAAGCCTGTATCGGTTGTCATCAAGGGTGCAAGGAAAGATCGGATACGGGTTATGGGAACGAATCAACATGTGTAGAAACAACATTTTACAACTACTGGGATAAAAGTAAGCACGGGGGCAAACAGACTTCTGCTGTCTATATTGCAGCAGACTTAGTTCAAAAATATGGGATCAATGCCTATGAGGTATCCAGAGGTCTCGGCTATATCAGAGCTTTAGAGAGGATGGGGCTTCTTGGCCGAGGTAAAAAAATTGAATGTGACCTCGATTTTAGGACATTAGGAGAAACTGAATTTGCCGACCAATTTCTCAAGATGATCGCATACAGAAAAGGAATTGGTGATGATTTCGCGGAAGGCTTTTTCAGGGCGGCTAAAAGATGGGGCAGATTAGAAGAGGACTTAAAGACGGGCATCCTTTACTATTCCTATTGGGGTCTTCCTGAGCATGGTTATGATCCCAGGGCTGAGGTTGAATGGGGTTATGGGTCTATTTTAGGTGACCGGGATATCAACGAGCACGATTTTAACTTTTTGTTCTGGTGGCCCAGCGGAGCAATCTGGGCTGGAAAAACACCTCAGCCTCCCGCTGAGCAGGCAGTAAAGATTATCGCAGAGAAATTAATGCCCTATGAAAACAATCCTCTTATGCTGGATTTCAGCACCGATAACATCTACTCAGAACATATGGCTAAGCTCGTAGGCTGGCACCGACACTATACACGGTTTTGGAAAGAATCGGTTCTATATTGTGATAACCGTTGGCCTGAATTCATCAACTCCAGAGTCCCTGGCTACCGCGGTATTACTGGTGAGGGGGAGCCAAAGTTCCTCAATGCGGTCACCGGAAAGAAATTCAGTTTCGTTGATGGGATGGAGTTGGGCAGAAAAATCTGGAACCTTGATAACGCCATCTGGGTCCTGCAGGGCCGTCATAGGAAGATGGTCCATTTTTCTGATTACATCTACAACGTGCCATACGGAGGTTTCGGAAATTATGCGATGTATTATTTGCCCGGAAGGGAGAAGGGCAAGTGGGACTATATCCGGGTGAACGGAAGATGTCTGGATAAGGCCAAGTTTGAAGAGTTCAAGACCAGATTCTACAACCTTGAAGGATGGGATACCCGCTCGGGATGGCCTAAAAGGGGAACTTTAGAATCTCTGGGTCTCAAGTATGTTGCAGACGAACTCGAGAAAAACAAGAAACTGGGGGCTTGATGAAAATTGGAAAGTTAAGATTTCCCTCCGACGATTTGAGCAAGAGGGTTTTAACCGAAGTCGACTTTGAAGACCGCCTTGAGGGGTTTCGTCTACGAGAACGGTCCGGACCTATACCTGTAACCATGTACAGTTTTGAGGAAGTCGCCTCTCTTTTAAACGATCCGCATCCTCGTCTGGATTTTATCGAATTAGAAACTTGGATAAGAAAGACCATGAGGGATAAGGAATTAGCGGACCAGGTAGCAGACGCGGTCAGAATGGAGAGTAGTGACCAAAACAGATCCTTGCATATAATAGAGTTACTGGAGGAGAGGTTGGATCAGTGCAAAAAATCAATTTAGCTCATCTTATGGGAGGTTTCAATGATGACGAAAATGAAATTTGCCAAAATAATTTTCATCTTAATTCTCCTGTTTCCTTTTTATGGGTACGCATTGGAAATAGAGGAAGAAGAAATCCTTCTGCGCCCACGCGGGCCTCGTGTTGAGCATATTTTTCTGGAACAAGAATCAATCATAGCCTTTTTTGAGGTCACCGATATCGATGAGTATAAAAAGCTGATCCCGAGTACCTTCAGCATGCCTGAAAAACCTCTGTGCAGGGTGATAATAAGTGATTTTTATAAGATGGAGTCTGGGCCGCCCTTCCTTGAGGCAGTTGTCGCAATACTCGTTAAGTTCAAGAGGCCCCAGAGCGGAGAAGAGATCTTGGCCTGGCATCCTCTTGGGATGTCGGTTACAAGCGAAGAAGCCTTATGGGGCAGGCTTGGAGGCTTTCCCAAAGTCCTGAGAAAGGTGACGTTTGAAAGTCACACCAATAAGTATGTTGGAATTTCTTACGCCCGTGATGGTAATACGCCTACTCTGAAACTTACTTTAGAATTAAAAAAGGGGAAGCCAACCCAAGATGAAAAGAGATTTTTAGACTTTGTTTCGCCTATACCGGTTCTAACGATAGATCGTAGGTTTGGTGGGAAGGTGATCAGCCGTGGTATAATCGGTGGAGGTGGAGTTAAACACAAGATCTATGAATGTGAGAAAGTCGCTCCAAAAATCTGGAAGATTGAGTTTGGAGACTGCTCCATTGAATATCCAAAAGACCCTAAGAATTATCTCTACCGCCTGGGGATAGGAAAATTCATTACAGGTTATTGGTTAAAACAGAAGGTTAGATATCAGGTACAGTACAAAGAGGAATAGAAAGAAGAGATAGAGAATTTAGTAAAAAGGGCCTCGAATTGAAAAACCAGGGTCAGGTCTTTAATCTTGAAGTGGCATAAAGGGTCAGCCCTTGACGCAGGACATTTGGTTCCTTCATCGCGGAAAGAGGAAAGGTCAAAGAATGGAGGGTCTCAACAATCAACAACATTTTGTCATGAAGAAGCACAGGAATATTGCTTTCATTGCAATCCTCATGATGATTCTCTATGGATGTGCAACGGAGTCGGAAGAAGTTGTCAAACGTCCAAGCGGTCCTCCTGTAAAATATATTCATCTGGAACTTGAGCAAATATATGCCTATTTCGAAGTCACCAATATCAACGAATACAAAAAGTTGATCCCGAGCATCTTCAGCATGCCCGAAAGACCTCTGTGCTTAGCGGCAGTAAGAGATTTCTATAAGATGGAGTCTGGGTTACCTTATATTAAAGCAATGACCAATATACTCGTCAAATATAAGAAATCCAAAAGTGAGAAAGAGATTTTGGCATGGTATTGTCTCGAAATGCCGGTCACAGATGAAAGGGCTTTATGGTTTGGCAGGCTTTATTGGGGTGAGCCTAAAGTGTTGAGAAAAGTGACGTTTGAACGGTATGAAAATAAATATGTAGGGACTTCTTACGCCCGAGACGGCAAAACAGTCGCTCTGAATCTTGCATTAGAAATAAAGAAGACAGGGCTGACGCCTGATGAAAAGAGTTTCATAGACTTTATTTCACCTATCCCCACTTTATCAATAAAGGATGGCAAGGTATTTAAGTGGACTCCGGTTGGTGGAGGTAAAGCCAAGATCTATGAATTGGAGAAAGTTTATCCAAACATTTGGAAGATTCAATTTGGGCACTGTTCTCTTGAATATCCAAACGACCCTAAGAATTACCTCCATCGTTTGGGAGCGGGAAAGTTTATTACAGGCTATTGGGCAAACATGAGATACAGATTTGAAGTTAAGCCAATGGAATAGAAAACACCTTGATGAAATTTGCCAAAATCATTTTGATTTTTGTTCTCCTATATCCTTTTTATGGATACGCATTGGAGGTAGAGGAAAAAGAAATCCTCCTGCGTCCACGTGTGCCTCAGGTTGACCATATCTTTCTGGAAAAAGAATCAATCATAGCCCTTTTTGAGGTTACCAATATCGATGAGTATAAAAAACTGATCCCGAGTATCTTCAGCATGCCGGATAGACCTATATGCAGGGTTGAAGTAGTAAATTTCTATAAGATGGAGTCTGCACCACCCTATCTTGAGGCAACTGTTACAATACTCGTCAAGTTTAAGAGGCCCCAGAGCGGAGAAGAGATGTTGGCCTGGCATTTCCTCGCATTGACGGTTACCTCCGAGGAGGCCTTATGGGGCAGGATTGGAGGCTTTCCCAAAGTCCTGAGAAAGGTGACACTTGTAAGTCACGCCAATAAGTATGTTGGAATTTCTTACGCTCGTGATGGTAATACACCTACTCTGGAACTTACTTTAGAATTGAAAAAGGGGAGGCCAACCCGAGATGAAAAGAGATTCTTAGACTTCGTTTTGCCTATCCCATTCCTAACGATAATGCATGGGAAGGTAATTAACCGTGGTGTAGGGCCTGGTGGTGGAAAATACAAGATCTATGAACTTGAGAACGTCGCCCCACATATTTGGAATATAAAATTCGGAGACTGCACGATTGAATACCCAAGTGACCCTAATAATTACCTCGCCCGTTTGGGAATAGGGAAATTTATTACAGGTTACTGGTTATCACAGAAGTCTAGATTTAAGATACCGTACAACGTGGAATAGCAACAAGAGATAGAGAATTTTGCAAAAAGGTGGAGTGCACCCCAATTGTGACAACTTGGCAACTTGGTGCCAGGCATCGGTAATTGCGTGCCCAGCGAAGGGCAGCGCTTTCTAACGGGTGGAAGTCCCGTCATGGTAGAAGCCAGAGCCATGTAGCTTGGATGGCAGGGGGAAGGGGAAACGCTTCCTTCTGAAGCCCATCGA
>Ga0315277_10009602_pt1 | contig 12345 bp, 26 predicted proteins | sample YL17G05_15_MG_FD_203695 | JGI IMG/M metagenome (GOLD analysis project Ga0315277, IMG submission 203695) | Sediment microbial communities from Yellowstone Lake, YNP, Wyoming, USA - YL17G05_15 | ecosystem: Environmental > Aquatic > Freshwater > Lake > Sediment | place: USA: Wyoming | collected... | reverse complement strand
CTTGCTGTTGTTGCTTATTTATTGTTTGCCATCGCTGTTTGGACTGGCATCGGGTATGTGGCTGTACAGTGCTTTGGTGATGCAGCGGCAGCACGCAGCCGACAAATTATGCGGGAACGGTGGGTCAAGATGGCTTGTGAGGAAGAGTGGAAAGAATTAACCACATCTCCCATTGTTTCAGTACGGAAGTGGTGTGATACTATTGAATTTACCCTCGAAAATGGCACAGTGATTGAGGTCCGTTCTGTGGCCCATCACACAGCGGGTTCTCATCTTGAAGCACGGAGAAAAAAGGAGTAATCATGACCAAGCAAGAAATTAACAATCGTGTTAATGGGGTGGTTGCCCAAGCATTAGGCTTGGATGATGATGAAGTCACAGCAACCTCGCACCTAATTAACGATTTGGGCGCTGAGTCGATTGATTTTCTTGATATCACTTTCCGCTTGGAGCGGGAGTTTGGTATCAAAATTCCAAGGAATGAATTGTTTCCCGAAACTGTATTCAGGGAGAATCCTGAATATATTAAAGACGGGAAAATCACGGATGAAGGCGTGGTAAAGCTAAAGGAATCGCTGCCATACGCCAACTATTTTGCAGACGTAGAAGACAAGCGAACGGTAGATTCGGTTAAGGAACTATTCACTGTTGGCTTGATTCACAACTACATTGACTGGAAACTACATCTTTAACAAACAGGAGAAAGAACCATGTGTATGTATCTGAATGAAATTGAAGACGTTGTTAGTGAGAACGTCAACGCTGGCAAGATGTTCACGGCTTGGGACGTGACGGTAGAAGTCCGCAAGCGTTCCAAGGATCGTGTGCAGCATTTCGAGGTGAAAAAGGAAGTTCACAAGATGTGGGATAATGGTAGCATTCACGGTTATAACCGTGTTCTAGCTAACCTCCCAAACGTCAATCCGCAACCTTTCCTTTATTATCCGCCGTCTGCGGACCCAACCACCTATGACGGCAAGCCTGTGGCTCCCGCTGCTAAGGCAGCGTTGCCGCCGCCTTCCAGCATGACCGCCATTGATCCTGATGACGATGACAGCGACATTGCTGCTGATGGCAGCGTGGTTTATAAGTTTGATACCACGGATCGTCTCTGCGTTCCGAATAAGCTCATTCGTGAACTTAATCTGAAGGCAGGCGACGAGGTTGAAGTGGTAGTTTGCAACAGCACGCCGAATGGCGAAGTTTGTATTGTGCCGAAGAACGTGGGGTATCCAGGCGTTCCACCGCACGTTTCTGCTGTGGTTGCAAACTTGACCGTGGATCGTTACGATAACGTCAGGATCGGTCGTACCACTTTGACTAAGGTGGGTGTTAACGGCGTGGCATTCGAGATTGACCGCGTGCCAGCACACAATGCAATCAAGGTCAAGAAGTATGCCTAGACGATTCTAACGGATCGTAAAATGGGGCAATAACTGTGGAAAAAATTCACAGTTATTGCCCCATATCACTTGAATAATGTCTTGAAATAGGGTACTTTCAAGGAGGGATATTGGTGAAATTGTTCAAAGGATATTGAAATGAACGAAAAAGTTCAAAAAGTTGAAAAACTCAGCGACCTTATTGAATGGGACACAGAGGCGATGGACCTATTAGAATCGCTTGTGGCGAGGCTAAGATCGCAGATTGGGCAAGATGCAGTATCAATGACATTCAGACAAAATAAGCCTAAAATTACTAAAGGCACCATCCTAAGCGTTCTTCACCAAACAAAGCCAATTACTTATTTTGTTGAAGACAGGGATTAATTTATGATTAAAGCAAAAGATATGATTCTTGGCCAATGGTATTCGGCTTATGGCCTAAGAGTTGAATGTATGGGTCTTATGAGCAAAGGTAAATTTATGATGGTTGCCATAGACGGTGACAAGGATATGCAATCGACGGAAGGTTGGCCATTGGATAAGGATGTGGAGCCTATAGAAAATCCATATAAACACTAAATACAATATGGATTTTGGGATGTGGGTAGAAAACAACATGATTACTGGCGGTATTAAGCCAGTATTCCCTCAGTTTAATTGGCCTGATATGTCAAAGATGAGTCTTGATGATGACACAGACTGGTTTTTCTATATTGGGACTTATAATGTTGGTGATAGACAATTTACTTTTAACTTAACCAAACATCGGTCTGATCCTACTGTTATGCATGTCGATGGGTTAAGTAGTAGTGGCGGCGTCGATCAAGGTAGTTTGCAACAACTTCTACCAAAATTAACTGCCGATGCCCGAAAAATGGGTGTCTCTAAAGTAGCATGGACTCCAGCAGTAAGTAATTTTGGCAGAAAATCAGTAATTAACAAAAACCGAACTCCTGAACAGGAAGCAGCAATTCGTGATCGTCTATTTAATCGTCTTGCACAACAGTCTGGTTTAACTCGCCATCAAGCCGAGTCTACTATAAACGATCTTTATAATTCAGCGGTAGCGGCTTTCCCGAAAACTACTTTGCGACAACACGCAGTTGACCCTATAAAAATTGCGGAGTTATCCATTGTGCCTTTTAAGGGTATGAAGACCATATATTTCAAGGGATTAGCGCAAAATGAAAACAGAGCATACAATCCTATAATCTTGTTTAAGACAGTCCAATACGATAGCCAATCCCCTAATGCAATTCGTATAGCTGCTGACGATGGTTCTGCATATATTTTAGATAAGTTGTCCCCTGCCACCAATGAAGTAGCAGTGCGTTGCAATTGTGCAGACTTTCGATGGCGATTTAATTATTATGATTTTCTAGATCATTCCTTGTATGGCAAGAAAAGAACAAAGTACGAAGGTAATTATCGTATAAATCCGAAAGAAATGCCTGGAATGTGCAAACATTTAATGAGCTTAACCAGAGCCTTGACTGATAGCGGAATTTTAATCAAATAAATTCCTTGAGCTAAACACCTGTTTATGTTAGAATTCAGGTGTTTGTCCAGGGAGTTTTATGAAATATACGGTAATTTCAGGGGAATTTAGAACGGTAATCGAAAGCAGTTCACCAAGAGAAGCGGCAGAAGAAGCGTTGTCTTTGTGGAAATTGAAGTCGCAAAAACCGAATTTAGCAAAAATAACTATGGTTGTCAAGCCTGACAACAAAGAAGTTTATTTGCAAACAGAAAATTTGATGGTTACAGCAAATTAACTACTTCTTTGTTAACTAATTTAACCATGTTTTTATGGATTTGCCAGTAGGTGCAATCTGGAGAATGAAGATAATGTCCGCTCCATTTTTGTTCTTTGTTGATTTCACTTAAACGGTTAGTGTAAAACTTATGTTTATCCCTAACATAATCAAGACTAATATATTTGTAATGAAGTAGGTTAATTGAATTTTCATTGAATTTGACTTCATAGCCATCGTAAGGAATAGGGTTGGCGCTATGAGCGCCAGGAGCAAAATTGATACTACTGATTTCTCCTGGCTTCCAAAGACATACTTTTGATTCAAGAGGAGAGAAAGCCCCGCAACAAATTTTATCAAGATCGCCGTCTTCTCCCCACATTTCATAACCAACGGCGCGGACTATGTTAAAATTAGCATTATCCAGAACTGAAAAAGTGGTATCAATGAATTCATCGCAATCAACAATAGCACACCACTTGCTTTGACAAACATGATTGCTTCTCCATATTCCTTGAGGGTATCTCCAAATACCATCTTTGATAAAGACAAGATAATCGTCTCGCATGGTATCATTGCTATTATAATAACAAACAGTACAATCATTTGCTTTGGCAATTGCAACAGTGTCATCAGTAGAATGATTGTCACAAACCACTATATGACATTTTGGGAACCTGCTTCGATAATGATTAATAAAGTGCGGAAGCATATATTCTTCGTTGTAAGTAAGTGTATACACTGTTAAGAGCGGCATATAAACCCAGGAATTGTCAACCGTTTTTATGTTTTTTGCACCGAAAAACTCATTGACCGCAGCACTTACTCCAGAAAGACCATAATCATGCCCAGCAATACAACCGCCTTTTTTAAGTTTAGGATACCAGGCTTTAAGGTCGCATTTAACAGATTGGTAAGCATGACAGGAATCAATAAATATAAAATCTAGTGATTCATCATCATATAATGCTGCCGCTTGTGTGGACTCCATTTTTATCGGGTTAACGTGCTGGATGGCATCGCCCATATTTTTAACAAAAACATCATATGCACAACCATTATTTTGTTCGAGAACATCTTTGTATGCCCATGTTTCATCAGGGCTTCCTAACCAAGTATCAACAACATCAAATTGGATATTCTTTTTACTATTAACAATTTCAACTATCATATAAGCTGTAGAACAGCCCAACCATGCACCTACTTCGACAAAATGAAAACCATCTTTGGCTAACTTCACGGTTTGGGAGTAGATTTTTTCAAAATTAAACCACCCTTTGACATCTCTGTAAAAATGCTTCATAGCTATAACAGAAGGATATTTCCATGAATTTCAAAGATAAAATTAGGGGCATGTTCTTAGGCGTGGCTATTGGCGATGCCATTGGGATGCCTTTTGAGTCCAAACCATATGATGTTGTAAAAAAAGTTAAGAAGCGAGAAAATTATAGAAGCGGCAGATATAAAAAGGCTGGCAGTTGGACAGACGATACTCAACTAACCATCGCAACCGCAAAAGCGATTTTGGATGCGGGCGACTTCAACATGAATGCTATAGCGACGAGTCATATAGTCGCATATCAAAAATCGGTCGCTGGGTGGGGATCGACTACGCGAGAAGCGTGCCAGCGAATGGAATCGGGCATTCCCTGGACTGAGGCTGGCGATTTCAAGGGTAATGAACGTCGTGGCTTGGGCAATGGAATTGTCATGAAGGCTGCACCACTGGCAGCTTTTTTTACGCTCAAACAGAACTTTGCTAGTTTTACCAAGAATTGCGTTGATTTTGCTGCAATGACACATCAAACTAGCGTTGCAGTAAGTTCTTGTTTGGCACACGTTATCGCTCTTAACGAGTGTCTACAAGCAACGCCAGATAAATTTGACACCAAAACCTTCTTGCGACGACTTATTCGTGCGAGTGAAGTTGGCAGGAGCTATTATTCTGAGACATTGAAGGACGATATCACAGAGAGATTCAAGGGTCTTTTACCCCTTTATGAAAATCCAAAACTTCTCTATGATGATGGACACCTCGTAAAAGAATACGGTGGCGGTTCATGCTATGTGTATGATTCACTGCCAATCTCCTACGCCTTCTTCATTCGTAGTCCATTTAAGATTCAGAGCATGATTGACGCCGCTTATGTTGGCGGCGATGCTGATACCAACGCATCTTTAGTTGGAGGTTTACTTGGGGCATTAAATGGGGAAGAAATATTCCCCGCCCACCTGAAAGATGGCTTAGACAAGAAGGACGACATTCTTAATTTGGCTAATGTTTTTTACGAGAAATTTGCACATGGTCTTTTACAAAGTGAAACTTTGTAGTATAATTAATGTGTGGTGTGAAACCCCTATGGGAGTATTACAATGTCTACAGTATTGGATAGTCACTACAGCTTCGTAATCACTAACCATGCGCGTGAACGATTTGTAGAAAGGTTTTCCAGAGAGAGCAGATTTTTCTCCCACTTGTCTCGATGCCGTGGCTGCGAATATTGCCGAGAATTGACGTTTGACTTGCTTGAACTTGCGAACAACAACAAGGCAATGTGGGATCGTATCATCTGCGCCAAGTTGCATGACTCCGAAGATGTAAGAATTTTCTACAATGATGCAACCTTTATGGATTACATGTATAAGCAATACGGTTATCACCGCTGCCGCTTCCTAGTAGAAGGATGGATTTTATTTGTTGTCCGAGAGTCCGATGGACAACAAATAGTGCTGACCTGTATGGATGTTAATAATCCTGTGAACGGTTCACGGGTTATCGCTGACTTCCTTCATCGGCCACGCTATAACAGGCGGGCTTATGCGTAACGAGGGTCAAATGTCCAACGCGACGACTCTTCATTTTATAGCTACAAGCCACGCGCTGACTCACGCCACAAACAATGAAGGATGGTTTTGTGAGTGTTTGGCTTGTCGCTTCACAAAGGATTATAAAATCCTTGTGCAACAAGAGGACGGAACAATAGAAGAGACAACCGTTGCTGATGCCGTTTTGAAGTCCCTAGAACAACAAGGTTTTCATACCTTTGTACCTGTACCAATATCATGAATAAACATTTTGCCGACCAACTCCTCGCGGGCGAGCAAATCCAATGCAGACCGCGAGGTTCTTCTATGACCCCTAAATTAAAGTCTGGCCAATTGATAACCATTGCGCCAGATGTTTCTGACTTACATAAAGGTGATGTAGTGTTTTGCAAAGTTAAAGGGAAATACTATGTCCACCTACTAACTGCCATCCAAGGTGAGCGTTATCAGATTTCTAATAATCATGGCTTTGTTAATGGCTGGATCGGCAAGAGCGGACTTTTTGGCAAAGTTGTAAAGGTAGAAGACTAATGCTGCTAAAGATGCTGGTTGTGGTGGAATGGTTTTGGGCTATTGTATTTACCATTCCTGAAATCCTCCGTATGTCGAGGTAAACAATGAAGATTAATCGACGGACAATGTTGAAGGTTTCAGGGGTGGCTTTAGGGGCATTGGTCTTCCCACATGATAGCTGGCACCCATTAAGCTCAAATGTTATCGCTTATATAGTGACACATGATAGCTGGCACCCATTTGAGCTTAATGGGCGTCGTGTTATCACAAGAACCTGGAGTGTATATTGGTCATGGCATCCAGAACTTGACAAAAGACTAAGCGCAGAGCGTTACAAATGGAGCAAGAACGTCAAGGTTAGAGCATTTTACAATACAGAAAATTTTCCACCGCCAGCATTAGAGCCATTAAAGCTTCATTGCCCACTAGCGACAAAAAAAATTACTGACTACAAAGAATATCATTGTTTCAGGACTTATGAGGTGGATTGCTCAGGAAGAGTTAAGGTAATCTATAACAATGATGGGAGCATAGCATGAGTTGTACAACTTTATACACTTTCGGAAAAGATGGCGAGATTTCAGAACATGCCGAGTATGGTAACGCTTGGCATGGTGCTATGCTTGTATGGAACAGTTTTGCTGAACGTTATAACACACCATTTTCATTGATTAATGAAAAATCAATGCAGGCTTTATGGGACTTGGCTGGCAACTCCAAAGTTCCTTTACATGACCGCATCACGCTAGCCACAATCTTTGATAGATATGTGGTGTATACAAGCAATTTCCCACGTCTAATCGCCGCCATGAAGGAATCCGCTAAATGGCTCCCTGCCCATTGCCATATCAGCAAACAAATTGCTGATATCGAAAAGATCATGGAGTCTAATCCAGACCTAATTGCTGTAGGTTGGAACCAAACCTCCGTGGTAGATACCTGGAGCAGCGGAGAGTATCGCAACACTTACGAAGAAGATATTAATGGGCAGAGCAGCGAAGAAGAGGAAGAAGTACCCTATAATCTAAATAAGCACAAGTTGCACCATAATCTATTTGAAAAGGTAAAATAATGGCTAAGACAGAAGCAATTGAGTGTGAAGGGAAGGTTCTTGAAGCCCTGGCTAATACCCAATTTAGGGTTGAGTTAGACAATGGGCATACAATTATAGCTCATATATCTGGCAAGATGCGGAAGAATTTCATCAAGGTTATCCCTGGAGATAGGGTGGAAGTTGAAATTTCACCTTACGACTTAACCAAAGGACGTATTGCAAGACGTATCCGATAAGGGTATGCTCCTGTAGTTCAATTGGTAGAACCGCTGACTCTAAATCAGTGTGAGTTAAGGGTTCAAATCCCTTCAGGAGCGCTGAGAGGAGAATGATATGTGGAGATTACTCTTTGAACTTGGCGTAGGCAGTGTGCTTGTCTACGGTATTCTGTATTGCAGGCAGCAATACCTTGAAGCCGTAATTCATCATCATGACGCTGCTATCTTATGGCAGCGTATGATGATGAATATAATGAGCGAACAGGTTGGTCGCTACTTCAAGAATACGCATGTCAACAACCATATTGTTTATCTGCGTGGTGCCAAAATTGATATTTCAATTGGTGATGAAGATGTGCTAATACCAGTAGATATGGATTTATTCAAGGAAGATATTGATAAAGCATTTGAAGATGCTTATAATAGATTTGTAATTCATGTAAGGTGATATATATGAGATTGAATCCTGTACCCGAAGTTAAGAAAGGGTTTTACTTTCTAGGTCTAATTTTAGCTTGGATGGTTTATGTCTTCTTTGACCCATTCTCAGCATTAGTAACTGGTGCATTCCTGGTAGCTGCGTTGATCCTTGCTTTGAAAGAATTCAAATGAAGAAGTGGTCTTTTGGATTCCGTGTTAAAGAGTGGTTCTTAACACCTAGACATTGGGATCAATATTACGAAGCTGGGGATCATCGTGAAGTAGTCACAATGTTCTACGCAGATAGTCCAGATGTAAATTTAGCTAAAACAAGGCTGCACAAGAAAGCCGAAGAAGATGATATGATTATCGAAATTCTTAGGCTAGAATTCTGCAAAGAAGTTGAGGTGGAAACTTACCAAAAACCCATTGGACACCCACAAAAATTGTAGTATAATTATGGAGATAGATAACGCGAATGTCAAAGCTTACTGAATTCTACGATGAATCTGGTGTCGATTGCGACGGCAGAAAAATTGCCGATATCTGGAAAGAGGATGATGAATACTTTGAGTATTGTCATAACTATGTTCAGTGGTTGTTTCCGATTCCAGAGCCAAGCAATTTCAATCCCGATGCACCATTGCTTACTGAAGATGATATCAAAATCTTCAAAGCCAATCCCACCATTCAACTTAATCTGCGAGCCTCCTTCCACCGCTATCTTGCTTTCTTCGGCCTAGTCGCCATGAATGGCGAAGTGATTGCTACCGAGGCTTTCGAACCCATTCTCTTCAAATTTGCAAACCACAATTGGTTCAGAATTACTAGAGTCTTAAAAAGCTTGAGACTATTAGGCTGTGAAAAGGAAGCAACAGCGTTCTATAGCTACCTCAAAAAGATACATGAAGAGAAAGGATGGGTGAGCGACAATTCTTTCTCTTATTGGAAAGAGGCTATGGAATGATCTATGGAACAGGGTATTGGGATAAATATACCAATTGGCATACCGATGACTGCTTTAGTGAAGAACTGGCTGTCTGGATTGCACAATATCTAAAAGGGCAAGAAGATATCCCTGTGTTTGACTTAGGCTGTGGACCTGGCCTTTATTTAAAGAAACTCAAAGATCATGGATTTAACGATCTAACAGGCTTTGAAGGCCAACCACCATATAATAAACATTTTAAAATAACTCGCCAGGATATTACGGAAATCTTTTACGACGAATATAAGTCAGGCAATGTTATTTGTTTAGAAGTTATGGAACATATACCCCATGAATATCAAGCAAATGTATTGACCAATATACAGCATCTTTGTAATAATAATTTAATCATGTCCTGGGCTGTCAGAGGACAACCTGGACACGGACATATAAACTGCCTGGATAATCATGAGGTTGTTGCAGAGCTTGAAAACCTTGGATTTAAACATATTGAACAACCGTCAAACGAAGCAAGGTCAGTAATCAGCACACATGCTAACTGGTTTAAGAATACGATTTTGATATTCAAGAAAGAAATGGCATAATTAGCCTTGCAAAATTCAGAAAAAAATTGTAGTCTTTGTTAGTAAGTTACGATCTTACTTATAACAAGGATTACAATGGAACCAGTTATACCGACGATTAATGAGGAGATATGTTTCTCAGTCGAGAAGGATATGCTCGATGAAAAATATCTCACCAATATGGCTAAGCATATTGCGAAGTACAATCCGACAATAGCTGGATTCATACATAACTTTTCAGGTAGATTACCGCCATGTTGTAAAAAGGCGGCAATGCTAGCAGCTTTCACAACCTATCGGTTAATTGAAAGCCAAATGGAAGCCGATAAGATGACTACTGATTTGAAAATATAAAGGAAACACCAATGAAAGACAGAAAAATTAACAACGTGATTGCGTCTAAAGTCGGCATTAATGACTTGATGGCGTTCGTAAACTATGTAAAAGTTAAACAAGTTTTGGCTGGCGGCGAAGAATTGATCGTAACTGACCTTGACCACAACAAAAGAGACATTAAAATAGCAGGTAAGGATTTGGTCGAAAACTCTTTGTCTGCCGATCAGTTTACCACAACTGAAAAGGTGACAAAGACAGAAGCGGCTGAAATTCTTATCTCTCTTTTCAACCGACCGTTCACTGTCTCTTTCTTGAAAGCTGACAAGAGTGAGCGAGTTTTGCGTGGCCGCTTTGTTAAACACGAAGCATTACTAGGCCGCAGCATGGTTGAAGATTTGGATGAACCAGCCGATAGTCCAAAGGGAAGAATACGGCAAGTGGATCATAGAGAAATCAACTGGCTCGTAGTAGAGGGGATAAAATACATAGTGAAGTGATGGAGCAGATAATGAACCCCATGACCACTCATGAATTAGCCAAAGCACTACTAGAACAACCCAATGTCAAAGTCATTCTAGCAAGAGATGGCGAAGGCAATGGGTTCTCGCCCTGTTCTAGTATTTGTAATGCCAAATATGTTCCAAAATCTAAATGCCGTGGTGAGATTTTATCAGAAGATGATGACGCTGAATACGACAACGTTGAAGACGTGGTTGTATTGTGGCCTAATGGGTGATTATAATGAAAACCTGTCATTGTGGCGAAGAGTTTGAAGACTTGTTTTTTATAACTTGCCCTAAATGTCGTCTTCCTGATAAAAAGCCTCATAAGGTTAAAAGGTTTCGAACGAACAGAAATAAACCTGAACACTGGGAAGAGTCTGGCAGCAGTTTTGATAATGTTGTTAGAGCCAGTGAGGAATAATTATGGCTTACGGTGAACATCATCTGGATGCTTATGATCCTGAAATCGGCAGAACTCGCACACATACTCCTGATCTAAAGCAAAAAGCGGAAGGGGAATCGGGTGTGGTATGATTTCTTTAAATTGTTATGGTTGAGTTTCCAAAAGGAACCGCCCCCAGGAATCGGCGGCATTTGTTGTGGTCCATTTATTCCAGACCTTCGATATAGTCATGTGATTAAACGTCCTAAATGCGGTCGTTGTCATGGACCATTAGACTTCTTTCCAGACCCTGACACTGGAAGATATGGCTGGTGTTGTAATAATCCAGAACCTATGATGACAGATGAAGAATTTAAGAGAAGATGGGATGAATTACCTGGAGATGACGTTGCCAAATTGACAAGGGAAGCGTAAAGATTGACCCCGAAGCATTAGTGGTGATGCAATAGACTTTTAATCTATTGAATGGGGTTCGACTCCCCACGGGGTCATTAAGGAGTTAATTATGGGTTGTTTATTAGCATTGATAGCCTTATGCATTCCTAGAATAGTGATGTTTTTTATTTGGTTGCTAACTGATTGGTTTGGTCAAGCATATAGTACATTTATATGGCCATTCTTAGGCTTCTTGTTCATGCCATTTACCACCCTGGCTTACATGACCGCTATGTTAAACAATGAGCATAGCGTCAACGGCGGCTGGGTCGTTTTGCTAATCGTTGCTGTATTGATTGATCTTGGCTGCGTAGGCGGCAGTTCTGTGAGTAAAAACAACAATGGCTAACTGCGATACTTGTGGCGGCGATGATTTCCGCAGTCAATATCATGCGCTCAGGGATGAGTTAATGCGCGCAATTGAAAATAAGAAGAAGGCTGAGCTTATAGCAACACAAGCTACCAGTGAATTAGGACGCTGTTTCCTTAAATATCAACAAACTTGTGTTGCTTATAATGACCTCAAAAGGGAAAAAGAATCCGAGCAAGCAGTTGCAGCAGCATTGTGCTTCAAGATGCATTGTCTCCTACCTGTAGTGTGCGATGATAGTGTGCATACCATAGCCTGCGTGGTTCGGTGCTAGACCCATGTTTCACAACCTGAAAGGATCAGAAATGGAAGACCGCATCCGTGAATTGGCTTATTTGAAGTGGGAATCGGCTGGCTACCCTCAAAGCAATGGAGTCGAATTCTGGCTCCAAGCTGAGGAGGAGCTAACGTCTGATACACCAAGGACTTCCGAAAAGAAGCAGCAGAAAAAGATTGCTGCGAAGGCCACGAACGTTCGGAAATAAGCCACGTCAATTAGAACAAAAAAAGAAAGGCGAGTAAAATCGCCTTTCTTTTTTTGTGCGCAAAGCCATAAAGTCGCTTGGCTTCTTGACAATGAGTATATTCGTCGTAAGATAAGGAAGACAACGACATG
>Ga0315277_10009601_pt1 | contig 12345 bp, 10 predicted proteins | sample YL17G05_15_MG_FD_203695 | JGI IMG/M metagenome (GOLD analysis project Ga0315277, IMG submission 203695) | Sediment microbial communities from Yellowstone Lake, YNP, Wyoming, USA - YL17G05_15 | ecosystem: Environmental > Aquatic > Freshwater > Lake > Sediment | place: USA: Wyoming | collected... | reverse complement strand
GTTCATACAGAGTGATGGTGGTAGTTCCGACTGTGTGGGTGGCGTTTGAGGGTGCGGTGCCAGTGACGCTTCCTGAAGTAAGAGCGATATTGGTCGTCCCCAGGGCTATGGTGACCGTATCCGCTGGAGGCCCTGGCTGCAGGTTGCTTACATCGCCCTTCAGGATGTAATTCACAGTGGTGTTTTTTGCGATGGTGAAGTCCGTGCTGAAGGTGATGGTAGTGACGCCCGCATCAACAATACCTGCGCCTCCTACCGTGGTCGTCTCACCGGCATCAATGGTTCCGTTGTTGTTGGCATCCACATAGATGTTGAGGTTAGCGAAATCGCCCTGGACAATCCCGGTGACCGCGGAAAGCTGAAAGGCAATCTCACTCACTGTAGCTCTGCTGCCGGCGGCCGTAGTTAGCTTGAAGGCAAAGAGTTCTACTCCGGTAATCGGTGTTCCAGCGTCAAAGTTGTTTCCTTCCTGTCCATTGGCGTGCTGAGCGAGTGTGAGCGTTGTTGTACCGGCTGTGTGGGTGGCAGTGGATGTTACAGAGCCGCCCGTAGTGCCTGAAGCCAGGGTTACTTTGTTCGCTGTAAGCGCCACTGTAACGGTGTCACCGTTGACCAGATTGATGAAACTTCCTCTCAAGATGTAATTGACCGTCGTCGGACTAGCGCCGATATCGAAACTCGTGCTGAAGGTGATGGCAGTAACGCCCGCATTGACGACACCTGCGCCTCCCACGGTGGTCGTCTCACCTGCTTCGATGAGACCGTCTCCGTCGGTATCAACGCAGAGGGTGAGGCTTGAGAAATCACCCTGAACGATTCCTGTGACTGCGGATAAAGTGAACTCGACCTGGGTGACCGTGGTCGCGCCAGCCTGGTTGTTAGTGAGCTTGAAGGCAAAAAGCTCTGCATTCTCTACCGAGCTTCCCGCATCAAAACTGTTGGACTCCTGTCCGGCAGCATGATTGGCCAGCGTGACAAGGCCTTCCTGAAGGTGGGTTGCGTTGGAGATAGTGCCCGATTTGGTTGTCCCTGCCGCGTCAATGTCAGTAGTCCCAAGGGAGAAAGTAGTGGTATCATCAGTGACAAGGTTGATTAGAGTCGCCTGGATGAGGTAATTTGTTCCGCCGGTAGCGGGCTGCTCAGTCAGACCACTGAACGTGAGTTTGCCGTCAGCCCCGCTGACAGTGGATCCGAGCTGATGGTCACCTGCATCAACTTGACCAACGACAGTTCCATCATCTCTCCAGAGTTTTCCATCCGTGACGTTCGCATCTTCAATCCCACCCGTTGTTGTATAATTCACCCGCAGTCCGGTTATTGAGAAATTTCCCGTCCGTGTAAGGTTGAAACGATAAAACACTGCCGTCTGAGGTGTTGCTCCAGTTAGGGCATCACCAACCTGTCCGGAGGTATGGTTCGCAAGGGCGAGAGACCCGTCCGCGGTATGGACGGCATCCGTGATCGAGCCAGATTTGGAGACGTAGTTATGCGTGTCAATATCTCCCGTGCCCATAGAGAACGTGGTCGTGTCACCGGCGACGAGATTAGCTACCGTGGCGCAAACAACGAACATACTCCCAGGTGAGGTCGACACATTGAAATCCGTTGTAAAGGTGATGTATCCGTCAGAGGGCGCGACACCGGTTTGAATAGCCACGTCACCTCCTCCACATGTGACATCACCACCGCCAGAGTATAGGGATGCACTGGTAATGTCACCGTAGACCACTCCGCCAGTTGTTGTGTAATGCACTGTCAGCCCATGCACGTCTAAAGTGCCTGTCCGTGTCAGTTTAAACCTGAAGAGTTCAGTGTTGGTGACTGGTGTTGAGGTGCCGAACTGGTCTGTCTGGCCTGACGTGTGGTTTTCGAGTAACAGGGTTCCATCCGCTCTGTGGTTTGCGCCCGTAACTGAACCAGACTTGCCAAGATAGGTTTCATTCTTGGCTGTGGTGGTGATGCCAGTTGTGGCTAATGAGAAAGTGATCTCGTCGCCTGCCTCCAGGTTGTTGACCGTTGCTTTCACAAGGTAATTGGTGCCGGTCAAGGGCTGGAAGTTGGTTGTAAATGGTAGCGTGCCGCTTGACCCACCGATGCTATCCTGGATCAGAGTGTCGCCCACTCCGTCAGCGTTAGTGTCTGCCCAAAGCTCGGCGTTTGTAATGTGACTATCAAGAATCCCGGTTGCTGAATAGGTTACCGTGAGGGTATCCACATAGAAGCTCCCCTCCTGCGTTAGCTTGAAGCGGAAGAGTATGTCAGTGGTTGAAGAAGCGGTGGTGAACTTGTCAGTGACCTGACCGGGTGATTGGTCGTGATTTGCCAGAGTGAGGGTTCCATCTGCGATATGTTGCACACTGGTTGCTGTCCCATCTTTGGTGGCGCTTGTCGGCGAAGCGGTGATGTCAGCGGTGGTCATTGAAAAGGTGGTGTTATCCCCGGGCGTCAGGCTGCCAACGGTCGCCACGATAAGGTAATTAGTACCGCTTTCGCTAGGCACTTCAGTCAGGCTGCTGAACGTGAGTGTACCATCAGTACCGGCGTTCACGGGTCCGGCAAGCTGTGTATCGCTGCCATCGAGCTGACCAACGACAGTTCCGTTATCTTTGTAGAGGTAGCCGGCAGTGACGTCGGTGTACCATACGCCGTAGGTTGAACCGTTTGTAAAGCGGGCAATCAGACTGCTGAAGCCGACGGTTCCTGCCTGGGTCAGCTTGAAGCGGTAGAGCACATCGGTTTCAGGATTAACGGTATTAAAAGCGTCTCCTACCTGCCCTGAACCATGGTCCGCAAGGGTCAGGGTGCCTTCTTCAATATGCTGCCTACTGGTAGTCGTCCCATACTTGTAAACACTTGTCGTGATCTCGGTGGTCGTCATTGCAAAAGTAGTCTTATCGCCAATCACTAGATTGTTAACAGTAACTAGAAGCAGGTAATTGGTCCCGCCCGTGTCAGGTATTTCAGACAGGCTGCTGAACGTTAGCTTGTTCCCGGATCCATCAACCGTGGATCCTACCTGGGTGTCTGTCCCTGACTCATAAGTGCCATTGTTGTTCACGTCTTTGTAGAGCTGTCCTGATTTCACATCAGCATTAACGACACCCGTGTCGGTGCCACCGGCGTTGTATTTGACGCTGATACCAGTCACCGTCGCTGTCCCAAACCGGGTCAGTTTGAAACGGAAAAGTACCTTGGTTTCCGATGAGTTTGTCGTGAACTGGTCCCCAACCTGCCCTGAGCCGTGGTTTTCCAACTTAACCCTGTCATCAGGAATAGCCGCGAGAGCAGTCGTAATCATGAAAGGCATGGTACCAAAGCCCGCATCGTTTGCCAGTATTGTTGTGGGCGTCAGATTTTTCTTATTGGTCCAGCCAGAAAGATTCCAACTCCAGGTATAGAGGTAATCGGATGTGTCCCTGATGCCCAGCAGCACGGTACTATCCATGGCCCGTTCCAGCTGGACCCAGTAAGCATCGTAAGAAGCATCTAATGTGGTTTCGCCCGCACCCCAGGAACTTCCATCGTAGTGTTGATACATTAGGTTCGAGCCATCACTGTACACAAGGAGGATATGTCCAGAATGCGAGGAGTCTGTCTCGAATATGGCGTCCGCGCAACGGCCAGTGATGGAAAACAGAGCTTGGTCCCGTTCCATGTTACTTCCCCAGCTTCTTGTCTCTCCATCCCATACCTTCAAATTCAAGTCGCTGGCCGAGTCCACTATGGTGACAACCAGGTTATCACCCCTAAAATCTGGTTTGAGAGTTAGCCATTTTATAGTGCCACCGATTGCAATGTTACCACTTGAAGATTCCCATCCGGTTCCGTTCCATATCCGCGATTCCACATTAGTCCCGGTACCCCAGACAAACAAAGCATCTCCAGCATATGTCCCGGTCTGAACATACTCAACTGCAATACACTCCCCGGTACTGTCTGATACACTTGTCTCCAGGTATGTGTCAGAGTTAGTATTCCACGCGCCTCCATCCCAGACTGCAGCATAAATATAGGTACTTTTCGCTAGGATCATGGCAATTTCATCGGAATTCGGCTTCGAGGCGAGTTTCAACCAGTTAAAAGATCCTCCAACGTCAGAATAAGTTACGGCATTAACAGTCCATGTAGATCCATCCCAAACCCAATATTTAAGCCCGGTGCTGGGGGTGTTGAGTGCAGCAACAATCAACACGTCGCCACTGCTTTTCTCGATTGCCACATCGAAACAGCGGTAAGCAGCTGTGAAAGCCGTGCCTAAATTCTTGGAATCACCAGTTGTCCCGCCGGTACCATCATCCCAGTAACTGCCGTTCCAGATGGAGACATAGAGATTCTTGGATGAATCAACTGCCACTACGATTTTTTCGTTTCGGACTGGGTTGGTCTTTGCCACGACCCAATTCAATTGGGCAGCCATTGTGGGCCCTGACACGCCATCAGGCCAACTACTCCCATCCCATTCGCTATAGTAGGGGTTATTTCCCGAATCCAATCCCCAAACGGCCATCGGGTCTCCTTGCCCGGCAGATGCAGAGTTTGGCAAGATGAATGATGCCAGGGTTAGGAATACAACGACCCATAAGGAAGCTAAGCTCGCCATTCCTTTTCTCGAATTATTGAATTCCATATTAATTCCTCCTCACACTTTGGCCCATGAGTGTGTTTTTTGAGAAAAATCCGGTAAAAGTATCTATCAATTGTGCCTTTTGCGATTTGACTATTTTCATCATTCTTAGCCCGAAGATATGGCTTCATGGAGGTTTTCAGCAAGATTTATGCCACGGATGGGTTGTTCTCTTAAGTATTTGAAAGTATTGGATCTTATAGATTTGGCAGGCTTCAAAAAGGCATTTTTTGTGACAATTTTTGTAATGATTTCATAGTTATTTCAAGGTAATAGGTGTAAAATGACGAAGACGAGGGCTGGGCACGAGACACAGGACTGAGGACTGGGTAATGAGGACTGAGAGCTGAAGGCTGATAGCAGAGCGACCCTATGACCCAACGACGCGACGACTCAATGACCCAACGACTCAAGGCAACCGTTCGGAGTAGGGCGTTCGGTGTTCGGTGTTGGGAGATGGAACCGAGAACAAGGGCTGAAGAATGAAAGCTGAGTGCTGACAGCTGAACGCTAAGGACCTGATGACTCAACGAACCAAAGACTCAATGACGAATGGACCCAACGACCCAATGACTAATTTCCTTTGATAATGCTGGTGGATTGAGATAAAATAAAAGCAGATTGAAAGGATTGGGGGTAATAGAATGTTTAAGCGAATCACGTTTGACCTGAACATCATGGGAGGTCGGGCCTGTATCAGAGGAATGCGTATCCCTGTTTCTGTGATTGTGGGGCAGGTTGCCCACGGGGCTCCTTTCGATGAAATCCTGGAGGGGTATCCAGACCTGGAGAAGGAAGACATCCAACAAGCGGTTGAATATGCGGCGTGGCTAACCCAAGAGCAGGTGTACAATTTACAGGGCTAAAATATGCGTTTTCTTGCAGATATGGGCGTTGACATAAGGATTGTTCAATGGCTCCGGCAGACCGGGCATGATGCAATACATTTGCGGGATGAGGGGTTACATCGCATCCCCAATGGGGAAATATTCTTAAAAGCTATCTCTGAGAATAGAATTATCATCACCTTTGATCTCGATTTTGGTGAAATCGTAGCCCTTTCCAAAGGTCAGAAGGGTAGTGTCATTCTGTTCCGCCTCCATAATACTCGGACACCGCATCTCATTAGTCGCCTGACGACCGTCTTTCGGGACTGCGCACGAGCCTTACAGGAAGGAGCAGTGGTCGTGGTGGAAGAATCAAGACATCGTGTGCGTCTCCTGCCAATCGGTACGAACAGGTCCAATCTCTAAGAATGCTCGGATACCCAATGACCTAATGACTCAATGACTGAGCGGAGGACTGAGGAACCCAAAGTGCCAGGAGCGCTGCCCATTACGCCAAGGCTTCGTAGGCTAAATCGCTTGAGGCAAAGGAGCTGCTAAATTCTTTCTTCCTCCAGATCAGCTACAGACGCTATCACCGTAAAATCTCTATCTGAGTGGAGCAGACGGGCGTTCTTGTAAGCTGCTGAGGCGATAAGAAGATCAGTCGTAGAAACAACCTTCCCCTTTCTATCGAGTAGGAAACCCCACCTCGAAGCCCTTTCAATGACAATATCATCGAGGGGAATCTGTGGAAGGGAAACAAGAGAATCCCTGAGGATCTGAAAGTCTTTCTCATTTCTTGCACCTCTCAAGATCTCGAGCACGACGATTCCACATGAAACAGCTTCTTCTCTCTGTAGGATTGCTTTAACCCTTTCCTTAACCTTCTGTGACCCTCTCGGGCGGAAATATTCTATCCAAATAGAGCTATCTATGAGGAACATCTTTTCTCCTTCTTGCAATGAGGTCTTTCGTGGTAAAGGAGAGTTCTATCCTTCCTTCAAGTTCAAGCAATTTTTTTGCTTTCCTTCTTTTGACGAACTCTTCAAGGGCCTTTTCCACAGCATCCTTTTTCGTTTTCGCGCCCGACAACATCTTAACCTCGTTGAGCAACTCTTCCTTGATGGCCAATGTGGTTCTCATAAATGCCTCCTCAAGCATCTCTCAAAAGCATATTACCAGATGTATCTGATAGATGTCAAGTGAAACACAAAAATAAGTGCCGAGTGCCGAGGACTGAGGACTGAGAAGACAGTGACGAGTGCCGAGTGACGAGGACTGAGCACAGGATGACTCAATAACACTGCTGTCCAAGAAATCCAGAATTGATTGCGGCTTCGGTTGATTTCATTGGGCTTTTTGATTGGCATTTGCGCATTTCAAAATCAGGCTCACCGCAGAGCCGCAGAGGCCGCTGAGAGGGGTTTTCTTTTGATCTAATCGGGCCTTCGCCGCGCCGTAGCGGCTTCGGCCGCGCAGGCGGGAGACGGCGATTGGATCAAAAACTCCATCCCTTCGGGAAGAAGACCGAAGCCTCTTGATGGCTATGGCACCTATTATGAGGCTTGCATTGAAAGGACGGAAACCTTTTTGTTTGGCGGTATCTCCCGCCAAACAAAAAATGCTTTCTCTGCGTCCTCGGTGCCTCTGCGGTGAAAATTCTATTTTGGACAAGCATGACTCAATAACCAATAACCTAATGACTGAATGACTTTATGACCAAGTAACTCAATAACCTAATGACCCAATAACTCAATAACCAAACAGCAAGTTGACTTGGTATTTTCCGCATTTTACTATGTGGCATCAGAGGTGCTAAAAATGGATGCCTTGCTCGAAAGAATTGCTGTCGACCCAAAAGTTTGCCATGGACAGCCCTGTATCAGGGGTACTCGCATCATGGTCTACCTGATTTTGGAGCTCCTGGAGGCAAGTGTTCCAGCAGAGACGATCATTCAGGATTACTATCCGCAACTGACAAAACAGGACGTGGAGGCTTGCCTACATTATGCTACCAGCCTCATCCGCGATACTGAGTACGTTCCCTTTGAGATGTCAACTCGATGACGAAGTTCCTGGTCGATGAAAGTATTCCCCATCGTGTTGTCTCGTTTTTGCGGAGCAAAGGATTCGATGTCAAAACTCTTGAGCTGCTGATGCTACATATTGGACACTGAATGAGGTCATTCGTCCGTAAAAGTAACCTAGTTGATTTCAGCCTTTAGCTCTTCCCAACCCACTGTTGGCTCGTGCTTCCGTGATTCAGAAACCAAAACGTCATAAATGTCTTCCGAAAGTTCTCCTAGTTCTTCAAGATCGATAAGAACAGCTTTCTTCTTGCACGAATCGTCTACTACAAATTGAATGCCCTTCAGCAAATAAAATCTCCTTCAACAAGCCGAATAGGATTGACGCTATGGTAGGTTAGGTACTTGATCTAATTTCGCTTGGATCCGTCTAATTCCTCACGGCTCGTATAAAACTCGCTCTCGATAGTGTTGATTGCGTGGATAACTTTATCTGAGCGTCCCTCATTGCCAATCTAAGCTCTTGGTGATATCTATCAAGTGTGCCCTCGAGTTCTGAAAGAGCCTCGGACAGCTTCTTCAACTCCTCGCTGACCCGAATGTGGAAGAGATGAAGTTCGTGAAGTAGCTCTTTCTTGAGAGTATCTAGCTCATTCTGTGTCTTCGAATTCTTTCGCTTGACCATCCTGCTCTTCTCCGTGAAATGGCTAGGGGCAGAATGCCACAAACAGCCCAGTTCGTCAAGTAGATTTGTGTGAAGGTTGAGGAGGAAAAAGACAATGGTCATTGGTCAATAGTCAATGGTCCATGACGAAAGATTGATGACCAACAACCCATGACTTAATGACTCAGTGACTTAGAGTAGTTCTGAGGATTGGGTGAAAAATGACTCAATAACTCAATAACCAAGTAACTTAATAACCCAATGACTCAACGACTCAATGACTCAATGACCCAATGACGAAGGGACACCTTTCCCCATTACTCCATCACTCCACTACTCCAACACTCCAGTCTTCAATATCTCAGTTTCGTCGTGGGATCGCCGAAGAGGATCCAGGTTTTGCGGACATCCGGATCGTTGGCTGCAGCCTTTGCTCGCATGGCCGCTTCGCCAATGGTCAAATCTTCGCCATTGAAGAGGAGGCGTACAAATTCCTCGTTCATTCCAATAACCTGCTCGTTCGGCTCAGTCAGACCGGAGGAGGCCCATACAGCAAGGGCCCCTCCACTTGGGGGGCTAAGAAGAGCCTCTGCGAGACTCTCGGTAAAGAGGTCGTGAAAAAATCCGTTCAAGATGGTCATGTTGACGAAAAGAGGCAGCCTGGGCCTGTTGGTGAGCAAAGAGGTATCTTCTGATTCTAGGATTCCCTTTTCCCAAACCTCCACCGAGCCGCCCCCAATGTAATTTACGAGAAGGGGCCCGCCGTTGATGGAGGCAATGATAGCATCTTTGGTCGCTTCATCGGTAGCGAAGTTTTCACGGAAAATCTCTTCAGGCACGATGGAAGAGGGGAGTAATGCCTCCACGTTTCGGGAGGCCTCCACGTGAGCGGGCTGGATGTCTGCCACCATGACGGCGTGATCCATCCGGGGGCCTTTCCCATAACCGAGGATCTTTGTGACCAATTTGGCCGCATCATCAAATCTTCGGACGGGCAGCCGACCGACTGCCATATCAGGCAAACCATTGTCATCTATATCAGCGAACCAGTCATCTGAGGCAGTTTCCAGGTCGAACGTTTCCAAGATCTTGGTTGGGACAAAATCATAATCTCCTTCCCCAAGGTAATTACGGGGATCGAAACTTGCGTCTCCGACAAGCAACACGAAGCGGGGGCTCTTGTCCCAATGAGTTGTCGTGCGTACAAGAAAATCCTTTATCGCCTGGGGCGACTTGTTCCCAAAATTGAACTCATCATATAGATCTTCCACATCCAGCAGAGCCACAGACAATTTCTGAGATTCTCTCCGTTTCTGCAATAGCTTGAGGGCTTTGAGGAAGTCCTTGTGGGAAATGATAACGAAATCATAACCAGACTTCTGTTGATTCCAAGAGGAGGGTTTATTAGCCACAATTCTCGCAGGTCTCTTTACCTGGTTTCCAGTAAAGGCCATTAACGTTCTGGTGCCGGTATCTGGGACTTGGAAGGATATAGCGTAGCCTGTCCCCCGGGGCTCTATGTCACCGATTACCTCACAAACATTCAGCGGATCAGTGTAGTCGATGACTCTAATTTTGGGAAGGGTGAACCCCTCAATCGTGACCTGTCTGCCACCTTCAGCCTGGAACTTCAAAACATCGTCTTCTGCGACAAAGCTGTGCCAGTAGGTCAACTGGATGTAATCCACAACCGATACATCCGTTTTGCCGGCTTGAGGGATGAGTCTTATCTTGTTCTCTCTCTCTTTGAGAAGCGAGTGAAGGACCTTGATTTGGAAAACCCCCAGGTTCTGTCCAAAAAATTCAACCGTTCCCACTTCGGTATCGTTGAGCAGAATGTTGACGCGGTGGAGTTCTTCCGTATAACCCTGAAGGGCAATCTCGATAGTCGCGTTGAGTGACGGTGATGGATCAAGGTTCGAAATTCTAAAGAAGACGTCTATAAACCCCGGGAACTCAGGGTCTTCCGGATCAAGGGCTGGCCCGAAGAAGTTATCTGCGTCACCATTGTTGATCCCAGGGAGATAGTAGACTTTTTCATTGAATGTAACTGAAAATGGGAAACTGCCTGACCCAAGTTCTCCGCCCTTGCCTTTGAATTCTTTTATCCGCTTCCCCGCACTCTTTCCCACCAGGAGGTAGTAGGCTTTGGTGTCTGTGAAGGGGGAATCGAGTCCTGTTGCATAGAATTCGATGAAATCCTGGGCGTCAAACCGCTTGTCATCCTGTCCCACAATGCGGATCGCCTGTTCCTGACCATCTACAAAAAGCTGCAGCTTCTTCGGGTTGGCTCTTGAATTGAGTCCGGCGGCCACCAATTTAGGCTGGCGTACTCGGTACCAACCTTCCTCCTTAATAAAGATCTTGATCGCTTCACTGGCTGCGATGTCCCATTGAGTTTCATCCTGGTGCGAACTTGTTTGTCCCGGTGATAGGAGGGCTCTGGTGCTTACGACGCCGACAGGTCTTCCATCGGTTGTTCGTGCCATCCATATCCCATTCTTTGGCTCTTGTCTCTTCTTAAAGATGAGATGCCAGTGCCCGTTCGCGTCCCGGCCAATTTCACGGCTGGCCGCAGAAGTTAGGGTATTCAAACCCGTAGCTCTCTTCTCAGATAATGATTGGGCTGCCAGCAGGGGAGGGAATGGGCTGAGAATCCCCAAAAGGCTCAAGGTAAGGATCAGTGTCACTAGTAACAGAAGGCGAAAGAGAATAGAGATTTTCATAATAATCTCTCCGTTATTAAGTATCGATCGTGTTAGTCTTAAAAGAGGCTTTATGCCAGAAAAGAAGTACCTTCATCTGCCTCAGCGCGTATACCACGTATCGTTTGAGGGTAAAAAGAAAAATACGCGTTTCTTGGATCATTATAGCTCGGTTGCCATAAAGTGCAACTGTCCGTCCATTACGTTCGACAGAGAAAACTTTTCCCAAGATTTGGTCCGACATTACGGGGAAGTCGTCTGCCTTAAGGGAATCACCACGGGTATAAAAGACGAGGGTCGAGGGTCGAGGGTCGAGTGATGGGGACTTAGGACTGAGGACTGAATTCGCCCCGGCGGAAGAAGGAATGCGCCAGTTTAGGACGGCCTGTCCCGACGCCAGACGGGAGATGTCGCCCCACATGGGTGGTTGAATGGGATCAGAGGCTTGCCCGTGGGGCTCCACTTCCTTCTGGATATGGATAACACGGTGGGCAGTTATTCCACGCTGGCTCCTATAGAGAATGATGTCTCCGTGTCTGACCTGGGAAGTTAGCACAGGCTCCACATGGATCATCTCGCCATCACAGATGGTCGGGTGCATGCTCCAACCGTTCGCCTTGAAGCGAACACTCTGGCCAATGTTCAACAACCCGACACAGACATCGGCAAACAGGTGATGAGGCGCGAGCGATGAGGGCTGAGAGAGAAAAGAACAGGACTGAGGACTGAGCAATGAGGACTGAGTGTCGCTATTTTCATCCACTACGATCTTTTTTCCTATTCCAGTGTGCATGATCTAACCCTTTGCGTCGCATTGCCTCGCCACAGCAGCGCGAATGCCTCCTATAATTCTTCCGACCTCCTCCGCTTGCTTGAGCAACCGAATGAATCTCGGCTGATCCAGATAGCCGATGTCAAGAGCAACATAAAGCTGGGATCGAACTTCTGCACAAGAAGCTTTCGCAGTTGAGAGAAACTGATGAAACTCTCTGCGGCCACCGCGTTCAAAGCCCTCAGCAATGTTAGACATGATTGAGACGGATGCTCTTTGAATTTGTCCCGAAAGACCGAAATCTCTGGCAAAAGAACCTTCTCGGGTTATTTGATAAATCTCTCGGGTTAACTCTCTGGATTTTTGCCAGGCTATCAGATCTTCAAATTTCTGCACTTTGCCCATAAGCCACCTCGTTTTGTCAACCTCTTCACTCAGTCCGTATTTCTTTCTCAGTCCTCAGTCCTCGTTACTCAGTCCTCCGATGAGTCATTGGTTATTGGGTTACTGGGTTATTAAGTTATTGGGCATAACTCAACCTACTCGACTTACTCAACTTACTCAACCAACTGATAGGGTTATTGAGTCAATTTCGCTATGCCCTATGCGCTATGCACTTTGCGTAGATAGGAACTCCACAGTGTTCTTGTCAGGTAAGAAGCTGAGTTCATAACACGGAACATTCTTGGCCACGTCGTCGAAAAAACGCAGTGTAAAGTCAACAGC
>Ga0315277_10009600_pt1 | contig 12345 bp, 10 predicted proteins | sample YL17G05_15_MG_FD_203695 | JGI IMG/M metagenome (GOLD analysis project Ga0315277, IMG submission 203695) | Sediment microbial communities from Yellowstone Lake, YNP, Wyoming, USA - YL17G05_15 | ecosystem: Environmental > Aquatic > Freshwater > Lake > Sediment | place: USA: Wyoming | collected... | reverse complement strand
CTGGCCGCTTTGCCCCAGTTGTGTGCTACCTCACCTCGTCGGGGCGGACCTCCCTTCCGGTGCGTGCTGAGGTGAGGGCCGCCAACACGAACTGGAGGACCGCCTTGCCGGTGGGGCCGTCGAGCACCGGCTGTCCGCCCTCCCGCAACACGCCGATCAGGTGGCGAGTGCAGTCAATGAAACTGTCGTGCCACTCGACCCGCTCGACCGGGATGGGGGTGGTCTTGCCGTCGCGGAACAGCATCAGGGCAGGCAGGTCCACCGTGCGCGCGGTGCAGCGATTGACGAACAGGATGCCCTTGTCGCCGATCACCTCCACCCGGTCGTCGTCGGCGTAATAGAGCGATTCGATCTTCATGTGCGGCGTGTGGGCAAAATCCAACACCCCGTAGCGGCGGGGGGACCTGAACTGGAACATGATGACGGCCGGTGCGTCCAGGTACTTGGTGGGGACGACGGGGCTTTTGTCAATCCAGGCGTAGACCCGCTCGACCTCCCCCATCAGGTAACGGGCCAGCGAGAAGAGGTGGTAGCCGTGGTCGAAGACGAGCGGCCCCCCGCCGCAGCGCGCTTCGTCGAAGCGCCACATCCAGGCACTGAGCGGCACCTTCCAGGCCGCATCTTGCGTGCCGGTGTTGACGTGCAGCCGGAGCATCTGTGGCTCCCCGATCTCCCCCGCCTCGATCATCTGTTTGGCGCGCACGTGGGGCGGATAGAACACAAAGTTCTCGTAGATGCGCAGGACGACGCCCGTCCGCCGGGCGGCCTCGATCATGCGGTCGGCCTCAGCGGCGCTGAGCGCCATCGGCTTCTGGACCGAGACGTGCTTGCCGGCCTCACACGCCGCGACGGTCATCTCCGCGTGCAGGTGGTGGGGCACCAGGAGTTCGACCAGGTCAATCTCGGGGTCGGCCAGCAGTTTCTGGTAGTCCGTGTAGACCTTGTCCACACCCCAGGCTTTGGCCTTGGCCTGGGCGTTCTTGCGTTTCGTGTCGCACACGGCGACGATACGGGCGTCCTCCCGCCCGCGGTAGCCCAGCTCGTGCAGGTCGGAAATCCGGCCACAGCCGACAATTGCTACTCGTATCGGGTTCATCGCATTTCTCCACAACGGTGGTACATACGACAAGCCAACGCTCGCATCGCCCCATTGTATACCAGTAGCAGTTGAATGCAAACTCGGTTCGTCCGAGCACGCCGGGCATCTTATCCCAGGAAGGAAAGGGGGCCGTGGGACCTGGTGCGTGTGTCGCGCTTGCGTTCCTCCCAATACTGTGGTAACATAGTCCTGCTGAAACGTGGTGGACGTAGCTCAACGGTCAGAGTGCTGGTCTGTGGAACCAGTGGTTGCGGGTTCGAATCCCGTCGTCCACCCTGAGGGCGAGCATGCCCCCGGCTGTTTTGAGGAGTATGAGTCCAATGTTGGCACCGACCCTTCTTCGGGGAACCTGGAGCGCGTGCGGCCGTCTCGTGATGGCCAGCCTTGGCCTGCCCATCCACCATGCCCATCACGTTCGCCACGGCCACGCTCGAGGAGTGTCCTGAAGCGTCGGGTGGTATGCTCTTGTAACGGTGCACCCTCGAGCGTGGAACAGGTAGTTTCCACGCTCTTTTTGTTTCTGTCGTCCAGAAGTAGGAGGTGAGGAATCATGGCCAGCAAAGTTGAGCCCCGTGTCCCGCGCGGCATGCGCGACATATTGCCAGAACAGATGGTCCGCCGGCAGTACGTGATAGACGTCATTCGGAGCGTGTTCGAGGAGTTTGGCTTCGAACCCTTGCAGACTCCGGCCCTCGAATTGGAGGAGACGCTGTTGGGCAAGTATGGCAGCGAGGCGGAGCGGCTGATCTATTCGGCTACCTACGGTGGCGGTGAGGAGAGGCTCATGCTGCGTTACGACCTTTCCGTGCCGCTCTGCCGTATGATTGCCATGTACCCCGACCTGCCCAGGCCGTTCAAGCGCTATCACATCGCCCCGGTGTGGCGGGCGGATCGCCCCCAGAGAGGCCGTTACCGCGAATTCTACCAGTGCGACGCGGATACCGTCGGGAGCAGCAGCATGTTGGGGGATGCGGAGACGGTGGCCGTGACCTATACCATCCTCTATCGCCTGGGCTTTCGCGCGTTCACCGTCCACGTCAACAACCGCAAGATATTGGACGGCATCGGCCGGTTTGCGGGCGTGCCAGACGGCCTGCTGCGGGGCCTGTACCAATCCATTGACAAGTTGCCCAAGATCGGCCCCCAGGGGGTCAAACAGGAACTCCTCTCCGTAGGGCTGTCCGACCCTATCATCGAAGCGCTCCGGCGCGTAGCACGCCTGTACCTGCAGAAGAAGGTCGCACTGGAGCAGGTAGGTGCGCGCCTTAGGGAGGAACGAGTTCCTGGTGCGGGCGATGAGGGGCTGGTGCCCTTTCCCGAGGACGTAGCCGCGGCCGTCGAACCTGTATTGCGTGCGATCCTGGCCCAAGAGGCCCCGGGCACAGTCGAGCCGGATCGTGTCCAGGAAGTGGCTGGACAACTCGTCACCGGTGTGACGCCTGTGCTGCGGGAAATCTATGGCCGGACTACGGCGCTGATTCCCGAGCATGTAGTGGACCGGCTGCTGTCGCTATTGGAAATCAAGGGCGACAACGCGACCGTCCTGCGCTCCCTGCGTGAGCGGCTGGGGGACTATCCGGAGGCGGTGGAAGGGATCGCCGAACTCGAAGAGATGCTCCATTACCTGGACCTCCTCGGCGTGCCGGAGCGTTACGTTACGGTGGACGTGTCCATGACGCGCGGGCTGGACTATTACACCGGCCCCATCTATGAGACCATCGTGGAGGAAGCGGGTGTGGGCAGCGTCACGGGCGGAGGCCGGTTCGACAACCTGGTCGGGATGTTCACCGGGCGCAGTCTGCCGGCCACCGGCACCACGATCGGCATTGAGCGCATCATCGTGGTGATGGAGGAACAGAGCATGTTCCCGCCCTCCGTCGGCAGGACGGCCACCCAGGTGCTCGTGACGGCCTTTGACCGGGCGCTGGTGGACGAATCCATCAGGGCTGCCGGAATGCTGCGCCAGGCCGGCTTGCGGACGCAAATCTACTTCGATCCTGACCCACTGCGCGAGCAGATCGGCTATGCGGTGAAGAAGGAGATTCCTGTGGTCGTCATCCTGGGCCCGGATGAGGTCGCTCAAAGCCAACTGACCGTGCGGAATCTGCGCACCCGGCAACAGGCCACGGTAGGTCGAGAGCAGGCCCCCGGGCTGATTCGGGAGTGGTTGGGCGGATAGGGCGTGTTCCGTGTTGCGTGTTGCGTGTCGGAATACGGAGCACGGAATACGGAACACGCAACACGCAACACGTTCACCGTTCCTCCGCTCTCTCCCGTTCGTACCGCGCTCGTCTTTCGACCAGATAGGTTGGTACTGGAACGTCCCACCAGCCGACGGCCGGGCTGCCGGAGAGCGGGTAGGTGCGCTCGACCATGACCTCGACGACGGCCGGGCCACCGGCGGCGAAGGCCCGCTCCAGCGCGGGGCGCACCTCGGCCGGGGCGGAGATGTGCTCGGCCTGGCAGCCGAAGGCGCGCGCCAGTGCGGCCAGGTCGGGCGTGACCGGCGCGCCGTCCCTCAAGAATTCGGCCCCCATCGCCCGTTCCTCGCCGTAGACGGCCGCCTGCAGGTCGCGGATGGCGATCCAGCCCACGTTGTTGGCCACCACGTACACGACCGGGATGCGGTACTGGACGGCGGTGGCCAGTTCCTGGCACGTCATCAGAAAATCGCCGTCGCCCACCAACCCCACCACCTGGCGCTGCGGGGCGGCCAGTTTGGCCCCCAGCGCGGCGGGCACCGTCCAGCCCATGGTGCTAAAGCCGCCCGTGGTCAGGTTGGTCTTGGGCGCGTAGACCGGCGCCTCCTGAAACCACTGCGCCTGCACGTTGCCCGACGAGGTCACCACGATGGCGTCCCGTTCGAGCAAGGCGCGCAGTTCGGCGATCAGGCGAGAGATGGTGACGGGCGTGTGGTCAGACGTGGCCAGTTGCCGGACCTGCGCCAGCCATTCCTCCCGCAGCCGCCGGACCTCGGCCACATAGGCGCTGTGGGCGTCGCCACGGGGGGTGCTGTGGGCGCGCAGCCACTCCAGCAGCGCCGCCAGCCCCGCTTTGGCATCGGCCACCAAACCCACCTCGACCGGATAGTTCTTGCCGATCTCGGCCGGGTCCAGGTCGAGGTGGACCAGGCGGGTGGGAGGGATGGCGTAGGTCACGCCGTGCCGGTAGGAGGAGGTGGACTCGTCGGCGAAGCGCATGCCGGCCGCCAGCAGCACGTCGGCGCCCGATGTGAGCGCGTTGCCGCAGGTGGTGCCCTTTGACCCGCCGTGGAAGCCGGACAGGGGGTGGTCCTCCGGGAAGGCTCCCTTGCCCATCATGGTCGTGACGACCGGCGCGCCCAGGAATTCGGCCAGCGCCCGCAGTTCGTCCCACGCCCCCGCGGCGATCACGCCACCCCCGGCGACGAGCACCGGGCGTTGGGCCTGGGCGAGCAAGCGCCCGGCCTGGGCGACCAGGCCGGGGTCGGGCAGCACCGCTCCGCTGGGGCGGTAGGTGGCCGGGGCGGCGGCAGAAACAAGCCCGCCTTCCACCTCCACGCCGTCGCATTGCACGTCCATGGGCAGGTCCACGACGACGGGGCCGCGGCGGCCGGTGAGCATCTCGGCAAACGCCCGCTGCAGGATGCGCGGCAGCCGCTCGACGGACGTGGGTCGCCAGATGCGCTTGGTGATCGGCGCAAACACCGCCAGGGAGTTGGCGTCGTGCTGGCGCTCGATCTCCTGGAGGACCCCTCGCCCGGCCATGTGGGTGTGGCTGTTGCCGGTGAGGACGAGCACGGGGATCGAGTCCACGTAGCAGGAGGCGACGCCGATCACGGTGTTCATGGCGCCGGGGCCGATGGAGGTAAAGACCGCCAGCGGCACGCCCGCCACGCGGTAGTAGCCGTCGGCCAGGTGGACGGCGGCCTGCTCGTGGCGGGCCTGCAAGACCTGGAGCTTGTCCTGGCCGGTGAGGGCGTCGGAAAGGCCGAGCGTGCCGTGGCCGGGGATGCCGGCGACGTAGGGCACGCCTTCACGAATGAGCGTTTCGACGACGATCTGTCCTCCGGTGAGTTTCATTGCGGTGATACCTCCCATTTCTGGAACGCAGATGAACGCAGACGAACGCAGACGAACGCAGACGAACGCAGAATTTTCTGATTTCTGTCTGCGAAAATCCGCGTGAATCGGTGTCCTTGAAGATCCTACGGTTCGGTTTTCAGCAGCACGACTGCCTGGTTGGGCTGCAGGGTGACTGTGCTTACCGGCGTGTACGTCACCGTCCAGGCCGACACGTCGCCATCGGCGGGGACCTCGCCGCCGCCGTGCGGTGTGGCCCGATAATAGGTGCTGCCCAGGTTCACCGTGCGGGCGGTAGTAGTGGGGTTGACCAGCACCAGCCCGTTGCTATAGGTGCGGGCGTAGACGTTCCAACCGGCGCTCCACAGCGCCTCCACGCTCGCCGGGTGGCCTCCCACGGGGCTACCGATGGGGATCTCGTACTCGGGGAACCATTCCGGCTCCAGCCCCAGGTCAAAGTTGAGGTAGGTGGTGCGCCCCTTGATGAGCAGGTAGCAGCCCAGCAGGAAGGTGCGGTCGTTCACGTCGTTGGGGTCCACGTACTGCTGGGCCAGGATCGCCTTGTCCTGGCCGACCAACCCCAGGATGCGGTCCATCTGCAACTGCCAATCGGCCAGGTCGAAATAGCTGCCGTAACCCCAACCGCCAAAGCCCTCGATCATCACCCCGTCCGCGCCCGAGTAGTCGGTAGGATCGCGGGTAGTGACCCACTGGCCGGCGTTGGGGATGAAGTAAGAGCCGGCCAGTTCTCCCTGCTGCATATAGGCGATGAGGCGCTCAATGCGGGCAGCCCACGCGTTCTCAAAGGTCGCGTCCACCGCAGGCAGTTCCGGGCTGAAGCGGTCCTGGCCCAGGTAGTTGGGCACGCTGACACTGTCGGCGAACAGGCCGTCGTCGTCGTTGGCCCGCAGTTGGCGCAGCACCTCGCCCGACCAATAGGCCCGCCAGGCGGAGTCGTCCGGGTCCACCAGGTACCAGCCCCAGTCGCAGTGGAGCACTCGTTGCCCGCTCCAGCGGAAGAACCAACTGTCCTGGGGGGCGGCCGGCCACTCCCGCACCCAGTCGTTCCCCTCGACGATGTGGAGCCACTCGCCGGTGGGGTCGCAGGTGCCCTGGATGGCCCGGTAGCCCAGCCCCAGCCCCAGGCGATAGTGCAGGATGACAAAGTTGGGGTTGTAGGCCCGCAGGTGGTCGGCGTCGGAGCGGGTCATCTTTTGCGTGCCGGCGTAGTGGGTGGCCGCGAACTGGAACTGCGCCTCGCTCATGCTGTTGGACAGTTGGTCGTTGAAGACGTGGATGCCGACGGTGGTGTCGGGCAGCGGGCGGACGGCGGGAGCGCTGCTGGCGGAGCGCGAGACGAGGGGAAGGTAGGCGGTGGGGGTGAGGGTGCCGGTAGAGAGAGCGATGGAGGCGGCGGAGGGGGCAATCGCGCGGCCCGCCGCGTGGACGGACGGCGCCCTGGCTGAGAGCAGGGCAGACGCCGACACGGCGGGGAGCGCGTGGCCGGCGCTGGCGATAACGGCGCTCATGACAACGGCACCGATGACAATGGCCAGCAGGACAAGGGTGGGTCTGGCTCTCGCGATTAGTTTCATCGTGGGACCTCCGAGTGAAACGTGAAACGTGAAGCGTGTTCCGTGTTGCGTGTTCCGTTCAGTCGTGTGGGCCGCGCCGTGGAACAGGCGGCGCTGGGGGGAATACGAGCCCAGCACCGGCTCTTCCAGGCCGGTGCGGCCCATGCAGACTCGCCTCCACACTGAAATGCATCCGTTGCATCACCGCGGTGCCGGTGACAGAGGTCGTGGCCCAGGCCCCGCAGGCCGAGCCGCTTTCGCTGGATGAGATTAACAAGATCGTCCGCGAGGTGCGCTTGAATCGCTGAAACAGTGAATCCACTGAAACCACTGAACGCCGAGCTTTTTTCAATGACCTCAGCGGCCTCAGTGCATTCAGTGGTTCAAGATTCCCCCAATCAGCCAAAATACCTCCATCAGCGCCAGGCCGCGTCGAAGCCCATCTCCCAGATTCTCTCGGTCGCCTTGTAGAGGCCGAGGATGAAGAGGCCGGTGATCAGTTCCATAGCCTACTTCGCTTCTTGTTCTGGGAGCCGGCCCTCTCGCCAGGGGCCACCAGGTAGCCAGTGCCAGTCGAACGATCGCCCTTCAATCAGGGCCAATATCACGGAGTGTAGTAGTGCCGCAATCACCTGGATGGCTTCGTCCAATGTGAGCGGCGCGTGGTCAGATGAATGGCGGCGGACAAAAGCGAGCCACTGGGCTTGCTTATCCTGGGCGTTGGCAAATGTCTCACTGAATGCAGCTGGTGCCAAGGGGAGGGTGGTCTGCCGGTGGCGGAAAGTCTCGCGGACGGCCTGGGCCAGGATCGGACCGTCGAGTGCGAAGTGTGTAGCCAGAAACCAGATGTCGTAAAAGTCCTTCATCCGGCTGTTGACCTCGCCCAAGTAAACCATGGCCTGAAACTTCTCTGCAATGGTGCTCTCGCGGCTGTATCCCTGCACCTGGGGTGCGGGAAAGTCCAAGATGGCCGGTAGGCGCACCGGTACTGGACCAGGTATCAGAATGTCGCCGAAACCAACGTCAATTTGAAGGCGAATCCGCGCCATCCCCAGCATGGCCAGCAGGTGTACGCGCACCCCATGGTATTCGGCTGCCTCTGTGATGCGTTCTCCGGTGATACCGTCGGTCTGAAAACGCAGTCCATCATTCTCGGGCACCGGTTCCTGGCAAATCACCCGGATCGCCCCAACCACGTGTTCCACGCTGTTGTCCATAATTCCCAACAGGTCCACATCGCGGGTGGGGCGAGCGAAGGGCCCGTGCCAGGCACCGAACATCAATGCTCCCTTGAGCACAAATTGCTGGGAATAGGAAGAACGCCCCAGGCGATAGAGAAACCGTTCCAGCGCAAAGTATTGCAGCAGCTCATCAAATGGGCGGCCTTCAGCGTGTGCCCGGTTGAGCAGGCGTTGATGGACAGAAGCCGCCACGTTACGGGTCATAGCAGTGTCTCCAGATACGGGCGCATGACGTTCTCGACCCGGCAGATGCGGGCATACCTCAGCAGGGTGTCCACCTGAAAGTCGCGGCGCTTGCGGTAGAGCCGGAGCGCCTCCAGCGCGATGTCCAGGCCGATCTTGCGGCGGTATTTGAAGCAATCGGCCACGCTTTTCGCCGGGCCATAGATGCGCACGGGTGCTCCGTCTAGCGGGTGGACCTCCACGCCCTCGCTCCAGGCCAGGCCGGAGAACCAGAACGTCCGCAGCGGCGGATAGTCCAGCGTGGGTCGGCTGGACCCGCTGCGCAGGGCCACGTCAACAGTGTGGGGAACCTGGGTGGTCAGGTTGTGGAAGGCCAGGGCCGAAACCAGGCAGACCACCGCCTGCGGGAGCCTGCGCGCGACGATGATCAGGTCAGGATTGGAGAGAGGGGGCAGGTCGGCCAGGCGGTAGAGGCCCCGGCTGAGTCGCTGGAGCGCACCGGAATCCCGCAGCGCATAGAGCGTGCGCGGGTGGATGCCCAGCCGCAGTGCTTCCCTGGTGGGCAGCGTGCCACCGTAGCGCCGGAACAGGTCCAGCGCGACTTGCGTAGAAGACTGAGAAGTCATTCTTGTCTCGTGGATAAAACAGCCGTTAGTTTTACATATCTATAGTATATTTTATCCAGAAGCCGAACAGAGTCAAGTGTGAGGCTCCCGTTCAGTTCCGTCGCCTGCCTTCCTCATCTACTCATCTACTTTCCGCCACATCTCGAAACATCAGCGGAACATAAAACGTGCGGGTCAGGTAGGTCCGCTGCCAGATGGTGAGCGATGCGCCAAACCGGTTCCTGTCCGTGTGGAGCGTGTAGCCGCCATAGATGCATCCATCGTGCTCGACGACTTTGACCTTGCCGAACACCTCCAGGTGATGGATCGTGTCGGTGAGCAACGCCACGGTCACGGTCGCAGGGTGGAAGTAGGCATCATAGTCACCGTGGGCGGCGAACGTGCCGGACTCGGCGGTGATGGTTACTGCCTCCCCATTGCCGAGGCGGACGGTGACGACCTGTGTGAACTGGCCGGTGGGCGAGGTGACGGGGTCTACCAAGAACAGCTCCTGGGTGGGTATCGGGCACGGCGGATCCAGGGGAGGAGCCGCCATCGTCGCCGGATGCTCAGCGCTCCCAAGCGCTGCTGCAAGTATCCCAGTCAGCATCAGAGCGGCCACCAGAACAAGTGCTACCCGGGATTGAGATTTCACTGTGCACCCCAACTAGAAGATTATACACCCGGGAGGCTACGATAGACAAATAGCGCAACCTGTGGTAAGGTTGACACCTATTGAAGGATGCGATGATACCTGGTAGACACGCGAAGAAGCGAGTTTGGCCATCGGCGCTGGCCGTCTTGGCGCTTGCGCTGGTAACGTCAGCCTGCGGTGAAGCCGTTTGGCCAACCCCAGAGCCGCCCGCTACGTCCAGGCCGGCCGACACGCCCACGCCTGCTTTCGAGCGCGTAGAGGCAGAGGTCGTGGAGGTGGTAGACGGTGATACCATCCACGTGGAGATTGACGGAACGGTCTACGCCGTGCGCTACATTGGTATTGACTGCCCAGAGACCAGACACCCGTACGAGCCGGTGGAGTGGATGGGGCCAGAAGCGAGCGAGGCCAACCGGCAACTCGTCGAGGACAAGATCGTGTACCTGGAGAAGGACGTGTCGGAAACTGACCGGTACGGGCGCTTGCTGCGCTACGTCTTCCTGGCGGATGGTACGTTCGTCAACGCAGAACTGGTGCGCCTGGGGTATGCACAGTCGGTCACCTATGCGCCCGACGTGCGCCACCAGAACTTGCTTCTGAAGATGCAGCAGGAAGCCATGGAAGCCGAACGTGGACTGTGGGGGCCAACAGCGACGCCCGTGCCAGCGGCCGCTACTCCAGCCTCACCTGCTCCCACGGGTGCCCCGATTCGCATCATGGCGGTGGACAAGCGAGCCGAGTTCGTGGACGTTCGCAACGACGGAGACCAGGCACAGGACCTGGGTGGGTGGGTGCTGGTCAGCGAGAAGGGGGATCAGAGGTGCACGCTGGGGGGCGTGCTCAATCCTGGCGAGGTGCTGCGCATCTGGGCGATGGCCGAAGATGCGGGGCAGAGGGGCTACAACTGCGGCTTTGGCAGCAGCATCTGGAATAACAGTGAGCCTGATCCTGCTGCACTCTACGACAATGCGGGGCAGTTGGTTGCCAGGTATCCTTAGCGACTGCCCCTGACTGCATCACTATTTGACTTCTGCGGTAGATTGCACTACACTATCATCACGATGAAATGAAAAGCGCCTCGCGGCTTTGCCCAGCCCGAGGCGGCGACCAGGACGGTGGGCACCCTGGCAACGATATGATAGCATGGAACCCGCCCGCCGTCAAGATGAGGCGGGCTTTTCCGTTACGTCTCCAGCGACAAACGCTGACCGAACTCACACCGTCTGGAGGAGATCGAAGTGTCTGCATCCTACACCGAGGCCAAGGTCGAGGTCGAACGGCTGGTAGACCGATTCGCCAGCTCTCCGTGCCCACAACCTCAAGCGGTACAATGAAGCCGCCACGCGCCGGGCGCGACAGGTCATCAACTGCGCCTGGCTCAAGGGCGTAACCTGGGCCGTCCTGACCGACTTCGAGGCGCTGAAGGCCTTCAACGCCGAGTGGCAGAAGACGGTCCCCACTTCAAAGGAGGGATTTGGATATACGGACGAAACTCATAGTTCTAGCACCACAGCGCAGTCAAGCTTACCTTGCCCGACTTAGGGCCTGCCAAAACCTGGAAAGGAGCATTCCCATGAAAACCCTTGCCTTGCGCAAAAAACTGACGCCTTTCATGCTCGTGTTCGCGTCCATCGCCCTCAGTATTGGCCTGGTCGCCTATCCCTCCCACCCATCCCAGGCCCAGACGCTGCCCACCATCTCCGTCTCCGGCAACAAACTCGTCGCCAACGGCCAGGAGATCATATTGCGGGGCGTCAATGTCCTCGACCCCCTCAAGATGCGGCACTACATCGGCCACTTCGACAACACCTACTTCGCCCAGGCCGCCTCCTGGGGCACCAGAGTTGTCCGCATGCCAGTTCACCCCGACGAGTGGCACCACCGCTTCTTCAACCAGAGCGGCAACGCCAACAAAATGGACACCATCGAACAGGCTATCACTTGGGCCGCCAACAACGGCATGTATACGATCATTGACTGGCACGTCATTGGCTCGCTCGTCACCGGCTACTTCCAGAGCAGCATCTACAAAACGACGCAGGCCGAAACCGAGGAATTCTGGTGCACAATTGCCACAAAGTACAAGGACGACCCCCGCGTCGCAGCCTACGACCTGTGGAACGAACCGGTCACCGGCAGGAAAGGCTGGATCGTTATCGAAAGCGAGTGGATCGCGCAGCGCAACTGGTATGAGAACCTGGCGGATGTCGTCAGGGCGATTGACCCGAACAAGCCGATCATCTGCAACGGCCTGGATTGGGGCTACAACCTCCAATACGCCGGTGCAAACCCCGTCCGTCGCAGCGGCATCGTCTACGCTGCCCACCCGTACCCCAACCAGGACCTGCCCTGGGGCACCTACTTCGGCTACCTCAAGGCCACCTACCCCGTCCTCGCCACCGAATTCGGCTTCAAGAACGACGGCCGGCAGTTTGACGAAAGCCAGTACACCAACCAGGGTGGCACAGGCACGTACCGCACCGCGCTGGACACGTACCTGGAAAGCCAGGGCATCGGCTGGATGCCCTGGAACTTTAGCCCTGAATGGGACCCTGAGCTCCTGGCCGATTGGAACTACACCCCGACCGAGCAAGGATACTTCTACCGCGACCGCCTGCTGGCCCACCCGTAACGGGTCGTAACCACAGCCCTAAAGCGCGAAAGACACGCGAGGTCGGCTACTTTGCGTGTCTTTCGCCTCATTCGTCATAATGTCCACCAGGCTCTTTCCGTCCATGTGCTCTTTCCCTCTGAACTTTGGCGGCCAAACTTCGGCCACCGAAATCTACCGCCGCTGTTCGCCGATTTGCTGATTTGCGATTTGCTATTCGCCATTCGCCAATCTCCTCCTCATCTCCGCGTGGCTCGCCCGCGTGATCGGGTACCAGATCAGGAGCGGCAGCGCGACGACGAAGAAGAGGGCGGGC
>Ga0315277_10009599_pt1 | contig 12348 bp, 12 predicted proteins | sample YL17G05_15_MG_FD_203695 | JGI IMG/M metagenome (GOLD analysis project Ga0315277, IMG submission 203695) | Sediment microbial communities from Yellowstone Lake, YNP, Wyoming, USA - YL17G05_15 | ecosystem: Environmental > Aquatic > Freshwater > Lake > Sediment | place: USA: Wyoming | collected... | reverse complement strand
GGCGGTTCCCCGCGGGTACGACCACATGATGATCGGCATGGCGAACCTTTCCGCGTCGCGCCGGACCTCCATGAACTGCCTGAAGTCCCTGTCCTGCGCCGGCGAGCCGACGTAAAGCGTATAGCCGACGGCGTCGGCGCCCAGGCGCACCGCGTCCTCGACGTTCGCGTCAAGCGGGGAAATCGGTTCCAGGTCGGGCGGGATATTGGTCTTGCCGGAGATCTTCAACACCAGGGGAATCCGCCCCACGAACTTCGCCATGTACTTTTCGGCCAGACCCACGTGAAGGACGATCCCCGAGTAACCGCCGCGCGCCGCGAGTTTCAACTGGTACTCCGGGTCGACGGACTCGGGGTTGGCGAAGAAGTCCGCGGGCCCGTGTTCGAGCCCGTGGTCGATGGGCAGGAACATGGCCTTGCCCTTGCCGGGGCCGAACTCGTAAAGGAGCCTGTGAAGCCGTATCTTTTTTCCCACCGGGATATCCAGGTCGTCCAACTTAGCGCCCTGCGGCATAAGGCACCTCCTGGTCTTTCGCGCGACGGCGCGTCTGTCAAGCGACGAGCCACACGCCTCTTACGACAAAGAAATCGGCGACGACTATCGATATATCCGGGAACATGGAACTCGTTATCCACGGCAAGACCCCCGTGCCCGCCGGCGGGTGGTGCAGGGCGAAGGCGGACATGAAGATGACGCCTAATATGCACGCCATGCCGTTCAGGAGAAACCCGAGCGCGACCGTGCGCTTCGAGCACAATAGCGCGGTTATCACGACGACGTCGAATATCCCCACGGCCGTCGGCATGAAGAACGTGCCGGAGAATCCGGCCGCCAGGTCGAAATGGTGAATCCTGAGGTGAAGCAGAAGCCCGCCGACCGACATGAAAACCTGGGCCACGATGAGCGTCAGCCTTGCCATCGGGCACTCCTTTTGCCGGTTCAGAACCTGGACGCGTACCCGGCGTAAAGTACCAGCGCGATAGCGATCACGTGGAGGATCCACCAGCCGGGCGTGCCGAGCATTATGTATTTCCAGGGCATAGGCATCACTCCTTGGAGCCGCCTCGTCAGAGGACGATCGCTCCTATCGCGAAAACGATCGCCATGCCGACGAGGTGGACGAGCCACCAGCCCATCCCGAGAAGCCGTAGAGTGCGCGGAATCTTCATCGTAATCATGCGTCACCTATTCGGGGCTTGCGGCCTTCATGCCCAATTCGAACGCGGCCTTGAGGCTTTCCGGATGTTTCTCGGCGTCGCCGACGTCGTTGACTCCGTTCAGGGCGACGTCGCCGGCGAACTCCATGTCGAGCGTCCTGTAGAAGAAGTCCACGACCTTGCGCGAGCAGTCGAAGACGTCCGGCAGGCCGCTTCCGGCGCAGGAAATGAGGTATCCGCGGCGGGGAATGCCGCCCCTGGCGGGGATGCGGAGTTTCATCCTGTACTTTCTCTCCCAGAAGCACTGGCAGCGGTCGATGAGGACCTTGGCCTGGGAAGACACCGTCATGAAAAAAACCGGCGACGCGAGGATGACCCGGTCGACGGCCATGAAACTCTTATATAACCGCTGGAAGTCGTCCTGGATGACGCACTGCCCGACGCCCTCGCACTGGCCGCATTCGATGCACGGCTGCATGTCGTAGTCGCAGAGGTTCGCCGTCTCGACGCGCGCGCCGAAGCTCAAGGACGCCTTCATCGCTTCGGAAAGGAGCCTGTCGGTGTTGCCCCCGCGGCGGGGGCTCGAAGAAATCGCAAGTATCGTGACAGGCTCCACCGTCTATTCCTTACTGGAGTGCGGCGCCGGTACTGCCGGCCGCGGCGGGCGGCGGCGGGATGGTCCCCGACGGCGCGAAGACAGGCGCGGGCGGGGGGGCAACTTCGCTCGCGGTGCTCGAGGCTGCGGGTGCCGCCGCTCCCGCCGACGGCTTCACGTAGAAGGGGGCCGTCGTGCCCCACATCCCGTGCACCGTGCACTGGACGACGCAGTCGACGCGCTGCCCTTCGCCCAGCGCAAACGTGAACGTCACCTCGGGTTTCTGCCAGACGGGAGCGAACGTGACGTACGTCGCGAGCTCCGCGTCGATGTAAACGCGCATCGAGTAGATGTAGTGGTTCTTCGCCATCGGGTGATTCGGCAGCGAGAAGGTCGCCTTGAACGGCTCTCCGGCCGCGACTTGTTTGGGCCAGTCGATCTGGATGAAGTGTTCCTTCTCGACGGCGGTCATGTTGTCCGGGTCCGCGATCCTGTGGACCTCGATGCCGTCAACCTCCCTGATGTCCGGGATCTTGCCGCTGATCTTAATCGGCCAGCCGATTGCCGCGCCCAAGAGCGCGCCCTTCAACACCCCTCGCCTCGGAATCCCCGTCATCGTAACCCTCCTCGCGCTCCTGTCCGCCCAAAGCGCCGGAAATCGCAGCCGGTCGCGCGCGCCGCAGTGGACCGCCCACGGTGCAGCGGGCCGCGATTTCTCATAAGTAGACGCAGTTTAGCGGCGAATCTATCCGGTAAAAACAAAAAAGGGCGCCTTCTTCGGAAAAAGGGCATTTGCCGGCGGAAGTGAGCTGCCACGTGGTGCGTCGATGGCACGGCTGCACCCGGGCCGGTTCATGCATTCCGGGCGACAAACGGGCGCTTGCAAGCGGCAGCGATAAAACGGCCGCGGGTATCGGCCGCGCCTGCCAGACTGGCGGGCAAAACCGCAAGCGGCCCGACGCCCGGCGCAGGTCCACTCACGCGGCAACGTGACTACATGACGCGAAGCGGGGGCGGAAGCGCTCTCCTTCAGGCCTTTATTTCGATAGGGGCCGACATCGCCCAGAGGCCGTGGAGGTTGCAGTCGCCGATGGCCTCGAACTTCCTGCCCTTTGCGAGGGTGAAGGTGAGCGTCACCTCGGGGCGCGCGACTTCGGGCGTAAAAGTAGTCGTTGAAATGAGCTCGCCGTCGAGGTAGACGCGCATCCACATGATGTGGTGCGCCTTCATCATCGGGTGGTTGGGCATGTTGAAGGTCGCCTTGAAGGCCTCCCCGGCCTTCACTTCCGTGGGCAGGTCGATCGTGACGAGATGCGCCTTCTCCATGTCAGTCATGTTCTTAAGGTCTTTGATGCGGTGGATGGGCTTGCCCTCGAGCTCCATCATCTCGCCGGCCATCTCCTTCATCATCCCCTTGGCCTCTTCCCGTTCTGCCGCGGCGGCGGCCATACCCGCCGTAACAACCGGCATGAGCGCCACGCCTAACGCCGCTTCCTTGAGGAGTTCGCGCCTTGCCAAGCCGTCCATACGTCCCTCCTTGCCTTAAGGCGAAGTTGGAAAAGATATCAAACCTCTCTTGTCGCGAGACACCGTGGGGCGGGAAATCTATCCGGCAATATGGAGGAGAATGATGCCAGGCAAGGGGCGGCAGCTCGAGTTTGTGCGGCGGCCGGGCGCGGCGTTTAGCGAGGGCGGGCAGGCCGTGAGACCGCGCTTGCGCCGGCCGGCGTATATCGGCGACGTTGGGCGCGAGGGTCGGCAACGCCTACCTTGCTTGGTTGTCCGTCACCAGTCTAAAACCGCCCGGGATGACCGGCCTGAAGGCGTTGGGCGGCAGCTCGGCGTTCCAGTCGAACTCATCCTGTATAAGCGTGAGCTGGGACGTGGAGAGCTGGGTCTCCTTCTCGATCATCGAGGGGAGCTTCGTCTCCACGTCGAGCCAGATCCGGGCGTACACGTACTCGGGCCCCTCGCCGAGCCTGGCAAGGGGGATTTGGAAGCCTACGGAGTCGCGGCCGCCGAAACGGTTCGTGCCCCGCAGGAGATTGGCCTTGTCGAGGACCGCGGCCATGGCTGTCGCCCGCTTGACGATGTCTTCAGCGTCGGAGTCGCTGCCGAGCTTCGTGACTTCGTACGTGGCCGTGTCGAAGCGCACGACCGTCTTGGTGAGCTTGCCGTTTGCGGAAACGATCCACTGAGTCTCGCGCGGCTCGCCGTTTTCGATGAGTTCCCTGCAGAAGTTCGGCCCCTGGGCGTAACACTTGGCGGTCTTGGGCGATGAGACGACGTCGGGCTTGCCAAAGTCGCCGTCCATGCTCTGGGTTATGAATTGCTCGTGCCAGCTGACAGCCTTGACCGCTGAAAGGGCGGATTTGATGTCGCCGATCCAGGCGTAAGACGTGTCGAGCCACCATTGGACCGGCGGGGGCGGCGGAGGAGCAGGGGCGGTTATGAGAGGTTTGAAGAGGGCAACCGCAACGTAGATCGCGGCCAGCGCGACGGCCGACAGGATGAGGATCGACAGGCGGCTCACGCGTGACGATGCGGGCTTGGGCGCGGACTGGGGCTTGGTCTTGGCCGCCGCCGCAGCTTCGGAGCCGGGGCTTGCCTCGGCGGCAACCCTTGAGACAAGCGCGGCGCAGCCTTTGCAGGTGTCAAGGTGCGCGGCGACGTCGCGGGCTTCTTTCTCGCCAAGACGGCCGCCTGCATAGGCCGCCAGTTTCCGTTTCACTTCCGGGCAGTCCATTCTCGCACCTCCGGGCCATATCCGAACGGACATACTATATCGCTCCTCAGATACCCGCCGCAAGAGGAAAAGACCGTTGACAGAGGGAAAAGACCGTTGCGCGCAAGCGGCCGGGACCCGGCAAGATGCGGAGGTGCTACGAGCGCCGTCACGCCGCATGAAAGCAGCGCAGAGGACCGAAGTGAAGCGGACTTGGACGGAAATGAAAGCACCTCTCCCCCAAGGGGGAGAGGTGCTTCTCTCAAATGAGTGCAGTCGCTAAATGCCGCCGTGGATGGTCCAGCGAGTCGGCTGGTCTTTGCCCACGGGGCGGATGGCGAGAGACCCTTTCCATACGGACTTCGCGCCGTCGGAGCCGGCCTCTTCCACTTCGAACGACACCACGGTGCCGCCGACGAGAGGTATGGGCTGAGGCGCCGGTTTGCCGATGGCGATTATGCGGGTGAAGGTCCGCTTGCCGAACCACTCCTCTATTTTCTTCGCGGGCACTCCGGAGAGCAACTGGCCGGCCTTGGCGTAGTCGCGCGCGATGAGAGCTTCGAAAAACTGCCGCGCGACCTCGACCGTGATTTCCTCATCGGTCATGGCGCCCTTTTCGAGGCCGATTACCTGCGTGGTCTCGTCTATCACGACAACGTCGGAGGGGACGACGAAGGTCCACATCAGGGGATCGATGGGCTTGTTGTAGTCGGAGTAGCTGATTTTCGCCACAATCTCCGCACCGTCGCGGACGACATGCTTTTCAATGTCAGTGACAAGTTTCGTCTCAGGCTCGACGAGGTAGACGGCCCAAGCGCCGCTGCCTTCCTTGTACGTGACGGTGAGCTTTATGGCCTGGCCGTCGTCGGCCTTCGAACGGTCTATCTCGATCTTGCCATCGCGCTCGTCGCGTAGCAGTTGCTCCACGGCCAGCTTTGGATCGAAAAACGTCTTGCACCAGGCGTCGGCCATCTCAGGTGAGCCGACGGTCACGAGGACCTTCTTGGCCGCCATCCACACGGTGGCCTTGCCTTTTTCCCAGACGACCGCCTTGGGGCCGTCGTCGGTCACGAGCATTTCGATCCTCATGCGCTTCAGTTGCCCGTTCTCGTCGATCTCGACCCACATCTGCCTGTTCTGGTCGCCAGGCGGGAGGGAGGGATACTGCTCCTCGAGATGAATGTAGCGAACTCCCTTGTACGCCTGCACGGTCTGGTCGAGCCCGTATGCGGGAGTTGCGGTCTTGGTGAGCACCGTCAGAAACACCAGGCCGAAAGCGACGGCGACGAGCGCCGCCGCGGCGGTTAACCTGCCTTTGTATTTCCAAAGCATGTTCGTTCTCCTTGGGAAGTGAGTTTGGTTTAGAGAAACTCTTTGAAGGACGTTCTCGGCAAGAGACCGCCCGCGAAAAGCCGCCGCGTCCTTCGCCAGGCGGCCGCGAAGCGCCGAAACGGACTCGGCCTCTGCAGCGCAGGCGGCGCAGGCCTCGAGGTGGCGCGAGACGGCGAGCGCGGCGTTTTCGTCGAGGATGCCTTCGAGATAGGCCGCGAGTTGGTCTTTACACTGTCGGCAGTTCATCTGAGCACCTCCGAGTCCCGGCGCGCGTGCCCGGACTCTGCCAGGGACTCGCGCAGGTTTTCGTACGCGCGAGAAAGCCTTTTCGTGACCGTGCCGATGGGAATGCCGAGGCGCTGGGAGACCTCGCTGCAGGAGAGGCCCCCGTAGAAGCGGAGAAGAACCACTTCCCTCAAGGTCATCGGCAGCGCGGCAACCTTCTGTTCCAGGTCGTAGTCCGGAACCGCCGGCGCCGCCTGCGCCTTGCTCTCGAAGTCCTCGGTGAGCTCGAATCGCCGGCGCGCGTGTCTTGCCTCTTCCTTGAGGACCCGGTCGGCTATTCCGACGAGCCACGAGAAGATCGATTCGGGCTTTCTGAGGCCTCGAAGGGCCATGAACGCCCTGGCAAAAGCCTCCTCGGCCGTTTCCTCCGCGCGGTCCCTGTCGCGGAGCCTGCCTGCCAGGTAGGACACGAGCGCCGCGTCGTAACGGGCAACAATGTGCCTGAAGGCCTCCGGATGGCCGTTAAGACACATCGCTACGCAGTCGTTGTCGCTGTCCGTGTGCGTCACCTGGCACCCCATGGCTTCGAGCGGATTCGAATCTTCACAGTATAGTGCCGCGAGGGGCGCATTTTGCGACGGAAAACTGCCTGTCTTCGCACGAAAAAACCGCCTGAAGGGACGGACCGGCGAGCGCCGCGGCGCGCGGCGGCGCCGCAGCCGCGAAGGGAGTATCCCTCAGGCTTGCTGCGCGCAACGGGCCTCCAAAACGCAGGCGCAGGCTTGTTACATGCGTCAGCGTGGTATAGACTTGTTGCCCTGTGTGCGCGGTGGCGGCTCTTGTCGCGGAGGCAACGTCATCTTGGACGCGCCAGTCAAAGGTCTCTCGAACGGGAGTCTCGCCGTCCTCGTCGTTATTGTCGCCGCGGGGGCGGCCTTGAGGTTTTACCACCTGGGGGCACAGAGCCTCTGGATGGACGAGGTGGTGTCGGCCGAGGCGGCGCGGCAGATCGATTCGGATGGCTTCACGGTCGTTGCCCAGAAGGACAACGCCTCTCCGCTGTCGCACTGGCTCATCTGGCTTTCGATGAAAACGGCCGGCACGTCGGACGCGGCGGTGAGGTTGCCGTCCGCCGTCGCCGGCGTGTTCGCGATAGTGTTCGTTTTTCTTCTTGCGAGGGAACTCTCGTCCGCGCGGGCGGCGCTCTGGGCGGCGGCGTTCGCCGCTCTCTCGCCGATTGCGCTGTGGTACGCCCAGGATGCGCGGATGTACTCGCTTGTCTTCGCGCTTGCCGCTGTCACCCTTTACGTTTTCTGGCGCGCGATCGAAAACCCGCGGTCGCCGGCGCTTTGGGCGGCGCTGGCCGCGGCGACGGCGGCGTCGGTTTACACGCACCAGTATGCGGTTCTCCTGTCGGCGGCGTGCGGGCTCTTTCTCCTTTTCTATGGAAAGCCGCGTTCCATCTTCCTCAAGTGGCTCGCGACGCAGGCCGTCGCGGCGGCGGCGTTTGTGCCGTGGGTAATCCTCACGCTCCACCGCGCGGGGAGCGGGGCCGGCTCGGCGAAGGCGGGCGCGGTCATGTGGGGGCCGTACACGTTCTGGTCGTTTCTCTACGGCTTCTCGCTCGGCCCGTCGGTCAGGGAACTCCACGTGAGCGGGGGCGTCGCGGCCGTCGCGCCGTACGTGTGGATGATGATTCCTCTCGTCCTCGCCGGTGCGGCGGTCTTTGCGGCGGGCGGCGTGGGGCTCCTGTGGGGCCGGACGCGAAAGGCGGGAGTACTTTGTCTCGTGTGCCTTGCGGTTCCCCTGGCGGCCGCGACGGCGGCGGCGATGTTCACGAACGTGAGTTACAACGTGCGGTACGTGATGGGGGCATTTCCGGCGTTTGCGGTCGTAATGGGCGCGGGGCTTGCCAACGAGAAGAGGTCGAAGGTCGTCTTCGCTGCGGGAGTGGTGCTCGCGGCGGGGATGGCGTTTTCGATAGTGAACTGGTATACCGACGGGCGATATGCCAAGGAGGACAGCCGCTCCGCCGCGCGGTTTCTGTCGGCGGCGGTGGCCGAAAACGACATGGTGATCATCTCGAGCACGCCGTCGGCCCAGACGCTCGGGTACTACGGATTTCATCGCGGCGGCGCGATACGCGTCACGCAAAAGAACCTGAAAGACGTCGCCGCGGCCGTCAGGGAGGGGGACTTCCGGGGGGCTAAACACGTGTGGCTCGTCGAATCGCGGCAGTGGGAGTCGGACCCGAGGGGCGAACTGCGGCGGGCGCTTGAGAGGTCCGCGGTCCTCAGCGACAAACGGACCTGGCCGGGCGTGACGGTCATGACCTACGTACCGCGCCTCACGATGCCGGAAGCAAAAGGCCCGGGGGGCCGGGCATCTGCGGGGGCAGACGGCGTCGGCGACCGACGAGCCCCCGGGCGACGCGACGACGGCGAGTATCACTACGTGCGTTTGCCCGTTTTGGCCTTCGAGGCCGCGACTTCGGCGTCGGCGTACATCCGCACCCAGCGCGCCTTGAGGTCGCCGGACGCGTAGAGAAACCTGCTGTCCCGCCGTCCGAACCGGCGCGCCAATTCCAGGGTGGGCACGTCAAAAGCCGCGTGGAGAGCCGGCGTCCGCGCGCCCTCGAACTTATCCAATATCCCGCTCAAGGGGTCGCGTCCGAAGTTGCCGAGCCGCCATCCCCGGGTGAGGTCGCCGTAGTTCGAGAAGACGTCGATGTCGGCGTTGACGAGAAACCACGTCGTGTCCGGCACGAACGGCGCAATCACGCCGCCCGCGATGACGCCTGCCACTATATCAGCCTCGGTCCGCCAGTTAACGTCCCCGAAGTGCGTCCGCGTCGACTCCATGAGCTTCGCCGGAATGTAAGCGAGGTCGGACTCCTCAAGCCTCATATCCTCGATGTCAAACGCCTCTCCGTCCGGCCCCGGCAGATTGCAGAAGACGTCAAACCGGCCGCCGAGCAGCGCCGCGCGCTTTTCGAGGCACATCTCGTCGGCGACGGCGGATATTGCCGCGAGGTCCGGAAGCCCCTTCCTTGTGAGGATAATCTGCCAGCGAGGGATCATTCCCACCGCCAGGAGCCGCTCGGTGGCCGTGAGGTTGTCATTCCACGCGCCGCGGCGCCGGCAGAACCAGTCGGTGACTTTCTCGCCGCCGAAAAACGTTATCTGGCAGACCTTGGGGCCGAGCGTCGCGGCCCACGGGGCGTAGTCCGCGTCGCGCGCAAGGCGCCAGATGCTCAAGAGTTCATAGCGGCGCGGCGCGCGGCGGCTCAGCTCTCTTTCGAGGTCGTGGAGCGCGGCGTAATCGTCCGAGTAATCAGGTTCGCGATACCATGAGGAAACGTCCACTTGCGTGAAATACGGCTTGTCCTCGCCGGAGCGCCTCCACTGCCGGAAGGCCCCGGCGACCTGGCGGAGGACGTCCGTCGAGAGCCTCCCGTTGGGCCGGTTGCCGAGATAGCAGTGGCGGCAGCGGTTCGGGCAGCCGGCAAGGTCGAGGGCGACGCCGATTGCTCTTGGAAGCGGCGGCATTTCGGGCGCGCGGTCAGGGCGCGGGAAGCCTGTAAAGCGTGGCGGCCGATCTCCACAGCACCCACTCGGCGGCGTCGCGCTTGAGCTTCGCGCTCAAGCCCCGCCTCGCGAGCGCCCTGGCGAGGATGTCGCGGAAGAGGGCCGCGAGGCCGTATGCCATCTCCGGCGAATGCGCGTCGCCGCCCCACATGATCTTGTTCACTGGCACGGCGTCAAACGCGGCCGTGAGCATCGCCTCGGCCATCGACTCCGAAAGCCCCGTCACCCAGCACATGTTCAGGTACACGTTGGGGTACTTCCGCGCGAGGGTCACGGCCTCGCCCCACTGCGGGAAACTGCCGTGGAAAACGTCGAAGTTCGCGTCGGGATGTCGCGCTATGAAGGGTTCGAGGCGCGCCGCGTAGGTTTCGAGAAGCGGCTGCTCGAAGACGTTGCCGGCAAGCGTTCCCGTGTGGACCTGGAGCGCCAGGCCGCGCGCAGGGGCGACGCGCGCCGCCAATTCGTGAACGAAGTCGTCCACTGTGCGCGACTCAGTGAGCGCCTTTTCCGGCGACAGCGCCCTCAAAGCCGCATCGACTTCCCTGTGGGGGCGCCTCGCGACCGCGACGTCGCGGTAATACGCGAAACCGATTTTCATGGATACGGGATTATACGACGCGATCTCGCCGTCCAGCCACGCCTCGAATCTCGCGGCGAGGGCCTCGGAGTCCCTTGTGTCGCCCTTGGCCTGGTGGAGGAAGTCCATGGCGTTCAAGACGCCGCGGCAGCCGTCCAGGAGCGGCTTTCCGTAGCACCAGAAGACCAAGCGTATCCCGGCCCGCGCGAGGACCTCCCTGTACCACTGGTCGCGCGCCTTGTAGCGGCGGCGGACTTGCGTATCGAGGGCGCGCCAGTTCTCACGCGTGACGAGGAAACCGTCGAGGCCGTAGAGTTCGCGAAGCGTGATTTCGAAGGCCTTCCAGTCGGAGGTCAGCGCCACCGTCGGGAGCCTCTCGATAATGTAGGCCATGCCGGCCTCTTCGTCGGCCGCCGGCACGACGCCTTCGGCCTTGGTGAGGGCCCAGTACGGCGTCGCGCCCTCGTCCATCCAATCGCGCCCGGCGCACTTCGAGTCGCCCGCGGCTACGCCGGCCATGAGGTAGTGGTTTTCGAGGACGAAATGAAGAAGCCCCACTACCTCGGGCCGCCAATGGTATACCTTGGCGAGATGTTCGTGCGTGTCGATTATCGGTATGTCGCCGAAGTCGGGGTTCAAACCGCTGCCTCTCTTTCAAAGGCGCGCGGGCGCCGCCTAAAGCCGGTAGACCATGAGCGCCGCCGCGACGAGCGCCCCTCCGAAGAACGCAATGACTCCGCCGCCGATATATGCCTCGAGCCCGACGGCCAGGCCCAGGCCCACCATCGTGATGACGCTGCCGGCCATGAGGGCCGCCGCGGCCGTCCTCTCGTTCCAGATGCTATTGCCGCGGTGAGACATTGCCTTTCCCTCTTCAAGCGGCAAACCGTGCCGCGCCCCAGAGCCGCAGCAGGTTTCCGCCGAGTACCATCTCCATTTCGTCCGGCGAAAGCCCGAGCGAATCGATGAAGCGGACCTCTTCGGCCACCGAATCCCGCGTCACCCATGGGTAATCGTTCCCGTAGATTACCCGACCTGGGCCTAATCGGTCAAGGGCTTTGTTCCATCGCGCCGCGCCGACGGGCAGAAGCGCGGCCGTGGTATCGAAATAGAGGTTTGGGTGAGCCTCGGCGGCGCAGACGCCCTCCTCGAAGCGGTCTTCGCCGCCGAAGACGCCGCAATGCGCCATGAGCAATGAAATGCCGCCGTACTTGCCGGCAAGCGCCGCGCAGGCAGAGGGGCTTGCGCATTCGCCCGTCCAACCCCAGCCGCCGCCCCCCGTGTGGTAAACCACGACCATGCGCGCTGCGTCGGCGGCGCGCCAGAACGGCGCCGACTCCGGGGCGAGCGTGTTCGAGCGCATGATGACCGGATGGACCTTGAGCATCCTCACGCCAAGGGCGATCGCGGTCTTGAGTTTTTCCGCGGCGCCGGGCGCGTCGGGGCGAATTGTCGCCGCGGGGAGAAGGGCGCTATTCTCGCTGACGCCCACGTGCGGCTGGGCGAGGAGCCAGTCGAGTCCGTCCCTGCCGGCAATCCGGGCGTTTACCGACGGGTCCGCGGGGTCTTCGACCGGGGCAAGGACCTGGGCCTTGTCAAAGCCGCAGGACTTGACGAACGCATGGAGGTGCTCGGCGGTTCCGGGGACGCCGAACTCATCGCGCTTCGACTCGCCGAAGCCCCCGGGAAAGAGATGGCAATGACCCATTAACATTCGAGTAGGTGCCTCACGACGCCCGCGACGGCTTCCCGTATCTGCCGCAAGCATGATAGGCCGCCATGAGTGCCTGGACGTTTTCGACGGCCGTGTCCGCCTGGATATTGTGCGAGGTGCAGAAGATGTAGCCTCCGCCCGGCCCCATGTCGCGGGCGAGCGCGGCCACCTCCGCGCGCACGTCGTCGGGCGTTCCGAAGGGCAGCGTCTTCTGAATGGAGACGCCGCCCTGGAAGGAAAGCCTGGCGCCGAAGCGCTTCTTCAGGCTCCTGGCCGACATTCCCGCGGCCTCGGGCTGGAGTGACTGGAGTATCTCGAGGCCGGCGTCGGCCATCCGCGGAATAAGGTCCGCCACCGACCCGCAGGTGTGGTGCATCGTCCGCGCCCCGTGGGCCTTCGCGAGCGTCATGTACTCGGCAAACCCGGCGCGGATAAA
>Ga0315277_10009598_pt1 | contig 12349 bp, 10 predicted proteins | sample YL17G05_15_MG_FD_203695 | JGI IMG/M metagenome (GOLD analysis project Ga0315277, IMG submission 203695) | Sediment microbial communities from Yellowstone Lake, YNP, Wyoming, USA - YL17G05_15 | ecosystem: Environmental > Aquatic > Freshwater > Lake > Sediment | place: USA: Wyoming | collected... | reverse complement strand
GGAGATGGACATGCTTACCCTCCGAGAGAGACAAGAACGGGCCGCCAGGCGCGCCGCGAGGATCGCGGCGAAGCACATGGCCATCCGGTCGGCGGCCCTGGGTCAAGGTGAAGCACGCGAAACAAGGAGAACGGTCATGAAGAAGAACGAGGTGAAAGTGGGGAGCGCGTACTTGGCGAAGGTGTCCGACAAGGTCGTGCCGGTGCGGATCACGGGCACGAGCGGCCACGGCGGCTGGGAGGCGGTGAACGAGGCGACCGGCAAGAAGGTCCACATCAAGAGCGCCCAGCGGCTGCGTGGCCCGGCCGAACAGTCGGAGGCCGTCGACGCCAAGTGCCGCCATGTCGTCGCCCCCGCGGCCCCGGCGGCCCAAGGGGCGAAGCCGGACGGCAAGGCGGCCAAGGATGCCAAGGCCGCTCCGAAGGCCCCCAAGGCGAAACGGGAGCCCAAGAAGCGCGACGGCCTCAGCGGCCTGGACGCGGCGGCGAAGGTGCTGGTCCTGGCAGGCAAGCCGATGAACACGAAGGACATGGTCGAGAAGATGCTGGCCGACGGCCTCTGGAAGACCGGCGGCCGGACGCCTGCCTCCACGATTTACGCGGCCATACTCAGGGAGGTGCGGGCCAAGGGCAAGGACGCCCGGTTCCGCAAGACCGACCGGGGCCAGTTCGAGGCGACGCCGGCCGCCCGGCAGTAGCCGTATCCGCCCAAGACGCCCAGGCCGTACACGCCTGGGCGTCTGTCTGGGCGCACATACACTGTTCCGCCGCCATCTTCTCGCGTCGCTCTCGCGTCGTCATCGCCTGGCTTGATCAGGGACAACGACTGTTACAGCGGTCCCTTTGCCGAGTTCGCTCTCGAGCGAAACGCTCCCGCCCAGGCGTTCGCAGGCGTGCTTGACGATGGCGAGGCCGAGGCCGGTGCCGCGCGCCTCGCCGTTGCCGGTGCGCGAGGCGTCGGCCTGGTAGAAGCGCTCGAAGACGCGGGCCTGATCTTCTCGCGGGATGCCACAGCCGGTGTCGGAGACGCGGAGGCACAGGCTTGAGTCTTGGCGCTGGATGGCGCACGCAACCCGCCCGCCGGAAGGGGTGAACTTGATCGCGTTGTCCATGAGGTTCTGAAGGATGAGTTCGATGAGAGGGCGGTCTGACGTGAAGACGTCCTCTGGGGCCGTCAGTTCCAGCGTCAACCCCTTCTTGCTCGCCCGCTCGGCGAACTCCGCTCGAAGCCACTCCACCAGCGAAGCAGAGGAGATAGTCTCGGACGAGACGGCCCGCTTGGCACTCTCCACGCTGTGCAGGATCAACAGGTCGTGCGTCAGGTCTTCGAGGCGGCGGATCTGCCGGTCGATCACCTGTGCGACTCCGGCGAGGTCCTGTCGGTTCGCGGGGTCAACATCGGTCAGGGTTTCGGCGGCCGCGCGGAGCGAGGCCAGGGGCGTGCGGAGTTCGTGGGACGCGTTGGCCACAAACTCCGCCTTCATTGCGGCAGCCCGCACCAAGTCCGTGATGTCTCGAACGACCACCAGCCGGGCCAACCTCTTCTCGGCCGGGGCCATCGGCGTGACCAACATGTCAAGGTGGCGGGGGAGCCCCTTGATGTCCGCCTCGATCTGCCTGGCGACCGGCCGACCGGTCTTCACCGATTCGTTGTAAGCGTCAACGATGCCGGCGGAGCGGACCGCGACCTGAAGGTGAAAGCCCTCAACCTCAACCCCCGGGGGCAGAAGAAGGTCTTCCGCCGCGCGGTTGACAAGAGCGACGTTGCCTTCGGCGTCGAGGGCAATCACGGCATCCTGCATACTTGCGAGGACACCTTCCAGGTTCTCACGCTGGGCTGTGATGGTAGCGATCTTCTCGGCAATGGTGGTGCGCATCTCGTTCAGGGCGATGGCCAATTGAGAAAGCTCGCCGGACCCGGAGATCGGCACCGCATGCTCCAGATCGCCGGACGCAATCTGGTCGGCGGCCTGGGCTATCTGCTTGAGCGGTCTGTACCAAGTCCAGTTGAGCAACAGCCCAACCAGGGCGAACGCGCCGAGCACAGCGAGGGCCGATGCCAGAAGGACGTCGCGGATCACGGCCTGGTTCTGCACAACTGCTATCGCCGGTATCGCGACGCGAACAGCGCCCACCGTTTGGCCATCATTGCGGATCGGCAGGGCCACGTAGCGGTACTCTACGCGCACGGTTTCGCTCTGGCGCGAGTGGCGGCCGGGTCGGCCATCCAGGGCCGCCAGGACCTCGGGCCGGTCTTCGGTCTTGTGATTCACCATGCGAGTGGGATCGCTGTGACTGTCGCCGAGAACGCGGCCGTCGGCGGCGATCACCGTCACCCGGATCGGGAGGCTGTGCTCAGGAGCCGGGCGGTCGCCAGCCTTGACTTGCGAGGTCAGTTCCTCGGGAAACCGCTTGCAGAGCCGGTCCACTTCCTGGTCAGGCAGGGGCCACAGATGCTCGATACACTCGCGGGCCATAACGACCATGTGGTCCTGATACAATTCCGTTTCATGAAGGAACGTTGCTATGAGCGACCGGTAGGAAATAAAGCCCGCGGCGGCCACGATGATGGCGACGATCAGGAGGTTGCCCATGAACAGTTTGAAGAATAGTTTGTTACCGTTCATGGTCCTGTTCCTCCTCCGAGAGCAGGCGGTAGCCGATGCCTCGCACGGTGTGGAGATAATCGCGGGCCTCGCCGAGTTTCTTCCTCAGCGACGTGAGGTGAACGTCGATGGTGCGGTCGGTAACGACGGCATTGACGCCCATGGCGTGGTCGATGAGTTGATTGCGCGTGAGAACCCTCCCGCGCGCCGAGGCCAGCGCCACCAGCAGCCGGAACTCCGTCAGCGTCAGCGACACCGGCTCGTCGTCCACCTTGACGACGTGGCGCTGGGCGTCGATGCTGATGGGGCCGATCTTGAGCACGCCTTTGTCGGGCGTCCCGGCGGCCGCGCGCCTCAGGACCGCCGCCATCCGCGCCACGAGGACCGACAGGCTGAACGGCTTTACGACGTAGTCATCGGCGCCCAGCGTCAGGCCCACAACAACATCGCTCTCCTCGCCCTTGGCCGTCATGATGATAACGGGGATGTTGGCCGTTTGCGGTTCCTGGCGGAGTTCGCTCAGCAGGTCAAGGCCGGACATCCTGGGCAGCATGATGTCCACGAGGGCAAGGTCCGGGAGGCGCGAACGGATCTTGTCGAGGCCGGCCACGCCGTCGGAGGCCGTTTCCACGGCGTAGCCCTCGCGCGTGAGCCGCCGGGCCACCAGGTCGGCCATGTCCTTCTCGTCTTCCACAATCACGATGCGTTTCTTTGACATGTTACTTGATTCTACTGCGCGCTGGGGGCAGACCACAACAGCCGGAATCTCATTTAGCGCAACCTTAACGCCCCCTCAACGGGCGCTTAAGACGCCGTTGGGATAATGAATGTAGGAAAAGACAGGATGCGAGAGCCGGCGGGAGGCACCGGGTAAGGCAGACGGAACACGGAAAAAGGAGCGACACCGATGGAAGCACGGAGAATCGCGGTAGTGGCGGGACTTGTAGCAGGTGCGACGTTGGCGGCGTGGGCCGCTTTCGCCGTTGCATCAGAAGCCTCGAAGCAGACGCTCCAGATCGAGGGTTCGACCACGGTCGGCCCCATCGCCGAGGCATTCGCCGAGGCATTCATGAAGGCGAACCCGAACGTTCAGATCACGGTCAAGATGACCGGCAGCGGCGACGGCGCTGCGGCACTCATCGACGGCCGCTGCCAGATCGCCACGATGAGCCGATTCATGAAGCCCGCCGAGTATCAGAAGGCGGTCGAGAAGAACGTGACGCCCTGCCCGCACGCCGTGGCGATGGACGGCGTGTGTGCGGTTGTGCACCCTTCCAATCCGCTGAAGGCTATCACGCGGGTCCAACTGCGCGACATCTACGCCGGTAAGATCACGAACTGGAAGGACCTGGGCGGCCCGGACATGCCCATCGTGGTCATCAGCCGCGACACCTCCTCCGGCACCTACGAGGTCTTCGCCGAAAAGGTGATGGGCAAGGACAAGATGTCGGAGAAAGTGGAGTATGTGAACTCCAACCCGCAGGCCCATGCCCGCATCAAGACAACGGCCGGGGCCATCGGCTACGTCGGCCTGGGATTCCTGGATGCGAGCGTCAAGGCCCTTACGGTTGACGGCGTGGCGCCGAGCCGCAAGACCATTGCCACGGGCGTGTATCCGATCAGCCGGCCGCTGTTCTTCTTCACAAACGGCTATCCCGAGCTCGGCTCGACGCTCCATTCGCTCTGCACGTTCTTCCTGACCGAGAAGGGGCAGGAGATCATCGAGGCCAAGGGTTTCGTGCCGCTGACCAACTACTAGAGAGATGCCCGTATGAGGTAAGCCATGGCGCAGGCGGCAGGCACAGTCGAGGCGAGACCGAGGGGCGCGGCGGCCGCGTTTGATCGGCCGCTGTTGCTTACGCCCAGAGAGAACCTGGCAGGGTACCTCGGCTCGCACTTGGGCCGCGCCGCCCTCTTCCTCGTGACCGCCACCAGCGTTGTTGCCGTCCTCTTGATTTTCGTTTTTATCATCCGGGAGGCTGTGGCGTTCTTCGTCAACCCAGCCGCGCTGCCGCCGCTGGACTGGACCTCGACGGGGTCGGCCTTCGCCTGGGCACGGGCGGCCCTGAGTTTCATCGTCGCGAGACTGGCCGAACTTCTGGCCGGCACTCAATGGTATCCCGAAGCCGCAAGCCCCGAGTTCGGCGCCCTCGCTATCCTCGTGGGTTCCCTGTACGTGACGGGCGGCGCGCTTCTGATTGCGGTGCCCGTCGGCCTGCTGGGAGCCGTGTGCCTGAGCGACATCCTGCCGTTCGGTGCGCGCCAGGCCGTCAAGCCGGTGGTCGAGATCCTGGCGGCGATCCCCTCGGTGGCCTACGGGTTCTTCGCGGTGCTTGTGCTTGCCCCCTGGATGCAGGAGCATCTGCACCTCTCGACCGGAACGAACGCGCTGAACGCGGCCATCATCCTGGCCGTCATGGCCATCCCGACGATTGTGAGTGTTTCGGAGGATTCGCTGACGGCCGCCGGCAGGGAACTCCGCGAGGCATCCTACGCCTGCGGCGCCACGCGGGCCGAGACGATGGTGCAGGTGGTCATCCCGGCGGCGCACAGCGGCATCATCGCGGCGGTCATCCTCGGCATGATGCGGGCCATCGGCGAGACGATGGTCGTCTGGATGGCCTCGGGCAACGCTGCCCAGATACCCAGCCCGTGGTGGGACCTGACGCAGTCGGTCCGTACGATGACCGCGACCATTGCCGGCGAGATGGGAGAGACGGTCCAGGGGTCCGACCACTACCGCGCGCTGTTCGCCATCGGACTACTCCTGCTGGCATTCACGTTTGTGTTGAACCTCATCACGGAGCACTTCCTTCATCGTGTCCGGCGCGCCGGGGGGACATCGCCATGATCCGCCGGCGTCCGAGCACTGACCCCCTTCGGCCCGGCCGCCTCCTGCGACTTCGCGGCGCGGTGGACAGGATATTCACCGGCCTGGCATCGGGTTCCATCCTTCTGATTGCCCTGGCACTCGTGGTGGTCCTGGCGCCGATGCTCTGGCGCGGGGCAACGGCGGTCCTTTTCAGGGGCACGGTTGAGTTTCGGCTGATGCAGATGCAAAAGTTCGGGCGAGGCAACCGGGCGGACCTTGCGGTGGAACTGGTCCAGGTGGCCGAGGTCCGGCAGCCGGTCTACGGCATGCTGGACCGGTTTAGCCGCGGCATCGCTACGGATGACCTGGAGGAGGAGGCCCGTCGGCTTTACCGAGAGTTCGGAAAACAGTTGGACCGGCGCGACACACCCGCCCAGGAGCGCACCGAACTGCGGTCTTTGGCGAAGCATCTGCGAGACGATTTCACCGAGGCCGTCGAATCAACCGACAAGGCCGCAGCCCGGGAGGCGTTGGGCCGGGTGCTGAGGCACGCCGATGATCCGCGGCTGAAGGGCACGGTCGCAGAGGGCTTCTTCAGGATGGCCCGAGACTACGGACATATCGTCGATACGGTGGACCTGTCGCGCCGCGCGGAGTACGCGAAGGCGCTCGGCGAGGTCCGGGATGCGATCCGTGCCCTCTTCGGTCCAAGGCCGGGCGAACCCCGACCGCCCCTCGTCATGGACCAGTATGGGGCAACGCGCTGGGACATGGCCGAGAGGCAACTGGCGCGGCTGCTCACGGCGGAGAAGTGGGTTGAGGTACAGCCGGGCCAGCCGCTCCAGCGGATTGAGGTGCCGCGCGAGCAGCAGTTTGCCGGGACCGACCTGGTGCCGCTCTTCCCGTTTGTGCGCGAGCGTGCCGTCGAAATGCTGGACCCGCGTCTGACGTTTTACTGGCAGTATTTCATCGACGACAGCCTTTCGGGCCACTACTTCGGCGGCGTGGGACCCGAGATTCTCGGAACGTTGCTGATCACGGTCCTGGCGATCCTGTTTGCCCTGCCGCTGGGCGTAGTCTCGGCGGCATACCTTGTGGAGTGTGCCGGCGACGGCCGCGTCGTTCGCCTCATCCGCACGTGCATCAACACGCTGGCCGGCGTGCCGAGCATCGTATTCGGGCTGTTCGGGCTGGCGTTCTTTGTCATCTTCCTGTTGCCGAAGTTCGGGTTTCCGCAGGGCGCGAGCATCCTGGCGGGTGCTCTGACATTGGGGCTGCTGGTGCTGCCGATCATCATTCGCGCAAGCGAGGAGGCCATCCGCTCGGTGCCGCCGACGTACAAGGAGGCCGCTCTGGCCCTCGGGGCGAGCCGCCTGCGGTGCTTTGTGACGGTGACGCTTCCGGCGGCGCTGCCGGGCATCCTGACGGGGGTCATCCTGAGCGTCAGCCGCGCGGCGGGAGAGACGGCGCCCATCCTCTTCACGGCAGCGGTAGCGATCGGGTCCACGGCGTGGCCGCCGTGGTCGGCCGTGACCAAGCCGACCTGCACGCTGGCCTACTCCAGTTACCACATTGCCGTCGGCGACCGGCTGGCCGCGCTGGTTCCCCATAACCAATATGGTATGGTGATGACGCTGATCTTGCTGGTTCTCATTCTGAACATTGCGGCAATCCTCGTAAGGTCTCGCGTGGCCAAGCGGCTGCGCGGACAGTAGGAAGGCAGGTGCACCGTGAGTGATGCGTCGAGACTCAAGGAGGCGGAAATGGTGGAACCCGGTGATTCACCGGCTCAGATGCCGCAGACTGCCGAGGCGCCGGACAAGACGGTGCGGGCGCGGGTGCCCACGCTCTTTGCCGCGGCGGGTCCGCGACCTCTCAATGGCGAACCCCTCATCCGCTCGCGCGATTTCTCCCTCTTCTATGGTCAGAAGGTCGGCGTCAAGCAGATCACGATGGACATCCACCCCCAGTCCGTTACGGCGATCATCGGCCCGAGCGGCTGCGGCAAGAGCACGTTCCTTCGCAGCATCAACCGCATGAACGACCTCATTCCGAACGTGCGTGTCGAGGGCCGCCTGGAAGTCGCCGGAATTGACGTGAACGACCGGCGCGTGAACCTCCCTAACCTGCGCCAGCAGGTGGGCATGGTGTTCCAGAAGCCCAACCCGTTCCCCAAGAGCATCTACGACAACGTCGCCTACGGGCGGCGATTCCAGGGGTTCCGCCACCGGGGGGAACTGGATGAAGCCGTTGAGCGGTGCCTGCGCGCGGCAGCCCTGTGGGATGAAGTCAAGGACAACCTGCGCAAGTCGGCCCTGGCCCTCTCCGGCGGCCAGCAGCAGCGCCTGTGCATCGCGCGGGCGCTGGCCACGCAACCCAAGGTGCTGCTGATGGACGAGCCGTGCTCGGCCCTGGACCCCATCGCCACCGGGCGGATCGAGGAACTCATCGCTGACCTGAAGAGCGCCTACACCATCGTCATCGTCACGCACAACATGCAGCAGGCCGCCCGCGTCAGCGACCGGACGGCCTTCTTCTGCCTGGGCGAACTCATCGAGTACGATTGGACGAGCGTCATTTTCACCAAGCCGTCGAAGAAGCAGACGGAGGATTACGTGACCGGACGTTTCGGATGACAGACAGGAGTTCAGGCCATGCCCCAACTTCAGAATCGCCTTGACCGCTTGATGCTTCGACTGGACCGCATGGGCATGCGCTGCCAGCAGGCGGTCCTGGACGCCATCGCGGCCGCCGAGGAGCGCGACGCCGACGCCGGCAGCCTCGTGGACGAACAGGACGCCGAGATCGACCGCGAGGAAGTGGACATCGAACAGGAGTGCATCCGCCTGCTGGCCCTCTACCAGCCTGCTGCCGTTGACCTCAGAACGATATGCTTCGCCATAAAGGTCAACAACGACCTGGAGCGCATCGCCGACAAGGCGGCCAGCATCGGCCGGCGCGTCAAACACGTCGCCGCGGAGCGGATCGACCTGGCTCAGTATCCCGGATGGACCGACCTCGTGCGGGAGGTTACGGACAGGCTCGACAAGACGCTGCGCGCCATCGCCACTCGGAATCTCGATGCCGCCCGCGCCGTCATCGCGTCGGACCCCAACGTCGATGCCGCCTACGGCCGGTTCGTCCGCACCGCTCTCACAAAGGAGCGGTCCGACCCGGCGGGTGTGGACGTCGTCTTGACGCTGACGCTTCTGGCCCGCGCTCTGGAGCGCATCGGCGACCTCTGCACCAACATCGCTGAAGATGTGGTGTTCCTTTGCACCGGCGACATCGTCCGCCACGCCAAGGCCCGCGAAGAGCCGAAGGAGTAAGGGCGGCTTCGCTTGCACGAGCAGAGAAGAGGAGACTTGTCGTGACGAAACCCAAAGTGCTTTTCCTTTGCACCGCCAACTCGGCCCGAAGCCAAATGGCGGAAGCGCTTCTGAGGGAACATGCCGGCGACCGTTTCGACGTGTATAGCGCCGGCCTGCAGCCCACGCAGGTACACCCTTACGCCATGAAGGTCATGGCGGAGATTGGCATCGACATGGCCAGCCAGCGAGCCAAGGGGGTGGGCGAGTTCCTCGGCAAGATGAACCCGGCCTATGTCATCATCGTGTGCGAAAAGGCCCGCCAGAGGTGCCCGACGGCGTTCCCCGCCACCGGCGCCACGATGATCGCATGGCCGATTGATGATCCGGCCGAGGCCGAAGGCACCGAGGAAGACCGGCTGCGCAAGTTCCGCGAGGCCCGCGACCAGATCGCCGCCAGAATCAGGGACTGGCTCGAACGCGGCACGCGGTCTTGACCGGGTTCCCCCTTTGTCTTCCTACGTCCTCTGACGCTGGCGCCGGAGCACCGGCCAGGTCGCGGAGACTGCCGCTGCGAACCTCGAACTCGTGGGTGCGGCCGCCTTCGCCCGAGGCGTAGATGACGACGTAACTCATCTCTTTCCGCGGTGCGAAGTGTGTAGGAAGATTAACGCAATCATCACTTCTCCTTCCTATTCGCTTAACCAGGTTCGGCAATACTCCCTCTCGGAAAGGCAGCCAGGTCGGCCGCGCGGCCGGTTGTGGCGGCTCACGCATCAAGCACACGTTGAAAGGAGGCACCATGTTACGAAGCTCGATTCTCACCGCAGGTGTTGTGCTGCTGGCCGCCGCAACGGCGGCGATGGCCCAGGCGCCCCCGACAGAGCCGGAGGACGTCAGGATGACCGTCGAGGCGCTCAAACAGCGCAACCGCGACCTTGAACGGCGGTTGACGGAACTGGAGTCGAAGATCGGCGCCAGCGCCGAGCAGCAGCAGATGCGGCGCGAGGAAGTCAAGATGCTGATCGACCAGACACTGGCCGAGAATAAGAAGATGTTCTCCCCAGACTGGATGGAGAACCTAAAGTTCTCCGGTGACCTGCGCCTGCGATACGAGTTCCGCCGGCGCGAAACCAGCCCCCTGAACGACGAGAGCCGCGCCCGGTTCCGCCTCCGCTTCGGGTTTGAGAAGGCATGGCCGGCCGAGGACCTGACCGTCGGCTTCCGGCTGGCTTCAGGATCGGGTAACGATCCGACGTCCACGAACCAGACCTTCCAGATGTTCCAGAAAACCCCAGTCTGGATCGACCGGGCTTACGCCAGATGGACGCCGAAGGCCGTCAAGGGGCTGTCGGTCACGGCCGGCAAGATGGCCAACCCGTGGGAAACGTCCGACATGATCTGGGACGGCGACGTGAACCCCGACGGCATTTGGGTCCAGTACGACGTTCCTGGCCTCGGTCCGATCACGCCGTTTGTCGGCGCGGGCGTGTTCCAGTTGTACGCCCCCGAAAATAGCGCGAGGTCGAATTCCGATCTCATGTCTTATTCGACCGGCTTGCGGTTCCAGATCACTAAAGACGTCCGGTGGACCGCGGCCGCCAACTTCTTCGAGTACTCGAATTTGGATGACGCATTGGCGGGCGGGGCCTTCGCGGGGCGCGGCGGCAACACCAACATCCGCGATTCCAGGTTCCACATGTTCGACTTGTCGAACAAGGTCGAATTCAAGGCCTTCAACCTACCCTGGACTGCTTATGCCGATTGGGTCCAGAACAACGACAACAACCTCGCGACGCACCGCAACACCGGGTTCGCTGTGGGCGCGAAGGTGGGGCAGAACAAGAAGAAGGGCGACTGGTCCGGGCGGTATGCGTGGAAGCGGCTTGAGGCCGACGCGGTCCCGGATTACTTCGCCGAGAGCGATTTCGGCTGGAACACGTTCACGAACCGCAAGGGCCATCAGTTGGGCGTCGACTACAACATCACCGACAACATGACCGCAGGCGTCTCGCTCTTCCTGACGGAGCCGATCAAGGCAGCCGGAGCCAACATCAAGGAAGACCGGTTCACCGTGCAGGCCGACCTCGTGTGGAAGTTCTGACCGGCAAAGCAATCTCACTGCCTGCCGAAGTGCGGCAAGTCTGCCAGGGGTGCTCCGGGCTGGCCGCCTGGAGCGCCCCTGCGGATGACAGCCCTTTCCGCTGCTCGCGCCAGACCAGAGCGTGACCTGCCCATTGGTTCCGCCTCCACTGTTTGGTGCCCACGTCTGCCGCGGTAACAATCCCGCAACCCGTCCTTTCCGCCCGGCAGAAACGGGTCTTAGAGCGTCCGTACAGGATAGATGACATGTGCGCTATCGCCGGTCTGTGAACCGGAACGTCTTCTGGGCGAACCGAGCCAGGTGCCCGGTGGGGCTTCGTTACACATCTGTAACGATTTTCCTCCGGCGGGCGGAAAGCCTTTGCACGGCGCGCACGGGTATGGTGAGATGGTGGTGGCGAAGATGTGATTGACAACCCGGCCGGGCGACGACGCGGCGGCTGTGCGCCCCCATCATCCGAGAGATAGCCGCGAAGGGCGACAACGCCCGGTTCTGTAAGGCCGAGCGGGGCCGGTTCGAGCTCTCGGCCGCAGGCCGCCAGTAGCATCAGCGCACCTCCAAGATGTGCCCGGGCGTGATGCGCTCGGGCGTCTCTTCGGCCTCGCGCTTCGCCTCCCGCCCCAATTCCACGTGAAGTACCATCCCGGCCACGTCTGGCGCCTGATGCCTTGCGGCTGCCGCTCGCGGGCCGGGCGCCGCTGCTGCTGAAGCGGGTACTCCGGGATCCGAGAACGACATCGGCATGGTTCCTCGATCCCGCTGCCCACACTCCGCAAATGGCAGTCGACACCCCAAGGCGGACATGGTAAGTTGTGGGCAGAAGACGCCGGGATACCCGCCGAGGGGCGGGCAGGCGATCTGGGCGGTGGTGGTCCTTGACCCTGTCACCCCGCTCAGGCCAATCCCTTGTCGGTCGTGGTCAAGGGGCCATGCTTCAAGGGCGATGAATGGCCGGCCGTGCCCGCCGCGGCACGCAAGCCGCCCTCTCGCCCGCCCGACACGGGCCTGTTCGACCGATCGGACGAGGGCAGCGAGTGAGGGCAAGCGCGTGAGCGCAAAGAACGTATCCAACATCCCAGAGTGGATCACCGCGCCGGCCGAAATGCTGGCCCCAGCCATCGTGGGACTATTGCGCCGGATCCCCGACACGTGGCAGACCTACCGGCCCGACGATCTATCGGAAACGCAATCCCAGGCACTCTTCCTGCTGACGGCGGCCGGCATGGTGGAGCGGTGCGAGCGGTTGCGCTTACGGATGATTGACCATCCGCTTGTTGTAAAAGCGACGGTCACGGCCACCGGCGAGTACGGCGTCGTCCAAGCGATGGAAGCCCTTGCCGCCGGCCTGTGGGCAAACTGGCGGGACGCCTACGGCCAGTGGAAGCAAGGCGACACGCGCGACGTTGCCCCCTTCCATTTCGAGCGCCTGGAGCCTTCCGAGTGGCGTTTGACCGATCAAGGGGTTGCGGCCCGAAAGAGCTTGGCGGACGGCGAGCAAAACGTTGTCTTTGATTTCGTGC
>Ga0315277_10009597_pt1 | contig 12349 bp, 11 predicted proteins | sample YL17G05_15_MG_FD_203695 | JGI IMG/M metagenome (GOLD analysis project Ga0315277, IMG submission 203695) | Sediment microbial communities from Yellowstone Lake, YNP, Wyoming, USA - YL17G05_15 | ecosystem: Environmental > Aquatic > Freshwater > Lake > Sediment | place: USA: Wyoming | collected... | reverse complement strand
AGGCAGATGCTGTGCTTGTGGTCCTCGATGCAGGCGACGACGACATCCTCAGCTCGACCGGGGAAATGCTGAGCATCCTTGAGGAATCCGGTATCGTGCTCCATCACCCGCTTGTCGAGCCCTTGCCCGACCTATTCCGGCCCGCCGTGATCGTAGCGAACAAAGTGGACAAGCCCGATGCGTCCAGCCGGATCGAGATCGTGAGCGAGATGATCGGCCCCGGTCTACCCATCATTCCGGTGTCCGTGCTTGACCAGCGCAGCATGACGGAGATGGAACGCCGGATATTCTACGACGTTCTCGGCCTGGTTCGCATTTACACGAAAGTGCCCGGGAAAAAGGCCGACCTGAACGAGCCTTTTGTGGTGCCCAGAGGCACGTCCGTAGTGGAGGCTGCGACACGCATCCACAAAGAGCTGGCCAGGAACCTGAAATTCGCCAGAGTCTGGGGTGCCAGCGTGTTCGAGGGCCAGATGGTACCGAGAGATTACATCATGCAGGACGGCGACATCGTGGAATTTCACGAATGACGCGATCCCACAGGATGAGAGTAACTCATTGTTGAATAGGTTTCACCAAGGATGAAAGCAGACTAGTCGCAACACCAGGGGGTGCACAACATTCCAGCAAAAGAACTAGTAAACAAGAGCCGGCTGCAGCGGGACATCGAGGCTCTCGGTGCCATCGGGGCGGGCCCGCTCGGGATATCCCGCAGAGCGTATACACCCGAAGACACAAAGGCCCGCAGGATGACCGTATCTCTCATGGAAGGCGCCGGTCTGCAGGTCAGGATCGATCCCGTCGGCAACATATTCGGACACCGGGCCGGGCGGGACCCGGGAAATCCCGTGATTATGTTTGGTTCGCACATTGACACTGTGCCCAACGGAGGCATGTTCGATGGTGCCCTCGGTGTGCTCGGTGGCATTGAGGCGGTAAGGGCATTCAATGACGCCGGTATCCTCACGCAAAGCCCGCTAGAGGTCGCCGCGTTTGTCGACGAAGAAGGAGCCTGGGTAGCGGGCACCTTCGGGAGCAGGGCATTCACCGGCCAGGTCCGGGAGCAGGAACTTCGCGCCACCACGCGCGATGGGCAGACCATCTGGGAGAAGATAAAGTCGGCGGGCCTCGAACCTGAGAACCTCGCCAGGGCCGTGGCCAACTACCCCATAGCCGCCTACCTTGAGCTTCACATTGAGCAGGGAGGAGTCCTCGAACGGGACGGCCTCGACATCGGGATCGTCACGGGCATTGTCGGCATAACGCGAGGAGCTGTCACGGTGACCGGTATAGCCAACCACGCAGGCACAACGCCCATGCACATGCGCGATGATGCTCTGGTGAAGGCTTCACGCTTCATCATCTTCGTTCACGAAGAAGCGCGCCGCGGCAACGATATGGTCGCGACCATCGGCCAGATGCAGGTAAGCCCTGGCGCTGTCAACGTCATCCCCGGCGAAGCCCGGCTTTCCCTCGAGATGAGATCCATGGATCAGGCCCGCATACAGGTCGCGGTCGACCGCTTCAAGCTCGGCGCCGCCGCGCTCGGGGGCGTGCAGGTTGACATGGGCCTGGCCAAGCCACCTGTGCTGATGAACGCGCGCGTCATGGACTTGATAGAAGAGGCCTGCAAGGATTCGGGTTACCCGTACAAGCGCATGCCCAGTGGCGCCGGGCATGATGCCATGTGTGTCGCCAGGATGGCGCCTGCCGGTATGATCTTCGTGCCGAGCAAGGGCGGTATCAGCCACTCGGGAAAGGAGTTTACTCCCTGGGATCAGGCAGCCAGAGGTGTGGAGATACTTGCCCAGACGGTCCTCAGACTCGACGCGCGGACTCAAGATAGCTAAACGGGGGCGAGGATACCGGTGTACGATCTGGTTCTGTCAAGGGGCCGAGTAGTGACTCCGTTCGATACATTCGAGGCCGATATCGGTGTCAAGGACGAGAAGATCGCTGCTGTGGCAGCGCCGAAATCATTGAAGGGTTCGAGTGCGGTAGATTGTGCCGGGCTTTTCATCCTGCCGGGGATAATAGACTCTCACGTTCATATACGGTACCCTGGGAACCCTGAACGCGAGGACTTCGAGACTGGCACCATGGCCGCCGCCGCGGGCGGAGTGACCACGGTGCTGGAGATGCCCATATCCTTCCCCTGCGTGCGGACCGGCGAGATACTCCGGCAACGTGTGGTCGCATGCGCGCCGGGCGCGTACGTGGATTTCGCCTTCTACGGCGCCGCGGGCTGGGACTCAGTGGACGATGTGCGGGGCACTGCCGAAGCGGGAGCTATAGGGTTCAAGACGTTCCTGCACGGTGCGCCCCACGGCAGGGAGCAGGAGTTTGTCGGCCTTTGCGCGACAGATGAAGCTTCGCTGTTGGATGTCTTCAAGGCTGTCGCCCGCACCGGGCTGGTTTCGGCCATTCATGCTGAGAGCGATGCCATCTGTGAGAAGCTCACCGCAGCGCTTCGAGCCCGGGGAGATGTGTCGCCCGTAGCCCATGCGGAGTCGCGGCCGGAGATAGCGGAGATTGTCTCCACGGCTTCGTCGCTTGCGCTGGCCGAAGAGGCCGGCGTCAGGCTCCAGCTCTGTCACATGTCCACTGAACGGGGCGTGCTTTTGGCCTGGAACGCCAGGCAACGAGATCTCCCGGTCACCGTTGAGACCTGCCCCCATTACCTTGCGGCCGACGTTGGCGACCTCGAGCGCCTCGGCCCGTATGCGCGCATCAACCCCCCGCTGAGGTCGTCCAGGACAGTTGATGCGCTGTGGGACTGCTTGAACAAAGGCATGATTGACACCGTCGGCAGCGACCACGCACCGTACCTGCTCGAAGAGAAGACGCGCGGCGAGAAGGACATATTCGCCGCCACGTGTGGATCGCCGGGCCTTGAAACATTGCTTCCTGTGATGCTGGACCAGGTGAACGCAGGCAGGACGGACTTGAATACGCTGGTGAGGATCATGTCGGCCAACGCGGCCCGCATCTTCGGGCTCTACCCGAGGAAGGGTGCCATCATGGCAGGATCGGACGCAGATTTCACAATAGTTGACCTGGCTACCAGACGGCCGGTGCGTAGAGAGAAGATGTACACGAAGGCCAAAGACATAGCGCTGCTTTATGAGAACAGGAGCCTGACTGGCTGGCCCGTGATGACGGTCGTGCGCGGATGCATCGTGATGCGCGAAGGCCAGATCCAGGCCGCGCCCGGAACAGGGAGGTTCGTGGCACACTAGCAGCTGCAGGACGGAGGTAGCATACGTTGCTGGACATTATCGTCAAAGGCGGCACCATCTACGACGGCACGGGTAGGGGTTCCGCCAGGATCGACATCGGGACAAAGGGGGACAAGATCGCCTGCGCCGGCGATCTGTCCGGCGAGGAAGCGGCGCTTGTCATAGACGCCACGGGCAAGACAGTCACCCCAGGTTTCATAGACACCCACAGCCACTCCGACCTGCGGCTGCTGAAAGCCCCTGCTCCAGACGTCAAACTGCTCCAGGGGATCACCACGGAGATACTGGGCCAGGACGGGCTCAGCGTGGCGCCGGTCACTGACCAGGACATCGCCCTTTTCGGCAGAATGCTCGCGGGCCTTTTGGGCGAATTCGGGGCTGACTGGCCGTGGCGGACCACGGCCGGGTACCTGGATGCGCTCGACGGGCATGGGCTGCCGCTGAACGCCGGGTACCTGATCCCTCATGGGCCCATCAGGACCAGGTTCATGGGCATGGATGACCGGCTCGCCCGGCCCGGCGAAGTCGAGACTATGAAGACACTGCTTGCCGAGGCGTTGGAGCAGGGAGGATGCGGCTTTTCCACGGGCCTGATCTACCCGCCCTGCAGCTACGCGGGTGAAGACGAGCTGGCCGAACTCTGTATGGTTGCCGCCGAGTATGACCTGCCGTTCGTCGTCCACATGCGCAATGAGGGCATGCGCATCATGGACTCCCTGGACGAGATGATCCGTGTCGCCCGACGGTCGGGTGTGCACCTTCACATTTCTCACCTGAAGGTATTCGGCAAATCCGTCTGGGGCGCCACCGGTGAAGTGCTCCGGAAAATCGCTTCTGCCAGGCAAGATGGGGTGCGGGTCACTGCGGACCAGTACCCGTACTTCGCGGGTTGCACCGTGCTGACGGCTGTGCTGCCGACGTGGACGCTTGCCGGTGGGACAGAGGCGCTGCTGGCACGGCTCAAGGATCCCGCGACGCGGGCCGAACTCAAGAAGTGGTTCCAGATGAGCGAGGAGTCCTGGGATAACAGGGCGTCGATCGTCGGATGGGACAATGTCATCGTGACCTGGGTCAAGTCCGAGGCGAACAAGACGGTGGAAGGCAAGAGTATCATCGAGATAGCCGGAATGCGCGGCGAGACTCCAGAGGACACGGTGCTGAACCTCTTGATCGAAGAGAACCTGGCAGTGACGCAGATAACGTTCTATGGGACCGAAGAAACAATAACGCCATTCATGGAAGACCCGTGGGTCATGATCTGCACCGACGGCATCTACGGCGGCAAGCCGCACCCCAGGCTTTACGGCTCCTTCCCGCGCTTCCTCGGGCGGTATGTCCGCGACTCGGGACTTGTGAGCATGGCCGAGGCCGTGCGGAAAATGACATCACTGCCAGCCTCAACTTTCCGGCTGCAGGGGAGGGGCCTCATCAAGGAAGGCTACGCGGCGGATATCACGGTGTTCGACCAGGATGAGATACTGGACAACGCTACGTTCCAGGATCCCACAAAGACTTCGTCCGGCGTGCTCTGGGTCCTGGTGAACGGCTGCCCGGTGGTGGAGAACGGCCAGTACAACGGCAAGACTCCCGGGCGAACGCTCAGGCCCTCTGTAAGGGGCTGAGCCGGGCCGGGGAGTCGTTTGAGCCGGGCTCCGGCTCAAACCTCACTTGAGCCGGGCTTTAATATAGCCTGAACAAGGACACGTCATCGATCACAAGGTAACCTGCTCCGGTCTTGCTGAAACGTACCTGCACAAAACGTGCGGCGGCCGAAGCGGGACCGATGATGCGGCTGTATTGTGCAAACTGGGGCAGGACGACAGGTGGCAGCAGGATGGGCGGGGTTGCTTCGCCTACCGGCTGCCCTATTTGATCCATCCACAAAAGCTCGACGAGCCTCGGCGTATCGCCCGTCCCAAGAGCCGAGAACACCAGCTGGTAGACGGTCCCGGCCGATACAGGTGCGACCTGAGCAAGCGTCGCTGTTGAGGCCGCCGGTCCTGTTGAGGCCGCCGGCCCTGGTGTCCCTGCTCCTGCCGCGGGTCCGGACCCCAGACGCACTGCGCACCTGCCCGTGTGCACCTTAGCTTCCTCCGGCCACGCATCTGCGGATTCCCAACCCACCGGCATGTCGCCATCCCACTCTTCAAAGCTGCCGTTCGTGATAAGGTCGGCCCTTGCCAGCCACCCGCCGCCGGGCTGGGGCTGTGGCGGCAGCTGGGGCGTCACCTGCGGTGACATGGGGGGTGCCTGCTCCCACACTGGCTGCACAGGCCACGCCGCAGGCTGAGGTGCCGGGAACGGCTCGGGTTCCACGTACGATCCGGGTTGTGCGGATGACGCAGGTTGCGCCGGCTGTGCGGGTACCGCGCCGGGATAGTCCGGCACATAAGCATGCCTCATCAGGGTAGCCTTGTAGGACTCTGCCAGAGCCCTGTTGCGCTCGTATCACCCGCCGGGCCTTGGATACTGCCCCGGCTTCTCAGTTCGCATGAGGTACATTGTGCAAGAGTCCCGGGACGGGCAGCTCTCGCAGTCGTGTCTTGCTGGGCGTTTCAGGTCTTCAGGTCGTATACCCCATGTCATCAGGGGATCGCCTCCCGCGAACTTCTCATACGACAGCATATTCCGGAGAATCCGGCAGGATTACCCGGCGCCTTCGCGCCAACCAGTATCCGGGCTCCCTCCGCCACAAAGTCCCATGACGCCCCGGTTAAGCTCGTCTGCGATGTGCACGCGCGTGTCGTCCGCCCGCGACGACGCACGAGCGCGTGTCGTCCACCGGCGATGACGTGGTGAGGAAGACTCGCCCGCGGCCCACATCTTCCCCCGGAAGGAAGAAGGGCGGGGGCAGCCCCGCCCTTGACTGGCGGTTGGGTTTCGTCATGCACGATCAGAAAGTCCCAGGACTGCTACGTGGCCGTCGGTGCTGGCGGGCACTGCGGCGGGAACAGCGGCGACGGTGGACACGGTAGCGGCGCCTTCGGAAGCTCAACGCACTCTGCCGGCACGCAGAAGCCGAACGCGGGCACAAGCAACTTCACGAGAGCCCTTGACTGGATCAACAGGCAGAAGTCAATCTCGCAACACACCTGGGTCCCGGCAAGGATGAAGCACGGCCCACAACGGGTTCCACGAGTCTCCACGACGACGTCCGTTCCAGCCGGCGCGCAAAGCGCGACAGTCTTGAGGAACGGGAAATCGGCGGTGAACGTGCATAGCGTCGTCCCGTCGGCCCTGACGAGCGTGAACGACAGCGTCAGGATGAGCCTGATGGTTACGCGCGCGAACCCTGTCGGCGCAGGTGGGGGCAGCGGCGTTCTCTGTACAACCGCGGATGTGATGTTCGTAATTGCGCAGTTGACAGCGACCGCGGTGGTTACCGGCGGCACGCAAGCGGCCGGGATGGCAAAGCAGGCGTTCTCCACAGTATCATTCTGGAAACAGAAGTCGTAGACTTTGAGCGTCTCAATGCATACGATCTCGGTCGGCGGCGGGCAGCCGTGCGGCGGGCACGGCCCTGGTACAACGACCGTGACGATCCTCTTTTCTTCGGTCAACAACTATCCCTCCTTTGGCTGGGTACATCTAAGCGGTATATCCTATGAAAACCGGTCAAGGGAGGTGTAAACATAACAGGCTTCTTACATTTTGTTCCAGCCTGTCCATTACGTCCGCTTTTGGTAACACAGCCTTTACATTGCTGTGATATTCACTCCTGGCTGGCCAGATGCGGGCATCCGCCTTTTGCTGTAAAAGCCAAGTGATGGTAGGGTTTATTTGCCGGATCGACCCCAGGCAACAGCCACAAATTGAGGGAGGGGTACGATGAGAAAGCGTATCGTTATCGCACTGCCACTGGTGATTCTGTTCTTGGTAGCCGTCGCAGCGTTTCCCCAATCGGCAAATGCTTCATGGTACTTGACACCGGGCTCGAGTTATCTGAATCCGGCCGAGAATCCGGTGACTCCGGTACCCAACCCGACGCCTGTAACACCACCAGCGCCATCTCCAACGACCGGCACAAACGGCACGGGCTGGTACTGGAACAGGGCGTACTACATACAACAGTGGTACGGGCAGCCCCAGGCGCCAACGGCGCCGGTGACGACCGTGCCGCCGAGCGTCCCGACCCAACCAGCTACGCTGGCGCAGCCAGCGCCCGCCCCGGCGCCAGTCAATACCCAGGGTTTGACCGCTGACGAAGCGCTGATGGTCAAGCTGGTGAACAAGGCGCGAATCGACGCAGGGCTCCAGCCATTGCAGGTTGACGCCACGCTGACGCAGCTTGCCAGGATGAAGAGCCAGGATATTCTGGACAACGACTACTTCGCGCATACGTCGCCCACATATGGCTCAGCCTTCACCATGATGAAGAAGGCCGGGATTACCTACCGGACCGCCGGTGAGAATCTCGCCAAAGCCAGGGATACCGCGTGGGCCCACCAGCGACTGATGGCAAGTGACGGCCACCGGGCGAACATCCTCAACCCAACTTTCACGCACATCGGGGTCGGGATAGTCAAATACCAATACGGCGTGGTCGTGACGGAGCTGTTCATAGGGAAGTAGATACTCACAGCTACAGCCCAAGGCTAAACGGCCGAGCCAGACTCACCGGTTGAGCGGCTCAGCAGGAGGCCCACCGGGCGAACGAAACAGAGCCCAGTCGACCAGAAGATCGCGGCATAGTGTCGCGATCTTCGTGCTATTTGCACTCCGGCCTGTACGGGGGGAGTATTCTGGAAGGAAGTACCCGTACGGTCTTCGAAATGGTCCCGCAGAAACTAGACAGGGGAGGTCGCTCAGATGCCGGGTCTCTACGAGTATGAGCTCGGAAAGGCAAGTCGGGTTCTGGTTGAGGAGCTCTTCAAGCTTAAGCCTGGAGAAACAATGATCATCACTGCGGACACTGAAAGCGATGCTCGTGTTGTCGATGCGACTGCCAGGGCGGCATTTGCGGCTGGTGGCAAGCCAATGGTCGTCTGGCTAGCATCCCCCCTTGGAGTTGGAAAAGCCGCCGATCCGATGCTTCCTGAAGAGGCGCTTACTGCAGCGATTCGCGCCTCTGATGCGTGGGTCGAGTTCAACGGTGAGTGGATCTTCTACTCCACGACCTACGATAGGGTCTACAAGGACGACTGCCAAGTCCGTCACCTGTGTCTCGTTGGTATGAATCCCAGCATGATGGTTCGCTGCATCGGTCGGATCAACCACCCGGCGCTGAAAGCCTTCCAGGACGAAGTCACGAGTCTCCTGAAGGCTACCAGGCACGTCCGGATGACCACCCCGGCAGGCGAAGACATCGAATTCGACAATTACCCAGGTCGAAACGTCCTCTGCCGTGATGGCTATGCAGATACTCCTGGTTCTCATATGATGTCGGGACAGATGAGCTGGTCGCCCGACCTTGACACCATGAACGGCAAGATTATGTTTGATGGGTCTGTCAACCCACCGCTCGGGTTGCTCGAAGAGCCGGTCACGCTGGTCATTGAGAAGGGCAATATCGTGAAGGTTGAAGGTGGGAAACAGGCACAAGTTTTCGATGCCTGGTTGCGGGGCTTCAACCACCCGCAGATGCTGCGCATGGCTCACGCTGCCCTGGGCTTCATCCCTGGCGCCAAGCTCACAGGTGATGTGTGTGAGGACGAGCGCGTATGGGGAGGAACCGAATGGGGTATCGGAAACGTGGGCAAGCAACTTATCCCCGGCGGAATTCCCGCCCCATCACACTGCGATGGGATTTGCCTGAACACCTCCATCTGGTTCGACGGCAAGCCGTTCACCCTTGATGGGCAGCTGCAGGTCCCGAAGTTTACCGAACTGGCCCGAAGGATCGGTAAGTAGGTTATGTCCGGTCGTCTGACAGAAACCCTCTGTGAACTGGTGCGCATCCCGAGCGAATCGGGCAGTGAAGAAGCCTTTCTTGTGCATGCAGGTACCCTCTTGAGTGACGAGTTCCGGGCCGTGTGCTTGCGTGACTCGTTCGGAAACCTTGTTGCCAGGATCCCCGGGAAGCAACACAGCCGGGAAGTTCCTCTGCTCATTGGGCTGCACGCAGATACAGTCGCACCGGGAACCGGCATCCGGCCAGTTATTGAAGGAGACACGATACGCTCGGACGGCACCACCGTGCTGGGCGCGGATGACAAAGCGGGTCTGGCAGAGCTTATCGAGGCGCTGAGACGCGCGGAGCGGTTTCCGCCTCTGGAAGTGGTCCTTACCCGAGAGGAAGAACGCGGCATGCTTGGGTCTCAGCACCTGGACTACAGCCTGCTGACCGCCCGGCAGGGGTATGTGCTGGATATGGATTCCGTGGACGCCGTTGTAGTCGGTGGACCGACCAAGATCAACCTCGATGTGGAAGTGACCGGCCGTGCCGCCCACGCCGGAATGGAGCCGGAAAAAGGCATATCGGCGATCAAGGCTGCCGCGATGGCGATTGCTGGACTTCCCGACGGTAGGATCGACCACGAAACGACGTGCAACGTCGGGACGATCCGCGGCGGGGAGAACCGCAACAGCGTGCCCGAGCGCGTGTCGCTGCAGGTAGAGGTGAGGAGCCTGGACCACGACAAGAGCGTTGTTCTCGCCCAGCGCATGCGTGCCGCATTTGAGGATGCGGCGTCCTCCATGGGCGCGACATCCCAGGTGACTGTCACCACCGCGTACCGTGCTATCACGATTCCTGAAGATAGCGAGGTTGTGCAGGTGGCCACCGTAGCCATCCGGGAGACAGGACTCTCGCCGCGGGTGCTGACGATCGTCGGTGGCACAGATGCTTCTGCCTATAACCAGCACGGCATCAGTACCGCCGTGCTGGGGGTGGGCGTACAGAAGGAGCACACCCGGAACGAATGGATTTCGGCCGGCGACATGGAGCGGGCGGTCGAGATACTCCTCCGTATCCTGCGGCGATTCGCTTGAAGCCAGGAGGTGATGAGGGCAGATGGAGCTGCTTGAGGCGATAAGGATGCGCCGCAGTTGCCGGCGCTTCCGGCGCGAAGAGGTTCCGGCCACCATACTACGCCGGCTCGTCTGCGAGGCTGCCATATGGGCTCCCACTGGTGGGAACGCGCAGGCATGGCGTTTCGGCCTGGTCACCGACCCTGCTTTGCTTGAGGCGGTCACTCTCGTGAGCCCGGGGCTCCCCGCCCGGGCTCACGCAGTCATCGTAATCTGCCAGGACCTGACGATCGCGAGGCAACGCAGTCGCAACTTCGGTAATGAGGAATACGCACTGATGGACACCGCCATGGCCGCCCAGAACCTGATGTTGATGGCGCACAGCCTTGGGCTCGGTACGTGCGCGGTCGCTTCATTTCACCGGGGCGGCATCAAGGCTGCTTTGGAGCTGCCGGAGACCCTGGTACCGCAGCTACTCGTGGCAGTGGGGTACCAGGCAGCCACTCCTGTGGCGCCTGCCCGGAATACAGAGGTGTGGTGGTGCGATAGGCATGGCGGACAGGACCTGCAAGGGGGCCGGGACGGCTGTGGAAGATAAGGCCAGGCCTGAGGAGTCAACGCTATTCCTGCTGGCAGGATGGGCAGTGTCCAGTGCCGGTAACCTTGTTACTGAGCCGCGGGCCTACGGGCCTTACCGCCTCCTGCAGATGGCGAGACGCATCTGCGACGCCTCTGAAGACATGGCCGTATCGTCGCGGCGTCTTGCGGCCCTGGGGCAGCGCATCGACGAAGTGCTCGAGACCTGGGCGGCGGGCGAGGACGCTTTCCTTTCCGCCGCTCAGGCTTTGGTGCCCGAACTCGTATCCATATCTCGCTCGGCAAAGTAATGTATGTCCGCGCTGGGGTAGACGACTGCTCGTGTGCGCGGGCCGTGTCTCTCGCGCAACAGGCCCGACACTGCGGCCCAGGTTTCGCAGAAGTGGACCTTTGGCGATCTGCTATACCACCTTCGTGAGGCCACGTCCGGGTACTCGCTGAATACTATAAGCCGCTCGACATTGCCGGGGATGAGGGCGGCATCTTTCCACTCAGGTCCTGTGAAAAACTCGCCGAAGGGTCCCGACAGGTAGTGGATCACCTGGCCTTCAGGCGAGTTCGCTATTAGCACGACATCTCCGCCGTCTTCCCTTACCGACTCGTATGCAGTCGGAAGACCGAGAAACCCCTCAATTACTTTCCCGAATGTATTGGACACCACGACGTCCATACCCACGGCTCGTTCGGCCAGGCAGCTTGCGGACGCGTCTCTCGCAGCCGCACTGAAGGCCTCCTTGAGCGACCCAACGTACAGTGCGCAAGTCTCACCCCACCCGTTGACGACTGCGTTGGCGAGCACCTCCAGGCCTGCTATCTCAGCCGCCTCATCGATATCATGCCGCATGGGGTTCTCTTCCCATATGCCGAGACCCACTCGAGCGGGCCTGCGTCCCGCAGCTGCCTCAAGGTGGTATGCCCGGTGGTTGTGAACTATGGTATCCGTCGAGCATACGCCGGGAAGGATGATCTTGCCCCCGCCGCCGAAACCGGCCCACGCGTGGGACACGACCGAGCCGATGCCGATACGCAGGTCGCACCGGCTGACCTCCTCATTCAGGTAGACCGGTGTGCGGAATGTGCTGGTCGTGCCCACATACACGCCGGGGACGAACGGGTCGTGGTTGTACACTGGGAACCGCCTGAGAATGTCACGCCCGAGCTTTTTCTCAAAATCGATCCTGCTCGCCACTCCATGAGTGCCGAGTGCCATCACGAACCTGATATGCTTGTCGCCGATTCCTGCCTCGGCCAGCTCTTCCAGGACAGGGCGTGCTACCGGTCCGCAACGCGTAGGGCGTGTGAGATCATCGAAGAGGATTGCGACTTCCTTGCGCCCCCTGGCCAGCTCACGGATCGGCGGGATGCCGACCGGATTTTGGACAGCTTCCCGGAGCTGCTCTCCGCTCAGAGCCGGCCGGCGGTAGCCGCCCATCTCCCTCACGCATACTTCCCAGTCATCAGGAAACTCGAGGTGGAAAGGACTCGGTTCGTGCCACGCGAGCTGAGGCACTGAGACACGCATCCTCGCAGCAGCTCCTTTCGGTCCAGCGGGCTAACTTGAGACCGGTGACGCCGCTCCTGATACCGTTCCTGGCACCGTCACT
>Ga0315277_10009595_pt1 | contig 12350 bp, 12 predicted proteins | sample YL17G05_15_MG_FD_203695 | JGI IMG/M metagenome (GOLD analysis project Ga0315277, IMG submission 203695) | Sediment microbial communities from Yellowstone Lake, YNP, Wyoming, USA - YL17G05_15 | ecosystem: Environmental > Aquatic > Freshwater > Lake > Sediment | place: USA: Wyoming | collected... | reverse complement strand
CAGGACGTTTGCGAGACTGCGCAAGCAGCCACGGGATGGCCAAAATGAAGCTCACTACGCACCACACGACAACAAATACCAGAGCGAACAGAATAGCACTGCCCACCGGCGTGGCAAGCAAATGGGTCTTCCGGTCAATGGGGTTGCTCACCAAGTCAATGATTCGTCGTGTGGCGAGCCGGCTCAGAATGGCCGCGATGACGATTGACGCCACGGACACAAGGGATAAATAGTAATCCATCAGTCATTCCTTCCAGGACACTGGGCGCCACGTCGCAGCCGCGCCGTGTCGCTACTGTTTCAGCGTCACCGCGGAGCCTTCAAGGAGCGCCAAGATGCTGCTCGACGGACGGCTGAACTTCCAGGTCATCTGGCTTTCGTCGTTGTCGTCTGAGATCGTCAACGTTTGGCAAACCATTCCTACAACCGCTCCGTGCTCGTTCAGGATTGGCCCACCGCTGGAGCCTTGCGCGTAGTCAGCGGTAATCGTCAGGACGTTGATCGGCGTTGCGCCCATGAGCCGGCTCCGGTATCGCCCGCTAACGATCCCCTGGGTGAACGCGAAGAAGCCGTTCTCCGTCCCCATGTAGTTCAGCAGTGGGTGAGAGAGGCAATACACGGTCGCTCCCACGCGAACGCTCCTTGCCATAGGTAGTGGCGTCAGGTCTGTCGCCTCGACCTTCAACACAGCGGCGTCGTTGATTCGATCAGTCGCGAGCACGGCCTTGATCGGGAAGACCCGGCCGTCACTGGTCATTACTCCGACAGCCTTCATGTCCCGGAACGCTTCAAGCACATGAGCGTTGGAGACGATCACCCCGTCCCTATGGATCACGAAGCCGGTGGCGAAAACCGGTTGCGAGTGTTGCCGCTTCTTGCCTTTGGGGATGGCACCAACAATCACGGTCCCTGCACGCGCCCGAGCGTAGATCGTCTCGGCGTCGAGTTTCTTACCGGGGTCGGGCAGTGTGGCCGCCCTACACGTCTTGTTCGCCTCGGCTTGCTTGGCGAGTTCGTCGGGCGAGGGAATCCCCGGGCCGCTCGCTGACCGTCGAAGTTCCGCATCGAAACGACTGATGATGGCCTCGGGACTGTCAAACTGGTCCTCCGGCGTACCCTCGGCCGCCGTGGCGTCCTGGCCCACGGTTTCAGGCACTGGGTAGGTGACCCCGGCGAGGACAGCGCAGGCAACCAGCACTACCAGGATTCCACACGTCCAGAGACGGCAACCCGAAAACCTCAATGCGCTGAACATATCTTGCTTCCTCGTGGGGCATTGAGTGCCCCGATTGGTGGACTTGGTGGATATATCCGCATACACGAATATACCACGTGTTCGACTGCTTTCATAGAGTGACTTGGGTGACATCGGCGGTTTCTGCTCCGCCGATGGGTGAGCGTTTTTGAGGGCCGTCGTCACGGTTTGGGGACACGCTGTCACCGAGCGAGTCTGCTACCCGGACCTCGTTGAGGACACTCAGCACACCCGCAACGCGCTGACAACATGAGGTTGCCAGTTGTTTGTGGTAGAACGTGCTCACACGGCCCGTGATCACCGCCGCCCCATTGCGGACTTGGACCTCCAGGTCGCGGATCGCCGGCAGATTGAGCCCTTCGAGGAAGTTGCTGATCCGACGTTCCAACCGGCGGTCTGCGGCCTCTGCGTCATGGACCAACCGTCTGGGTGGCATCGTCGCGATTCCCGAGGACAGCCGGGCACGACTCCCGAGGCTGGGCGGACCCCACTCCTCCTCTCCCTGTTTCTCGGCGGTCGGCCCTGCCGAGTGGGTTCGCCCGCAGCCTTCACCTGGCGAGGGGTGAAGAATCCTCGCTTGCAGTTCCTTGCGATGAATCGGCACGTCTGCCGGCCCGCGGATTCCCAGCTTCACGCGGTTGCCGCGAATCTTGAGCACGGTCACTTCGATGTCGTGACCGATAATCACCTGTTCTCCATTCTTCCGAGTGATGACCAGCATTTCGCTCCTCCTGATCGAATTCGATTCTCTCTTGCCAAACGCCCTCCATTTGTCTTGCCGTCCGAATGGGCAGCCGCAGGCCCCGTTATGGCCAACACAACAGTCAGGCCCAACCGAGGTCGGCAGCCGCGGACGTTAGAGAGAATCAAAGAAGGAGCCTGCAAAGCAGGATGCAGTTCTCGGCAGAGGTGGGACAACTTGCAGCCCGTGCCAAGGCTGACGAGCGGGAGTCAGTCGCACGTGAGCCACTCAGAACGCCGACGGTGTGATGGACAATGCGAGTCCCACGTATCAACTTTGTGCGACTCTCCGTTGAGCGGCGGACTACGGTCGGCCGTTTCGTATCCGATTTGACCGGACAGCAGCCACAGCGATAGGGAGCTTTGGCAGTCCCCGCAACCAAAGCGCTGGAGTCAACGGGGTGTGTGCCGCCCTTTGCGAGCACATTCTGGGGTCCGCCAAGGCTCAAGACCAGACCGTCCCTTGGGCTCGGGCAATGTGCCTCGCCCGATCCGAGAGCCACGCAGCAACAGCAACAAGTCGCAAAGAGACACGGCACGGACAGCGGGATCATCGCGAGTCTGACCGAGGCTCCGAAGAGTAACTTCCTGATCGAACGCATGGCACCATCCTCCGCCGCCGGAGCTTCCCGTGTTCTATTCCACTTCCAGCACGTGCTGTTGACTCATGGCGCAAACAGGCAATTCACCTTGTCTTCCGCCGTCAGAAAGTAGTCCGGCGAGGAAACCTGGCAGCTTCCCCGGCCTTGTCAGTTCGTGGGATTGTAGCATATATTCGGATATGCGGATATAACAGTTTGTGCCGAGTTTGACCGGTGGCCCAGTTTTGGGGTCAACTCGCCTGCCTCTACGGTGGGGGAGTGGGGGCGCTCGCGTCGGTTCCGTGCCGCGAATCAACGCTTTCCCTCATTGGGCAAGGGTGAGTTGGCTTGTCCGTTGGCGAATTAAGCCGTCTTCCATCTCGTAGATGGTGTCAAAGACTTCGAGCGTGCGTTGGTCGTGCGTGACCACGATCACACCGGCCCCGTGTTCGTGGGCCACCCCCCGGAAAAGCTCCATCACCTGCCGGCCGCGGTGGCTGTCCAGGGCTGCGGTTGGCTCGTCGGCCAGGATCACGCTCGGGTCGTTGGCCAAAGCCCGCGCGATGGCCACACGCTGCTGCTCACCTCCCGAAAGCATCGCCGGCCCATTCTCGGCGCGCTCCAAAACACCGAGTTCGTCCAGAAGTTCCAAGGCTCGATGCCGCGCCTGACGCGGGCCGACGCCGTTTAATTCCATCGCGATCTGGACGTTCTCTCGCGCCGAAAGGAAGGGGATCAGATTCGATTTTTGGAAGACGTATCCGATATGCTTCCGCCGAAAACTCCGCAAGTTGACCAAGGCAACCGGGCCGTCGAGGACCGGCACGCCACCGATGAGAATCTGCCCCGAGGTGGGTGGGTTGATTAGCCCCACGGCCGTGAGAAATGTCGATTTCCCTGCCCCGCTTGGCCCCAAGAGCGCCACGACCTGGCCACGGCGAATGCTGACGGAAGCGTCGCGCATAGCGACCACCTCCGTGTGGCCGGAGCCGTAGATTTTCGTAAGCTCTCGGGTTTCGATGGCCAAGCTCTCATTCATCGCAAGCCTCATCCCATCAACGATTCGTTCGGCTCAACCCGCATCGCTTTCCAGATGCCCAGGAAGCTGGAAAGCACCGAGATTCCCAGCACGATGGCCGCGAGTTGCAGCAAGTCCTCGTTGGTAAGGACGACGCGCCGCGGGAAGTACGGGAATAGCTTCTGCCCAACGAGATACGCAATCAAATAGCCGACCCCGCCCAGGACGATTGCCTGCTGAAGGATCAGGCCGAGGATTGTCCGGTTCGGAGCGCCGATCAACTTCAGCAGCGCGATCGAGTGCAGCTTGTCGAGCGTCAATGTATAGAGGATCAACGCCATGATGATGGCCGCGATAATCGTCAACAGTGTCCGAAACATCCCCAATTGCCTCCGGGATTTGTCCACCATTCCCTTCAACAGGAGTTCCTCTTGGCCGGCCTTCGTAAAGACTGACACGTCGGCCCAAGTGAAAATAGTGGCCGCCACCACATCCGGGTCCGCGCCAGCGGCAACTCGGACAACCACGGCGCTGAGTTCGGGTGAGGCTACAGCCGGCAGTTCCGCCGTGGGGCGAGAGAGTTGCTCCGTGAGTATGGGTTGACTGAGAAAGATGTCCTCCGTCCGGCTGCGGTGCTCCCTCGCCGCCCGTTCCAGACGCATGGCCTCGCCGGGCGTATCGAACTGAATCGCCTGTGAGTCCCATACGGTGACGAAGATCATGCCGTCGCCAGCGGTGCTGGCCATGCCACTGGTGATGCCGACGATCGTGTACGTTTCCTTGCCCAATTTGATTCGCTCGTGAAGCCGCAGTCCCAGTGTCTTGTCGGCAACCATTTCATAGTGGTTCTGAGCCAAGGGCCTGCCGGCGATCAGCGGTAGCCACTCCCCCTTGTCCAGCGGCCAACTGAGTCCCAAGACGGACATCCGCAGGGGCTTGCCGTTGTGTTCCCGCTGAACGGTATGAAAGACAAACTCGCGTGCCGATTCCACGCCAGGCACCGCCAGCACTCGGTAGACGAGCGTCTTCGGCACCCGCGAGACCTCGGCAAAAGGACCGCGGGTGTCGCGTTGGACGACCCACAAATCGGCACCGATCCGCTCGACCAGGAGGGTGGCGTCTTCGACGAGTCCGCGGTAGATGCCTCCCATGCCCATGACGATCATCAATAGCATCCCGATGCCAAAGATGGTCAGGGCAAAGCGGCCGAGGTTGTGTTGGATGTCTTTCGCAGCCAGGTTCATTGCGCCGAAATCCTCCGACCTTCGATGGTCGTCGTCTTGCCCTCGGCGGGAACCACGACCCGATCCCCAGGCTCCAAGCCGGACGCCGCTTCGACGAGTTCACTGCCACTAAGCCCGAGCGTCAGGTCGCGCCATGCGGCGTACTGCGACTGACGCACGAAAACCCCCGGCTTCCCGTCGCGCCAGAGAATGAATTTGGCGGGCAAAACGGTCACTCTGGTCTTGCGGGCAGTCTCAATGTAGACTTCGGCGCGCTGGCCGACGGCCCAGTTTGTCGGCAACTCAAGAACGCGAACGTCCACGGTAAATTCCCGCGTTTCGCGGTCTGCCTGGCGTCCCAACCGGGTCACTTCGCCGCGATAGGCGTGACCGGGCTCAGAGCGAAATACGACCCGCGCAGGCTGCCCAATGGCAACACGGGACATCTCGGTCTCATCGACCCAGGCGGTGATCCACAATTCCTTGGTCGAAATGAGACTCAGGACAGCGCTTCCCGGAACGGCAATGTCGCCGGGGTCGCGTTGCCGCTGGACAATCAGCCCGTCAGAAGGGGCAACGATCTCGGTATCGCCCAGGAGCGCCTTCCGATAAGCAAGGCTCGTTTCCGCCGCGATCAACTGTTTGCGACCTTCGATGAGTGCGGCGTCGGTGCGGGCGACTCCCGCCTGTGCGATCTTCCAGTCGGCGGTGATTTTGTCCACGTCCTCCTGACTGATGGCTCCGCCTGGGCGAAGGCGTAAAGCTCGTTCGTGGTTGGCAGCAGTCTGCTCCAAAACTGCGAGGGCTTGGCTTCGATCTGCTTGCAGTCGATCGAGCGCGGCCTGCGAGACCACAACCGACGCTTGCGCGATTTCGACCTGTGGCTTCATATCCACATCGTCGAGCTTTACAAGGAGCTTTCCCGCCGTCACCTGGTCCCCCATGTCCACGAAGACCTCCTGGATGCGGCCCGATATACGTGGACTGATGGTGGACTTGAAGTGGGCCTCCAGTGTCCCCGTGCCCATCACTTCGGCGACGATCTCTCCAAGCTCTACCTGGTGCTCGCTGACCGGCACTGGGGAGAACTTGAGCCAATAGACGATACCGCCCAGAACCGCGACCACCGCCAGGAGCTTCGCGATCTGCCACAAACGTCGTTTCAGTTCCGGCACGAGGCTGCTAATTCCCATTCTCCGTCCTATGAGTTACAGAACAAAATTACCGAAGAACCAGCCAACGAAGGTTCCGAGAATGATGATCGTGATGACGTAGACCACGGCTTTCTTTACGCCGAAGACCCGCGCAATGGCAATCCAGTTCGGCAGGCTGAGGCCCGGCCCCGTCAGGAGCAGCGTGAGGGCGGGGCCTTTTCCCATGCCGAGCTTCATCAGCGTGTCCACGAAGGGTGCCTCCGTCATGGTGGCGAAATAGCTGACAGCGCCGATCATGGTGGCGAGAAAGGAGGCCGTGACCCCGTTTCCGCCCAACCAGGTTCGTATCCATTCTTCGGGGAGGAGCTTCCCGATCACGCCGACCAGGAAAACGCCCAAGAGCAATAGAGGGAGGATGATTCGGATGAACCACCAACTCTCCCGGAGCCACGAACTGATCTCTTCGCGAGACAACGCCTTCCAGGCGTAGGCCGCAAGAACGAGAGTGGCGACACCCCAGATGATGACTTTCGTCAGGTAGGCCCCCCTCTGTCCGATATAGTTGGGTAGCAGGAGCGATAGGAGAATCAGGATCAGTAGAATCAGGTGGCGACGGGCTACTATGCCGTGCGGTGCGTCTTCTGCGCGGAAGGTAGAGACGGTCTCCCGTTTCTCTTTCCCGAAGAAGACCGTCATAACACACCCCACCAGGAAAGCCATCAGAAGCGAAGCCGCGAGGCGGGCGACGACGATCTCGCTTCCCAGGATATTCCCGGTGTAGACCAGGGACAGGATGTTTGCTGACGGGGCCACCCAGAGAACGATGAAGGCCACCCCGACTGCCGCGCCGCAACGGTACAGCCCGCTGGAAACGGGAATAACGGTACAGGAGCAGGCGGCTACGAAGAAGCTGGCTACACTGGCCAGCGAAAAGGATTTCAGCTTGTTCGCCTTCTCTCCCAGGACATCGAGGATCGCCTGCCGGTTGATGAAGGTCACCATTGCGCCAGCCAGAAGAAAGGCCGGGATCAGGCACGTGAGTATGTGCGTGGCCACGTAATCCTTCAGTGCCAGGAGCCCGGCAACAACAAGGTCGGTCAAGAACGGCATGTTCATGTTCCTCCTGTTCACACTTACTGGTAGGAAGTATGATCGACTACTGACATCCGTCAGCACGGATATAGTCGTTTAAGCTGCATCTGGCCGCGGAGGCAAAACGGAATCCGCCACCATCGCAGTGGGCGCTGCCGAACACTCGCACGTCGCTTCGGAGCCGCGGAACGTTCCGGTATTTCTTCTCGTACTGAATAACGCAGCCCACCGGCTTGGTCTCAGCTTTCGGCGGTTGCTTGCCGGCCAGCAGCGCATCCAACGCATCGCGCAGGTCGTGGGTCTTGGCGTCAGCGGCCTTCATGTTGTCGTCAACCGCGCCGACATAGGTGAGCTTCCGCTGCTGATCCAACCCGAAAACATGCAGAGTAACCTTGGCTCCGTAGGTCAGACCGATGGCTTGGGTCGGGTTGTAGAGATAGAGGAAACTGAACTTCCTCTCTGCCGCGCGCTCCTTCATCTTCTCCAGTCTTCCAGGATCGGTGCCACCGGCAGGCGAAGTCCCGTCGTTGTTCTTCGGTTCCGTCATCGTTCTGTCCTACATGCTGTATCTTCAGTCCGCTGTCAGCGACAGTCCGTAGATGTGGGTCAGGCTGTAGTAGACGCCCACCAACACGAACAGCACGCCGGCCACGAGTCGAACCCACTTCTCCAGTTGCGTCAAGCGGTTGAATGCCTTGCCCAGATACTCGGCCGAGAACGCGATCAGAAACGCGAAAACCAACACCGGCAGGGCCGTGCCCACACCATAAACCGTAGGTAGCAGGAGGCGCGAACCCTCCTTCAGCGCCAAGGGAATCAATCCAGCGAAGAACAGCCCGGCCGATACCGGGCAGAAAGAGAGCGCAAACAGGATGCCGAGCAACCCGGCCCAGAGGATGCCGCCCTTGGCCGCCCGTTCCTGCACCCGCTGTCCGGCAAGGTTCATGGAAAGCCCCGAACCGATCCAACCCAGCAGCACCATGCCCAGCAGGATCATCACCGGCCCCAGTATCTCGTTCATGTATTTCTGCAAGAAACGAGACACTTCGGCCACCGCCAGCAACCCGGCGGCCAGCAACGCGCCCAGGGCCACGTAGGTCAACGTGCGGCCCAGTGTGTAAAGCAGCCCCGATGCCAGAACGCTGCGCCGGTTTCCCACCTGGCGTCCGATGAACGAAATGGCCGCGATGTTGGTGGCGAGGGGACACGGACTGATGGCCGTGAACAGGCCGAGCGAGAACGCGGAACTTATGGCAAGCCAGGTCATCACTTCACTTTTTCCGTCAGGTACTTTCGGATCGCCGCTCCCACGTATCCGTTGAAGTCCGCCGGGTCTTGGTAGCGTGTCCACACATCGTCCAGACGTTGAAAACTTCTCTCCTTGCCGCCCTGTATGTTTACGACCACAACGCAGCTCGACACTACCTCGTAGCGTTTCGCCAAGGATTCGTCCTGCTGGAAATTCGCTTCCCGCCATTCGATTCTGCCGGCGGTCAGGTCGTCGGCGAACTCGGTCTCAACCAATGCCTTTGTAAGCCGTTCGATCTCGTTGCAGGTGACGCAGCGGAAGGTGGTGTGCAAGTAGTAGACGACAACCTTATCGCTCGTCGCCACGGGCACCGGTGATTCCGGTCCAGTTGCCGGAGTCTGCCGCCTCGCGGTCACTTCCTTACCTAGCTCAAAGCCGACCGAAACCAGCACAAAGGCGAGCAGCGCGCTGCGGGTGATGTTCTTGGCTTTTTCCATAGTCATTTCGGGCTGCATTCGCCCACTTTGCACGCCTTCTGAATCTGCGCTGGCGACAGCACCATCTTGTCGCGAAGGGACTGCTCGATCGTTATCGCCTCGCCCGTCTCAAGGGGACGCTGCTCCACCCATTTCCTGAGATTCACCTCGTTCACGAAGAACCCCTGGTGGAAGCAACCGGCGGATACGAACTTGCCCTCGGCATTCTTGCGCTTGCCGAACCACGCCACCGCCGTCTTCGGTTCGATGGAGGAGACGTAGCCGCCCATAGTCTTAACGATCACCGGCTCGCCGGTGAGGCCGTCGGGCTGGCAAACCTCGATGTCCTTGCCCGTGCGCGCCGCGCAGCCCATCGCGCAATGCGCGCAGCAGCCCCAACTATGCACTCCCTCGATCTTGACCAGCGCAACGTCCTCGGCGTACACGGAGCGGTCGCAAAAGCCGCAGCGGGCGGCCAAGTCCTTTCGCTTAAAGACATCGTAGCCGACGATGCTGCCGCCTTCGACTGCGCGCGCCTTCTCCGCTTCGCCGCGCGCGGCAAAAGCCTTCACCGTGGGCCGTCCCGTCTTTTCATCCATGCCGCAAAGGTAGTTTGCCGTCATGGCGGGAATCATTTCCCCCGTAGCGGCATCGGCGATCGTCGCCGCCTTTTCCGTCGCCTCCGCGTCCTTCTGGAGGCACGAGAGCATGACGAAGAAATGATGCGCGGAGCACAGATTTACGTTGCCCTTTTCAGTGGGCACCGTGACCACGTTCTTCGCGTCAACATCGCCATCGCACATGAAGCAGACCTTATCCTTCGGCCGCTCGTCCTTCGCTGCCGCTTCCAGTCGCTTGAAGGTCGGGCCAAAGGGGTTCAACTCTGCGCCAAGCTCCTTCCATTTGAGCAGGATGCCGTGCTTCGAGATGTACCCCTCGTGCCGCCAGACTTCCTTGCCGTCGGCGTTGAAGAATACCTGCGTGGGGATCAGCTTGATCTTGTGTTTCTCCGCCAGGGGCAAATTCTCCTTGTCGCCCAGACTGACAAACTGGACCTCCAGTTTTTTCGCCTGCTCGGTCTTCAACTCCTCCAACGCCGGTGCCATCAACTTGCACGGAACACAGAACTTGTCGCCGAAATCGACCACCTTCGGTAACGCCTTCTGGTCTGCCGCCGTGGCAACCGCCGGGCCAAGAAGGCCCGCCACGACCCCGCCCACAAATGCCAATGTTTGCAGCTTCACGATTCGATCTCCTTCTGTAACGAGTTTGTTCGGATTCGGGGTCCGTACCTCTTGTCATCGCCACTCGGACCCCACTACGGTAGTCTGGCGAGACTGGGTTGTGTTGCCGGACGGCGCAGCGTCAAGCGTTCGCCTCGCAGCTTTGCGCGATCGGCCTTGGGATTTTCGTTCGACCCGCCGGAACTCCACGTAGAAGTTGTCCTTGATGGCGGGGGCGTCCTTCGTTTCGATTAACTCGAAGCCGGCTGCCGCGATTTCCCGGAAGTAGACCTCCTTGACGGCACGTGCTCGCTGCTTGATGAACTCGCTGCTGTCCTTGCGAAGGTCGAAGTCGATGACCACCAACCGACCGGCCGGACGCAGCGCGCGGTGGATGGAGGCCAGCATCTTCTCCGGGCGCTCAAAATGATGGTAGGTGTCGCATGTGAAGGCAACGTCGATTGAGCTGGCGTTCAACTCCGCAGACTCCGGGGTGTTCAACACGGTCTTGACGATCCGCTCGTACCCGTGCAGCTTGGCTTGCTCGGCGACGTACTTCACGAACGCCGGTGCGATGTCCACGGCGTACACAGTGCCCTTCGGCCCGACCTGCTCGGCAAACAACTGGGTGAACAGGCCGGTGCCCGCACCGATGTCGGCCACCGCATCGCCGGGCCGCAGTCCCACGGCGCGGGTGATTTCTCGACGTTTGGCGTAAATGTCGCGGGCCTCGCTCTCGAAGCGTTTCACGAACTGCTGGATGTCCACGTCGGGGTCCGTGAACTTTTTGTTCATGTCGGCCGGGTAGGCGGCTGGCTTCTGGTTCGGAGGCGGCTCCCCGGCCCTCGCGGTCGCTGCCGGCAGGACCGCCAAGCACGCGACAGTGGCAACCAACACGAGAACTCGCTCGAACGTCCTTCGAGTCATCATCTTCTCCTCAGCCACAAAGCGATATGTCTCCATCGAACGGATCGGGGCAAGTTCGCTACGATCCGGCAACAACCGCGTATGCGGGCACCTTCAGAATAGTTCGGCCTGAATCCGTCTCAATTTGGACGGTCTGCGTAATCTTCCCGGTCTTGCCCCCGGCGGTAAATGTGACCGGGACCAGGTAGAGCGACTTGGGTTCCTGGTCTTTGGGGCTTGTTGCCTGGAGACACTGGCAGTCGGCACTGATCGAAGCGATACGGAACGGCTTCTGGCCGCGCACGACAATCTGCTTGGTGACGCTTTGGCCTGGCTGCACTACACCCAGGAACAGTGACGAGGGGCTGACCGAGATTGCCCCTACAACTTGCCCCTCCACTGGCACGGGGATTTCCTTGGTTCGTTGGTCATTGGTGATGAGCCAGACGGATTCCCTCAGATAGCCAACGGGCACATCCTTGCTCACAGTGACTTTCAGGTCATAGGTGATCCGGCCGCCTTGGCGCGAAGTCTCCGTCACCGTGCCGGACAAGTGTGGACTTGCGGCCCTGACCTCCAGGATTTGCCACTCGCTACGGCCCGTGTACTGGACGCTGATCGTCCGCTCGGCCGGATTCCCCTGGGCCACGCTTCCGAGGACCACGCTGGACGGCTCCAGAAGCACGTCGCTGAAGATATGAACCTTCACGTGCAACTGAACTTGCGCATATTGCGGCTTGTCGATGGTGACGGTGATCGTTGACCCCTGATTACCCAGGAAGCGGTCGCTGTTGATGTGCGAAATGACCGCCCCCTTCTCGTAGGTCTTGAACGTGTCCTTCTCGATGCGAGGCGTGGTGCAGCCGCACGTAGCGCGCACGCTGGCAACATGCACGTCTTCGAGGTAAAGGTTCGTCAACTCGAAGGCAAACTCTGCCTTGGCCCCTCGGGCGATGTTTCCGAAGTCGTAGCTTCGCGTCGCAAACATCTTGTCGGCCCACTCCTGGGCCGCGCAGGGGACGGCCAGCAGGAGAACTGCGACCACACTCGGCATACTGGCGCGAATCATGGTTCCACTTTCCCGGAGTGCGGCGTCATCCAACACTCTTCAAATCACCTGAAACACATACTTCAGCGAGAAGTAAATGCCTACGAGTATGAAAATCCATCCGGTGAGCATTCGAGCCCACCACTCGATCTTCGCCAGAACGTTGTAGGCTTTTCCCACGGACTGCGCGCTGGTGGCCAGCAGCACAGCGAACACCGTCACTGGCAGCGCGGTTCCCACGCCGTAGATCGCCGGCAGGGTGAAACTGGAATTCACTTTGAGCGACAGCGGGACCAGGCTGCCGAAGAACAGGGCGGCCGAGGTCGGGCAGAAACTCAGCGCGAAGACCACGCCCAGCAAGAGCGCACCCCATACGCCCATCGC
>Ga0315277_10009594_pt1 | contig 12351 bp, 16 predicted proteins | sample YL17G05_15_MG_FD_203695 | JGI IMG/M metagenome (GOLD analysis project Ga0315277, IMG submission 203695) | Sediment microbial communities from Yellowstone Lake, YNP, Wyoming, USA - YL17G05_15 | ecosystem: Environmental > Aquatic > Freshwater > Lake > Sediment | place: USA: Wyoming | collected... | reverse complement strand
CGGGATCGCGGGGCCGATGATGAAGGAGCGGTTCGACCCGACCGGGAACCTGGACTTCGCGTACAGCACGGACGAGGCGCGGTACCGGGTGGACGTGTTCCGACAGCGGGGGAATACGAGCGTGGCGGTGCGGCTGGTGCACCGGCTGATCAAGAGCTTCGACGAACTGCACCTGCCGCCGGCGCTGAGGACGATCTCGGAGCTAGCGCAGGGGATGGTGATCGTGGCGGGGATCACGGGGTGCGGGAAGAGCACGACCCTGGCGGCGATGATCGAGCACATCAACGAGACGAGCCGGTGTCACATCGTGACGGTCGAGGACCCGATCGAGTACATGTACGAGGACAAGCTGTCGTACATCAACCAGCGGGAGGTGGGGATCGACGTGGAGGATTTCGCGACGGCGCTGAAGTACGTGGTAAGGCAGGACCCGGACGTGGTGCTGATCGGGGAGATGCGGGACCCGGAGACGTTCGCGTCGGCGCTAGCGGCGGCGGAGACGGGACACCTGGTGTTCGGAACGCTGCACACGTCGACGGCGCCCCAGACGCTGGACCGGATTCTGAGCTTCTTTCCGCAGGACCGGCACCGGCTGATCCGGCACGACCTATCGTTCAACCTGAGGGCGATCATCTGCCAGATGCTGCTTCCGTCGTCGAAGGAGGGGGTGGACCGGGTTCCGGCGGTGGAGGTGATGCTGTCGACGCCGGTGATCCGCAAGCTGATCCTGGACGGGGAGGACCGGTATTTGGCCGACGCGATCCGGGTGGGACGGGAGGAAGGGATGCAGGACTTCACGGAGTCGCTGAGGTACCTGGTGATGGAGGGGCTGGTGGACCGGCGGGTGGCGTTCGAGCGGGCGCCGAGCGCGGAGGCGCTCAAGATGGCGCTCAAGGGGATCGTCGGGGGAGACTCGGGACTTCTGGGCGGAACGTGACAGGAACGATCGAATGAGACGGATGAATGCACGGTGGCTTTTGACGGCGGCGGTGCTCGCGGGGGCGGCGTCGTGGGGGTGGGCGCAGGGGGCGTCCGACGACATGGGATACACGCTTCCGACGGACGGACTCTTCCCGGTGGACCCGGCGGTGGGGTGGTTCCACGGGACCGTGAACCCCTGGTGGCTGGTGACGATTGCGGGGATCTTGCTCTTCGCGCTGTGGCTAGCGCGATGGGTGGACGAGGACAGCCGACGGGTGGGCATCCATCCGATGAACTGGAACTACATGACGATGGGCGGGTGCTTTGCGCTCTTGGCGGCGTTCCTTGTGACGCCTCTCTACATTTCGCTGCCGGGGGCGGCGGTGATGGTCACGGCGCTCCTGAAGGAATATGTTCCGCTTCGGAACCGGAAGGTGCTGCCGACGCGGAGACTCTTCACGAAGGAACACCGGACGGCGCTGTGGACGAGGTTCCTGGGGGGATTCGGGATCAAGCCGAAAGGGGTGGAGAAGAGGCTAGCGAAGATCGCGAAGACGCACCTGCCGGTGGCGCTCTTCATGCAGTCGGGACGCGTGGCGTCGTCGGCGGAGGTGGAGCTGGACGAAGAGGACCCGCTCACCACGGTGAAGGAAGTGTTCGAGCAGGCGGTGAGAAGGACGGTGCGGGACATCATCGTGGGACCGACGGAACGGGGCGAGGAGATGTCGTTCCGGATCGACGGGGTGACGTACGCGGGGGTGCGACTGGAGGCGGCGAAGATCGGGGCGTTCGCGGGACAGGTGAGGACGCTGGTGGAGCCGGGTTCGGCGGACCCGCATTTCCGGGTGGCGATGCCGACGATCGGGAAACGGTTCACCGTGCGCGTGAGGAGCCGAGGCGAGGGAGACGAGGAGACGCTCCTGCTGAGGCTGTGCGCCGACGTGGAGCCGATGAGACGGTTCGACGGGCTGGGCCTCTCGGAGGGGGCGTCGGCGAAGCTGAGAAAGGCTCTGGAGGAAGGACGCGGACTGATCGTGGTGGCGAGTCCGGTCGGGATGGGGGCACGGACGACGACCTACGCGGCGCTGGATCTCATGGACCCGTTCTCGAGGAACATCGTCACCTTCGAACGGCCGGTCACGGGGACGCTGGCCAGCATCGAACAGAACGACATGGACAAGCTGGGACGCCCCCTGAGCGAGGTGCTGCAGGAGAAACTGCGGCAGGACGTCGACGTGATCATGCTGAGCGAGATCCCGGACGAGGCGACGGCGCTGGTGGCGCTGACGGCGGGAGAGCGCGAGCATCTCGTCATCGCACGCATGACACTTCCGGACTCCGTGAGCGCGGTGGAACACCTGCTGGGGATGGGCGTGGACCCGGCGGCGACCGCGAAGGGACTGCACACGGTGGCGGCCGAGAGACTGGTGAGGGTGCTGTGCGAGAGATGCCGCGCCCAGGTGACGCCTTCGGCGGAACTGGTGCACCGGATCGGGAAGGACCCGAGCCAGGTGGAGTTTCTGTGGGAGGAGTCGGAGGGATGTGAAGCGTGCGGGATGACGGGGTTCCACGGTCGGACGGGGATCTTCGAGATCTGGCAGCCGGGGGAGGAAAGCCGGCGACTGATCGCGGCGAAGGCGTCGGCCGAACAACTGCACGCGGCGGCGCGGCACGACGGAATCCAGACACTGCAGCAGGCGGGGCTGGAGAAGGCGCTGGAAGGGACGACGAGTCTCAAGGAAATCGCACGGGCGATCAAACACCAAAGATAGGGGAAAAACGTGTCGCTCTCCGCGGCGGGCATTATCTCGGTAGTCATCTTCTTTGTGGTGGCGTACTCGTGCTACCGGAACGGTCTTTACAGCACGCTGGTGACGCTGTTCACCATGGTCGTCTCGGGGACGACGGCAACGGCGCTGATGATACCGCTCGCGAAGATTCCGCTGGTGGCGGCGACGGGGTGGTATGCCCCGCCGCTCTGCTTTCTGGGGACGTTCCTTCTGTGCCTGGTGATTCTGCAGACGCTGGCGAATTTCCTTTACCCGCCGCGCCTGACGCTGCCCAAGACGGTGGACGTGGTGGGAGGCGCGGTGCTGGGACTGCTGAACGCGTATTTCCTGACGGGCGTGCTGATGACGGGGCTGGGACTCTTTCCGGGGACGGGGGAAGAGGAGGACAAGGTGGTCTTCCTGCGGGCGGACGCGTTCTTCGCCCATTCGATGGCGCTCGTGAGCGAGCACATGGGGTCGGTGCCGCTCAACGCGGAGGAGTTCCTGCACAACGTGCGCAAGGAGAAGTACGACTACCGGGTGAGCGAGCGGACAGAGATGCAAATCGGCTTGGACAACGGCGACTGCGCGGTGCGGGTGCTGCGGATCGGGAGAGCCATCCAGAAGTTCGTCAAGGCAAACGGCGGGAGATACCCGGAGTCGCTGGACGACCTCGCCGATTACCTGGATGTCCAGGGGCCGAGGACGGACAAGGCGATCGAGGAGATGCTCATCTGTCCGCTGACGCACTTCCGGTATCGCCTCTTCCCGGTCCGGGATTACAAGGAGATCGAGGGGGACAAGGATTTCGTGCTTGTGTGGGACGCGGTGGGCGGAGAAGCAGGCCACCTGGGCAACCAGACGGGGAGACGTCCGGTGTTCTGCGCGGACGGGTCAGTACGGTGGCTGACGGAGGGCGACCTCCGGGTACTGCTCGATGCGCAGAAGAGCGTGATGAGGAAGACAGAATAGACCGGACCCAAGAGAGGACGAACAGGCGAAGAGGCCCCGGCGCGATTTGCCGGGGCCTTCTTTTTTTGCCGCGCCGCACTCCCTCTCCCCTACCGCAGAGCCCCCAGGACTTTGCGGTGGTATTCCTCCATGGCGCCTTCCGGGTATCGCTTGGCGTTCCAGCGGTAACCGAGGCCGTCGCCGGCGTGACGCGGGATGAGATGGAAATGGAGGTGCGGGACGGCCTGGCCCGAGACGACGCCGTTGTTCTGGAGGACGTTCAGCCCCTCGGCATTGGCGGCTTTGATGACCGCGGCGGAGAGCCTGGGGAGGACGGAGGCGAGCGCGGCGAGTTCCTCGGCGGGCATCTCGGTGATGTGCTCGTAGTGCTTCTTCGGGATGACGAGGGTATGTCCCCACGAGAGGGGGCCGATGTCGAGAAAGGCGAAGCACTCTTCGTCCTCGTAGATTTTTGCCGAGGGGATTTCTCCGCGGATGATTCTGCAGAAGATGCAGTCGCTCATGGTTTTCCTCCCGATGTCATGACAGGTCCCGATGGATCGGCATCCCGCCACCCAAGCAGCCAAGGCGGAATTCCATGACAGGCAGGAATGCCTGTCCCACCCAAGCAGTGAGAGTAACCAGGGAGATGGGGATTTTCAAGGGAGTTGGCGGCGAGGCGGGAGTGTCGGGCACGACGTTCATTTGAAACCGTTACGAGCCCATTTGACCCCGTTGAGTATCGCCTGGACAATGCGTTGATGCACCATGTCGATGTCGATGCCGTCCGGGTCGCTCTCGCCAGCGGCGAGTTCCCGCAGGTTCTCCGCCAGGGATTTGATCTGTCCAATCGTCTTAGAAGGCACGGCGATCACACCCGGTTTCTTCTTGCCTAGTCCCGCGGCGGCCTTGTCCGCCGCCTCGGCTGCCGCGAGCAACGTCGCCTTCATGTCCTCCGGAACCTTCATGGACTTTTCGTCGGTTTCCCGACGGAGGTCCCAGAGTCGGGTCTCCACTTTCATGAAAAGCTCGCGGGCCTTCAGCAGGGCTTCCATTTCGTCCTTCATGAGGGGGGTGAGGCCCTCGTCCGCGAATATGACGGAAAGCTGCGGGGTCTTGATCACCTGTCCCACCTTGAGTTTCGCAGGGTCGACGAGTTTGTTGTAGAGTTGAAGCACATCCGAGTATGTCCGGTGACCGTAGAGGTCCTGGGCGATTCTCCATAACCTATCCCCGGCCTTGAGAGTGTAAGTATCCGCGGGCCGGGCAGGAACAACAGGAGACAGGAGGGAGAGGAGCACGAGGACGCCGAAGGCCGTTCCAAATCGCTTCATCTTGGCCGCCTCCGCATGATGTGGCGGACATTGCAGGGGTATCCAGTCAGCCATCAAGGGTATCGCGGTTTTCGGGATTGGCAAGGGATTTTCCGGGGTTGGGAGCGGCGGGAGGCGGGTCCGCTACGGCAAGAAAGAAGGCGTCCCGGGTGGGGACGCCTTGTGGGCGACGGAGGAACAAGGTGCGGCTCAGGCTTTTCCCTTTTCTTTCTTCTTTTCTTCGAGTTTCTTCTTGTCGGCTTTTTCGCGTTCGGATTCCTGGCCGACGAGCTCGAAGATGCAGGTTTCGGCGTTGTCGCCGAGACGGTTCTTGCCGAGTCCGCGGACGCGCTTGAGGATTCGGGTGTATCCCCCGGGCCGGTCGACGTAGCGCGGGGCGATCTCGTCGAAGAGACGCTTGACCACGTCTTTTTCCCAGAGGACCTTGAGGATGTTCCGCCGGGCGGCAAGGGTGCCCGTGCGGGCGGCGGTGATGAGCTTCTCCGCCAAGGGTCTAACGGCCTTGGCCTTGGCGGGGGTGGTGACGACGCGTCCGTGCTTGAAGAGCGAGGTCACGACGCTGCGGAGAAGAGCCCTCCGGTGTCCGGTATTGCGTCCGAGCTTGTAGCCGCCAACACGATGTCTCATGGCTGTTCCTTCATCTTGCTTTTGACGAGCTCGGGGTCCATACCAAGGGAGAGGCCGACCTCGGTGAGCTTGGTCTTGACCTCCTTGAGGGAGGTTTTGCCGAAGTTGCGGATTTTGAGGAGGTCGCTGTCGGGAAGCATGACGAGCTGGCCGACGGTGACGATGTTCTCGGATTCGAGGCAGTTGGAGGCGCGGACGGAGAGGTGGAGCTGGGAGAGCTCCATGTTGAGCTTTCCGGCGAGGGCGTCGTCGACCTCGGCGACTTCGAGCTTCTCGGGGAACTGCTCCTCCTGTATCTCGCGGCCGATCTCGAAGTACTGGACGAAGGGGTTGAGGTGCTTGCGCATGATCTTGGAGGCCTCGACGAGGGCCATCTCGGGGGAGACGGTCCCGTTGGTCCAGATTTCGAGGATGAGTCGGTCGTAGTTGGTGCGCTGACCGACGCGGGTGTTCTCGGTGCGGAAGTTCACGCGGAGCACCGGCGAGAAGATCGAGTCGACGGGGATGACGCCGACGACGCGCTCGGTGGGAGTGTTCTCCTCGGAGGTGACATATCCGCGGCCGCGACGCACGGTCATCTCGATCTCGAAATCCACCTTGTCGCTCAGGGTGGCGATGTGGAGGGAGGGATTGGCGATCTCGACGGTGGGGTCGGTCTCGATGTCGCCGGCGGTGACGGGACCCTTCTTGTTGGTCTTGAGACGGACCGTCTTCTCCTCGTCGGAGTGGGACTTGACGACGATCTGCTTGACGTTGAGGATGATGTCCGTCACGTCCTCGACGACACCCGGGATGGTGGTGAACTCGTGGTCGGCACCCTTGATGCTGGTGGAGGTGACGGCACTGCCTTCGAGACTGGACAAGAGGATCCGACGAAGGCTGTTGCCAATGGTCCGGCCGTACCCCCGCTCAAACGGCTCGATGAGGAACATTCCGTAGGTGTCGGAGAGGGTCTCGGAAACGGGAATGACCCTCGAGGGCAGCTCCATACCTCTCCAGCGTACGCGCATGAGGTGTACCTCCAAAGGGCGTCAGGGACGACCCGGCGCGCGAAAGCGCGCCCGGGAGGTCCGGTATTTTCCGCACCTTGCTTCCCGGACGTCCGACCCGGCGGAAAGGCGGGGCGACCGGCTTCGACGAGCCCTTACTTGCTCAAGAGCTCGATGATCATCTGCTCGCGCGTCTCGACGGAAATCTCATCGCGTCCCGGGAGCGTGCGCACGAGGATCCCGGGCGGAGCCTCAGTCACCTGGATCCAACTCGGGAGCTGACGTCCTTTCGTCAGCTCGAGGTTCCCCTGGACGAGCTTCAGGGTCGTCTCATCGTTCTTGGGCCGGATGACGTCGTCCTGACCGACGAGGAAGCTAGCGACATCGACCCGGTGGTCATTGACGAAGACGAGTCCGTGACAAATCATCTGTCGGGCGGCGGCGCGGGAAGCGGCAAACCCGGCGAGGTAGACGGCGTTGTCGAGACGCCGCTCGAGCATGGCGACAAGGGCTTCGCCGGTGTTGCCGGGAAGCCGCTCGGCGTCGTGGAACAGACGACGGAAGGAACGCTCCCGCATCCCGTAATACCGCTTCACCTTCTGCTTCTCACGGAGCTGGGCGGAGTACTGGGAAGGCTTGCCATGCCTCCAGGTGTGCATCCCGGGGGGACTCTCCCGCCTGGTGACGGCACACTTGGGGGTGAAACAGCGCTCTCCCTTGAGGAAGAGCTTGGTTCCCTCCCGTCGGCAAAGACGGCATTTTGGACCGATGTATCGCGCCATTCGATTCTCCTAGTTCGTGGGTCGTCTCCGGTCAGACCCGTCGTCTCTTTCGGGGACGGCAGCCGTTGTGAGGGAGCGGCGTGACGTCCTCGATGGAGCGGATGGTGAGACCGGCGGCCTGGAGTGCGGTGATGGCCGACTCCCGCCCGGACCCCGGCCCCTTGACCCGGATTTCGAGTTCCCGGACGCCCATTTTTTTTGCCTTGTCGGCGACGGTCTCGGCGGCCCTCTGGGCGGCGAACGGGGTGCTCTTGCGCGAGCCCTTGAAGCCGATGGTCCCGGCCGAATCCCAGCACAGGGTCTCCCCCGTGGGGGTGGTAATCGTGATGATGGTGTTGTTGAAGGTGGCCTTGATGTTGGCGATGGCCTTGACCACGTTCCTCTTGATCTTGCGCTTTTGACCTTTTGCCATGCGGTGCCCCCGAACGTGTTATCGCAGTTCTTTGACGGACTTCTTTCCGGCGACGGTCTTCTTCTTGCCCTTTCGGGTGCGTGCGTTGGTGCGCGTGCGCTGTCCGCGCACCGGCAGGCCGCGGATGTGCCTGAGACCCCGGTAGCAGCGGATCTCCTTGAGACGCGCGATGTTCTGCATCTCCTGACGGCGGAGCTGTCCCTCGACGACGTAATTCCGCTCGATGTAGGTTCCGATGCGACTGAGCTCGTCCTCGGTGAGGTTCTTGGCGCGGACGTTCGGGTCGACCGAACACGCTTCGCAAATCTTGAGCGCGAGGGTGCGTCCGATGCCGTAGAGGTACATCAGTGAAATGTAGGTCGGCTTGTCGTTGGGGATGTCCACCCCGGCGATACGCGGCATGTTTTGAGGTCCTTTCGGAGGTACGGGTTTCTATTTTCCCTGACGCTGCTTGTGGCGGGGATTGGTGCAGATGACCCGCACGACCCCCTTGCGACGGACGATCTTGCAGTTTTCACAGATTCGCTTGACGGAAGCCTTTACCTTCATGATGACTTTCCTCGCGACGGACTACCTGCTCCGGTAGACGATGCGCCCCTTGGACAGGTCGTAGGGCGACACCTCCACGGTGACCTTGTCGCCGGGGAGGATGCGGATGAAGTTCATCCGGATTTTTCCGCTGACATGGGCCAGCATCTGGTGGCCGTTCTCCAGTTCCACGCGGAACGTGGCGTTGGGGAGGGCCTCCTTGACGACGGCCTCGATCCGGATTGGCTCTTCCTTACCCAAGCGTCAGCGTCCCCCTATCATCCCTCGGCGGTCAGCACCTCGGCTCCGGTGTCGGTGATGGCGACCGTGTGCTCGAAATGAGCACAGAGCTTTCCGTCGCAGGTCACGACGGTCCAGTCGTTGGCAAGCGTCTTGACCTCGTACCCTCCGACGGCGACCATGGGCTCGATGGCGATGACCGTGCCCTTTTCGAGGGGCCGGTCAGCCGGGACGGAAGGCCCGTTTTCCCAGAAATTCGGGACCTGGGGCTCCTCCCAGAGCTGACGACCGATCCCATGACCCACAAACTGCCGGACCACCGAGAACCCGTGCGATTCCACGAACCGCTGGATCGTCCGGCCGATCTCGCTGAGCCGGACGTTCGGCTTCAGGACGGCGATGGCGGCATCGAGCGACTCCCGCGTCACGCGAAGGAGCGTCTTCGCTTCGTCGCCGACGCGTCCGACGGGGACCGTGACGGCGGCGTCGGAATAGTAGTGCTCGAGCTCGACGCCGACGTCGACGCTGACGATGTCGCCTTCGCGGATGACCCGCGGTCCCGGGATGCCGTGCACCAGCTCCTCGTTGACGGAGATGCAGCAGCAGTTGGGGAACCCGCGGTGGCCCTTGAACGCGGGACGAGCGCCGCTGGCGAGGATCAGCTCCTCGACGCGACGGTCGAGCTCCGCGGTCGTCCATCCGGCCCGTGTCTGATTTTCAACGAACTGGAGCGCCTTTGCGACTATCCGTCCCCCCGTGCGGATGATGTCGATTTCCCGCCGGGATTTCAGTCGAACCATCCCCGTTCCCCGAACACACAGGCATCGGCTTACGTCCGGAGTCCGAGGGCGTTCCTGAGGGCGAGCTGTCCCTCGGCGACCTCGAGGTTTCCGGACACCTCCTTGAGGAGGCCGCGCTCCCGGTAAAAGCGGATCAGGGGCGCGGTCTGCTTCTCATAGACCTCCAGTCGCCTGGCCACGGTGACGGGCTTGTCGTCATCCCGCTGGTAGAGCTCGCCCGCACACCGGTCACACACTCCCTCGACCCTGGGAGGGATGTTGGTGACGTGATAGTTGGCCGCACACTTGCGACAGATGCGGCGACCGCCGAGTCGATTCATCACCACCTCGCGGTCGGTGGCGAAGTAAAGCACGGAATCGAGCTTCAACTGGAGCTCGTCAAGCGTCTTTTCGAGCATCTCGGCCTGGACGACGGTCCGCGGGAAGCCGTCGAGCACGAAGCCGGACCTGGCGTCGTCCTTCTTGAGTCGCTCGGCGACGAGCGAGACCACGAGGTCGTCGGGGACGAGGCTGCCTTTGTTCATGAACTCGGCGGCCTTCCGGCCCAGCGGCGTTTTGCGCGCGACGGCGTCGCGGAGCAGATCCCCGGTGGAGACATGAGCCCAGTGCGTGTCGCGACACAGACGTTCCGCCTGGGTGCCTTTTCCGGCGCCCGGCGGTCCCAGAAACACCACTCTCATCGTCGTCCTCGAATCCTCCCTTTGCGCATGAAGCCTTCGTAGTGTCGCATCATGAGGTGGGATTCGATCTTCTCCACGAGGTCCAGGGCGACACCGACCACGATCAGGAGGCTGGTGCCGCCGTAGAATCCCGCCATCCACCACCCGATTCCCATGGCTTCCTGGAGGATCTGCGGGGTGATGGCGACGATGGCGAGGAAGGTGGCGCCGGCCAGGGTGATGTGGGTCATGACGTTTTCCAGGAAATCGGCGGTGCGGGGTCCCGGACGGATGCCCGGGAGGAACGAGCCGTAGTCCTGGAGGTTTTCGGAGAGGTCCTTGGGCTTGAACATAAGGCTCGTCCAGAAATAGCTGAAGAAATAGATGAGCAGCACGTAGAACGAGACGTAAACCCACGTCCCGCGCATGAAGAAGTTTTCGTGAATCCAGCGGAACGCCGCCCCGGCTTCGCCCTCCAGCGACCCGAGACCACTGGCGATGGCTCCCGGGAAGATGAGGAGGGTGGAGGCGAAAATCACCGGCATGACGCCGGCGTGGTTGACGCGGAACGGGAGGTACTGCCGCTGTCCGCCGTAAATCCGACGTCCCCGCGTGTGCTTCGCCTGCTGGACCGGGATGCGACGCTGACCCTGGGTGATGAGCACGACCCCGGCCACGACGAACACGAAGGCGGCGACGAGGAAGACGACCGTCCCGGCCTCGGGTCTCGCCTCGTACATCTGCATGATGGCGAAGGGGAGCCGGTCGATGATGCCGGCCATGATGATGAGACTGATGCCGTTTCCGACGCCGTACTGGGTGATCTGGTCGCCCAGCCACATGAGGAGCATCGTCCCGGTGGTCATGGTGACGACGGCGGTCATGATGACGATGCGGCCGCCTGCGAAGACGGGTAGTCCGGCCGAGAGACTCAGCCTCTGGAGGACGTTGACCAGGAGGACGCCCTGGACGAGACACAGGGCGACGGTGGTATAGCGCTCATATTGGCGGATTTTCTTGAGTCCGCTTTCGCCCTCCTTGCGCAGTTTTTCGAGGGTGGGGATGACGCCGGTGAGGAGCTGGAAGATGATGGTAGCGGAGATGTAGGGCATGATGCCGAGGGCGAAGACGGTTCCCTGCTGCAGGGCCCCGCCGGAGAGGAGAGTGACCATTCCAAAGAACTGTGTAAGGGTGCTGCCCTGCTGTTTTGCGAAGAAGTCCTTGAGGGCTTCGGAATCGACCCCGGGCACGGGGAGGAGGCATCCGAAGCGATAGATCGCGAAGATCCCGAGCGTGAAGAGGATCTTCTTCCTGAGTTCAGGAATACGGAACATATTGGCAAACGTATCAAGCATCAAAGGACCTCTGCTTTGCCCCCGGCGGCTTCGATCTTGGCGACGGCGGACTTGCTGAACTTATGGGCCCGGACGGTGAGCGGTCGGGTGACTTCCCCGTCGCCCAGGACCTTGAGTCCTCCGTTCTCCAGCTTCCGGAGGATTCGCTTCTCAAACAGGATTTCGGGACTGACCTCGGTGAGGTCGGTCATTTCGTTGAGGTCTCCGACATTGACGACGGTGTAGCGCCGGGTGAAGACGACGTTGGAGAACCCGTGCTTGGGGAAGCGCTTGAACATCGGGGTCTGTCCGCCCTCGAAGCTCGTGCGCATGTTGTATCCCTTGCGGGCCTTCTGCCCCTTGTGTCCGCGGGTGGAGGTCTTGCCGTGACCCGATCCGCGACCGCGTCCCACGCGCTTCTTTCGCTTCTGTCCGAGCTTGACGGCGTAGACGTCGGAAAGGTTCATGGGATTTCCACTCCCCTGAGGGCCGCCACCTGCTTCTTGTCGCGCAGTCGTCTCATCCCGTCGAAGGCGGCCTTGACGAGGTTGATGGGATTGGTGCTTCCGTACGCCTTGGTGAGGACGTCACGGACGCCTGCGAGTTCGAGGACGCAGCGGACGGAGGCCCCGGCGATGATGCCGGCGCCGGGGGCGGCCGGCTTCATGAACACACGACTGGCCCCGCAGCGGCCGATGACCTCATGGGTGATGGTGGTCCCGTTGAGCTTGACGGGCATGACGTTGCGACGGGCGTTCTTGCCCGCTTTTTCGACGGCCACCGGGACTTCCCGTGCCTTGCCGTACCCGATGCCCACGGAACCGCTGCGGTCGCCGACCACGACGATGGCGGTGAAGCTGAACCGTCTGCCGCCCTTGATGACGGCGGCACAGCGGTTGATCCCGCCCGGCACGACGATCTCTTCCAGTGCATGGGCCGATGTTTGCTCGGACACGAATTTCGCCTCCGTTCCTCACGAGACAGCTAGAACTGAAGTCCGCCCTT
>Ga0315277_10009593_pt1 | contig 12351 bp, 18 predicted proteins | sample YL17G05_15_MG_FD_203695 | JGI IMG/M metagenome (GOLD analysis project Ga0315277, IMG submission 203695) | Sediment microbial communities from Yellowstone Lake, YNP, Wyoming, USA - YL17G05_15 | ecosystem: Environmental > Aquatic > Freshwater > Lake > Sediment | place: USA: Wyoming | collected... | reverse complement strand
CGGGGCGACCATCGTCCAGATAGAGGCGGAAGAAATCGGGGTGACAAACTTCACTGATCTGGCTGATGTTCCATCATCATACGCGGCGGCCGGGAACTTCGCGGTGCGGGTCAACAGCACGGTTGATGCGCTGGAGTTCGCAGAGCTGAAGGGCACGACGAATCAGGTCATCATCACGCCTCATGCCGCCGATCATGTTTTCTCGCTTCCGCAAGATATCCATACGGCGGCGACGCCGACATTCGCGGGGATGTATCTGGAATCCGACACCATCGCGCCATTCCTGAAACTGACGAACGAGAGCGATACCGAGCGGGACCCGATAATCCAGTTCGCGGTCGGTGCGACGCCTGTCACGCGATGGACGCATGGCCTAGATGACAGCCTATCGGATGACTGGCTTCTTTGCGCTGGGGATATTCTGACGGATACGGTAGAGGGAGATACCAGCCAATTAGATATCACATATGATGGATATCTTGTAATAGCTGATTGGCATAACGATAGAATCAAGAAACACCTATCGGTTGATGGAACATATCAGGCAAAAATCGGGACAGTAGGAACCGGGGACAACAATTTTCAGAACCCGGAGGGAATTTGTTCAGACGGAACCTACGTTTATGTGACCGATTATTACAATCACCGAATCAAAAAGCATCTTCTTTCCGACTTGAGCTTTGTTGCCGCATTCGGAACGGAAGGTTCGGGCAACAATCAATTTCAAAACCCCCGTGGGATATGTACAGATGGAACGTATTTGTATATTGCCGACACCGGTAATGGTCGAATCAAAAAGCATCTTTGTTCCGATCTAAGTTATGTAACTAAATCTACCGTAAGCGCTTCTTCGCCCCGCAATATCTGTGTCAACGGAACCTATGTTTATTCCGCTCCCGCGAGCCCCGGAGCCACCTATAGGTTATATAAATATCTTTGTTCCGATTTGAGTCTTATACTTCGGGTTATTCCGACAGGGAACGACGGGCACATAGATAATGCGAACATTGTTGGCCTTTGCACAACCGGAGGATATCTCTATATAGCAAATTCACACGTCTATTTGGATGTTCCGTTTTATAAATATCTATGTTGGGACCTGACTTATTCATCGGAATTTGGGGCCTTTGGAACAGGCGATGGACAGATTGATAATTTCAATGGGATCGCCACGGATGGAACCAATCTATTTACTACAGAAGGGGCTGAAGGTGTAAGGGCAAGAATCCAGAAGTTATTATTGAATGGAACGTTTGTTTATAAATATGGCTCCTATGGGGTAGGCGATGACAACTTTGATGTTCCGCAAGGAATCTGCGTTTCGGGGACTATCGCCGGAACCACATATACGCCATACCGTGCCCCGATACTCCGTGCCAAAGCCGACGGGACGGCGTGTGAATCCTATGTCTCGTTCCAATTGCGCGATGAAATCCAATTCCGCGAGGATTCTGTAGCCAATGCGAATTATGTCGCTATCCAGGCTCCGGCAAGCGTCACATCATATAAACTGATTCTCCCAGCGGCGGCAGCAGGGGCGAAAAAGAACCTTCAGGTCGGAGCGACCAACATCCTTGCATGGACACAGAATGTCGATACGGACGGATCACCGACATTTGCCAAACTGAACCTGAGCGCGACGAGTAACCAGATTGTCTTACAAAGTACCGGGGTGACGGGGACGATTACGGCGACACCTGCCAGTTCAAATAAAGTATGGACACTCCAAAATGTCACCGGAACAATTTATCAGACGGGGGGAACGGATGTAGCAGTGGCCGATGGCGGGACTGGAGTTTCCACGTTTGCCCTGAACGGCATCCTCTTCGGGAACGCGGCCAATCCGATTGGGGTAACGGCCATCGGAGCGGAAGGGCAATTCCTTCGTGTTGGAGCGAATCCGTATGTTCCGGCATGGTCAACGTTGACGCTTCCCAATACCGGAACAGCCTATCGGCTTCCGGTTTTCTCCGCCACAAACGTGATGACAGAACTGGCGGCAGTCGGGGCTACCGGACAATATCTTGCCGGAAATACCGGAGCCATTCCGAGCTGGGCGAACATATCCGCATTTGAACCTGCACTTGGGAATCCCGGCACTACCGGATGGGTTCTATCCTCTACAGACGGCGGGGTCAGATCATGGATAGCTCCCGGCGGAGGCGCTGCCGCCTTTCTCGATTTGACAGATGTTGACGAAGCCGACTACGTGGGCCATGCGGCAGAATTCATTGTTGTGAATGGCGATGAGGATGGCCTTGAGTTTTCGGCCTCTTCTGTAGCGGGACATACCCTCGGGGGGGTGAATCATACGGATGTTAATGCCGCCGCGCCGAATGACGATGATATCCTGCGGTTTGATACGGCCTCTGGTAAATGGATAAATGAAGCCCTGCCGGCCGCCGGAAACCACGATCTTTTATCCGCAACACATGGCGATACCCTAGCCGATTCGGTACTTCGCGGCGATGTGATGATCGGAAACTCCACGCCGAAATGGTCCAGACTTGGCAAGGGAACGGCGACTCAGATTCTTGGTGGGGACGGCACGGATTCCAAGTGGGTAACGGCTTGTCCGACAGCGGCTAAATACATTGTCGGACTTGCCCATTCAGACCTGAGCGCAGAGAAGGTCAAGGCTCAACTTTACAATAATTATGACCTAGACGATACGCCCGGATCGCCCAATGCCCTTGACGACGAGTTTGATGATTCGAGTTTAGATGGAAAATGGACGATTACCAATCCCCCGGCGACACGTACCTTTGACGAAACAACCTATTCAGGGTTCCTCTCGGCAGTAATCCCCGAAACGGCCGTCGCCGATGTATTCGGCAATTACCCACGTATCCACGAAACCCCACCGGCCACGGGCAATTTTGCGATGGAGTTTATTGCCAAGGTATGCCTCGACGTGACATTCGGGGCCACGGAGACGGAAATTGGAGAATGGGCAGACATTCAACTTTATTTGGCCGAGTCAACACATTCCAAGTTTGTGTCCGCTGATTTGGGGACATCGGATGCCGCCCCTGCCTCAACGATTCTTAGGCAGTATGCGATAGGCATTCATGACAATGGATCAGGCGCGATTGCCTTAATGACCAATTCGCTAAGCGTTACAGGACTTGCCGCCCGATGGGTATATCTCAAACTCAAAAAGGAAACAACGGCAGCCTATACCTCGGCCAATACTTATTCGGCATGGGTCAGTTTGAACGGGTTGGCATGGCAATGGATAGGATCGTGTTCACATACATTTGACCACGACTGCGATGAGGTCGGGATAATGTGCCGTCCACCGAAGGCACAGGCGGGAGCACCGAGTTCTGGGCCATTTGTCGATTTCTTCAGGAGGACGGTATGATCCAGGATGACAAGTGCGGGATAGGTTGGGGCCGTTTTGTCCCGATGTCCCCGGTGAATTTCGGTTCATTCGATGGGGTAAAGTTTACCCTGGACGAGGCCGGGCTGGACAAGGAATTCCATGCCGTATCCAATGCCGGGGCAAACTTCGTTCGCATCTTTCCGGCTGATGTTTGGGCTAATTATAAAAACAAAAAAGAAGTGTTCCAACCTTACGCCCTCGATACATCGCGGAATAAGTGGAACCTGTCGGCGTTCAACGCCCAATACTTCCCCATCATGCGGAAAGTGTTCAAGTTGGCGAACGCGGTCAATATGTCCGTGATGTTCGACCTGTTCGACAACTGCCAGTTCCACGGAACCTACAAAAAATGGTCACCCTGGTGTAACAATGTGCAGGGCATCTTGCGGCCTGAGGAAAAGGGTGCCGATAAATACACGAAGATTTGGATCACCAAATGTCTCGCGGAGTTCAAGGGTTTCGACGTGGTTTGGTCGCTCGGCAACGAGATGGTCTATTCGGGTTTCCCTGATTTCGTGGCGCGGGTTATCTGCCCGTTTATTCAGGCCAAGAAGTTCGTCTTCAAACGGCTGGTCGTCGGGGCGCACTTCAGCCTTATCAATTCGTATCAGAGCGACGTTCTTGATGCGTTTATCAACGCGCAACTGCCGGGATATAGGGCCGCCATCCGCCCCATCCACGGTTGCGGGGGGCCGTGTGATCCGCCGGATGCTCGGCGTCCCTACGGGCCAATGCTTGCTAAAGCATTGGATGTCTTTAAGCCGCCCTGCGTAGCTCTCGTATCGGACGACGCGGTGTATAACGGCGACAGCAAGTGCGACGTGGATGCGCGGAAACGTTATCGACCATCAGCCGCGACATGGGGCAAGATGGTGAGATATGCGATAGGGCGGCACCCGAACATCCACTTCGAGCATATCCCGCACGGGCCGGACCTGAACTGCCATGTCGAAACCTTTAAGTCAATAAGTGGGGCATACAGGTCAAAATTTGGGGCATGGCCGAAGAACTACGGCAAACATCCATCATAGGCCCGCACATGGGCCTGAGATGCCCCAGGATCGATTATTATAACCAAGCACGGTATTCGCTATCCGTTTCACTACCTAAGCCCTCCAGCGTCATCTGGGGGGCTTTTTTTGTCCCCAAATTTGCCATCATTTTATTGTGGAACATTGAATACTTTGATGTAAAATGATACGCAATGAACACGCCCTCCCCTGATATGGAACGTCCTTTCAGGCAGGATGGGGAAGTGCCGAAGAGGGGACTCGAAGCTATCCGAGCTTTCCCGTATCTACTTTTGTTTTCAGTCTGTTCCGTACGATGCCCTCAAGATGTGTCCCCAATTTTGCCACCGATTCCCTCTGTTCAGCGAGTCCCGGGTGCGTGTACCGGAGCGTCGTCTTGAGGTCTGCGTGGCCCAGGATCGCCTTTGCCACGGCCAGGGACGAGTGCTCGCCGACGAAGGTTGACGCAGTATGCCGGAACTGATGGAACGTGAAGTCCGGGACGCTAGCCCCTTTCCTAATCTTTAAGACAGTGAGCCCGATTGCGTTACTATTGCGCCAACGCAATGGGAAAACGTAATCGTCCTTTGATGCCTGCCTGCCTATGATTTCTTGCGCGAGCGGTGAAAGGACGATTACCTTGACTTTCTCGCCGTGGCCCATCCCGGCCCCGCGCCGTTTGCTTTTCGTCTGCGATATCGGGACGACCAATAAGTCCTCGCGGACGTATTCCCGCCTAAGATTAACAATCAATCCCAACCTCATGCCTGTTGCCAGCGATAGGAGAGCCATGTCTAAAAACACGGCCTGGACGCTATTCAGGGGCTTCTCTGCCATATGGCGGGCGACCTCGATGATCCGGCCAAGCTCATCGTCCGAGAGGGCGCGTCGCTCACCCTCCTCGGCGAACGGCTGATATGAGCGGATAGGATTCGCCGTCGCCGCCCCGTCCTCGATGGCGCAGTTCCAGAGGTTTCTCAAAAGCTCCATGTACCTGTTCACGGTTGCAGGCTTTAGCTTGCGCTCGAATAGCGCCGCTTCAAGCTCGCGGACTTGCGTAGGTGCATATTGCCCGAGCGGGAGATCCGGCCACAGCTTGCCGATGATGCTGAGCCGATGCCGGAGCTGGTAGGCCGACTTGTTATGGCGTTTCTGCTCGATATACTTTGAAATATACCGAGAGAACCACATCGATCCTCGCGCGGGCGCGGGTAGCCCGAAGTGGCCGGCCGTTATCTCGTCATCGACCTGGCGCATCCGGCCCGAGAGCATCGCCTCCTGGCCGCGCTTGATTTTGAGTGAGCGATAGACGCGATGGCCATCAATCATGCGCCGATACCACCACCAACGGCCCCGAAGATATGTACCCATGTCTCAATTCGGTTTCGGTTTTTCCTTCGGCGGATCGGGCGGCGCGGTATCCTTCGGCTCATCGCGTTTCGGCGGCGGGATGAACGGTGGAACCTTATTGCCCGGATAGAAGAAGCTATCGAATCTGCCTTTTCTGTCGATGCGGAAGATGACCTTCATTTTATCTTCGCCGATACCAAATCGTAAATCTCCCGTTCAATTTGTCCGGTAGAAATGCATGGACGTTCCCAAATGGTTTTACCCTGGAATGGTTCCCGGCGGATTGTAGTTAAGGCATCAGCCATATCGTCCGTATATTGAGCAACAAAAACAGCCACGATTTTGAGTTCAACACGGTCACCTGAAGGGCGGACAAATATGGTGAGTTTTCTCCGGTGAAGATATAGGATTGCCGTGAATGGAAGTTTTCCACAGTCCAAACATGATTTTTCATTGTCGGGAAGATTAACCGATTCGGTAGTGATAATACCGCTCGCTTTATCAATAGGCATAATGATAGGTACATTCAACTCAGCCAAAACCTCCAAGGCAGAACTCCATATAATATCGAACGACCCCGAAATGGTCCATGAACTTTGAATTTGCCGAGCGACTGGTGCCCTTCCGGCACATCCGACCAATGTCAGAAACAATACCGTTGTTAAGATTCCCCACCTTCGCATGATTCATCCTTACTTATTTTTTTTGATAATTTCCTTAATAATGGGATGTTCTTTCAGGTATTTCTCGACTTCTATCCGAACCCGGTCCTCAATTTCAACCTTGCAGATTGACAACAGAAATTCCCCAATCGGCATTTTTCTTATAACGTCGCCAATTTCGAACGGAAATAATGAGCAAACTGGAATCTTGAGTCGTTCCGCGAATAAGGAAAGATCATCGAGGGAAATATCCCGTTTGCCTTCGCGTCCAGGTTCAATTAATTTGGTCCTGACCCATTGCTCATCAAGGTTTAGGCTCCGGGCAAATTTCGTAAATTGATCAAACTTCCGCGAGTGCATTTCCTCAATTAACCTGACTCGCACATACTCACCCAGCATAGGAACCATCCTTTTATCCATAATTGCATCCAGGGCGAGAATCATTATACACCATTTTTTAGAATCGTCAACAGGCCTTCACCTTCATTTTGTATTATTTTCAATAATATACGAAATGAATAATTTTTATAAATAATACTTGACTTTTACATGCGTAATGCTTATTATATATACAGAATGAATGAAACGAATGCGATCTATCCTGCCCGGTTGACGGTCAAAGAGGCGGCAGATTATCTGAGTCTGAGTCGGGTTTCGGTTTATACACTAATCAAAAACCAAGAAATTACCAGTGTGCAATTTGGAAAGAAAACCCTTATTAACCGGACAGACATTGAAGAATATGAAAAGAGAAATACTCGCCGCGCCAAGAGATTTTATACGAATTCTATTAAGGAGGGTTGAAATGAAAAAGCGCGAACTTCTAACCTGTGAAATCGAGAGGCGGGAGATTGCCCGCTTGAGCAAGACATACCCGGATATTACCCACGAAGCCATTCACGGCATCTTCCATGTAGGCTTTGGATTCGGACTTTGCGAAGGCGTCGGCGCGGCAAAGAGAAAGAGAATCGCATGAGTGAACACAATCGCAAAGCTACCATCTCCGAAGATGGCAAGAATATTATTTTCTATCACAAGGGGCATGAGTGGAAGGCATCTCCATGTGGACATGGCGGTCATAATGATTGGTTCGTTGCTCCTAAAGGAAGGGTGGGTTTCGTTGCCTCTAGTATCTGGGATGCCCTTGAAAGCATTGAGATCATATACGGAAAGGAGGTGGTCGATAGCCCCGAATGTCTGAAGGCAAAACAAGGAGACGCGCTTGAGGGCGGCCAGGTTGGTCGCCCAATAGCGCCCACAAAGAAAGGAAAGAAAAAATGAAGGATGTAAGTACGTTTATGGCCTCGGTTATCCATTCGGCTGAGACAGATTCTTGGAAAGAAAAAAACAACATCGGCTGGACTGCCGTCCTTACCTATGAACACGGGGGAGCTTACTATTGTTTCAAGCTTGAAAAAGCAGAGCGAAGCGAACGCCATCCCAATGGGATTAATGAAAATATCCTCCGGGAAATAGCCGATGCATTACCTAGATTGAAACCGTTAGCAGACGGAATAGGGCGCAGGTTCACATTGGCAGCCTCTAAGACGGAAAGCAAAAGTCAGAGGAAAATATAAGGAGAAACGCATGAAATGCCCAACACAGATTGAGCAAGACCTATTCGATTACCTGTCGCCGGAGAAGCAGGCCGAGGTCGAAAAATACCTCGCCGAAGAGGAAATCGATGAGGAGGCCATCGAGCTGATGGTCAGAGAAGAACCCGTCCTGGAACTCGATGAGGATCGACTGAGGGATGAGGAAAACGAAAGGAGGACAATATGATTTTCAAGGAAGCACAGAACGAGATGGCGTATCTCAAGGCCGGATTCTACGGAGAGGCCGGATCGGGGAAGTCCTTCACTTCCTCGCGGATCGCCATCGGGTTGGTGAAATACATCAAGGCTAAAAAGCCCGTCATGTATTTTGACACGGAGACCGGATCGGATTTCCTGATTCGCCAATTCAAGGAGGCTGGGATCGAACTCCACACAGCCAAGACGCGGGCCTTCTCAGACCTCCTGGTAGCTGTCGATGAAGCCGAGAAAACCGCGTCCGTGATGATCATCGACAGCATCACGCACGTCTGGAACGAACTCATCGAGAGTTACATGAAGAAGTTGGAGCTCAAGCGCCTTTCCCTGAAGCACTGGATCCCACTCAAGACGACTTGGCGCGAGTTCACGACGCGCTACGTGAACAGCAAACTTCACATCATCGTCTGTGGCCGCTCCGCCGACAAGTGGGAAGAGGTCGAAGACCCCGAGGATGGTTCGAAGGAGCTTAGGAAAACTGGGACCAAGATGAGGACCGAGACCGAAATGGGCTATGAACCATCACTCTTGGTAGAGCTGGAGGCAATTCAACTTTCGCCTCGAGTCGGCGGTCAACTCATCCATCGCGCCCATGTCAAGAAGGACCGCTTCGATGTCATCAATGGCCAGGTCTTCGATCAACCCACCTTCGAAACCTTCTTGCCGCACATCTCGCTCTTGAACTTGGGCGGTGAACACAAGGCCATTGAATCTGGACGCGATTCGACCGCCATGTTCGAGAGGAACGATGTCGGTGCCCGGAAGATGGAGACCCGCGAAATCCTCATTGAGAAGATCGGCAATGAGATGATGCTCATTTATCCCGGACAAACCGAAAACGATAAGACAGGACGGCTGAATCTCAGGTCAAAAATCTTTCAGACTAATTCTTGGAATGAGATTTGCACGCGCCGGACGAACGAAGAGCTCCAAGCCGGGCTCGATGCGATCATCGCGCTCAAGGGCAAGGACAATGCGGCGCCTGCGGTCGATGAAAAGAAATCCAAGAAAGGAGGGAAGTAATCATGCAATGGCCCGAGTTTGAAGGCAGGGTCAAAATCCCGGAAGGACATTATCATTTTCGGATGAACAGGGAGCCGGAACTCAAGTCCTTTCCCTACAAGGACAAGGACGGTAATCCGAAGTCGGGGCGCAAGATCGTCGTTTATGCCATCGGGCTCAATTCGATCGGCGAGTTCCCCATTGTTGACGCCATCGTCGCATGGGAAGAGCGTTATGCTGATCTGTGCAAGGCGTTGGGCGTAGAGCATGGACGCGACCTCGTGATGGCTGGCAGCCGCTTTGAGGCTGACGTCATCCACGAGATCGACAAAACGGACCCGACGAAATCTTATCCCAGACTCACCAACATCACGGCCGTTGCCGACATCCCGCCATCGACGGGACCGGGCGACGACGATATTCCTTTTTGACCATGAACCCAAAGGCCCGGCTGTCCATGCGCTGTATCGCGGAGAGCGGTGGTTGCTCTAAGCAACGTGGGCGGCTCTCCCGGCCGGGCCTTAATCCAACGAAAGGACGATCATGAAAAATGGCTCACCAGCTTTCCAATTCTACCCCGCTGATTGGTTATCCGACGAGAGGGTTATATCCATGAGCATGGCCGGCGAGGGTGTCTATGTTCATCTCCTTTGCTATTGCTGGCGCGAAGGTTCAATCCCCGCCGATAGGTCTGCCATAGTTGTGCTATGCAAGGGTTACAATGGACCGGGAATTGACGAAGCCCTGACTTGTTTTGTCCCCTCCCGAAAATGCGGAAGGTTGATTAACAGAAGAGTCGAGTCTGAACGGAGGAAGCAAGAGAACTTCCGCAAGTTAAAGCAAATAGCTGGTTTAGATGGTGCTCGGAAACGATGGCATACCCATAGCACACCCATTCCGTCTGCTATGGCAAAAAATAGCTCTTCTTCTTCTACTTCTTCTTCTATTTCAATATTAACCCCCTTACCCCCTTTACGAAAAGGGGGACGAAAATATCAAAGGAAAATAGCTGGATCAAATTCAGACCCCGCTTATCGGGAAGCGTATGAGAATAAAAAGGCGAAGGAGGGAAAGGCATGAAAGAGCGACCGATAATCTTTAGCGGCGAGATGGTCAAGACAATCCTGGATGGGCGAAAGACGCAGACGAGGAGAGTGATAAAAAAGATTTGTATTCATTCCATTAAGACCCTTGCTGATGGGGTGGTTTTATGGAGAAGTGGTCCTGCTGGAAAATTTCATAGAGGCTTCCCCGGAGACGATCTTCGTAAGTCTTGTCCTTGCGGTCAGCCCGGAGATCGGCTTTGGGTGAGGGAGGCATGGAGGTCGGACAATTCTTTTAAGGGTGGAGGAATTCCACGCCTAGGTATCAGATATGGGGAAGGGGTTACTTGGCGAGAAGGCAACCCGGACCAGACGGGGCCGTGGAAGTCATCTATTTTCATGCCCCGCTGGGCCTCCCGCATCACACTTGAGATAACGGGCATTCGGGTCGCTAGACTCAATGATATGAATTTCTACGATTGGGTCGCTGATTTCTGCCCCTCTCCGCTCGAAAAGGAACGGGCTTTAGAGACATTCATCGGGCTGAAGAACATGGCGGGGATGGCAAAGATATTTTGGGATTTACTGAACGCCAAACGCGGTTTTGGCTGGGAAACTAATCCATTCGTCTGGGTCATATCATTCAAGCGGATTGAGCAAGGGAGACAGGCATGAAAAACCTTGAACGCTTTGCCTGGGCTATTGCCGTTGTGATTGCGCTTGGGCTCGGGATCTACGCCGGGCATCACGTTACCGCCGCCTATAAGGACGCAGAGATCGCCGCGATGAGGGCGAAGGTTGAGCAAGCCAATGAGGATCTCGCCTTTTGGCAGGCGACGCTAAGGCGCATCGTGGAGGGCGATCAGGTAACGAATGCTATGACTGGTAGGGTAAGCAAGCAGGATTGATATGCTAATTAATCTCGGAAAGTGTGCAGGGTTTGATGTCGTTTGCGACAAGTGCGATTTCACGGAACACGTTGAGGCGGAAGATGTTTTTGATGCTCGCCATTTCGCGCGAGGTAGGGGATGGAGGATTCGCGTTGAATCTAATATCTCGCCGATGGAGGGGGGAAATGTTTATTTATGCCCGGAATGTAGGGAGCGCGAAGAATCGCGTCCGGGGAAGGAGGAGTAGATGAGCGAAGCCGAGGATGAACCAATGGAAAAGCCGGGAGAGGAATGGACGATTTTTGAAAGCACAACAAATAGAAAAAAGAAGAAAATGAGTGAAAAGTCGATGTCGTGCCCGTTCTGCGGAGACAACAAATCACACACGGAACCGAATGAGGATATTGATGGAGTTCCTGAGTTTGCCGTGCGATGCGAGAACTGCGGAGCGTATGGCCCGTGGTGGGACAATAGAAAAGAAGCCGTTGCCGCATGGAACAGGAGGGCCAAATGAGCGAGAAGAAGGGGCCGTTCGATGCGGCGATAGACGCTATCCGGGGTTGGCTAAGAGCGATAGAGGCGTATTCAGAGATGCACGTTGAAGAGATTGCCAATCTTGAGGAGGCCATTCATGTCCTTCTCGATTGGTCGGGGTGGAAACCCTTAACCGAAGCGGCGGGAAGGGTGGACAGGGCCAACGCACTTGAATCACTTAGGGACGCCATAGAAAATGGCGAGGGCGGGACAGAGAATTATATTCGCGGACTGGTGGAATCCCGCGCTCTAATCGAATCCCTGCCGGAGAAGGAGAAAAAAGGATGAAGAAACAAGAAAGATTACTTCCGTGTCCGTTCTGCGGAATAGAGGGCGTGTTTGTAAGTCGGGATTGGCCTGATTCAGCACCGCAAGTTATGTGCGGGTGTGGGGCCAGGGGGCCGAGCGGCATAAAATCGGAAAAGACGGCTATAGATAGATGGAACAGGAGGGCCAAATGAGCGAGGAGTACAGTACTGAAGAATTGGTGAAGTCGGTTCAATATTGGAAAACCCTACTAATACCTGCAAAGAGGGACGCCATCATCGCCCGACTCCGGGCGTTCGACGAATTGCGAAAAGCGTCTAAGGAAATAATCATTTGGTTTGATTCAAGATCAAATGGGTTTAGGAAAAGATGTGCCGATGAACCCTGGAGTACG
>Ga0315277_10009592_pt1 | contig 12351 bp, 8 predicted proteins | sample YL17G05_15_MG_FD_203695 | JGI IMG/M metagenome (GOLD analysis project Ga0315277, IMG submission 203695) | Sediment microbial communities from Yellowstone Lake, YNP, Wyoming, USA - YL17G05_15 | ecosystem: Environmental > Aquatic > Freshwater > Lake > Sediment | place: USA: Wyoming | collected... | reverse complement strand
GGCCCGCGATCTTCCAGGACAGGCCGCTCGTCGTCGTCACGCCGGCCAGGTTGCCCGACGCGTCCAGGCCGAGGCAATTGATCGTTCCGTACGTCATCACGTAGGCCTGAAGGCCGGGAGGGAGTTTTTCGGATTGCGGCGGAAGCCAGTTGTCCTTGTCCGAGAGCGCCTCTTTCCACTTCAGCCAGGCCTCTCGGGCCGCGTCGGTGAGGAGGTCCTCCTTCTTGAATCCATGGGCCAGGGCGAACCGCAGGGCGCCCTCCCCCGCGATCAGGCAATGGTTCGTCCGCTCCATGACGAGCTTCGCCACCTTGGAAGGGTTCTTGATGTTCTCGATGGCCGCGACCGCTCCGCTCGCGTGCGTCGGCCCGTCCATCACGCTCGCATCGAGCTGGACGACGCCATCCTCGTTCGGGAGCCCGCCGTAGCCGACGGACATGTCCTTGGGGTCCTCCTCGACGATGTTGACCCCGGCGATGACCGCGTCGAGGACGCGCTGGCCCTGCCGCAGGAGGTCCATGGCCCGCTCCGTCGCCCGGAGGCCGTTGGACGACGATACGACCCGCATGATCCCCGGCGCGGCCGGGAATCCGGACAGCCGGTTCCCGCCGAATGCCCGCGCGGGCGGAGCGAAGAGCGTGGCGGCCCCGAGGCCCGCGCCGCTCTTGAGGAAATTCCGTCTCGTGAATTTACCGCTCATGGTGCTCACCTCTTTTTGAACTTGTCGAGAAGCTCGGTGTACTTGTTCGACATGTCGCAGGGCTTTCCATCGATGAACACGGCCTTGACGTTCGTCCGCTGCTCCAGCAGGTCGCCGTCGGCCAGGACGATGTTGGCGGCCTTGCCCTTTTCCAGGCTGCCCATCTCTCCGGCTACGCCGAAGATCTCGGCCGGGGAGATCGTCACGGCTTTGAGCGCCTCGCGCCGGTCGAGCCCGAACGCCGCTGCCTTGGCCGCGTGATACGGCAGGTCCTTGGCCGCAGTCGCGCTGCCGGAGGAAAAAGCGATCTTGACTCCGGCTCGGGCCAGGCGGACAGCATTCATGAAGAGCTGGTCGTACCCGTCGTCCCAAACCGGAGGGGCGGCATAAAGCTGACTGATGATGACCGGGATGCCCGAATCTTTCAGATCGGCAGCCACCTTCCATCCCTGTTCCGCGCCGTAGAAAACGGCCTTGAGGCCTTCGTCCTTGACGAATTTGATGGCGGCCTGGATGTCCCGGTCGGCGTGGACCAAGATCATGATCGCAACCTCGCCCTTGAGGACCGGAAGCAGGAATTCCGACGTCTCGTCGAAGTCCGGCAGAGCTACGGACAGGTTCTTTTGAGCGTAGAGCTTCCGCTTCTCGTAGGCACGGGCCGAGGCGAAGAGATCCTTGAGCTCGGCGATCAATCGCGTCGCGTCCTGCGCGGCCGCTCCGCCGCCCCGCTGACCGAAGCCGCTTCCCCCGCCCCGGCCGCCGCGGATGTCGGGAAACTCGATCTGGAGGGCGGCCGGATTCTTGACGACCATCTCCCGGTTCGTCCAGCCGTCGAGCTTGATCAGGACGCTTCGGCCGGAGATGAGCCCTCCCGTCGGAGCGACGATCGCCGCCGTGATTCCGTTCGACCGGGCGATCGGGATGTGCATGGAATCGTAGCGCAGGGCCTCGATGGCCCAGACCTGGGGGTTGATCCGGCCCGTCTCGCGGTTGTCGACGGTCGCGTTGACCCCCGTGATCTCCTGGAGACCCAGGAAGGAATAGCCGTCGATCATCCCGGGAAACGCCGTCAACCCCTTCCCGTCCACGATATCGGCCCCCGGCGGCACGGAGATCCCGGCCCCTATGTCGGCGATCTTTCCATCCTTGATCACAATCGTGCCCGAGGCGAGGTCCGGCCCCACGACGGGAACGATTCGTGCGTTCGCAATGACGATCGTCTTTTGCGGCGCGGCAAAGCCCGTCGCGGCCGCCGCGGCGGCTAAGAGAATAACCGGAAGGAGCATGCGCGCGCGCCGGTTCATGGCCGGCCTCCTTTCTTGGCCGCTTCTTCGCGCGCCGCGATGATTCCGGCGCGGTCGAAATACACGTCGCCGTCGATGATCGTCATGTCGCAGCGCGTGTAGGCGCTCATCGGGTGTTCGTTGAAAATGGCGATGTCGGCCTGCTTTCCGACCTCGAGGCTGCCGACAATCTTGTCCACTCCGAGTTGCAGGGCCGGATTGATCGTCACGAGCCGGAGAGCCTCGTCCTCGCTCAGGCCGCCGTATTTCATCGTCTTGGCCGCGTCGTTGAAGAGGCGGCGGATGCGCTCGTTGCTGTCCGAGTTGATGGAGACGAGCACACCCTTCTTCGAGCAGTACCCGGCGTCATAGGCGATCCCTTCCGCGGCTTCCATCTTGTAAGCCCAGCTGTCGGCGAAGACCGAGATGCCGATTTTCGCCGCGGCCAGCTCGTCGGCGATCTTGTACGCTTCCCAGGCATGCTCCAGGGCCGCGATCTTGAATCCGAACTCCTTGGCCAGGCCCATGAACTCGAGCGCTTCTGTGGCCTGGTAGTCGTGGCAGCGAGCGACCATCTTGCCTTTGAGGAGGTCGGCCAGCACCTCGAGCCGAAGGTCGCGGCGCGGAGGCAGGAGCGTCTTTGGCGGGTTCTTGGAACCCTTCAGCTTCTCATAGCGGTCCCATTCGGCCATGTAATTCTGGGCCCGCAGGAACTCCCTCCGCAGGATAGCATTGGTCCCCATCCGCGTCTGCGGATAGCGCGGCGGCGGCCCCCCGGCGACGATCGTCCGGCTCGACTGCTTGACGTTCTCGCCGAGAGCGAACTTGAGCGTCCGCCAGGCTTCGGAAACGACGAGCTCTTCGGACGGCCGGCCCCACTTCATTTTCAGGACGACGTTCGGTCCCCCGATGGGGTTCGCGCTGCCGTGCATCGTGTGGGCCATCGTCACTCCGCCGGTCAGGGCGGTGAAGAGGGCCGTATCGTCGGCGTTGATGACCGCGCCCACATCCGCTTCGGGAGTGATGGCCTCCGATCCTTCGTTCGTCCCGGCTAGGGCGATGTGCGTGTGCGAGTCGATGAGGCCCGGCAGGACGTAGCGTCCCGCCGCGTCGATGACCGGGACCCCGGGCGGAGCGGCGATGTTCTTTCCGATCCGGGCGATGATCCCGTTGATTACGAGGATGTCGCCCCGGGCGATGGTCCCTCGAGTCACGGTCAGGATCGTGCCGTTCTTGATGAGCAGGCTGCCGGCGGCCGCGGCCGAACCTGCGGCGCAGAGTACGGCCAAGGTCGCGAGCAATAAGGTTGCCAGAGTTCTCTTCATCGGAGCCCTCCTCAGAATTTCCACAAGACCCCGTCGACGAAGACCCGCTCGACCTGGGTCTTTTCGTCGAACAGCGCGCCCTTGGTCAGGATGACGTTGGCGATCTTGCCCGGCTCGAGGCTTCCGACCTGCCGGTCAAGCCCGAGAGTCTGGGCCGGGACGAGCGTCAGCGCCCGGAGGGCGACGTCTTCCGGCAGGCCGAGCTTGATGGCCGTCCGGACGTTCCGGAGGGCGGCCGCGGCGTCGGTGAGGCCGAATGTGGTCAGCGAAAAAGCGATCCCCGCCTTCGCCAGCGCGGCCGGGTTCGAGGGATAGATCTCGGCCTCGGCCTTCTTGCGAAGGTCCTCGCCCTGGCTTGTGTAGAAGCTTCCATTCGGGGGCCGGAAATCGAGCGTGACGAGCAGCTTCGCTCGCGAAGCCTTCAGCGCCGCCTCGGCCCGCCAGGCTTCGTTGGCCTGGGACAGGATCCCGCTGAGCTTGAATTCTTCGATGATCTTCAGGGCCCGCTTAATGTCCTCGGCGTTGTTGCACTGGAAGATGACGGGCTTCTTGTCCCGGACATACGGGATGAGGGCTTCCAGGAACGGATCATGGACCGGCCGTTTCATTCCCTTGAGATTCTTGCCGTAGACCGCTTTGGCGTTCGCGTAATGGTCCGCGTCGAGGAAGCTCTGGCGGATGTAGGCGATCGTCCCCATCAGACTGGAGGGATATCCGCCGCGGTTGGTCGTGAAATTGACGTGAAGCGCGGCCGGGGTGAGAAGCACCATCGGCCCGGTCTCCAATCCGTTGAGGTTCACGACCGCGCTCTGGCCCTGGATGATCCCTCGATTGGGGGCGATGAGAACGGTCGTGAAACCCGCCTTGAGGAAGCCGTCCATCGTCGACTTGGCCGGCCTGAGCTGGGTCAAAAGCATGAGCTCGGGAGTCCCGGCCGCGGTCTCCCCGGCCGTCCCGGCGCCTCGCTGCGCCGCAACCGCGGGAAGGGTCGGCGTTCCGGCGGCTCCGCGCTGGCCCATCCCGGCCGCGGGATCCTCCAGCAGCAGGTTCGTATGGCCGGAGATCAGGCCGGGATAGGCGGTCAGGCCCTCGGCTTCGATGATCTCGGCGTCCTCCGGGACAGCGGTCTTGTCCACCGCCCCGAGAGATTCGATCAGGCCGTCGCGTATGATTAAGGTCCCCTTTTCGATGACCGGTCCGGTCACCGGAACGATCCTCACATTGCGGATCGCGTAGGTCGGTCCGACGTCGGACGCGGCGGCAGCCGGCAGGACGCAAAGCGCGCCCAGGACGGACCACAAGGCAAAACGGTTGCGTGTCGGCATGGGCCTCCTTTCGGGAATGCGGAACGATGACGGGATGAAGGGTAAGGCGCGGCCCGGAGCCGAAGAACGAATGAAAACGGGCCTGCGCATGCTCGGGCTTCCCCCGCTTGGAGCGAGGCGAAGAACCGTATATTATACGAACCGCTATGGAAATCAAATCGGACAAACCTCAGCCGCTCCAAACACTCTTCGCCGAGGTTGCTCCGACCTACGAGCGCGTCAATCGCACCCTGACGTTCGGGCTCGACGTCAAGTGGCGGAGGAAAGCCGCCCGGATCGCCGCCGAGGGAGACGGATCCCGCTGGATGGATGTCTGCTCCGGCACGGGCGAGATGGCGGCGAACCTCCGCAAGCTGGCTCCTCCGTCGACCCTGGTCATCTCGCTCGATTTCTGTCCACCGATGCTGGCCCAGGCCGTGGCCAAGCCGGCCGGAAACGCCATCGCCTTCGTCCTGGGCGACGTCAAGGCCCTGCCCTTCACCGACGCGAGCCTGGACTTGATCACGGTCTCCTTCGCCACGCGCAACATCAACCTATCACGCGAGGTCCTGACCCGGACGTTCTCCGAGTTCCGCCGGGTTCTCCGACCGGCCGGGCGGTTCGTCAACGTCGAGACGAGCCAGCCGTCTTCCCGGATCATCCGGGCTTTCTTCCACGCTTACATCCGGCTCGCGGTCAAGCGCGTCGGAACGCTGATCTCGGGATCGCGCGCCGGATACGCCTACCTCGGTTCCACGATCCCAAAGTTCTATCCCGCCGAGGAGCTGGCCGCGATCATGCGCGAGGCCGGATTCCCCGAGGTGCGCGTGAAGCGGCTGATGCTCGGCGCGGCGGCGATCCACCTCGCCCTCGTTTGATGGCGGCTTATGGATCGCCCCCGGCTCACGAAGAATGTTCGCCTCAGGGCGACCCAACGCCGCCCCGAGCACAGACCGTCCGCCGCAATGGTCGCCGGCTTAGGTTTGCGAACCCTGCCGCGTACCGACTTGGCCGATTTGCTGCATCTCACCCCCGACCCAGGGGACCCCATCCAGCTCATCGGCCAAGTCGTCCGCCCGGCAAGTCCACGCGGTCGTACCGCTCTGAGTATTTTTATTTAGGGGGGAACCAGTATCGACGGTTCCCCCAAGGCAGGCCACCTCGCCGCGATATTCGCTTATGGACGACCCCTCCGCCAGACGAATTTTTCAGAGCGGGGCTCCCGGGGACTCCCTGATCGGGACGCGGATTTCCTCCAGCGCGGAAATCCGCTCCTGTGCTCGCTCCGCTCTCCTCTCCCTCCGGTCGAGGAACCATGCCCGCTCCGCTGCGCTGGCCCTCTCAGGGAATCCCCTCGCGCCCCGCAAAAGCAAAAGCTAACGGCGGAGAGATCTCCCTGAGGCGCGCCTTGTTATGCGCGCCGGGGGAGATCTCGGAGCCTCCTGCTGCGGACAGCCTTGGCCGATTCCCTGCGTCTCCCTTAGTTGGGGGTCCCACTCCGCCCATCGGCTAAGGCGTCCGTCCGTCCGGCCCACGTTCCCAATGATCATGTATGTGGGATGAGGTTCTGAGTCTTTCGGGGCGCGAGGGGGAGAGGGTTTGGCGGCCGTCCGGAGGCGAGCGGGCATGGTTTCCCGCCGTCAAGCCGGGAAGAGCGAGCCGGAGGTCGAGCCGGTATCCTCGCTGGGGAAACCGGCGTGCCGCCAGTGCCCTCTCCCCCGGGAGCCCCGACCCGGCTCCCGGAGCTTCTACATCGAGAAGCTCATGGAGATCCCGCCGCTCCCGGACCCGAACCGCGGATTGACGACGTTGCTCCGCGTGGAGCCGAAGGTGAAGTTTATGCCGACGCTGAAGTAATAGTCGTACGCGGTCTCGAGCTGCCGCCTCTGGAGGAGGACTTCCTCCAACGACGCTCCCCCCTTGGACAGGAAGAGCTGGTCATGGATCCGCGATCCTCCGCCGTTGATGTTGAAGTTGAATCCCTCGAAAATCCGCAGCGAGACATTCGCGTCCAGAGACAGCCTGTTCCGGGACAGGTCGTGGAAATACTGGGAGCCCGAAAGGGACGTCGAGACCGTCCCCCAGGGCTGTTTCACCTCCAGGGTCGCGGAGAGCATGTGCGACCAGAGGGTTTCCCGCGTCTTGTCGTAGATCGTCTCCTCCCGGTAGCGGATCCGCGTCGGCCCGATGGCATAGAGAAAGCGGAGCTGACGCCGCGTGGACTCGGAATACCGGAACAGATCGTATTCCAGGGCGGCCTGCGGGGCGAGGCGGAAAGCCGTGTTGTTGTATGTCGAGGATCCGAGCTGCAGGAGAACCCCCGCCGACCAGTGGTCGTCGAGGCTCCGGACGACGAGTCCGGTCGCGCTGCGGCTCTCTGAGCTGCTCTCGTAATGATAGTCTTCGACGTCGTATGCGTCTTTGCTCGAAGAGATGCTCGCCCCGAACCGGATCTTCCAGTCCGGGGTCACCTTCTGGGCGGAGAAGCTGCCCGAGAGCATCCGGCTGCGGTAGACCTCCTCGCCGTTGAGGAATCCGCTGACCCCGAGGTTGAAGACCCAGAAATGCCACGGATCGGAAACGGCGGTGGGCTTGACCGTGTCTTCGAAGCCGACGCTCAGGCGGGATGCCGCCGACGTCTTGGTGGCGAAGCGGAGAAGGGCGAGCCGGAGGACCCGGAGAACTTCGCGCTCCAATTCGTCCGGGGGCCGGCCGGGAGGCGCGGGCACGGTCAGGCTGTCGGCGATCCCGGCGAATTCGCCCGATCCGGTGATCTTGATCGTGAGGACCGGCTCCCCTCCAGGACGGGGCGGCGCGATCTCCACGATGACCTGGGCCTCCGCAGGAGACCGGACCGGAGCGAGGAACGACAGACCTTTTTCGAGCACCGCGACGGGGATCATCGGGCTATCGATGAAAACCCGGGCCGGAGGGCGCTTCCCTTCGTCGCCGGCGCCGGGAGTCTGGCCGATCGCCCGTCCGGCGAGCCACGTCATCGCGGCCAGGGTGAGAATCGTGAGGTGGCGAAATCGGTGATATGGTTTCACGGAGCTTTCCTCAGTTGATGATGATGCTCATCCCCCCTCCGCCGATGCTTCCGAAGCGGGGATTGACGACATTGGTGTAGATCGAGCCGAAGGTATAGCTGAGCCCGAAGAGCACAAAATAATTGTAAGAGCTGGCCATCTGGCGCTGCTGGAGGAGGATTTCCTGAAGGGAGGCCCCGGACCGGCGCAGGGAGAGCTGGTCATGGACGCGCCCCCCTCCCCCGCCGGCATAGACATTGAACCCTTTCAGAAGATTGAGCTGGATCACTCCGAAGAAGTTGAGATTGTACTTGCTGAAGTCGTGGAAATAGTGCGAGCCCGAGCCGACGATCGTGATCGTGCCCCACTTTTCCCTCAGGTCGAGGGTCGCGGACAGCGATTCCGAGAAGAGCTTCTCCTGTGTTTTAAGATAGATGGTTTCTTCGTGGTAGGAAACCGCCTCGAACTGGAGCTTGTAGAGGAGCCGGAGCTGGCGGCGGGCATACTTGGAATACGGAAAGATGTTGTATTCGACGGCCGGAGCCGGAGCCACCCGGAACTTGAGGTTGCTGTAGATCGAGGAGTCCGCGGCAAGGGCGAAGCCGATCGACCAGTGGTCATTAACCGCCTTGACGAACAGGCCGCTAAAATCATAGGACTCGCGCCGGCTGCGATAGGTCGTTCCCTCGTATTCGTAGCGGTCGCGGGTGAAGTCAGCAGTGAAGCCGAGCCGAAGCTTGATGTCCGTCGTGATCTTGTTGGCCGAGACATTCATCCCCCAGGAGCTGCCGCCGACAGAGCGTTCGCCCCGGAAGTACCCCTGGCTCGAGACCGAAAAGACCCAGGAACGCCATTTGTCCGTACCGCCGGCTGGCCCGGCCGGCGGGCCTTCGTCCCGGAGAGAGATCCGCGAAGCGATCGGGGTCCGGACGACATAGGTCATCAGCCCGAGCTTGAGGATTCGGACCAGGCCTTTGCGGATCTCGTCTTCGGTGAAGGTCGCCGCGCTGTAGTAATGGACCGTGTCGTTGATGCCTTTGAACTCGTTCTGGCCGAGGAAGGTCAGCGTGTATTCGCGTCCGCCGCTCGCCGTCTCGGAGCTCGTCACCAGGATGTGGACCTGGGCCTCATTTCGGTCGCGGACATAATTGATGAAGGTGATCTCGGTCTTGATGAACTCGAGATCGCAGCTCGAACAATCCAGGAAAACCCGCGGCGCGGTTTTTTTGAGGGCCTCGATGTCGGCGGTTTGGGGCGGCGGCGGGGCCTGGGCCCGCAGGCCGCCGAGGGCCCCGAGGAAAAGCAAGACGCCGGCCGCCGGGGCGGCGAGGACGCGCGGAAATCGTCGCATGAATGCTCCTCGTTTCTTTACATCCGAAGAATGTTTCTTTACTCCGGACCCCTCCGCCCGATGGCGAAGCCCGCGGGCCGCACCCACCGGCCGGATGATCTGCAATTTCCGTGCCCGGCAGTCCTCGGAATAAATACTCATGAACGGGGGAAATGGTTACGCCGGGACGGACCCAAACTTTCCTACAACTAAATGAAGTCTCGAGACGCCTTCATATTTCTTTCTCTCTTATCTACCTTTCCTGCCTTCCCTATGACTCGGGAAGGACTGCGGGTAGGCGTCTCTCCTGCAGGAACGGCGGAGGGATCTCCCAAAAGCGAGAATAGCTGAGTTCGTTTCTTTCGGGAAGCGTAAGGATGACCCTAAGGGCCGCCTTGTTATGCGGCCCGTGGGTCATCCCGGAGCGACTTAGTCGAGGGATTCGAGCAGCTGAATGACCACGGCGTGATCGCCGTCGGGGACGTCGAATTTCACCGAGCTTCCCGAAAAAACCTTCTTCGGATGGTCGTCGATGAGGAGCTGGAACTTCCCTTTCTTAAGAAAACGGATCTTAATCGTCACCGGCTCGATCGCTTTCGTCTCGAAACGGACCTCGTTCTCGTCATAGAGGAAATGGCGGACGACAATGCCCTCGTCCGCGGAAAAGATCTCCCGTTCGTCCTCGATCAGGACGGCCTTGCTCGAGCCTGCCTCGACCTCGTAGGTCCGGCCCTGGATGTCCAGCCGGAACAAGGTTCCCTTCCGCTCAGGCCCGATCATCCCGAAGCGGAAACCTTCCCAGGGCGTGAAATCGAGGTATTCCTCGACGCCCATGAGGGCGAAAAGCGGTCCCCAGCTCTGGTACCGGTTGCCCCCGAACTCGCCCGTAAGTGGGTGGAAATTCTCGGGACACAGCTGGAAGTTCGTCCAGCTTCGGAGGAAGAGGAGGACGCTCTTGCGGGCGAACTCGGCCGCGACCGGATCGAATCCATACGCTTTCAACCCCTGATAGACGAGATAATTCGTCGGCGGCCAGATCGTTCCTCTCCAGTATTGCCGCCCCGGATTCACCGGATCGTTGAACGCCGGATCGTCGCGCGAGATCGTCGGCAGGACATACTCGCCCCAGAATTCGCGGGGATTAAGGAGATGGCGGAGCATGAGTCGGGCTTTCGGCTCGTCGGGGATCCGGGCCAGGAGAGGATAGAAATTGGAGGCGGCTTTGTGCGTCGACCAGCGGCCGTCCCAATACCGGTCGAAGTAGAATCCCTCGCGAGAGTTCCATAGGTGGGTGTTGATCAGCTCCTTCATCCGCTCGTATTCCCGGACGTAGTCCTCGGCGTCCTTGCGTTCGCCGAGGATGTCCGCGGCCTGGGACAGGCACCAGGCGTCGAGAGCGTAAAGACAGTTGAGGTCGAGGCAATTCATCGTGAGCGCGCCCGAGTCCGCAGCGGCCGGCACATCGTCCCAATTCGGCAGGTCGTCCTGGCCCGATTCCCACTTCGCCCGGATCTCGGGCGCCGCGTTCACTTCCCAAGCCGGGACCTTATCGGCGACGAGCTCGCGGTCCGAACCCCATTCGAGCAGCCCGTCGCCATTCCCGTCCCGCCGGATCTGCCCATTCGGCTTCTTCGCCTTCCAGAAGGCATGCCAGCGGACGAGGAACGGGTAGGCGGATTTGAAGGCGGCCTTGTCTCCCGTCCGTTGAAAAAGCTTGAAAACGACATAGGCTCCGACAGGAGGTTGGGAGCGGTCGGGCGTCCCTCCGAAGCGGCTCCGCCAGTTCGGGATGTTCCCGTTCGGATATTGCGTTTCGAGGACCGCGCGGACGGCATCCCAGGCCGCCTTGGGACTTTCCAAAACGAGCTCCAGCGCGTTGAAGAAAGAATCCCAGGCGAAGATCTGCCAGTGGTCCGCGCTACCGTCGGGACGATCGAAGATCCAGCGCCGGCCGGCCGGAGTGTAGAGCCGGTGTTGGCCGGGCTGGTAGAGGAGCATCCAATGGAGGTTGTTCGTGATCGCTTCCGGAACGCCTTCGAACAAGCCGTCGATGCGAACCCGCTTGCGGGCGTAGCGGTCTCCCTCGTCAGCCAGGAGGGATTCGATCAGACGCCGGTTTTTGAATCGGTACAGGTGCTTGCCCAGCGCTTCGAGGCTCTCCCCCACTCCGGCGACGAAATACACGAATCGGTCCCCTTGCGGGGGGAAACCGAGGGTGGGCTCCTCGCCCGGGGCCGGACCCGAGGACGTCCCCGCGCGGTCCGTCCAGATCAGCCCGGCCGCGGGCACGGCCCCTTTCGTCTCGAGCTCGACCTGGCCGTCCGACGCGATCCGGCTCGTTCCCCTAAAATCCCACGGAAAGTAAGGGACGAGCTCGAGGTCGGCGTCCTTGGGTCCCTGGACGCGGCCGATGACCGTCCGCTCATCCTGTCTCGACCATTCCAGCGTCAGGGTATCCGCCCGGGCCGAAGGCTTGACCAGGATCGGCGTTTCACTCTTCTTATCGGCCGGGAGGACCGGCAATCCGAGGTCGAAACGAACGCGGGCGTAGGAATTGTCGGGCGCGTTGGGGCCGACTTCCGAGACCATATAGAAGAGGTCGTTCCCGTCGGCCGTCCGGCCGTCCTTGACGACCCGGAACCGGAAGCCGAAGCCCGCGTCTTTCGCCGCGGCCAGGACGAGGCCGGACCAATTCGAACCGTCGAGGGCGCCGATATAGACGTCTTTCCAGGGATAATCCATCGCCTCCGGGCCGGGGGAGACGAGCAGGAGCGCGGCCGCGGCCAGGGCGGGGAAGAAACGTCGCAGGATCTTCATTTTGCGCATAGGAGATTAATTTAAAGGAAAGTCCGGCCCAACGCAATGCCCGGGATCAGAACCACAGCTGAAGCCCGAACTTCAGGAAAACGGTCCGGAGATTGGCCGTGATCTCCTGGGTCGTCGTCCCGAAGTTCATGTCGCGGAAAATGGTCCGTGCCGGCGCCGTCCGGGCGAGATAGGCCGCTTCGCAGGTGAAGCTCAGGTTCCGCGTCAAAGCGAGACGGGCCCCGATTCCGAAATAAGGCGCCAGCCCGTTCTCGATCTCCTGGTCGATCTTGAGCTCCGGGATGGAGATATAGGAGCCGATCTCGAACCGGGTGAAGACGATCGCCGCGCCCGCGAAGGCGTAGGGAAAGAAGAACTGATTACGCAGGAATTCGAACCGAACCGCCGCCGCGATCGGAGAGAGCTCGATCGTCCCGGCATAGAGCTTGCTCGGCGAGCCGAGCGACTGGACCGTCCAGCGCATGAACTCGAAGGCGAGGGACATCCGGCCGCCGATGGGGATGACGGCGCCGAACCCCGTTTCCGCTCCGCCGCGGTGCTTGTTTTCCTCCGGGAAG
>Ga0315277_10009591_pt1 | contig 12352 bp, 6 predicted proteins | sample YL17G05_15_MG_FD_203695 | JGI IMG/M metagenome (GOLD analysis project Ga0315277, IMG submission 203695) | Sediment microbial communities from Yellowstone Lake, YNP, Wyoming, USA - YL17G05_15 | ecosystem: Environmental > Aquatic > Freshwater > Lake > Sediment | place: USA: Wyoming | collected... | reverse complement strand
GTAATGAGGAGAAGACCATGGCCTGTCGCCTCATCTGTTTCGGAAGCCGCCTCATGAGGTTGGCCGCCGGCGCCGCGGTGCTGGCGGGCGCGATCGCCTGGGCCATGCCCCTCCGGGCAGGACCGGCGGAGGAGGCTCAGCAGGTCCTGTCGGCGAGCGGCGTCAAGGGCGGCCTGGTGGTCCACTTGGGCTGCGGCGACGGCCAGATGATGGCCGCCCTGCGGGCGAACGAGCGATACGTCGTCCACGGCCTCGACGCCGATGCTGCCAATATCGACAAGGCCCGCGAGCACATCCGCTCCCTAGGCCTCTACGGCCCCGTCTCGGTCCAGCGATGGACCGACACGACGCATCTGCCGTACGCCGACAACTTCGTCAACCTCCTGGTCGCCCAGGACCTTGGCAAGGTCCCGATGGACGAATGTCTGCGGGTGCTCGCGCCGCTGGGCGTGGCGTACATCGGCGGGAAAAAGACCGTCAAGCCCTGGCCGAAGGAGATCGACCAGTGGACGCATTTCCTGCATGGTCCGGACAACAACGCGGTGGCCGCGGATACGCTGGCCGGGCCGCCCCGCCATCTTCAGTGGACCGGCAGTCCGCGGTGGACGCGAAGCCACGAGGAGTTGTCCAGCATCAGCGCCGTCGTCTCGGCTTCCGGCCGCCTGTTCTTTATTGCCGACGAGGGGCAACTGGCATCCCTGCGGTTTCCGGCCGTGTGGAAACTCGTGGCGTACGACGCCTTCAACGGCATCCCGCTGTGGAAGCGGGACATCGCCGTCTGGACCGATCACCTCAGGCATTTCCGCGCTGGCCCCACGCATCTGCCGCGCAGGCTCGTGGCCGTTGGCGAGGAAGTTTACGTGACGCTCGGGCTGGACGCCCCCGTCACGGCCCTCGATGCCGCCACCGGAAAGACGCTCCGCACGTACCCCGGCACGGAGCACGCAGAAGAGATCGTGTGCGAGAAGGGCGTCCTCTACCTGGTGGTCGGCAGTTCCGAAGTGAAGGTGACCGGGGGCGGCCTGAGCCGGCGCGGCGAGCCCGACCCCACGGATTCCAGGTACATCGCCGCCTTCGACGCGGCGACGGCGAAACCCCTGTGGAAGAAGGAGCCGCCCAAGAACGAGTCTATCCTCCCGCTGACCCTGGCGGCCAGAGACGGGCGCGTGTTCTACCAGAGCACCGCCGGCGTCGTGTGTCTGGACGCGCCGTCCGGCGCCGAAAAATGGAAGACCCCGCGCCAGACGCCCGCCGCCCGCTACGCGTGGTCGGCCCCTACGCTGGTGGTCCACGGCGACGTGCTTCTTCTTGCGGACCGGGACCTCTCCGCGAAACAGGGCCAGCAGGTTCCCCCCGCCCAGGGGACGGTGGAATGGGGCGTGGACGGATGGAACGTCGCTGGCATCCCGCGCACCTCAAAGAACACGCTGCGCGCCTACGCGGTCGATACCGGTAAGGAACTGTGGTCGGCGGGTTGCAGTGAAGGCTACAACTCCCCCGTGGATGTGTTCGTCGCGCGCGGACTCGTGTGGGTGGGCGGCAGCCTTTCGCAAGGGCGTGACCTCAAGACGGGAGAGGTCCGCAAGGACGTCCCCAATAAGGGCGATCCCGTGGGCATGGCCCATCACCGCTGCTATCGCGAGAAGGCGACGGAGCAATACATCTTCATGGGCAGGTCCGGGGTGGAACTCCTCAGCCTCGACAACGGCTGGGTCGGCAACAACAGTTGGGTCCGGGGCGACTGCCAGTACGGTATCATGCCGTGCAACGGCCTCCTGTATGCGCCCTCCAACTCCTGCGCGTGTTTCTCGCGGGCCAAGTTGCAGGGCTTCAACGCGCTGGCCTCGCAAAGGCAGAAGGCCGACGCAGTGGCAAAGGGCGACGGCGGCAAGGTCCTCGAAAAAGGCCCCGCCTACGGTCAGTCCGCAGGTCCCGCGCCCGATGCGCCCGACGCCGCCTCGTGGCCGATGTATCGGCATGACGCCCAGCGCAGCGGCGCCGTATCGACTGCCGTCCCGACATCGCTCCTGCCGGCCTGGGCGAGCCCGGTCGGCGGCCGGCTGACCCAGCCCGTCGTTGCCGAGGGCAAGGTGTTCGTCGCATCGACCGACGCGCACACCGTGGTCGCCCTTGCCGCCGACAGCGGCAAGAAGGTCTGGGCCTACACGGCCGGCGGAAGAATCGACAGTGCTCCGACGCTCTACAAAAGGCTGGTGCTGTTCGGATCGGCCGATGGCTGGGTGTACTGCCTTCGCGCCTCCGACGGCGCGCTGGCCTGGCGGCTGCGGGCCGCGCCAGAAGAGCGGCTCATCGGCGCCTACGGGCAGCTCGAGTCGGCTTGGCCCGTCCACGGCGCCGTGCTCGTCCAGAATGACGAGGTGTACGCCACCGCCGGGCGCTCGTCCTACATCGACGGCGGCATCACCCTCTACCGCATCAATCCCGCAACCGGGTACGTGCTCTCCCAGACCCAGGTCTACGACCGCGACCCCGTGACCGGAAAGCAAACCGGCCTGGAGAAGGGCGGAAGTTTCGACATGCAAGGCACCCTTTCCGACGTCCTCTCCGGCGACGGCGATTCGGTGTTCATGAAGCACCTTCGTTTTGACCGCTCCGGCAGGCCGGTGGCCGAGAAGAAGCCGCACCTGTTTACGCCCACTGGCTTGCTCGGCGAAGAGTGGTTCGTCCGCTCCTACTGGTTGGTCAGCACGGACGTCGGCACGGGGTGGGGCGGCTGGGCCCGCGCGGGCAACCAGGCGCCCGCTGGCCGGATCCTGTGTTTCGACGCGACAGGGTACTACGGGTATGGAAGGACGCAGTATGCCGCCGGGCCTGTCGGGCACCGGGCCGATACGTATCACCTGTTTGCCCAGACGGCCGCACCAATGCCGCAGCAATCCGCGGCACAGGCGCCGCCGGCGCCCCCCGCGGACGCGCCGGAAAAAGGCGAAGGCGGCGCGGCCGCCACAAAAGGCAAGGCCCCCGCCGGACCTGCCAAGACCTATCGATGGTCCCGGCCGTTCCCCGTGACGGTGCGCGCCCTGGTCCTGGGGTCGGACCGCTTGTTCGCCGCCGGCACGCCGGACCTGGGTGAGAAGGCCGCCGAAGGGCTCTTCTTCAAGAATCCGGCCGAAGCGCTGGATGCCTTTGAGGGCCGCAAGGGCGCCCTGTTGTGCGTCGTGTCCGCGGCCGATGGCAAGACCCTGGCCCAGTACAAACTCGACCAGCCTCCCGTGTTCGACGGCATGGCCGCCGCCAACGGCCGGTTGTATATGACGACCGTGGATGGCAAGGTGGTATGTTTGGGCAAGTCGGAATAACTGAAAGGTGGGAGAACGATGAGTTGGATCACTGGTAAAACGCTGATTGTCGGCCTTGTCGCGCTGGTCGGCGCGGCAGTTGCGGCGCCGGATGACCAGGCCGCTCGAATTGTTCAGGCCGCCGGTGTCAAGGGCGGACTGATCGTCCACCTCGGCTGCGGCGACGGCAAACTGACGGCCGCCCTGCGCGCAAGCGATGCCTACCTCGTCCAGGGGCTGGACGCGTCGGCGGAGAAGGTCGCCGCGGCCCGCGCCCGGCTGGTCGAGGCCGGCGTCCATGGCGCCGTCACCGTTCGGGCGTTCGACGGCAAGGCCCTTCCGTTCGTTGACAACTCGGTAAACCTGATCGTCGTGGACGATCCCTGTTCCGTGCCGCGCGAGGAGATGATGCGGGTCCTGTGCCCGAAGGGGGCGCTGTGCACGAAAGAGGGCGCCCAATGGAAGACCGCGATAAAGCCCTGGCCGGCGGAGATCGATGAGTGGACGCACTATCAGCACGATCCGCAGGGCACGATGGTGGGCAAGGACAAGGTCGTTGGCCCGCCGCGGCAGATTCAGTGGATGGGCGACCCGAAGTGGCTCCGCAACCACGATTTCATGTCCAGCATGCACGCGATGGTGTCGGCCGGGGGGCGGATTTTCTACATCATCGACGAAGGCCTTCGCGCTCACGTCTTCCTGCCGGCCCACTGGGCCCTGGTGGCCCGCGATGGGTTCAACGGAACGGTTCTCTGGAAACAACCGGTAAAGGACTGGCAGCCCACGAATTGGCCGCTCAAGAGCGGCCCCGGCTACCTGCCGCGCAGGCTGGTGGCGATCGGTGACCGCGTGTTCGTCACGCTGGGGTTCGCCGAACCGCTGACGGAGATCGATGCCGCCACGGGCCGGATCCTCCGAACGTACGATGGGACCAAGTCCACTGACGAAATCCTGTTCTCCGAGGGCGTGTTGTATCTCCTTGTGGACCCCCACAAGCAGCCCGTGGACTACCGAGCCAAGACGCCGGCTTACAGCGAAATCAGTTATGCCAACAGCAACTGGGGATGGTCCAGGGAGCGGCCGGAGCGCAGCGTCGTGGCGGTGGAGGCCGATTCCGGAAAAGTCCTGTGGCAGCACGCAGCCAAGATCGTACCGCTCTCGCTCACGGTGGGAGGAAAGTCGATTCTCTTCTGCGACGGCGAGAAGATGGTGGCCCTCGACCGTCAGACCGGCAAGCCCGCGTGGGCGTCGCCGTTGCCGCTGCGCCAGGCCCTCACGACCGGCACGGGCGACGCTCCCAGGGTTGTCTATTCAGACGGCGTAGTGGTTCTCTGCCACCGCACGCAGACCTACGGATTCGCGGCCGACAGCGGCAAGCCCTTGTGGCAGGGCAAGACGGAGCCATCGGGCCACCATTGCCCCAATGACCTGTTCGTCATCAACGATCTCATCTGGTCGGCGCGCACGGGAGCCCCGCAGCAGAAGGGAACCCATTTCACGGCCCTGGACCTTCACACGGGGGCTGTCGCGAAGGACCTTGTAGCCGAGAACCTGCCGGGGTTCCCGATGCATCCCCGGTGCTATCCCGGGCGAGCCACGGAACAGTTCATCATGACGCCGGGCATGGGCACGGAGTTCTACGTGCCGAACAGCAGCAGCGTGGACATCAACAATGTGGTGCGCGGCAGTTGTATCTACGGGGTCATGCCGTGCAACGGACTGTTGTACAAGCCGCCGGATTCGTGCGCCTGCTATTACATGTCCAAGTTGGAATACTTCTGCGCCTTGGCGCCGGCCCGCAAGACGCCGGCAAGCCCCATCCCGGACGACAAGCGGCTGGAGAAAGGCCCCGCCTACGGCCAGACCGGGGGCCCGAAGGCCGAGGCCGCCGCTTCGGAAGACTGGCCCATGTACCGGCACGACACGACCCGGAGCGGCTTCTGCCGCACGACCGTTCCCGCCGACCTGAAGAAGGCGTGGGAGATGAACCTGGGCGGCAGGTTGACGCAGCCCGTGATCGCCGGCGGCAAGGCGTACGTCGCCTCGGTGGACACCCATACGCTGGCCGCCCTGGATGCGGCCACGGGCAAGGTCGTCTGGAGATTCACGGCCGGCGGTCGGATCGACTCGCCTCCGACGATCCATCAGGGCGCCGTCCTGTTCGGTTCGGCCGATGGGTGCGTGTACTGCCTGCGCGCCGCCGACGGCGCGGAGGCGTGGCGATACCACGTGGCGCCCGAAGATCGCCAACTGGTCTCCTGTCAGCAGCCGGAGTCGCTGTGGCCCGTCAGCGGCAGCGTGCTGGTCCACAACAACGTGATTTACGCGCTGGCCGGACGCAACATGTTCTTCGACGGCGGCATGCGCCTGGCGCGGCTGGACGCGGCCACGGGCGAGAAGATCTCCGAGACCGTGCTGAACGAGTTGGACCCGCAGACCGGCAAGAATCTCCAGACCCTGATCGTCGGCAAGTCCATGCCGGTGGCCAATCCCGACATCCTGTCCTGCGACGGGACGTACGTGTTCATGGGGGCTCAGCGGTTCAACCTGGACGGCAAGCGGGTCGAGATTGCGTCGCTGTCATCGAAGACGGCTGCCCCGCCGGAAGACGCCATCCACCTGTTCTGCCCGACCGGCTTCCTGGATGACATGTGGTTGCACCGGTCGTACTGGACCTACGGCAACAGCTTCCCGGAGGGCTGGTCGGAATACAATAAGGCCTCGAAGTCGGCGCCGAGCGGAAAGATCATGGCCATTGGCGATTCGCGGGCCTACGGATTCCGCCCGGACGGCCTGGGCAATACGCTGCTTCCCACGCCGCTGTATCGGCTTTACGCGGCCGACACGAAGGTCAAGACCCCCGCGGAAGGCGGGAGGAAGGCAAGGAGCGTCGGCGAGGAACCGGGCAATATCGGCGGCGGGTTCAAGGTCTATTGGCAGATGCCGTCTCCTCCGCTCATGGTGACCGCCATGGCGCTCGCAGGAAAGAGGCTTCTCGTTGCCGGACCGCCTGACGTAGCGGACGAATCGAAGATGCTGGGCTTCCTGCCGGGGGCCGACGACGAGATCAACCGCCAACTCAAGGCCCAGGACGATGCCTGGCAGGGCAAGATGGGAGCGCTGCTGTGGGTCGTGTCGGCCGACGACGGCACAAAATTGGCCGAGTACAAACTGGACAGCGTTCCCATCTTCGATGGGATGTCGGTCGCCGGTGGGAAACTGTTCCTGTCTCTGAAGAACGGCACCGTAGCTTGCTGGGACAAGAAATAGGCCTGGCCCTGCCGCATGCCCGGTGCATTTCTCGCTCCTCAATCCGCGATCTGCAATCTCCAATCGGCAATGCCGTTCTAGGTTCCCATCTCGAACGATCCGAGGTACTTCCTCTGCTCCGCCGTCAGCGAGTCGATCTCGATGCCCATGCTCTTGAGCTTCAGACGCGAGACCTGGTCCTCGATGGCCTTGGGGACGTCGTGGACGGCGATGGAGAGCTTGCCTTCGTTCCTGATGGCGTGCTCGGTCGCCAAGGCCTGCGTGGCGAAGGACATGTCCATGACGCTGGCCGGGTGGCCCTCCGCGCAGGCGAGGTTGACCAGCCTGCCCTCGGCCAGCACGTGAATCCGCCGCCCGTCGCGCAGGACGTATTCATCGACGTTGTTCCGCACCCCGCGGTTGACCTTCCTGGCCATCTTCGCCAGCGCGTCGAGGTTCAGCTCCACGTCGAAATGCCCGCTGTTGCAGACGACGGCCCCGTCCTTCATCACCCGGAAGTGCGGGGCGTCGATCACGTGGATGTCGCCCGTGACGGTGATGAACAGGCCGCCCACCTTGGCGGCCTGCTGCATCGGCATCACGCGGAAGCCGTCCATCGCCGCCTCCAGCGCGCGGATCGGGTCCACCTCGCACACGACGACGTTCGCGCCCATGCCCCGCGCCCGCGACGACACCCCCCGACCGCACCAGCCGTAGCCCACCACCACCACCGTCGTACCCGCCAGAAGGATGTCCGTGGCGCGGACGATCCCGTCGATGGTGCTCTGCCCCGTGCCGTAGCGATTGTCGAACAGGTGTTTGGTGGCCGCATCGTTGACGGCGATGACGGGGAACCTGAGCACGCCCGCGTCGGCCATCGCGCGGAGGCGCATGACGCCGGTGGTGGTCTCCTCCATCGAGGCGACGACGCTGTCGGCGAACTCGCAGAGGTCCCCGTGCAGGGCGTTCACCAGGTCGGCCCCGTCGTCCATGGTCACCGACGGGCGGTGCCGGCACGCGGCGGCAATGTGGTCGTAATAGGTCCGGCGGCCCTCTCCGCGAATGGCGAAGACCTTGATGCCGAAGTCCTTGACAAGACTGGCGGCCACGTCGTCCTGCGTCGAAAGCGGGTTGGACGCGCAGAGCACGAGGTCCGCCCCGCCCGCCAGCAGCGCCCGGCAGAGGTTGGCGGTCTCCGCGGTCACGTGCAGGCAGGCGCTCATCCGCCGGCCGCGGAGGGGCTTTTCCTTCTCGAACCGCCGCCGCACCTGCGCAAGGACGGGCATGTCGTTGTCCGCCCAGAGGATTCGCCGTTTGCCCTCGGCGGTGAGTTTCAGGTCCTTCACGTCGTAGCTCTTGAGCTTTGCCATCGGGTGTTCCTTCTGTTGGGTTCGGCCTTTCGGTGGAGCGGTATTCTGACGATTCCCGGCAGCAATTGCAACGGGACGCCCGTCGTGGGAAACTTCCCGTTTGGACCGGATCGGTTAAATCCACCACCGCCTGCGCTGCGTCTAAGGTGACGAACGGCAGACAGCAGGAGCCCACTTGGCGGGCAGCCGGGAGCATCGTGAGTCCGGGGAGGCGCCGGACGGCGGGTCGGGCTTCACCCCCGCGCCGCCGCGGACGCAGGAGGTACGCGCCGCCCTTGTCGAAGTGGGTGCGAGCGTCCGTCGATACCTGTTCGGCATGTGCGGCGACTGGCACCGGGCCGAGGACCTGGCCCAGGAGGCCCTGCTGAAGGCCTGGCGCAAGCGAGAGAGCTTCAATGGCCGGTCGGACGTCAAAACGTGGGTATTCGCAATCGCCCGGAACCACTGGGTGGATTCGCTTCGGCGGCGAGCGTCGGGGCCGCGGGAGGAGCCGATGATCCAGGAATCGCCGGCGAATGGGTCCTCCGGTCCCCGGGCCGCAGCCGAACGCGCGGAGCTTTCGGCGGCCGTCCGCGGCGCGGTGGAGAAGCTTCCCGCGGAGCAGCGCGAGGCCCTCAGCTTGAGAGAAAGCCGGGGGCTGACGTTCCGCCAGATCGCCGAACTGCTGGGCGTGCCGGCCGCCACCGTGAAAAGCCGCGTGCGCTACGCCCTGCTGAAGTTGGCCGACGAACTGGAACCGTTCCGTGATTGGGAGCCGCGGTCATGAACTGCCAGGAAGTCCGCGAACAACTGATTGACCTGCTCTATGGCGAGCTGGACGACGCGCAACAGCGGCAGGTGATGGCGCACCTTGACGGGTGCGACGCGTGCCGCGGGGAGCTGCGCAGGCTCCAGCGGGCGCGGTCCGCACTTGCTGTGTTCCGCGCGGGAGAACCAACGACTATGAGCGTCTTGAAGGGAGAGCTGTTCGGTACGGAGCGAACCGAGCCTGCCGGGCGGGCGCGCTTCCGCGTCGGCCACTGGTTGGCGGCGGGGGCGGGCGTCGCGGCGGCGATCATCCTGGGTTGGGCGGCCTGGATGCTCCAGGGCACCAAGATGCTCCCGACGGCGTCGGCTGAGCAGACGGGACCCGTGGAGATCAAGCGGGTGGCCCTGTCCCTGACGATCCTGTCGGCGCCGCCCGGTTCGGAGGGGCAATACCCCCAGCCCCGGCCGATGGCGGCCCAGGGCGCGGAATACCAATCCGAGCAGATGGACTACCAGGTCACGGTCAACGGTGGACAGGCCCTGGGCCGGGGCGGTTGGCAGGGATTGGCGCTGGTGAGAGACCAGCGCCTGGCGGCGAATCTGAGGAAAGGCGCCAACGAGGTGCGGTTCAAGGGCGTCCCCGCCGGCATACTTCCCGACACCGTTCGCCTCCGGAGCCTCGACTTCGCGGACGGCCTGACCATCATGGAGCAGAACTACCAGTACGACCTGGCCTCCGCGGCGGCCGTGCTCAAGAAACACGTGGACAAGCAGATCACGGTCTCGGTCAAGGACCTCCCGGCCGTCACGGGCGAGCTGTTGAGCTACGACCATCGCAACCTGGTCGTCCGCCCCAAGGGCGAGGGCCCGCGGAGCGTCTCGCGGGAGAAGGTCCGGGCCATCGCGTTCGAGAAGCTGCCCGAGGGGCTGCTCACCACTCCGACGCTGGTCTGGCAACTGAACAACAAGGCCGACCGGAAGCAGCAGTTCGAGGTGGCTTACATGACGCGTGGCCTGGCGTGGCGGGCGGATTACGTCCTGAAGCTCCGCCCGGCGGTTCGGCCGGCGGGGGCAGGCGCTGCTAAGCCGCAAGCGGCGGGCACGCAGGGCGCGGAAGGCGCCAAGCCGCAAGCGGCGATACCGGACATCATGGACGGCGCGGACCTGGTTGGGTACGCGACCGTCACCAATCTGTCCGGCGTGACGTACGAGAACGCCCAGTTGAAGCTGATGGCCGGCGACGTGAACCTCATCCAGGATGAGGGGACGGTTATTCATCGCTACAAGCAGGCGCAGGAGCAGTTGGCGAACAGGCTGGCGGAGGCCAGGGAGCAGTTCGAGGAGAAGTCCTTCTTCGAGTACCACCTGTACACGCTGGGGCGCCCGACGACCATTCGCGATGCCGAGACCAAGCAGATCGAGCTGGTCACGGGCGAAGGCATCAAGCTCAAGCGGGGCTACGTCTATGACCCGTCGGTCAACCGCACCGCGGCGAGGGTCGTCAGCGAGTTCCGCAATTCCGAGGAGAACGGCCTGGGAAAGCCGATGCCCAAGGGCGTCGTCCGCCTATACGCCCCGGACCCCGAAGGAGCGCAGACCTACGTTTCCCAGACGAGCATCGATCATACACCGGTGAACGAGAAAGTCCGCCTGCCGTGGGGCTTCGCGTTCGACATCGCCTGCACCGCCAAGACGACAGGTTCGCGGACGGCCGGAGACGAGCACGCCGAGACGCGCGAGTACGAGCTGCGGAACCACAAGGACTACGGCGTGACGGTCACGGTGATCTTCCGCGTGCCGCGGACGACCTATGAGGGCGAGTGCAACATCCCCTGGCACGTCCGCGAAGTTGGCGTGGTGGAGGCCGACGTGCCCCTGGCCCCCGGTGCAACGGCCAAGGTGACCTTCTCGTATAAGGCCAACAACAAGACCGGCGGCGGGCTGAAGTCGCCGTATGACAAGTGAATCGTGAGACAGTGAGACGGTGGGACAGTGAGACGGTGGGACAGTGAGACGGTGAGACCGTGAGACAGTGAGACCGTGGGACGGTGAGGCCGTGAGACGGCAGAAGCGACGGCAACATAAGGAGTCTGGAAATGCGAGCAAGACTACTGACGGTGCTGGGACTGATCGTGGCCTTCGTGGCGCCAGTCGTGGCGCAGGAGGCGAAGGAAGGGGTGGCGTTGACGGTCTATAACGGCGGGTACGGTGTGGTGCGTGAGACCCGCAGCCTGGAGATCGGCAAGGAAGGGGACGTGAAGTTCACGGACGTGGCGGCGGCGATCGACCCGACGACGGTGCACTTCAAGAGCCTCACCGACGAGGCGGCGAAGCTTCTGGAGCAGAACTTCCAGTTCGACCTGGTTTCGGCGGACAAGCTGCTGAAGAAGTACATCGACAAGCAGATCGAGGTGGTCTGCGCTGGTGACAAGAAGTACGCGGGGGTGCTGCTGAGCTTCGACGGTGGCCAGATCGTGCTGAAGGAAGAGGGGGGTATTGCGATGGTTCAGCGTGCGGAGAACGTTCGGGACATACGGTTCAAGGAGTTGCCCGAGGGCTTGCTGACGCGTCCGACGCTGGTGTGGAAGGTTGCGACGGCGAAGCCGGGCAAGCAGGTGGCGGAGGTGACGTACCAGACGGGAGGCATCGGATGGCACGCGGAATACGTGCTGGTGCTGAACAAGGACGACACGGGGGCGGACATCACGGGCTGGGTGAGCGTGGATAACCAGTCGGGCAAGACGTACAAGGAGGCGAAGATGAAGTTCATCGCCGGGGACGTGCGGCGGATTCAGCCTCCGCGCCCGATGGATTACCGTCGAGAGGCGGCCGCCGCGAAGGGAGCGATCAGGGAAGACGTGGGGATGGAGGAGAAGGGCTTCTTCGAGTACCACATGTACACGCTGCCTCGTCCTTCGACGGTCTCGGACAACGAGGTGAAGCAGTTGGAGATGTTCAGCCCGGTGGCCGGGGTGAAGGTCGAGAAGAAGTACCTGTACGATCCGCTGGCGGGGTTCCGGTGGTACGGAGGACAGCAGACGGACTCCAGCTACGGGGTGACCAGCGAGAAGAAGGTCCACGTCTTCATCGAGTTCCGCAATTCGGCGGAGAACAAGCTGGGGATTCCGCTGCCGGCGGGCAAGGTCCGGGTCTATAAGCAGGACGAGGCGGACAAGGCGATGGAGTTCATCGGGGAGGAGCGGATCGACCACACGCCCAAGGACGAGAAGCTGTCACTACAGATCGGCAACGCCTTCGACGTGGTGGGGGAGCGGATTCAGAAGGACTTCAAGATCGCCGGCAAGATGATGCGTGAGACGATCGAGATCAAGCTGCGGAACCACAAGAAGGAGGCGGTGACGGTCCGAGTGAAAGAGCCGCTGTACCGGTGGAAGACCTGGACTCTCCTGGCCAACTCGCACGAGAAGGAGTTCCAGAAGCTGGACGCGCAGACCGTGGTGTGGGACATCCTGGTTCCCCCTCTTCCCAAGCCGGAAGATGAGGGCGTGAAGCTCACCTACACGGTCGAGTATACGTGGTGATTTCGGATTTTGGATTTCCGATTGGCCCGGCAGCAGAAACACCCCCAGGCGCGGATCAGCCTGGGGGTGTGCCTTTGTTGCGGTCCGAAATCCGAGATCCGAAATGCTATTCCTTCAGTCCCTCTTCGATCTGGGACCTGGTCCA
>Ga0315277_10009588_pt1 | contig 12353 bp, 13 predicted proteins | sample YL17G05_15_MG_FD_203695 | JGI IMG/M metagenome (GOLD analysis project Ga0315277, IMG submission 203695) | Sediment microbial communities from Yellowstone Lake, YNP, Wyoming, USA - YL17G05_15 | ecosystem: Environmental > Aquatic > Freshwater > Lake > Sediment | place: USA: Wyoming | collected... | reverse complement strand
ATCTACAACTGTTTCGCCAATTTTCGGAATCTTTTCAACTTTGATTATCATATTTTTGCTCGGACTTACGTGAAGTATCAAGCCTAATCTCTGCAAACTTGCGTTTTCCCCTCAGCAAAAGCAAAATCCTTCAACGAAACAGCCTATTTAAACTTTTCTACGTATAATCCTTCATGTATGCCAAATTCTTTTCCCAAAAATGACTTGGATTGGGATTTTCAAGTGTTTTCTTGCTGATTCGAAGTTCACGCTGAGACTGGAAAAACTCTGTTCTCTTTAGAATGGACCACGCTTCGCGAACCGATGCACTAGAGTTACTAGAACCATGTTTTGTAGTGTTTGTAGTTCCCGACCCATAGGAAAATGATACACATGACTGCCCCGATCATCAGAATATATCCTAGATCTGCTTTTTGAGTAACGGTGGTTCTGATTTCAACTTTGGCATTCCATGTGGATGTCGGGGTGTGATATTTGCTCAGCACATCAAGTGCATTCTGAAGTTCCTCGTAGTTTGTGGATTCCATGAACTTGCCGCCTGTTTCATTCGCGATCTTCTGTAGAAGTGCAGGATTGGAATCCAATCCCATTTTGGCTATATGAATCGTATAGATTTGTACTTTGGCGTTAGTAGCATCTCCGATAGCATTGTCGACGGAGGTAAGTGGGTCTGGGTAACCATAATTGGCATATCCGTCTGATATCAAGACGACGAAGTAGGGGCTATCAGTTGACACATACGGCGTCAACATATTCACTGCTGTCTGAATGCCGTATCCAATGTCTGTGTATTCTTCGAGACAGGGCAAAACTTCACTCTGATTCAGCTTTTGAAGGACGGCTATTACTAGTTTCTCGTCTTGCATTAGCGGCATGGATTCTTTTATTTCAGCGTCAAAGGCCACAACACCAAATCTCACCTTTTCACTCGAATTCTCCACAAGCTGTGCTAGGAGACTTTTCGTAGCCTCGAGTCTTGACGGGAGTACGTCAGTAAATCCCATAGAAGATGAAACGTCTACAACAAGTGCGATACCTCCGACGAGATCTTTTTCTTCCACCATTGGGACTTCCACCGTACGTGATATCTCATTGGTGGTTAGCAGGACAGGGCCAGCCAGACTGAAGGCAACGAGTATTATTATCGACATTTTCAGGGCGAGACTTATCCCTCGCCAAGATTGTCTAACAATACTTTTTCGCGCAGTGATTCTGATGAGTCTTCGAAGCGGCGGGTAATGGAAAACCTCTAACCCTCTTTTTATTTTCTGTGCGAAGTAGTGACCCATGAAAGTCAATGCGATGAAAAGGGGGAGGAGCAGTATCAGCATGGGGGTTGAGAACTCTATCAAGGCTAGACGCCCGTGAACCACGTTAGAAAGAGGCAGGATACGAGTAGAGCTGCAAAGATCAGCAGGGGTGTGTGATAGTCTCTTGCTTCAATCGGTATTTCGTTTAGGACTGTTCTCAATGTTTCAACCTTGACTTCCTGTGAAAACTGCGCGATCTCCGTTACCAGTATCGTTATTTCTTCAGTTTTAATTTCGTGAAACTTGCCGCCTGTCATGTTCGAGATTTCTTGGAGGGGCAATGGATCGGACGTTCCAATGCCATAAGTTCCGAGGAACAATGTGAAGACTGGAATTTTCATACTTGTGGCTGTTTGAGCTACTTCGGTCAAGTTCATTGTTCCATAGTTGTTCTTTCCATCTGAAAGCAAAACGATGGTCTTGCCGCCATGCAACTGCTGGAGAAGGCCCAGTGCAGTCTCTAATGTTGTTCCTATCGCTGTTGAGTTGTGAACTGTCTGTCTATCAATCAGGTCTGTTATCTCTGTTCGATTCGCTGTGGGCAGAGTCGTATCATATATTTTGCCTGCAAATGAGATGAATCCGATCAGGTCTCTTGGACCTGCATTGTCAACAAAGAGTCTGGCCACTTGTTTGGCCACTTCCAGCCGACTTGGCCTCAGATCAGAAATGTTCATGCTGTAAGAGACATCCATAATCAACATTATCGCCACGCTGCTTTTTGCCAACTGCTCGGAAGAGACTTGTTCGACGGGTACTTTGATGGTTGTCGGGAAGTAAGGAACAGCTAACAAGAACGAAAGCGCCATGATTATTCCCACTTTCATGCTGATGTTCGTGATGTTGATGATTTTTCTTATCCTCTGCCACTTGACTAGCTCCAGCTTTCTTTCCGCTAATCTGGTTCTCTTATATGATAGGTAGAAAAGAAAAATGAAGAGTCCTGCAAGAAAAGCGCCAAGAGTGCTTAGCAATGGACTCTCGAATCTTATAGGAAACTCCAGCATAGATGTGTCACCTTAGCTCTGGTCTGGCTGGCCTTTGATCTGCATTTTGAGGCTATTGAGTGCAAATTCTAATGCTTCACTGTATCTACTGGCATCGCCTCCTTGCCCAGATTCACCTGAACTTTGGTTGAGCATTTGAATTGCTTGATTCGCAGCATCTTCTGCTTCCTGCAACTGGCCGTTTGCAAAGTACATTTTCGCTTGGGCATATTTTTCAACGGTCTTGAGATAATCTTGGAATCCATCTATTGCTGCCAAATCTCTTAGTTGATTCTTCAAATCTTGAGCCGTGTTCTGAGCAAGGCCGCCAAACAGACTTGGATCCAGCTGAGACGCGAGAGACGCGGCGTTCTGAAACTGCTGATCCCTGAGAGATTCCAGTTGCTTCGACAGTTCATCCAGCTGCTGTTTGGCATTTTCGTACGCATTGTTGGCCAAGTCGTTCTGTATCTGGTCGAACTGATTTTCTATTTCATCTGTTTTCTGCTTGTATGCTGCCCCTTCCTTGAGGCTTTTCAAGAGTTGAACATACTGAAGATAGATTGCCATTGCATCTTTGTACTCAATAACCGCGTACTTCACTTGATCTTTGTGTCCTGAGGCTAGGTAACGGTAGTTGATGTTCTCTAGGGTTTGATTGCATGTGTTGAAATCGCCTATTAGAGGTTCCAATTTCTGCAGGCAAACGGACGCGGTGTTAGCTGCTGATGAATATGATTTTTGCCAATAGTAACTCAAAGCTTTCTGCAAGTCATTATCAACAGCCAATAGGTGTTCCACACCTTGGTTCATGACGTAGGAGGATTCAAGCAGGAAACCGTAGTTCTGAGCCATGTTAAGTACAAACTCGTCATCTGTGTGCCTTGCGTGAGTCAAGCTTGATTCTGCTTGTTCCTGAGAGATCTGTGCCGTTTTAAGCAGATCTCTTGCTTCTTCGACAAGCTCTCTGGCAAAATCTACCATGGACTCATGATTTCTGTCGACTGCTCTGAAGGATGCCTCACCAGATTCTATTGCATAGATCAACGGATTTCTTACCGTGTTAATGGTGAACATGCTGAACAAAAGAACTGCAACTATCACGACCGATGCTGCCAGAACCAGAGTAAGCTTGACCTTTCGGCCTTCAAGCCTTTGCATCTTGACCAAGAATTAAGACTTTTCAGAACTTATAAGGTTGCCGCGATCACGCAAAGAGTCTTTTCCTCTCTTCCTTCTCCAGTAATACGTGACAGTCAAAAGAATCGGGACTGCGAGCAAGAAGGGGACAATGATTCTGTAATCGAATGACTGTGTCTCCTGAACAGAAAAATTGTTCAACGCTATCATGGTGTAATTCAGGCGAACGGGTGTGAACGAAACACTCAGGCCTTCGAAATCGATGTTGCTCATCACTCCAAGCGTCAGTTCTCTAGAAATGCTCTGTTTACCTTTGCCGATGTGAAATGTCAAATCCAAGTTGTTGGATGTCAAAGAGGCTTGAACTGTTTCAGGTTCAAAGATGATCGGAAAACTGAAACTCTCTGGGTCTGACTCATATGTCTTGAGATCTGTGGGTTGACACAGCACGGTTCGATACTCGTTGATGTCAAACTCTTCCAGGCTCGTCAAAGTCAGATTTGCAACCCGCATCTGAGTTTTGGGGAGCCATGTGAACGGAAATATGGCGTCAGAGGAGTTCTGAATCATCCTCGGTATGGAGACTGATAGTGACCGTGGAAACATGGGTTGCGCATGGGGTGAAATGCAAAGAACCTCGCCGGCTACCCAACCGGTCTGGGGCAACCAAACTTGGATCCAGGATTTAAGATCGTCGTTGGTGAACGTCCTTGATGGGACGCCGGCTGCCCGCAATATTGTTGTCGCAAGCAGAGCTCTTTCAAAACAGAAGGAAAGGTTTGTGCGCAGACTTTCCGACGGATCATTGATAAAATCAAGCATGTCCGACGTACTCAAGGTACCGTTCATTAGAATTCTGACCTTTTCACGGTCGTAGTTCTGGGTCATGTTGACGAAGTCCAGAACCTTCTTGACTGTTTGGATCATGTCTTGACTCGATAAAGACCGTGCTATTTGTTTGATTGCAGCATCGTCTACTGGAATCATCTTTCCAGAACAGAGAAAAGGTTTCACGGCCTCTGGGTAGCTATCTGGGAAAGGTGTCGTATCTGGAATTGTAAGATTCTCGGCCACGGTCTTCCTTGAGACCCATGCTAGTGTGCCTATATAGTCTCCTGTTCTGAGCTCGCAGGTTGCCGTCAACCAAAGGTTTCCTACTGCGTCTTTGTAAAGATCAGTTCTTCTGGCGTTGGAACTGACAAAAACAGCCAATACGTTAACGCCAATTGTTGCGACATGATCGGATAGATTTTGGGGAATTGATTCCCACAGTGTGACGTTGTTCGTTTCTTCTGTTTGAAGCTTGAGATATATGGGCTGAAGGGAATATGAACCACCACTTTGGCTAGTTACGGTCTGGAAGGAGCTTGTTTGGTGTAAGCTCACGGAAGCCTGAATATTCTGGAAGAACAGTGGGATCACGATGAAATGGAATAGCAATACCAGAGTGAGCGGCAAGCTCTTTCTCACCGGTAGACTCCCTCCCTAGCTTGGCGATATAGGCTTGCTATTTTCGGTATTCTTGCATCGACTTCGCGAAGGTTGTTGAACAGAAGGACTTTTCCCCCGAAGTAACCGCAACCGGCGTTAATGTTCTTCAAGAGTGAACGAATTTCATTGTCATAGTCGTTTTTCAGCTCCGAAGTGTCAATCGTTATCTTCTGTAGCTCTTCACTTTCTGTGAGAGTTAGCCAACCAACGTTAGGAAGGTTAATTTCGCTCTCGTCTGCTATCAACAGTACGTTTGCCATGTGACCAGCAGCCCACATGAGTTGCGCAAAAAAGGTGAAGTCACTAGCCTCATGGTTTATGTCGGTAATTAAGTTGACAATTGACCTGCTTCTGAGAACTCGGACTGCTTCAATGGCCATTGTTCTGAGGTTGGAAGTTCCCCCTGTCCTATAGGTTCGGCACAGAGTGCTCAGGATTCGATATGCCTGCTCTACGCTCCTAGCTGGCGGAATGAAAAACACGACCTTGTCTCTGAAGGAGATCAACCCCACATAATCGCCTCTTCTCTGTGCCAGATCGGCTATCACTAAGGCTAATCTGACGGCTGTGGGAACCTTGTTTCTGTATTCCATACTACCGCTTTGGTCTAGTAGTAACAAGACGTTCAGGTTCTTTTCTTCCCTGTACTGCTTTATGAATAACGTGTTCTCTCCGTCTGGCTTGGGGGGAGTGCGCGCGGTGAGGCTCCATTCTATTCTTCTGTAGTCGTCTCCGAACGTGTACTCTCTTGTACGTTCGTATTCTATGCCCAAACCCACAAAGTTACTCGGATGCTCGCCCTGAAGCATCGTCTTGACTTTACTCTTGACTTCTAAAAGTGTCTTCTTTCGGTTCCTGCAAATCTCAAGAATACGCTGTCTTGGAGCCTCATTAGGCACTTCTTCTCACCGATTTTCTAGTGATCTCCAAAACAGTTCGTATAACGTCTTCAGGTTTCACCCCTTCGATGATCATTTCGGACTTCAAAATTATCCTGTGGTTCAGTACGGCACAGGCAACATTTTCCACATCCTCCACTTGAACCACATCTCTGCCTGAACAGGCGATAAAGGCCTTGGCTGTTTTCATGAGGAAAATCCCAGCACGAGGGCTGGCTCCCCAGTTTACTTCCTCTCTGGTCCGAGTGTATCTGACTACGTCGGCGACGTACTGCTTGACCAATGGAGGAACAGTGACTTTTTCTGCAATGATGTTTTGCAGTTCACAGATTTGCTTTGGATCGTCAATAATCGTGTTGAACTCCTCAATAGGATCGGTCGACCGCAGCTCGTGTAGGTCCAGGATCTTTATCTCATCCTCAAGAGTTCCAGGATAACCCATTTTGATTTTCATGATAAAACGGTCCAGCTGCGCCTCAGGCAGAGGATACGTTCCTTCCTGTTCTATCGGGTTTTGTGTCGCGATCACAAAGAACGGTTCGTTGAGGTCGTATGTGGTCCCCCCGATTGTGACCTCCTTCTCTTGCATTGCTTGTAACAGCGCTGACTGGGTTCGTGGAACCGCCCTGTTTATTTCGTCCACCAGAAGGAAATTAGCAAATACTGGTCCGAAATGAGGACGGAAATCCTGCTTTTTCGGATCGTAGATCAATGTTCCAACAACGTCTGTCGGCATCAGATCCGGCGTGCATTGGACTCTATGGAACGCTTTTTCTTCCTCCAGATTCAAGGCTTTTGCAAGTCCTTTGGCTATTGTGGTCTTAGCGATTCCAGGAACTCCTTCGAGAAGAATGTGTCCTCGAGCAAACAAGCCGGCCAAGGCAAGCTTTATTTCAGTCTCATATCCGATGATCGTTTTGTTGAACTCGGCTATGATTTTGTCGTAGAAGGTTCTAACGTCGAGTAAATCCTTCATAGAGAACACTCAGTACCCTACAGATCTGAGTTCAGCAAGCGTCTTGTGCAAGATGACGACGTCACCTATTTTGGCGACTATGTCCCAAGGAAGATCCATCACGAAGTCTTTGACGCTGCGATCGATTAGGAGCTCGTCAGGCACTTTGAATACAAGTTTGGTTTTCTGCATGAAACCTTCCAGTTCGCTTTTTGTCATTCTATAGACGTGGTCTCCTGTTTCTACTCTGAAGTATTTTACTAAGGCTTCAACGATGTCTGGTCTGCCGACACCGTCCAAGTACTTGATCAGCCAGCTCAAGCTAACGGAATCGCTCGGCTTGAGTGAGTATATCCTTATTCCTGGAGTATTTTGGAACAACACCACGGAATCTAAATATCCAAGAGCAAGTCCCTTGGCGTCTATCACAAGCTTGTCTCTTATTACGTCTGTACTTCGAAACGGGACGGTTTTCTGAACAGGGATCCTTCTAAAGGCGGCTTCCCGAGGTTCTCGCAGAAGTACGATTTTCATTACATCTGAGGTTTCTTTGGTTCCTACTGTAGATACTCCAATAGCCTTCACGTCCTGCAAACTCACGTGGCCCTTGGGTTCTCTTCTTTCTTCAGCGGCTTTCTTGTGAGTAACCTCAACGCCGGTGCGCTCAGCGTAGTTTATGAAATGCTGGTCACTAAGAAGGACGTCAGGTTTTAGGCCGAGTTCTTTTCGCAGGTTTTCGGCCAATATTGTATTTGGCGACAGCTTTTGGACTTTTGCCGAGAGGTTTAGTCTAACCCTCTTGAGCAATTCTTCCTTTATGGCCTCTATATCTACAACAGTTTTTTCGTCTGGCCTGGCTTCATAAATAAGAAGACTGACTTCGTCTTCTTTTATATCGATCTTGCCAATTCTCCCATAGATGTATCCTTCAGAATCCACAACCACGGAGTCGAGAAGTTCATCCTCCCGATAGGCTCGTTCCATTCGACTCACAACAAGGTTATTAATTTCTGTCGAATAGAAAAGCTTGATGGTCGTGCCGAATACGGAGGGCAAGCCTCGAGACGTTTCGAGATTAATGAGGATTGGCGGCTATGTTCTATTAGTCGGCATTCTGACCGGAATCACTTTTGGGATCTACGCTCTCTTCAACCCCCGTTTCTTCCTTGTTTTCCTCAACATAAGCGAGTATGAAGCTCCTTCTCTCTTTCTGGGGATGTATCTGCCAGGTTTGGTACTGATAGTTGGCGTCGGCTACGTTTTTGCCACAAGATCAGAGTTGAGCAATCTAGGAACGCGTCGCGCAGCGGTTCTCTGTACTCTGGTTGTCTTATGTTTGACTCTTGCTTCCCTTTCAGTTTTCAACATTCTGACGGTGGTTGGCGGTGTCATCGCCTTGGCGGCAGTGATCTTGGCCCAGACACAACCTTCTTTCAAGGTTTTGTGGAAAAGAGAGGCTAGTTTCCTTGTTGAGACTGGCAGTATGTTGATTGTGTCGGCTTCAATGCTTTTCTTGCTGATGTTGATTATATCTAGGTTCCTTCGGACATACTCGGCGGGAGTCTATGTAATCGGGAACAGTTATCCCTATGTGTTGTTGGCTGTTGCGGTTATGTCTTTTCTGACATTCGCGGTTACGCCCTTCATAGGTTTGAAGGGCTCTAAAACGGGATTGATCGGGATACTAGCGTTCGCGACAAGCGTGTCTTCCTTTGTTGTGGCAATCCAGAACGAGTATGTTTACTCCAACCCTGCAATTTACCAAGGGCTATCTTTGTTGGGTGTTGGAGTCGCGATGGCGTTCGCTGGCGCACTTGTTTATGTCAAACTGTCCTTATCCGGAGAATTATTGAATACGTCGCTTAACCCGTCCTTCGTTTACAAAGGTCGCCACTGTCCCCATTGTGGCGCATCTTGGAGAGATCTCAGCCAGCACGTCTGCTCAGACTGCAACCAGAACCTCTATTCAGAACAATCAACATCCTTCTGTCCTCATTGTGGCCGATTAATTCACCTGGTTGCGAAGACTTGTCCTCATTGCGGTGAAGACGTAACAAGCCTTCCAGTGCACATCTCTTTTGAGCCTTTCAAAGAGAAAAGAGGACTGTTCGACAGAATATTGGGAAGTTTTGAGCTGTCCACGAAAGAATTCATCACGATTGTTCTTTTGTTTGTTCTTTTCAATTTCATAGCGTACATCAGCTATGTTCGAGTGGAATCGCCAATCGTGGTGGTGGTTGGCAGCAAAACCACCCGTAGCTACGGTGTTCCTCTGGAGTGGATGCAGATTATTGCAGTCTGGGATTCGAGAGAATCTCGCAATAAGGGCTGGTATGTGTGGTCCTTGAACTTTGAGGGAGTATCGATCAATTATGCCACACTCATCTTGGATTCCGCAGTCTATTTTCTGCTGGCCTTTACCATTGTATATGGCATTGCAAAACTCAGATCAAGGAAGACGAGGATCTCATGAATCGAGTACTTGTCCATGGGAAAGGCAAGGTACTGACCGTCAAAACTCTGAATGAAGGTCCGTTGACTGTCGAATGTCGCTAATCTTTTAAGAACTTTCATCCTAAGGGATAATGGCGACAGTTTGTGTCGGAGTATTCGCATGGACTTGACTTGGCTTTCTTAGAGTCTGAACTGAAGGGGAAGACCCTCCTCGTCTACTGGTACTTGTTGCAGCAGCCAACTCACACGGTTGGAGTCCGTGAGGTTCAGCGGTCTTTGAATTTCTCAAGTCCGAGCATTGCTGTACATCACCTTCAGAAACTGGAGAACTTGGGGCTGATAGAAAAAAAGGGCACGGGAGAGTACGTGCTGGAAGAGGAGGTAAAAGTCGGGATTCTTCGTTTTTTCATCCGCATGGGAAGCTTCCTCGTTCCCAGGTATCTTTTCTATTCGGTCCTGTTTACCACGATGCTGGCCACTTATTTGATTACAAGTTTCATCGCCCAAGTTCTGCCCAGCTTCTATGCATTGGCTTTCGGCGTGATTGCGCTCATCATTTTCTGGATAGAAACCATAAGATTGTGGAGGGCAAGGCCGTTTTGACCGACCTACATTCTGTTCTAAAGTGTAGAACTAAGAGTGATGAACTACTTTGTCTATTGGAGGAACGAGCGCAGTGAGAAAATCTCTGCTCTATCTGACAGCGGCCGTCATCCTAGGTATCACGATAACATTGGTTCCTCTGGTCACTCTAGCTCTAGTCCAACGAGACGTTAACGTGCGCTCACAGTTATTCAGCGAATTCGGTTCCCTTGAGAGAGGATCCTTCCAGTCGAGCTCATCACAATCTTATGTTTCGGACTTCACTGTTCTCACGGTCAGTTTTGTGATCGCGATGGTTTTGTATCTGTTCGTTAGACGTAGGATTCCGCGGGACCTTGCACGGATAAGATTTCCACCGTACTAGATTTAGAACGATAGTGTTCTGAAGCGTAGCATAAAATCATCCAAAGTGCTATTCTTGTTTGCGGGTCTACCGATTGGTAGAATGATTGGCGCATTGATGGCAAAATCAAGAACCGATGAAATGTGTAGGTACGGGCTATGACAGAGGTGCAAATCGATCATTCAACGTGTCAAGTAGAGAAGAGGTCACATTATGACGCCCAAGGAACAGAATGCTTTGCGCTTGGCGAGAAATGGGTGCGAAGCTTCCAAGTTTGTGTCAGATGTGGCAGAAGATATCCTTTCAAGCAGGGACGAAAGTCCTGTCCTCAATGCTGGGGACTGTTAATAGTCAAGACAACGATTCTCAAGAGACATAATCTTCCATTATAATCATTTTTATGCTTCATGCTTGCCTTGCTAGGCAGTCGGTTTGAATCAGTCGAAACGTTTGGTGCGAGGTCGAAACCTTCATAAAGAAGGACTGTTGATTAGACTGTACATTTGAAGGGTGAGGCTTATGTCCAAACCATTCTTCGTAAAGTTTGAAGTCTCAAAGGAGCTTGCAGATGCGGCCTATGAAGCCCTGCAGATAGCTGCCAAAACAGGCAGTGTTAGAAAGGGAACCAACGAAACAACCAAAGCCATTGAAAGAGCCCAAGCCAAGCTCGTGGTTATTGCAGAAGATGTCCAACCCCCCGAAGTTGTTGCGCACCTGCCTCTCTTATGTGAGGAAAGAAAAATCCCCTACATCTACGTTCCAAATAAGGAAAAGATTGGCACCGCAATCGGAATTGATGTTCCTGCAGGCGCGGCGTGCATAGTCAAAGAAGGAGATGCCACGGGATTAATTAAGGAAATAGTCACCAGAGTCGAACAGGTGAGACGAGGATCCACGTAATGAGCAAGGAAGCCAGAGACTCCCGGGAATCAAGAGAATCAAAAGAAGCAGCCCAGCAGGTCGAACTTACACCTGCCGAGGTAATTCAGGTATTGGGACGCACGGGTGTCACTGGTGAGATCAGCCAAGTCAGAATAAGAATCCTCGAAGGCAAAGACAGGGGACGCATAATAACACGGAACGTCAAAGGACCAGTCAGAGTCCAAGACACACTAATGCTTAGAGAAACTGAAAGAGAAGCAAAGAAAATAAACAGATAATCACAAGATAGAAACTGAAGGGAGACATCACCCGGTGCCAAGGCCAAGAAAATGTGCATTCTGCGGCAACGAATTTCCAGCGGGCACAGGAATGATGTACATCAAAAACGACGGATCAATTCTGTGGTTCTGTTCCAGCAAATGCCGAAAGAGTTCATTCTTTGGAAGAGACGCAAGAAAACTCAAGTGGACGGCCTACTTCGGGAAAGAAGAAAAGGGCAGAGCATAGCGTCTCAAATAGTCACGAGTTCCCAACGATTTCTATTTTTCGATTTCCCACAAAAACTTCTTATTGGTAGCGGGGAGTAGATTTGAACTACCGATCTCTGGGTTTCTCTGAGCATTCATGCCCTTATGAGCCCAGCGGGTTAATCCTGGCTACCCCACCCCGCTGCTGTCTCTAAAACTGAGCATCTGCCCTCTTAAATGTTTTTGGTCAACGCAACAGCTTGTATGTGGCGAGCTCACCGACAATTTCAGAGGACTACGGAAACGTTTTAGACCCACAACTATTACCTATTGAGTCTGGTGTCAAGGAATTTGAACAAGCCTTACCTTCGGGAACTTTCTAATCCTGAACTCAAGAATCCTATCTTTGTTCAGGGTCTCCCTGGTTTTGGAAATGTAGGCAAGATTGCCGCCTATCTGTTGATGAAATTCTGCGGAGCCAAACTGTTTGCGGAGTTGTATGCTCCTTCTTTTCCGGATTACGTTTCAGTGAATGGAGAAGGCATCTGTCATCTGCCTAGATACGAGTTCTATTCTGCGCCAACAGAGAAGAATAACTTCATAATAATGACTGGTGACACGCAGCCGTCCTTCGACGACGTCGTGGCGCACTACGCGCTTTGTAGTGAAACCTTGGATTTTGTGCAAAAGAAGGGGTGCAATTTTCTTTTCACGATTGGTGGAGCGCCTGTAAAGGAAGAGAAAGCCCAAGTATACGTGGCGGCCACTTCGCCGCGACTGGCTTTGGATTTCATGGAAAAAGGCGCCGTAATCTACAGCAAAG
>Ga0315277_10009587_pt1 | contig 12354 bp, 11 predicted proteins | sample YL17G05_15_MG_FD_203695 | JGI IMG/M metagenome (GOLD analysis project Ga0315277, IMG submission 203695) | Sediment microbial communities from Yellowstone Lake, YNP, Wyoming, USA - YL17G05_15 | ecosystem: Environmental > Aquatic > Freshwater > Lake > Sediment | place: USA: Wyoming | collected... | reverse complement strand
GCCAGGCTTGTGCATGGTCGGGCCTCCTGTAGCAGTAGATTGGTGTTTTGCCTACCCTACAGCGGGCCCGGCCTTCGTTCACCCCCTCTCTGTCTCACATGTGCTGGAACACCACAGCCCTTGACAGAGGCATGTCGTTGTGTATAGCATGGCCCGCGGTCGTGCTAGACGGGGAGCTAGCGGTGCCCTGAACCCGCAATCCGCTATAGCGGGGTCGAACTCCCGCTCGAGGCTCAGGTACCCGGGGACTGGCACCGATGGCCGGCGTTGAAGGCCTGGTCCTGCGCGACGAAGCTCTACGAACCCCGTCAGGTCCGGAAGGAAGCAGCGGTAAGTAGTCGCCTTCGGGCGCCGCAGGGCTACCGGGCCAGAGTCGGTTGACGGAGGTTAAGCCCGGATTCCAGGTCGACGGCGGGTGCACGGCCGCAGATTCTGTTGATACCCGCCACCCTGTTCCCCCGCCGGAGAGGAGGTTGTTTGCCAAAAGCCCCGGAGGGGGCGCGAGTTCGCCGCGAAGCGCTGGCTCAAGGGCATACCCGTAGGTCTACGGCAGCATTTGTCTCTGATCATCTTTCTCATCATCGCTTTCGCAAGCACGCCGGCGTCTTCGCTGCTCTCGCCCTCATCAGCGTCCTTACCTTCCTGCTCTTTCCTCTCCGCCAGTTCCGCATAGAGGCCGACGGTTCTGAGGGGACGGTGGCCAGCCACCAGAGGGGCACCGGCGCCCTTCTACGGCAGGCGGGGGTGCAACTCCAGGCTGGCGACCGCGTGGAGCGGGAAGAAGGGGCCACCGACGGCACCGCCATCGCCGTGGAGCGGGCTGTGCCCGTCGTGCTGGAGGCGGACGGGCGAGTGCTCACCTGGCGCACCCGCGCCGGTACCGTCGCCGGCGCACTGGCCGAAGCCGGCGTAGCCCTGGGCCCCTTCGATAGCGTCCTCCGCAACGGCCTGCGGGCAGGTCCCAGCGACCGTCTGGACCTGCCGCCCCTGCTGGTGGCGGCCCAGGCGCTGGGCCTGCGGCTGGCTGAGGATGCTGTCCCTGTCTCCGTTTCGTCTGAGCAGGTTGCCCTAATGGTGCGGCGGGCCGTCTCCTTCACCGTCGTCGAAGGCGATCAGCCCCAGCCCCAGCCCCAGCCCCTGCTTTCGAGTCAGCCCACACTGGCCCAGGCGCTGCGAGAGTGGGACATCCGCCTGGGGCCGGGAGACGAGGTAGAGCCGGCGGTCAGCTCCGCTCTCACCCCTGGGCTCCAGGTACACATTCAACGTGCGCAGCGCGTCACCCTCTCCGTCGGCGGCACGGAGACGGTCGTCTACACTCAAGAGCGCACGGTGAAGGGGCTCCTGGAGGAGGCTGGCATAGTTCTAGGCGGGACGGATCGAGTGGAGCCACCGGTCGAGGCCGCCCTTTCTCAAGATCTCCGGGTGCGGGTCTATGGCTACGCTGAGCAGCAGTTCGTGGAGTCCGAGACCGTTGAGCACGGCACCGTCTACAAACTGGACCCGGAGCTGGCGGAAGGTGAAACGGAGCGCGTCGTCGGCACGGATGGCGTCCTCCACCATGAATACGTCGTCGTCTACGAGGACGGAGACGAGGTCTCGCGACAACTGCTCGACGAGTGGTACGACCCAGAGGCCGTCGACACCGTCGTCTATTTCGGAACCCCCGACCGCGTGCAGGCTGCCCACACGCTGCCTGAGGGCCTGAACGTGGTGAGGGTCATGACCGTCTACGCCACCTGGTATGACCCGGCCAGCGCCGGGCGCCCTTCCAGCGACCCCAGCTACGGCATCACCAGCACCGGCGTGCCGGTCACCAAGGGCATTGTGGCCGTCGATCCCAGCGTGATACCATACGGCACGCGGATGTACATCCCGGGTTACGGCTTTGGTGAGGCCGCCGACACCGGCGGCGCCATCGTCGGCAACATCATCGACCTGGGATTCCCTGACGGGGTTAGCCCCGGCTGGATGCCGCGCTGGATTGACATCTACATCCTCGGTCCCTAGCGCCAGCGGACAGCCTCGCGGGCAGGCCCGCCCCTCTGGGCCCCTCGGGAGAGGCGGTCGGCGCGCCGGGGCGAGCCGGCGAGCGACACGAGGTCCCCCACTGCCTCCGGAACTGCGCGCTGCCGGACTGCGGGCGCGCAAGAGCCTCGCCCAGCACTTCCTGGTCGACCGGCGCGTGCTGGCACGCATTGTGGCTGCCGCCGACATCTCCCCAGAGGACACGATCGTTGAAATCGGGGCTGGACTCGGCGTCCTCACCCGCGAACTGGCAGACAGGGCCCGGGCCGTGGTGGCTGTGGAGGTGGATGAGAAGCTCTGCCTTCATCTGCGACAGAACCTCCAGTCCCACCCAAATGTCACCGTCGTCTGCGCCGACATCCTCAGCCTGAGCCCCGCGCGCCTCCTGGAAGAGGCAGGCCTGCCCGCCTGCCTGCCGGACAGGCGGGCCGAACAGGCGGGGGCTCGCGGCCCCTACGCCGTCGTCGCCAACCTGCCCTACTACATCGCGGCGCCTGTCCTTCGCCACTTCCTGGAGGGCGACCCGCCCCCGACGCGCCTGGTGGTGATGCTGCAAAGAGAGGTGGCGGAGAGTATAGCCGCCGGCCCGGGAAGAATGAGCCTGCTGGGAGTGGCAGTGCAGTTCTACGGGCAACCCCATCTCCTCTTCGGGGTGCCGCCGCGGGCCTTCCATCCGCCGCCCAAGGTGCGTTCGGCGGTCTTGCGCATAGACGTGGGCGAGGGCCCAAGGGTGGAGGTGCCGAACGCGTCTGCCTTCTTTGAGGTCGTGCGGGCCGGCTTCAGCGCGCCGCGCAAGCAGTTGCGCAACTCCCTGGCCCAGGGCCTGGGCCTCCCGCCCACCGAGGCCGGGGGCCTCCTGTCCGCCGCCGGCATCGACCCGCGCCGGCGTCCCCAGGAGCTTTCCATTGAGGAGTGGGCTTCCCTCTGCCGAGTGCGTGTACGCGCTGCCGGGCCCGCAGACTGAGAAAGGCCGAGCGTGAAGGTTAGCACCCTGGCACCGGCCAAGATCAACTGGACCCTGGAGGTGCTGGGGCGCCGCCCCGATGGCTACCACGAAGTCCGCACCGTCCTCCAGACCGTCGACCTCTGCGACCGGGTGAGAGTGTCGCCGGCCGCGGACCTGGAGCTCGTGCTGGCCGGCCCCATCGGGCAGGCAGGCGCGCCCCTAAACGCGATGCCGTCATCCGAGAACCTGGCCTACCGGGCAGCGGCGCTGCTTCGGGACCGGGCGGGCGGGCGCTCCCTGGGCGCTCGCATCGAGCTGGAGAAGGCGATCCCCGCCGGTGCGGGCCTGGGCGGTGGCAGCAGCGATGCCGCTGCCACCCTGCGAGCGCTCGACCGGCTGTGGGGGCTGAGCCTGCCACCGGCCGAGCTCGCCCGCCTGGGAGCCCGACTGGGTGCTGACGTGCCCTTCTTCCTCTTTGGGGGCACTGCCCTGGGCCGTGGCCGCGGTGACGAAGTGACGCCTCTCGCGGATGTCGCCTCGCGGCGCTTCCTGCTGGTTGTCCCCAGGCGCCGGCCAGCGAGGAAGACGGCCGCCATGTACGCCCACCTGCGCCCGGAACACTTCAGCGGCGGCGAGGCCAGCGAGCGGCTGGCCGCCGCGATCAGTCGGGGCGTGGCTCCCAGCGAAGATGACATCCTCAACACGTTCGAGGTCATCGTGGCTGAGATGCTGCCGGAGGCGGCCGCCGCCGCCGAGCGCTGCCAGGGCCTGGGACTGCGGCCACACCTGGCGGGCAGCGGCCCAGCCCAATTCGTCCTCCTGCCGCCCGACGTCGAGAGCGCCCCTCTGCGGGAGGCGGCGGCCGCAGCCGGCTTCGACGTGTTCGAGGCCGTCACCATGGCCGCTTCGGCAGCCACGGCGGTGGTGGAGGAGCCGTGACCCGATGAGTGAGGTGCTGGCCGGCTTCGTCTGCGGCTATGCGCTGGCTCTGGTCTCGGCGCCCCTGGTTGCTTTCCTCATCATCCGCCTGCGACCCCGGGTGCCGCGGCTGGCCCTCGCCGTCCCGGAGCAGGTGCCGGTGGTGGCCCTTACGGTAGTGCTGTTCTGGTTCACCTTCCTCCTCTGGACCGGCCTGGGCATTGTCCTCGGGCTCGTCCTGATGAGCCTGGAGGACCGAGCGCCGGAGGGCGGCCTGGGCAGCCCCAGCCTCGCCTTCACGCTGATCATCGTCCTGGTGTCGGCGGCGGCCTGCATCCCCGCGGCGGTGATGCTGAGGTCGGGGCGGCGCTACGTCATCGCCGCGGCGGTGGTCTTCCTGGGCGTCTTCGGCTGGCTGATGCCCTACCTGGCGCAGTGGAGCCCCATCGCCTCCTCCTAGCCGGCCCGTGCTATACTGACTGGACCCCGGCCCTGCCTGTCGGCAGGCACATCCAGCGAGAAAGTCCCCCTGCCAACCCATGGGTGCCATCGTAGACATGCACGTGCATACCACCAGGGGCGCCTCGGACAGCAACCTGCAGCCCGAGGAGCTGGCCGAGGAGGCGCTGCGCCTGGGGCTGACCGGCGTCCACCTCAGCGAGCACGACCGCCTCTGGGACGCCTCCGAGCTGGAGCGCTACCGCCAGAAGCACGGCCTGTTCGTCGCCAACGGGATGGAGGTCTCGACGGACCTGGGCCACATCCTTACCCTGGGGCTGGATCGCTACGTGCCAGGCATCCGCCGCGCCGAGGAGCTACGGCGCGTGGCGCGGGAGGTCGGCGGCTACATGATCGTGGCCCACCCCTTCCGCCACTTCTTCGACCCCGCCCACTTCCGGCGCATGGGAGGGGAGCCGTTCAATCTGACCCCGGAGCAGGCGGCAAGGCTGCCCGTCTTCGAGGTGGTGGACGCCGTCGAGGCCCTCAACGGCTGCAATACCCTCCAGGAGAACCTCTTCGCCCTCCGGGTGGCGCAGGTGCTGGGAAAGCCGGTCACCGGGGGAAGCGATGCCCACTCGAACCAGGGCATCGGCATCTACGTCACCGTCTTCGAGCGTGAGCTCGAGTCAGAGAGGCAGATGCTGGAGGAGCTGCACGCCGGCCGCGTCTACGCCGCCTACGGCCTCCGCCGGGGCTCCCTCACCCGCTTCAGCGAGGAATCGGCTGGCCGGCTGCTGGAGGTGGAGGCGGCCGGCCCTGCCGCCGGTGGGTGAGCCGATCCGTGGTAACCACCCGTAGGGACAGAGCTTCAGCTCTGTCCTGAGTCGAGCTTCTGCCAGAGGCGGACCCGCCTACGGCGGCGAAGCTCGACCCTTCGAGATGACTGGAGAAGTCGCCGCTCGTCCTTCGACAAGCTCATCCTTCGACAAGCTCATCCTTCGACAAGCTCATCCTTCGACAAGCTCAGGATGAGTGGAGATTGCCCGCTCACGGTGAGCCTGCCTGCCGGCAGGCAGGCCTGTCGAACCACGAGCGGGCCTCATTTCGTCCTGCTAGAAGAAATGCGCTAGAATGAGGCCGCTCCCAATCCGCTGGTGGCGTGCGACGCGAGGACTCCCGTGAGCAGCACCTTCGTGGCCCTGGACCTGGAGACCACGGGCCTGGACCCCGAGCAGGACGAGATCACCGAGGTGGCGGCCGTCAGATTCGAGGGCGGCCGCCCTGCCGAGGTCTTCCACTCCCTCGTGAACCCCCGCCGCGAGGTGCCCTACCGCATCCAGCTCATGACCGGCCTTTCGAGCCGTGAGCTGCGGCGGGCGCCCTCCTTCGCTGAGGTGGCGTCGGACCTGGAGCGCTTCCTGGGCCTCCACCCCGTGGTGGGGCATAACGTGGCCTTCGACCTCTCCTTTCTCTCCCGCTGGGGCGTCAAGCCCGGCGGCCCCGCCCTCGATACCTGGGACCTGGCCCGCCTCCTCCTGTTCGACCTCTCCGACTACAGCCTGCGCTCGCTGGCCCGGCACCTCGACCTGGAGTACCCAACGCAGCACCGGGCCCCGGCCGATGCCGAGGTCGCCGGCCGGGCCTTCGTCGCCCTGCGCGAGAGGCTGGCCCTGACGCCTGCCGCCGTCCTGGCCGAGTTGGAGCGCCTGGCCGCCCTGGCCGACTGGTCCCTGCGCCACCTCTTCCGCGAGCTGCTTACCGAAGCGCAGGCAGATTCTATGCCCGCTTCTGGAGCCGTCCGGGGCCTGGAGGAGTCGGCGCTAGGCGTAGTGAAGGTCCGCCCAGGCGGACGGGAGGCGGGCGCCTCCCTGGGCGCCGTCGGCGAAAGCCGGGCGGTATCCCCCGACGAGGTGGAGGCTCTGCTGGAAGGGCTGGCCGGGCGTCCGGAGGCCCTGCCCGGCTTCGAAAGGCGGCCGGAGCAGGCGGCCATGGCCCGGGCCGTGGCCGAGGCCCTCGGCGGCGCCGAGCACCTCATCGTCGAGGCGGGCACGGGTGTAGGCAAGTCGCTGGCCTACCTGCTGCCCTCGGCCTGCTTCGCCCTGCTCAACCGCACCCGCGTCGTCGTCTCCACCAACACCATCAGCCTCCAGGAGCAGCTCCTGGGGCAGGACATACCTATCGTGCGGCGGGCCCTGGAGGGCTGGGGGCCTCGCGGCCTGGCGAAGAACCTGCGGGTGGCCCAGCTCAAAGGCCGGCGGAACTACCTCTGCCTCCTGCGCTGGTCGGGCCAGCGGCGGGCGGTGGCCCTCCCGCCAGCGGAGGCGAAGCTCATGGCCCGCCTACTGCTCTGGCTTCCCCACACCGAGACCGGCGACCGAGCCGAGCTCAACCTGACGCCGGAGGAGGAGACGGTCTGGAGCCGTCTGAGCGCCCAGAACGAGGCCTGTCTTGCCTCGACCTGCCGCTACGTGCGGGAAGGCACCTGCTTCCTGGAGCGGGCCCGTCGCCGCGCCGAGGCGGCCCACATCCTCATCGTCAACCACGCCCTGCTCCTGTCGGATCTGGCGGCGGGCGGCCGCGTGCTCCCATCCTACTCATACCTGGTGGTCGACGAGGCGCAGCACCTGGAAGACGAGGCCACCCAGCAGTTCGGCTTCCAGACCTCGGAGCCCGACATCGTCTCTTTCCTGGACCGTGTGCACCAGCGGATCGGCCGCGACCGCGACGGCGGTCTGGCCGGGAGCCTGCGCCAGGCCGCCCGCGGCGTCGCCGCGCCCCTGGGGCGGGCCGCCATGAGCTCGCTGGCGGCCTCCCTGGCGACGGCGGTGGATCGAGTGCGCCAGCGCCTGCCGGAGACATTTGCGCTTCTGCCCGACTTCGTGCGCCACCACACCTCAGAGGAGGGTGACTATGACCAGCGTCTCCTGCTCAGCCGGGCCATGCGTGTCCAGCCCGATTGGTCGGCGGTGGAGGCGGCCTGGGAGAACCTGGACCTGGCCCTCCAGCAGGTCGAAGTCGCCCTGGCGAGCGCGCAGGAAGCCCTGGAAGGGGGCGAGGCGCAGGGCCTCCTGGACTACGAGGCGCTAACGGCGGAGACAGGAGACCTCCTCCAGGGTGTGCAGTCGCTGCGGGAGGGGATCGCCGCTGTCATCGCCCGCGAGGACCCGCAACTGGTAGGCTGGCTCAGCCTGTCGCGCTGGAACGGCCCTGCCCGGCCTGCCCGTCCGCCAGGCGGGCCGGCGCGTGAATCCGGCCGCGGCGCGGGAGGACGCATCGGCCTGTCCTCGGCGCCCCTGCAGGTGGCCGACATCCTCCGGGCTGGGCTCTTCGACGCCAAGGAGAGCGTCGTCCTCACCAGCGCCACCCTCAGCACCGAGGGCCACTTCCAGTACCTGCGGCAGCGGGTGGGACCGGAGGAGTCCCGGGATCTCTTGCTGGGCTCGCCTTTCGACTATGCCCGTTCCACCCTGATGCTGGCGCCCCAGGACATGCCCGAGCCAGGGGAGGCGGGCTATCAGTCCACGCTGGAGAGGGCGGTGCTGGACCTCTGCCGCGCCAGCGAAGGCCGGGCCCTGGTTCTCTTCACCTCCTACGCCGCCCTGCGCGCTACCCACGCCGCCGTCAGGGCGCCTCTGGAGGAGGAAGGGATCCTGGTGCTGGGCCACGGCATCGACGGGTCGCCGAAGCAGCTCCTCCAGGCCCTCCGCGAGAACCCGCGCACCGTTCTCCTGGGCACCGCCAGCTTCTGGGAGGGCGTGGACGTGGTGGGCGAGGCCCTCTCGCTGCTGGTGATGGCCCGGCTACCCTTCACGGTGCCCACGGACCCCGTGTTCGTGGCCCGCTCCGAGCTCTACGACCAGCCCTTCAACCAGTATGCCCTGCCGCAGGCCGTCTTACGCTTCAAGCAGGGCTTCGGGCGTCTCATCCGCCGCAAGACCGACCGGGGCGTTGTTGCTGTGCTCGACCGGCGGATCAGGAGTCGTGGCTATGGCGGCGCCTTCCTGCGCTCGCTGCCGCCGTGCACGGTGCGGGAGGAGCCCCTGCGGAACCTGCCGCGGGCCGTGACCGACTGGCTGGCAGCACCCATCGAGGAGCCGGCGGCACCATGAGCCGACCTCAGCAAGGCCGGGCGGGCTCCTGGCCTTCGCTGAGGCAGGGCGCCCGCGTCCTTCGACAGGCTCAGGATGCGCGCACCCTGAGCTTGTCGAAGGGTGAGTATGCGTGCGGGCATGCGGGCATACCACCATTTGTTTGGCATTCTCATGCTGGTGTCCTGAGTCAGAGATTCGCCAACAGATGCAATGCTTTGTCTTTGTCATGCTGAATCCGCCACAGGCGGATGAAGCATCCGTCGGACTACGCCTGCCACCACGGATTCTTCGTCCGCCCCTGGCGGACTCAGAATGACATTTGGCTGCGGATTCCTGATTCATCACACCAGGGGGTCGGAGATGAATGAGATCTATCACCACATCGAGGAGCACCTGGAGGAGTCGCTGGCCGACCTCGCCCGGCTGTGCGAGCTGCCCAGCGTCAGCGCTCAGGGTCAGGCCATCCAGGAGACGGCGGAGTTCGTGGCCCGCCTTCTGGAGAGCGTGGGCTTCCGGACCCGCCTCCTGCCCAAGCCGGGCGGCGGCCATCCGGTCGTCTACGGCGAGCTCGAGGGCGCCTCCCCGAAGACCCTGGTCTTCTACAACCACTACGACGTGCAGCCGCCGGAGCCGCTGGAGCAGTGGAGCTCGCCGCCGTTCCAGCTCACCCGCCGCGACGACAAGCTCTACGCCCGCGGCGTCTCTGATGACAAGGGCGACATCGTCTCGCGGCTGGCCGCCCTGCGCGCTCTCCAGGCTGTCCGGGGGAGGGCGCCGGTTAACATAAAGTTCTGCATCGAGGGCGACGAGGAGATCGGGAGCCCCAACCTGGAGCCCTTCGTGCTGGAGAACCGACAGCTCCTGGGGGGCGACGCCTGCATCTGGGAGGGGGCGTCGGTAGATTGGGAAGGCGCGCTCCTGGTCTACGCCGGCGCCAAGGGGCTGCTCTACGTCCAGCTAGAGGCCAGGGGCGCCAACCGGGACGTCCACTCTTCGTGGGGGACGGTGGTCCCTAACCCAGCCTGGCGCCTGGTCTGGGCCCTGGCCACCCTCAAGGACGCCGATGAGCGCATCCTCGTGGACGGTTTCTATGACGACGTGCTGCCGCCGACGCGGGACGAGGAGGCTGCTCTGCTGTCCCTGCCCGCCGACGAGGACGAGCGGCTGCGGGCCCTGGGCCTGCCGTCCTTCCTGAAGGACGTGCGCGGCGTCGAGTACCACCGCCGACACCTCTTCGAGTCCACCTGCACCATCGACGGCCTTACCTCGGGCTACCAGGGCGAGGGCGCCAAGACGGTGCTCCCAGCGACGGCCAGCGCCAAGCTGGACTTCCGGCTGGTGCCGGAGCAGGACCCAGAGCAAATCCTCACCAAGCTGCGGCGCCACCTGGACCGCCACGGCTTCCAGGACGTGCGCATCGTGCCCATCTCCGGCGAGAGGCCGGTGAGGACGGCGCTCTCCTCGCCCTTCCTGGGGCTGGTGTGCCGGACGGCACAGGAGGTCTACGGCCAACCGCCCCGGCTGTTGCCGAACATGGCCGGCACCGGCCCTATGTACCACTTCGTGCGGGACCTGGGCTTGCCCACCAGCGGCGCCGGCGTCGGCTATCCGGAGAGCCGGGCCCACGCCCCCGATGAGAACATCCGCATCGGGGACTTCATCCTGGGGACGAAGCACATCGCTGCTATCCTGGACGGCTTCGCTGGAGAGTAGGGAGCGCCGCTCAACGGCGGCGGGATGCGCCTTCAGGAGGGCGACGGCGCTCGGCGCCCTGCCCCGCTTCAGGCGAAGGCGGCGCTGAGATTGGCTGGCGGCGCATCCGCCGTTCGGCCAGCCAGCGTGTCACCATGTGCGCTGCCCCAAAGGCGACGCCAAACATGGCCAGGTAGAAGAAGACCGCGCCCACGGGGTTAGTGACGCCGTTCAGCAGGCCCATGACGAAAGCGCCGCAGACGAAGGCGAGGAAGACCGGGAAGCTGCGCCAACGCCACCCGGCGGTCGTCATGAACGTGGATGTGGGGGCCGTGCGGCGTCGCTTCTTCTTCGGCATGGGCGTGGATCTTCCCCTCCCGCTACCGCTTGTGGTAGCGCCGCTGGCTACGAGAGCGGCGAGCCCGGCTCGGCGGGACCTTCTCATTCGGCGTGGCGCCCAAGCGAGGCCGGCGCGCGGATGCGGGCTCCGATGCCACCGACATACTGGCCGTGGGCGGCGCTGAATCGGCTCTGGCACCCCGCAGGCAGTTGAAGCAGGCAAACTGCAACGACATGAACGCCTCGTTGATCCAGACGTCGCCGCAGTCCTTGCCCTGCGCGCCCTGTCTCAGCACCAGGTGGTAGCGCCGGTTGCATCCCTGGCACACCGCCGAGTTCGTCTCGTCCACAGCCTCGCCGCAGACCACGCAGGTGTCCACGGGCTGCCCCTTCATCCCGGAGTCCCGGCCGACTGCCAGGCGCGTACCAGCCTCACCTCATCTTCGCGTCCCCGGGCCTGGCCGTCCAGCCTGGCGGCATGGAGACGGGACAGCATCTGGCCCATGGCGGGGCCGGGCACGACGCCCAGGGCCTGGAGATCCCGCCCCCGCAGGGCCGACCGCCGATAGCGCCAGTCCTCCAGGTACTGCCGTAGCCGCCTTCGCACGATGCCTGGGGGCTCTAGCAGGGCGTGGGCAGCTACAGCGGAGGCGCTAAGAGGATCCAACATAGCCACCACCTGACTCGGTCGCAGGCCGGGCGCCGCCAGCCGCGATGTCTCTTCTCGCAGACGGAGGGAATCGCGCAGGGCCCGCTCCCAGGCGCCGTGAAGGGCAAGGCGGAGGAGGGCGCCCTCGACCTGGTTCGGCGCGGCTCCGGCCGCCAGCAGACATAGGTACACCTCGGGCAGGGGCGCCAGGGGCCGACGGCGGGCGGTGGCGAAGGCTGCGGCTCTCCGCCGGTCGAAGGAGAGGGCAGGGTGAAGGGCGGACAGCACGCCCAGAGCCTGAGCCCGGCCCAGGATGCGCTCGGGGCAGTCCTCGGCCAGGATAGCCAGCAGCTCGCGGCGCAGGCGGGCGCCGCTGATGGTGTCCAGATAAGAGAGGTCGCGGCACAGGAGGCGCTGCGTCGCGGGCTCGAGCCGGAACCCAAGACGGCCCTCGTAGCGGAGGCCGCGAAGGATGCGGGTGGCATCGTCTTGGAAGCTGCGGTCGTGGAGGACGCGCAGGCGCCGAGCCGCCAGGTCCCGCTGCCCGTCGTAGAGATCCAGCAGACGGCCGGCCTGCTCGCCTGCCAGCCCCAGGGCCAGGGTGTTCACGGTGAAGTCGCGGCGGGCCAGGTCCTGGGCGATAGTGGCGGGACGGACGGAGGGCAGGGCGCCGGGCCGGTCGTAGTGCTCGTCGCGAGTCTGAGCCAGGTCGAGCCCGACATCCGCAGCGCCTGCTTGTCCGGCAGGGTGGCGCAGGATGGCTGTCCCAAAGCGGCGGTGGACAGTCAGCCGGGCCCCAACCGCGGCCGCCAGCTCCTCCGCCAGCGAGGCGGCGTCTCCCTCTACCGCCAGGTCTACGTCCAGGTGGGGGCGATCCAAAAGGAGATCGCGCACGCCGCCCCCTACCAGATACAGGGAGACGCCTCGGCGGCGCGCCGTCTTTACGGTTTCGGCTAGGATAGCCGCCATCGGTGCCGAAAGGCGCGACAGGAGCTTCTCGATCAGGGGGGCCTCGGGCATGGACATATCAGGCTTGACAGCGAGTGCGGTTGGGAGTGAGCGGAGCCCGGCGGTGAGTCTGACGACCGCCCTGGCGGCGCGGCCATTATATCATGTATGCTTGACAAACTTGGGGGCCATTCCTATCATGGCCGTGGCCTGTGCCCGGCGGAGGCGGGGCCGCCGTCCCATAGTTGCTTCGAATACGGAGCGCTGCCTGGCAGCAACGACACCTGCGCCAGGTGCAAGCCGGG